>Ga0209563_100058_pt1 | contig 302571 bp, 274 predicted proteins | sample AraplaCvi_mMF_r2_FD_184271 | JGI IMG/M metagenome (GOLD analysis project Ga0209563, IMG submission 184271) | Arabidopsis root microbial communities from North Carolina, USA - plate scrape CL_Cvi_mMF_r2 (SPAdes) (version 2) | ecosystem: Host-associated > Plants > Roots > Endosphere | place: USA...
TTTACGGCTGCAAGGAATCGCTCGTCGACGCGATCCGTCGCGGCACCGACGTGATGCTCGCCGGCAAGGTTGCCTGCGTCGCCGGCTTCGGTGACGTCGGCAAGGGCTCGGCCGCGTCGCTGCGCAACGGCGGCGCGCGCGTGCTGGTGACCGAGATCGATCCGATCTGCGCGCTGCAGGCGGCGATGGAAGGCTATGAGGTGGTGACGATGGAGGAAGCGGTGACCCGCGCCGACATCTTCTGCACCGCGACCGGCAATGCCGATGTGATCACCGCCGATCACATGCGCGCCATGAAGAACATGGCGATCGTCTGCAACATCGGTCACTTCGACAGCGAGATCCAGATCGCGGCCTTGTCCAACTACAAGTGGACCGAAGTGAAGCCGCAGGTCGACCTGGTCGAGTTTCCCGACGGCAAGCAGATCATCATCCTGTCCAAGGGCCGCCTGGTGAATTTGGGCAACGCGACCGGCCATCCGTCGTTCGTGATGTCGTCGTCATTCACCAACCAGACGCTGGCGCAGATCGAGCTGTTCACCAAGGCGGACCAGTACAAGAACGACGTCTATGTCCTGCCGAAGCATCTCGACGAGAAGGTCGCCGAACTCCACCTGGAGAAACTCGGCGTGAAGCTGACTAAGCTCTCCCAGAAGCAGGCCGACTATATCGGCGTGCCGGTCGAAGGACCGTTCAAGCCCGACCATTATCGCTACTAAGGCAGCGTCGATGCAAAGCTCGCTCACGGCGCCGTCCAGCGCCGCCGATCCGGCCGAGACCGTGCGCGGGCGCATCGTCGATCTCGCGCGCGAGGCTTCGTATGAAGTCTCCGCGCGCGACGACAAGGGGATCGACGCGGCGGTCGCCCGGCTGGCGCCCGGCACGCGCGTGTCGGTGACCTGGCTGCCGGCCGATGACGACGACAATCGCGTCATTGCTTCGCGCAAGTTGCGCGACGCCGGGTTCGAACCGGTGCCGCATATCGCGGCGCGGATGGTGACTAGCGACGACCATCTCCAGCGGTTGCTCGGCCGCCTGTGCGACGACGCCGGGGTCACGCAATTGCTGGTGATCAGCGGCGACGTGAATCAGGCGAGCGGCCCGTTCAATGACAGCGCCGCGCTGATCGCCAGCCCTGCGTTCAGGCAGGCGGCGCTGCGGCATATCTGGCTCGGCGGCTATCCCGAGGGCCATCCCAAGGTTGACGATACGACGATCGAGGCGACTCTCGATGCCAAGATCGAAACCATCCGCAGCCTTGGGATGACGCCGGGCGTGATTACCCAATTCTGTTTCGACGCGGACCCGATCCTGCGCTGGATGATCGCTTTCCGCCGGCGCAATGCCGACGTGCCGGTGCGCATCGGCCTCGCCGGCCCCGCCGGCATCCGCACGCTGCTGCGTTTTGCCGCGATCTGCGGCGTGGGGACATCGGCCAAGGCGCTGATCACGCGAGGATCGTCGATTGCGAGACTGCTCAGCGAAACCGCGCCCGATCCGATCATCCGCGATCTCGCCGAGACATCGGCCTATCGCGAGCTTCAGCCGATGGGCTTCCATCTATTCCCCTTCGGCGGCCTCGACCGAACCGCGCAGTGGATGGGATCGGTCGCCGCCGGCGAATTCCAACTGCGTGGCTCAGCATCGGGTTTCCAGGTGACCGAATGACCGTGAACGATTCCTACCTTCTCACCCTTTCGTGCCTCGACCGCCCCGGCATTGTCGCGGCGATCTCCAACTTCCTCGCCGAAAGGGGCGGGAATATCCTCGAGGCGCAGCAGTTCGACGATGCCGAGACGGGACGCTTCTTCATGCGGGTCGAATTCGCGCTAAGCGGCACAATCCCCTACGCGCAGGTCCACCGCGAGTTCGCGCCGCTTGCGCGCACGTTCGAGATAGAATGGCAAATGCGGCCGCGCGCCGAACGCCGCCGGACACTGATCCTTGTCTCGAAATTCGATCACTGCCTGGTCGACCTGCTCTATCGCCGACGTACGGGCGATCTCGAGATGGATATTGTCGGCATCGTCTCGAACCATCCACGCGAGGCATTGGCGACCCCGCTGGCCGAGGATTTGCCGTTCCATCACCTGCCGGTCAACGCTGCCACCAAGACGGCGCAAGAAGCACGGATCAAGGCTCTGATCGAAGAGACCGGCGCCGAGCTGGTCGTGCTCGCCCGCTACATGCAGATATTGTCGAACGACATGGCCGCCCATCTGTCAGGCCGGTGCATCAATATCCATCACAGCTTCCTGCCCGGCTTCAAGGGCGCCAAGCCCTATCACCAAGCCTATGCGCGCGGCGTCAAGATGATCGGCGCGACTGCGCATTACGTCACCTCTGACCTGGATGAAGGCCCGATCATCGCGCAGGATGTCGAGCCCATCACCCATGCCGACCGCCCGGATGCGCTGGTGGCAAAGGGCCGTGACATCGAGCGACGCGTGCTGGCGCAAGCGGTCAAGCTCCACCTGGAAGACCGCGTCCTGCTCAATGGTGCGAAGACGGTGGTGTTCCGGAATTAGAGCATGACGTGAGCGGCCGCGCCGCCTGGTCGTCGCGCGCTGTCCGGAGCCGGGGCACTTACTCCCCGGCTTGGATCTTGGCCCAATCCTCGTTGGCACGGTGAATCAGATAAGCGTGGACCGCTTCGGCGTCGGACTTGGAAACCAGGTCGGCGAAGCTCGCCATTCCCTTTTCCCGGCGCTTGCCGCCAAGGACGATGTTCAGGAAATCGTCGTGCGTCGTCGGGCTCATCCGGCGCAGGTCCTTGACCCCGCCGCGCGCCTGCTCGCCGTGGCACGCCGAGCATTGCTGAGCATAGACCAATTCGCCACGGGCGATCGTCTCCGGGCTGGCATTGGTCTCGGCCGGCCGAACCAGCTCGGGGCCGCTGCCCTTGATCGCCGGCAATTGCGCGGTGCCGCCAAGCTTGAACACCAGCAGCCGCGGCGAGGCCGACAGCGGGAAGCCGAGCGATTTGGCACTGGTCGAATGGGCAAGTCCCCCGCCCCAGCCGGCATTGACCGCGATATATTGGACGCCGCCCAACATGTAGCTGATCGGCGCCGCGATCGGCACCTGCTGAACCGGCATTTCCCAGACCTTCTGGCCGGTATCGGCGCGATAGGCCGCGAACGTCCCGCCGACCGTGCCCTGGAATACGAGGTTGCCGGCGGTGGCGAGCAGGCCGCCGCTACCGCGCACCGGATAGGGCACGCGCCAGCGCTCCTTCTGCGCGACCGGGTCCCAGGCGGTCAGCCACGTCTTGTTGTTGGCGGCGGCATAGTCGTTGATCGCCTTGCGGTTCAGCTCATAGCCGGTGGTGGCGATGCCGAGCTGGCTCATATTGCCCGGCGTCGGCTTGAAATTCGGGTTGAGCGCGTACGCCATGTACATCTCGGTAACCGGAAAATAGGCCAGCCCGGTGACCGGGCTGTAGGCCATCGGATTCCAGTTGTGCCCGCCGCCCGCGCCGGGGGTGATCATCACCGGCGTCACGCCGTAATGCGCTTCGGGATTCACGTTCGGGCGGCCCGTCGCCATGTCGATACCGTTCGCCCAGCTCATCGCCACATAGGGCTGGCCGGAGATCAGCTTGCCGGTGGCGCGATCGAGCACGTAGAAAAAGCCGTTCTTGGGCGCCTGCATCAACACCTTGCGGGGCTTGCCGTCGATCGTGAGGTCGGCGAGGATCATCGACTGGGTGGCGGTGAAGTCCCATTCGTCGCCCGGCGTGGTCTGGTAATGCCAGACATAGGCGCCGGTCTTGGCGTTGAGCGCGACGATCGATGACAGAAACAGATTGTCGCCGCCGCCGGGGCTGCGATAGGCCTGCGCCCAGGGGCCGCCATTGCCGACACCGATATAGACCAGATCCAGATCGGGATCATAGACGATCGAATCCCAGACGGTGCCGCCGCCGCCGCGCTTCCACCATTCGCCCTTCCAGGTCTTGGCGGCCATTTCGAGCGCCGAGTTCGCCTGCGGTTTCGAGGGATCGCCGGGAACGGTGTAGAAGCGCCAGAGCAGCTTGCCGGTGTTGACGTCATATGCGGAGACATAGCCGCGCGCGGCGCCCTCGGCCCCGGCATTGCCGATCAGCACCTTGCCGTTGAACACGCGCGGCGCCCCGGTGATCGTGTAGGGCCACACCTTATCGAAGGTGTTGACGCTCCACTTGGGCTTGCCGGTTTTCGAATCCAGCGCGATCAGGCGGCCGTCGAGCGTGGCGATGAGGATCTTGCCTTGCCAGGCGGCGAGACCGCGAGACACGATGTCGCAGCAGGCCAGCCGGCCCTTGTCGCGATCGACCTTGGGATCATAGCGCCACAATTCTTTTCCGGTCGCCGCGTCATAGGCGACGGTCACGTTCCAGGGCTCGATATTGTAGAGTACGCCGTCGATCATCAGCGGCGATGCCTCGACCCCGCGATCGACCGCGAGGTCGGCGTACCAGGCGAGCCCAAGCGTGCCGACATTGGCGTCGGTGATCTGCTTGAGCGGGCTGAACCGCTGCTCGTCATAGGTGCGGCCGGGGCCCATCCATTCGCCGGGCGTCCGATCGGCGTCGACCATACGCTTGTGATCGACATTGGCGGCATTCTGGGCCTGGCCGATCTGCGCTGCGCCAAGCGCTAGGCCGGCCATGAGCGCGATCCGCAACCATTTACTCGCCATCCCCTACTCCCGATTATTCGGCCGCTCGGCGCGATCCTGTTTATAAGCCTGTATGATACCTAAGTCGCAGCGACGGAGGAAGGGATTTCGCCGCTGACCAGGCGGCGATGCAGGCGCAACAGATCCCGGCGATTGGCGACCCCGAGCTTGCCATAGGCGCGGCGGCGATAGGTAACGACGCTGCCATGCGAAAGCCGGGTGCGCGCGGCGATCTCGTCCTGGGTTTCGCCAAGAATCATCGCGGCCGAAACCTCGGCCTCGCGGATGCTGAGGCCGAAATCCAATCCCATCAGCGACTGTACCAAGGCCGTCTCATCGAACATCGACGTGGCTGTGTTCTGGTGGCGCTCGACCGCGGCCATCAACAGTGCGGCATAGATTTCGAGCCGGAGAATGTCGTCGGTTGCGAAGGGTGCGCGGGCGGCGGTGAGATAGCCGTTGGCGACGAGCATCGACGCACCGGGCAAGACGATCGACAGCCGCTCGGCGACCCCGGCGCGATCGTAGCAGGCCGCGCGCCAGGCTGGATCGGCGATGTCGCTGGCGCGCTTGCGGACGACTACCGGCCCGGGCCGCGCCGAGCGGGCAAGCCGGGTGATCTGGTGGTCCGAACGCCAGTAGTTGCGGGCATAATCGAGCGACGCCCGCATCGGGAAATCGGGCGTGGGCGGCGTGCCCTCGGCGAACAGCAGTTCGACGGGCTGACCGCGGTCGCAGCGGAAGACCGAGCACAGCTCCACGCCCGCAAGCGCGCGCATTGCACCGAGGAACCTGCTGGGAAAAGTGGCGCCGCCGATCGCGCCGACCAGCCCGGCCAGCGCGCCGGCAATCGCCTGCTCGCTGGCCGCCGTCGCGGTCATCGCGCGAGCAAGCCCTTGCGCTGGCTCCAGTCGATCACCGCATGAATGCACTGGGCGAGCAGTTCGGGTTGGCCGAGATAATAATGCGTCGCCCCCTGGAGCTGGAGATATTCCTTGTCGGGCGTGGCCAGCGCCGCGAAGATCGCTGGATTATGCGTCGCGGGCACGGCTTCGTCGGCGGTATTCTCGATCAACAGCACCGGCGAATTGTGAATCTTGGCGGCGTTGAGCGGGCCCTTGGCGTTGGATTCGTCATAGCTCCATTGGCTCAGCCATGAGCGGAGCGTGGTGTAGCGCGCTAGGCCGACCGGCCCGACATTCACCGCGATCGGATCGCCCATATAGCTCCAACCGACACGGCGATCCGAGGGATCGACCGCCGGATCGAACCAGCGGACGTCGCACATCGTGCGGTGAACGACGAAGGCGCGCTCCTGCTCGGCGGTGCCCTTGGCCTTGAGCGCCTGGAGCATGTCCTTCGCCCAGGCAGTGATCTTGCGGTTGCGCGCGCGCTGCGCCTCGCGGAAACGCGCGACGAACTCGGCGCTATAGGGTGGCTGGTTGGGGCAATCCGGCGAATAGATATCCAGCTCGGGATCGCGGTTGTCGGGATCGAGCTCGTCGATCACCGAGGGATCGAGCCATTCGGTCAGCGTCTCGGCGCGCGACAGATGGGCGGCGATGAAGATGACCCCGTCAGCGGGCTGCAGCCCTGCATTGACCAGATCGACCGGGTCGCCCGCCGGGGTGTGGGTAATCGTCGGCGTCTCGGCCTGCGCCTGATAGAAGAGCGACAACGAACCGCCGCCGGACCAGCCGAGCAGGACGACCTTCTCATAGCCGAGTTCGCCGCGGGCATAGGCGATCCACTTGCCGAGATCGATGGCGACCTTTTCCTGGATTAGCGCCGCGTCGTTGCGCGGGTAGCGGCTCGCAGCGCAAAGCACGTCGAGACCGGCATCGGCGAGCGATATCGGCATCGGCAACAGGTGCAGCACCGAGGTCGGGTGCATGAAGATATAGACCGTGCGCGCCGTCGAGGTCGGGCTGCGCATCAACTGGCCTTCGAGGTTCACATGGCCCGAATTACCGGCAAAGCCGTAGGTCTCGTTAAACTTGGGATTGTCCGGGAAGGACAGGATCAGCGGCTGGCGCGTCCATTGGGTCTTCTCGCTCGTCATGTCAGGCACCCACCGCTTCGGGGTCGGTCAGCGACACTTTGGTGGCGTCGTAGCGGAACAGCCATTCGTAGCGCTCGACGACCTTATCGGGTGCCCATTGCTCGTCGATATAGGCCTGACCATTGCGCGGATCGGCAAGCGCCGGATTATGGAAGCGCTCGGTATTGGCATAGGCGCCCATCACCGCGCGGGTGGTGCGCGGGATGCGGGCTTGCTGGTAACGGTCGAGCGCTTCGTCGATCGTGTCAAATTCCTCGAAGGCGCGAGCGAGAATGCAAGCGTCCTCGAGCGCCATCACCGCCCCTTGCGCCAGGAACGGCAGCGACGGGTGGCACGCATCGCCGAGCAGGGCGACGCGGCCATTGACCCACTCCTTCATCGGCGGACGCGCGATCAATGCCCATTTGAATGGCTGCGGAATCGCCGAGATATAAGCGTGCACGTCGGCGTGCCAGCCGGGATAATCGTCGTGATATTCCTGGTTGGTACCGGCACTCGACCAGCTTTCGGTGGTCCAGTCCCGGCGCTCGATGACGCTGGTGAAGTTCATCAATTCGCCGCGGCGGATCGGATAATGGATGACGTGCCCGCCTGGCCCGACCCAGTTGGTACCGACCGGACGGGTCAGTCGCTCCGGCAGCAATTCGACGGGAATCACGCCGCGCCAGGCGACGATGCCGGTGAATTCCGCCGGCCCCGCGCCGAACAGCAATTCGCGAGTCTTCGAATGGACGCCGTCGGCGCCGATGACGACGTCGAACCTTGCCGAAGGCTTGGCATCGAACGACAGCGTCACCCCGTTGGCGTTCTGCTCGACACCGCAGCAGCGATGATCGAGTCGGATCGCACCCGGCGATGCCTTTTCGAAAGCCTTGACGAGGATTTGGTGGAGATCGTTGCGGTGAACGGTGACGTACGGAAAGCCGTAGCGCACCGAGGATTCGACGCCCAGGTCGAACAGTTTCCAGGTATCGCCAGTATTCCACAGGCGGATTTCCTTGCCCTCGGGCTCGAAGCAGATTCCGAGCAGCTCCTTCTCGAGCCCGAGCAGGCACAGCACGCGCACCCCGTTGGGACTGATCTGTAGCCCCGCCCCGACTTCAGCCAGCACGCTGGCCTGTTCGAACACGGTAACGTCGAACCCCTTGCGCAGCAGCGCCAGCGCGGCGGTCAGCCCGCCAATGCCACCGCCGATGATTCCGATTCCCGGATTATTCTTCAAAATTACCCCTCCACCTCAGTGGCTTAACTATAACAAACGGCGTTCGTCACGAACGCATGACGCAAATTTTTAAAGCGCGATCGCCACGGACTTGACCTCCGTATAGGCATCGATTCCCTCGCGGCCGTTCTCGCGGCCCCAGCCTGATTGCTTGAAGCCGCCAAACGGCAAGGCGGGGTCGAGCCCGCCGCCATTCACCCGGACGGTGCCGGCCTTGAGCTTGCGCGCCAGTTTGTGTGCGGCAGACAGATCATTGGTCCACACCACCGCGCCCAGGCCATAATCACTGGCATTGGCGTCGGCGGCGATGCGATCGAGATCCTGGTCGGCGAACGACATCGCGCATAATACCGGGCCGAAAATCTCCTCCCGGCGCACTGCCATCTCCGCGCTGGTGCCGGTGAGGACCGCCGGCGCGACGAAGAAGCCTTCGCCGTCGATCTCGCGGCCACCGGCATGCAGCGTGGCACCCTCCGATACGCCGCTTTCGATATAGCCGCGGACGCGGTCGCGCTGGGTCTGCGAGATCACCGGGCCCATGGCCGTTTCCGCGTCGAACCCCGATCCGAGCTTCATCGCCTCGGCGATCTTGCCGACGCCCTCGACGACCTGGTCGAAATGGCGCTCATGGACGAACAGCCGCGAACCGGCGTTGCATACCTGGCCGGCATTGGTGAAGATCGCGCGCGCCGCGCCTTCGGTCGCCTTGAGCGGATCGGCATCGGGCAGCACGATGACCGGGGTCTTGCCGCCAAGCTCGAGCGTGACGCGCTTGAAGTTGCCGGCGGCGGCACGGAGAATCAGCCGGCCGACTTCGGTCGAGCCCGTGAAGGTAACCTTGTCGACGCCGGGATGCGCGGTCAGCGCCGCGCCGGCAGGCTCGCCGAACCCGGTCAACAGATTGAACACCCCGGCAGGGAAGCCGATCTCCTCGATCAGATGCGCGAGGCGCAACGCGGTCAGCGAGGTTTCCTCGGCGGGCTTGAGGATCACGGCGCAGCCGGCGGCAAGCGCCGGGCCGATCTTGGCGCAGGCCATTGCGAGCGGCGCGTTCCACGGCACGATCTGGGCAACCACGCCGACCGGTTCGCGCAGCGTATAAGCGTGCCAAATACCCATGCCCGACAAGGCAATGGTCTCGCCGTTGAGCTTAGTCGCCCAGCCGGCATTGTAGCGCAGCGATTCAATCGCGTGGGAAATGTGGAAGAACTTCGCGTCTCGCACCGGCATGCCGTTGTCGAGCGTCTCCAATGCGGCGAATTCGTCGATATTGGCTTCGAGCGCATCGGCGAGGAGATTGATCAGGCGCGCGCGGCGAGACGGCTTCATCTCGCTCCATTCGGGATTGTCCATCGCTGCCCGTGCGGCAGCCACCGCGCGATCGACATCGACTGCGCTCGCTTCGGCGACATCGGCATGCTTGGCGCCGGTCGCCGGATTGTGGCTTGCGAAGCTTTTGCCTTCGAGCGGATCGACCCACTGGCCGCCGATGAACAATCTGTGCGTGCTGGCGGCAAAGACCTGCGCCTTGTCCAGCGAGGGCACTTGCGGTTTTTCCAGCGTCGCCGCGCTCGTCATTTCAAGGCCCCTCTCTGCACATTTCACGCTCGGAAGACGGTTCATTCTGTCCGCCGAGCTCTGCCTGCAGGATGCATCATAACCAACGACATTATATCTTGTCGAATGCTATTTGCCATGCCACAACGCAATCGACCGGGCCGGGACAGGCTTTCGTGCCCTAAAATCACCATGCTTCAGGGGCGTTTGCGCTTCCGAAAGACGGAAAGACGGCATGCCTGAGAGAGAGCGCGAATTTGATTACATCGTCGTCGGCGCGGGATCGGCCGGCTGCGTGCTCGCCAATCGGCTGAGCGAAAGCGGCACGGAGTCGGTGCTGCTGATCGAGGCCGGCGGAAAGGACGACAATTGGCTATTCAGGATGCCCCTGGGCTTCATGATGACCGCCGCCAATCCGATCTATGACTGGGGCTATTCCAGCGAGCCGGATGCCAAATTGGCCGGGCGGTCGATGCCGCTGCCGCGCGGGCGCGTCCATGGCGGCTCTTCCTCGGTGAACGGCATGATCTACATGCGCGGCCATTCGGGTGACTATGACGGCTGGGCCCAGATGGGGGCTCGCGGCTGGAGCTATGCCGACGTCCTACCCTATTTCCGCAAGATGGAGACGAGCTGGCGCGGCGCCGGGAAATATCATGGCGACAGCGGACCGCTCAGCGTCACGCCGGTCGATGGCCGCCGCTTGCTGCAGGCGCCGATCCGGCAATCGGTGATCGCTGCCGGCTATACGGAAAGCGACGATCTGAGCGGCGACCAGCAGGAAGGCTTTTCGGGGTGCGAAGTGACGGTCGACCGCAAGGGTCGGCGCGCCAGCACGGCCCGCGCCTATCTCAAGCCTGCATTGAAACGGCCCAATCTAACAGTGCTGTCCGGCGCGCAGGCGACCCGGGTGCTGATCGAGGACAAGCGCGCCGTCGGCGTCGAAGTCAGCCAGGACGGCCGGCTCTCGCAGGTACGGGCGCGCAAGGAAGTGGTGCTGAGCGGCGGGTCCTATAATTCGCCGCAATTGCTGATGCTGTCGGGGATCGGACCGGCAGCGCAACTCGACGCACTGGGCATTCCGGTGGAGGTCGATGCGCCGGGGGTCGGCCGCGACCTGTCCGAGCACCCCTTGGTCTACATGACCTTCGCGGCCCACGAGACCAGTTTTCTCAGCGCGCTCCGGTTCGATCGTGCGGCATGGTCGGCGCTGCGCTGGATCGCGACCGGCAAAGGCCCCTTCGCGAGCCAGATCACCAGCGGCGTGCAAATGCTGCGGACGCGGCCCGAGCTCGAGCGCCCGAACATCCAGTTGGTGTTCCTGCCGGTGCGGCTCGATGCCAAGCTCTGGTATCCGTTCGGCAAACGGCAAAGCCACGTCCTGTCGGTCATGGTAATGCAATTGCATCCCGAGAGCCGCGGCACGGTCGAATTGCGTTCATCCGATCCGCTCGCCAAGCCGCGGATCGATCTCCACCTGCTCTCCACCCCCACCGACTTTGCCGACATCCGTGAGGGCATCGCCACGGTGCGCAAGATCTTCGCGGCATCGCCGCTGCGCGAAATGGTCGAGAGAGAGATCGCGCCGGGCAGCGACACCGATCTCGACGACTTCATTCGCAACAACCTCAAGATCACCCAGCACCCGAGCGGCACCTGCCGGATGGGCGAAGATCCCGGCGCGGTCGTGGACAGCGACTTGCGGGTGAAAGGCGTATCCGGGCTGCGGGTCGTCGACGCATCGGTGATGCCGACAGTGCCGGGCGCCAACATCAATGCCGCGGTGATCATGGTCGCCGAGCGCGCTTCGGACTTGATCCGCGGCCTGCCACCGCTCGCGCCGGAAAACTGACCTGTAACTTAGAGCGGGGAGGACTTATCTCACTTCTCGTCGTCGCCCTGGCCCTCGCGCTTCTGAACGACGTTCAGCAGCAGCCGCGAGGCGGTGATCGATGCGGGCCAGGAGGCGTAGAAGGCGAGATGCAGCATCGCTTCGCCCAATTCCTCCTGGGTAACGCCGTTGTCGAGCGCCAATCCAAGATGCGCCTCAAGCTGCTGGTGACGATTGGCGGTCATCAGCGCGGCAACGGTCAGCAGCGAGCGGTCGCGCTTGGACAGCTCCTTGCGCTCCCAGACCTCGTTGTAGAGAATCCGGTCGGTCATCTCGACGAGGCCGGGGGCGACTGCCCCCAGTTCGTCGCCCTTCTTAGCGCTGGGTCGGCGCATCGCGCTTACTTCCCTTCGCGGTTGTAGTTGCCGAGACCCGGCTTGTAGGTCTTCTCGTCGAGGAACTGGACCATGCCCTTTTCGCGGCCCTTTTCGCGATCGACGAAAGTGGTCTGGTCGACCTTGGCGGTCAGATATTCGGCGGCGAGCTCCCAGTTCATCTCCCGGGCATATTTATAGGCCATGCGCGCCTGGCGGAGCGTCGTCGGGTTCTTGTCGATCAGAACCTTGGCGAGCTCGCGGGTGCGCTCCTTGAGCTTGTCGGCCGGCACCGCTTCGTTGACGAGGCCGAGCTCCTTGGCGCGCTTGCCGTCGAAATTCTCGCCGGTCATCACATAATAGAGCGCCTCGCGATCGCCCATCAACGTCGAGATGGCCTTCGACACCACGCCGCCCGGGATGATGCCCCAGTTGATTTCGGATAGGCCGAACACTGCTTTCTCGTCGGCGATCGCCAGGTCGCAGCAGATCAGCGGCGTGAACGCGCCGCCGAAGCACCAGCCATTGACCATCGCGATGGTCGGCTTGGCGTAATACATCAAGGTCCGCCACTGCCAGGCACGCGTCTCGCGATAGGCGCGATGGCGCTCGACATCGCTGACCGCGTCCGAGGCGCGGAAGAACCCCTGGAGATCCATACCCGCCGAAAAGGCTTCGCCGCTGCCGGTAAGGACGATGACCGAGCAGCGATCGTCGATCTCAAGCGCGTCGAGCACCTGATTCATCTCGCGCGCGAGTTCCATGCTCATCGCGTTGCGCTTTTCGGGCCGGTTGAGATGGACCCAGGCGATGCCGTCCTCGAACTGGACGAGGACGGTATTGCCGCCGGGGATAGGCTTTTCTTCGGTGGTTGCCATGGTCGTTTCCATCTGTCTGATCCTGTAATTATGCGCCGGTGACGATCAGCGCGTCGAGCGCGACAGCGCCCTCGCCCTGGGCCAGCACCATCAGCGGGTTGATATCGATCTCTTCGATGGCGAGCCCGGCGCGCATCGCCGCACCGACCTTGACCACCACATCCGCGACGGCGTGGACGTCGCGCGCCGGCCTGCCGCGGAATTCGCCGAGCATCTTGGCGCCGCGTAGCCCGAGGATCCGCTCGACGGCGCGCGCATGCGAGATGTCGGCGGGGAGCAGTTCCGCCGCATCGAGCGCCTCGATCAGCACGCCGCCCAGGCCGACGAGCACCGACGGCCCCCATTCGGGATGATTCCGCGCGCCGACGACAAGTTCGAGCCCAAGCGCGGACATCTGTTCGACCAGCACGCCATCGAGCGTCACCGCGCCGACATTGGCCATCAGCGTCGCCCAGCCCTCGCGTAGCGCAGCTTCGTCGCGCAGGTTGAGGATCACGCCGCCGGCGTCGCTCTTGTGCGACAGCGCCACCGCCTGCGCCTTGAGCACCACCGGAAAGCCGATGCGGGCGGCAATGGCGAGGGCGTCATCGACCGTCGTGGCAAGACCGCCGGCGGGGACGTGGACGCCGATGCGACGCAGAAAATCCTTGCCGACATATTCGGGTTTCACGCCGGGCGCGCCCAGGCCCGTCAGGCCGGCCGCGGCCGGAGTGCGATCGTCGACGCTGTCCAGCGCGGCTGCGTAGCGAGCGACCGCGGCAAAGGCGCGCATCGCACGCTCGGGCGATCGGAACAGCGGGGTTTCGCTCGCGCGCATCGCCGCCACGAAATCGGCATCGAGCGCCGATTCGTCGCCGGTGATGACGACTGCAACGGGCTTGGTCGCGGCCAATGCCACCGGGATTATCGAGTCGCCCTTCGAGCGCTGTTGCGACGGCCCGCCACCGGCCATCGGCAGCAGGACCGCGCCCACGCCCGTATCATCGAGCATGGCCTGGGTCGCCTGGCCGAAGATGCCGCCATTGGTGAAGCCGGTGGTACCGACGTCGAGCGGATTGTCGATCTCCATGCCGGCAGGAAGCAGCGTCGAAATTCGCTCCAGCGTCTCGGCCGACAGGTCGGCGATCGGCAGCGCGATATCCTCGGCGAAGTCGAACGCCATGCCACGGATCGCGCCAGAGTTCGTCACGACACCCAGCGCGCCGGTGCCGGGCCTGGGGAAACGGTGGAGGATCGCGACGGTGTCGAACAACTCGTCCATGGTATCGACGACGACGACCGCTTCGTTCTCGACCGAAGTGCGCATCAGCGCATAATCCCCGACCATCGAGCCGGTGTGCGACTGCGCCGCTTCCTGGCCGCGCTTGCTGCGCCCCGGGTGCATCATGATCACGGGCACGCCGGCGTCGCGCGCCTTGCGGACCGCGCGCAGGAACGCCTGGGGGTCGCGAATCTGCTCGACATAGAGCGCGATCGCATTGGCGGTACCCTCGGCGACGATCAGCTCAATCAGATCGCTGGCATGGACCACCGCTTCGTTCCCGGTGGCGACCGACAGCGATACCGCGATGCCGCGACCGAGCATGCCGGCGCGGATGCCCGAAGCGGTCGCGCCACTCTGCGCGACCACCGCGACGTTGCGGCGATCGCCGAGCGGCTGGGGATGCGCGGGTTCGAAGGTCAGCGCCGCACCGCCGGCATAATTGACATAGCCCATGCAATTGGGGCCGAGCAGCGCCATGCCGGCCTGGTTGCAGACCGCGGCGATCTCTTCCTGCTCGCGGCGGCCCTCGTCGCTACCCTCGGCAAAGCCCGAGGCGAAGACGACCACGCCACCGACGCCGCGCGCCGCCGCCGCCTCGACCGCGGACAGGATCGCCGCGCGCGGCACATTGAGCACCAGGGCATCGACGTCTTCGGGTAATGCATCGACCGACTTCACGCAGGGACGGCCGTTGATTTCGTCGCGGGTCGGGCTGATCAGGTGGATCAGTCCGTCGAAGCCGAAGCGTTCGCAATTGGCGAGGACGACGCCGCCCATCGTCGTCGGATCGGGCGAGGCTCCGGCAATGGCGATCGAACGCGGCTTGAGGAGACGTGCGAGGGAGGATGCCGTCGCGTCAGTTGCCGGCACGCTTTGTAGCAGAGCTTGCGCTGAGTCCGCCAAGTCCAGTTCCTCTCCAAGCCCCTCACGGGCAGTGCTTTGGCGGCATGTTGTCCCGCCCCTTTCGCAGGTCCAATGCCAATTTTGGCCCGTTACGATAGTATCACGCTATGGGTCTCAACTTCGTCACTCTGATACCTATCGGGTATCAGGCCGCCTGCCATTAGGAATTAGACGAACAGACCGCTCCCGCGCTATATATAACAGCCAAGCTGCGATAACAGCGACTTTGGATGAGGAGCGCCGATGTACGGGCAGAACGATTTGCGGAGTACGTTGGCCACCGCGCAACAGGCCCCCTCGCCCAAAAGCTTCAAGCATGCGAGCTACGCGCGCTTCTACGCCGAGCCGGCGCAGCAGCGGACCGAGCTGGCCAATAGCTGGTATGCTCGCGGCGCAACCATGATCGTGGCCTATAGCGACGTCGAAGCGGGCGCAGTGTTCGAGCGGAGCAACCAGCCGGACGAATATGCGGTGGTGATCCCGGACGATGGGGTCGAGATCGAGATCAGCATCGCCGAGGGCAGCACGATCGCCAGCGGCAAGACGGTCAGCTTCGTGCCGGCAGGCGCGAGCACGATCACCGTGCTGAAAGGAGGCCGCATCCTCCGCCTGTTCACCGTCAAATCCGACGACCTTGCAGCGCTGTGCTCGAACGCCGCCGATTATGCCGAGCCGGATCCCAATGTGCCGCCGTTCGCCGCATGGCCCGATCCGGTCGGCGGCCGCAAGGTGCGGGTCTATTCGGGCGATGTCGCCCCGGAACAGGGGCGCTTTGGACGAATTTATCGCGGCTCGACCATCATGGTCAATTTCGGCGACGGCCGCGTCGGCCCGCGCGCCGCGGACAATCTTTCGCCCCACCATCATGACGATTTCGAGCAATATTCGGTCGTGCTCAACGGCGACTATATCCACCATCTGCGCTGGCCGTGGATCAGCGATTCGACGCAATGGATCGAGGACGACCACGAGCGCTGCGCGGCACCCTCGGTAGCGGTAATCCCGCCCCCGGCAACGCACACGTCGCAGGGGATCGGCGAAGGACTCAACCGCCTGCTCGACGTCTTCTGCCCGCCGCGCCGCGACTTTTCGGACAAGCCCGGCTGGGTATTGAACGCGGCCGACTATCCGATGCCCGAAAATGAGGAGATCGCGGCATGAGCGACCGGATCAGCGACCTCTTGAAAGGGGCGATCGACCTGCATTGCCACAGCGGGCCTTCGGTGATGCCGCGCAGCCTCAACCATGTCGAGGCGATCAGGGAAGGCGAGGCGGCCGGCCTGCGCGCGATCCTGTTCAAGGACCATTATTATTCGGTCACGCCGGTCGCGGCGTTGCTCGACGAGATCATGCCGGGATCGGTCAAGTTGCTGACCGGCGTGCCGCTCAACAACACCACGGGCGGGCTCAATCCCTATGCCGTCGAACATGGTTTCAAACTCGGCGCGCGCCTGGTCTGGATGCCGACCTTCTCGGCGGCCAACCATATCCGCCATTCGCATCGCCGGCAGTTCCTGCCGACCAAGGACGCGATGCTCGCGCCGACGATGCTCACGGTGGTCGACGAGCGCGGCAAGCTCAAGGACGAGGTCAAGCAGATCCTCGACCAGATCGCCGCCTATGACGCGGTGTTGTCGGCGGGACATCTCCACATTAGCGAGATCTGGCCATTGTTCGCAGAGGCCAAGGAACGCGGCGTCACCCGCTTGCTGGTCAACCATCCGACTTTCCTGATCGGGTGCAGCGTCGCCGACATGGCCGAGCTGGCAAAGATGGGCGCCTATCTCGAACATAGCTGCTGCATGTGGGCAGGCGTCCAGAGCAAGGGCTACAGCCATGACAGCCTGAAGATGTGCGTCGATGCCGGCGGCGTCGCCAACACGATCATCGGATCGGACCTCGGCCAGGTCGGCAATCCTTCGCCGGTTGAAGGATTGCGCTACGTGATCCAGATGCTGATCGACATCGGCTATACCGACGCCGAGATCCGCGCGATGATCGGCGACAATCCCGCCCAGCTGGTCGGCCTCGACGATGCCGAGCCGGCCGCGGAGGGCGTGCTGGCTCAGGCGCTGTCCGCCTGACCTCCCGACAAGGAAAACCCATGGACCACGAATTTCGCCTACTCATCGATGGTGCCTTGGTCGCGGGAGCAAGCAGCTTCGACGTGATCAACCCGGCGCTCGACGCGCCGTTCGCGCAATGCCCCAAGGCCGATACGGCGATGCTCGAGGCCGCGATCGCGGCGGCCAAGCGCGCCTTCCCGGCCTGGGCCGCGATGCCGATGGCCGCGCGCGGTGCCAAGGTGGAGGCACTGGCGGCGGCGCTCGAAGCGCGCGCGCCCGAATTCGCCGCGCTGATGACCTCGGAACAGGGGAAACCGCTCGACCAGGCGACCAAGGAAATCTACGGCTGCGTGTTCGTTTTGCGCGCCTTCGCGGCGATGAGGCTCGAGCCCAAAGTGCTGCGCGACGAAGGCGGCAATCGCGTCACCGAACATCGCACGCCGTTGGGCGTGGTCGCGGCGATCACCCCGTGGAACTACCCGATGATCCTGCTCGCCAATAAGGTCGGGCCGGCGCTGATGGCGGGCAACACGATGGTCTGCAAGCCGGCGCCGACGACGCCGCTGACGACGTTGCTGTTCGGCGAATTGTGTAAGGAGATCCTGCCCGCGGGGGTGGTCAACACGCTGTGCGACCAGAACGAGCTCGGACCGGCGCTGACGACGCATCCGGATATCGCCAAGATCTCATTCACCGGGTCGACCGCGACCGGCAAGAAGGTGCTCGCCTCGTCCGTGGACAGCCTCAAGCGCGTGACGCTCGAGCTGGGCGGCAACGACGCCGCGATCGTGCTCGACGATGTCGACGCCAAATTTGCCGCGGGAAAAGTGTTCGAAGGCGCGATGCGCAATGCTGGGCAGATATGCGTCGCGGTCAAGCGCGCTTACGTGCCCGACACGATGTACGACGAATTCTGCGACGAGATGGCGCGGCTGGCCAAGGACATGGTCGTCGACGATGGCGCCAACCAGGGCGCGCAGATCGGACCGGTCCAGAACAAGCTCCAATTCGACAAGGTCTCGGCGCTGATCGAGGACAGCAAAGCGCGCGGCACCGTGATCGCCGGCGGCGAGCCGCTCGACCGGCCGGGCTATTTCATAGCGCCGACGATCGTCCGCGACATAGACGACGATGCGCCGCTGGTGCGCGAGGAGCAGTTCGGGCCGGTGCTGCCGGTGCTCAGCTATTCCGACGTCGACGAGTTGATCGATCGCGTCAACGGCACCGATTATGGGCTGGGCGGCACCGTCTGGGGCAAGGATCTAACCCGCGCCAACCAGGTGGCGGCGCGCGTGACGTCGGGCACGGTGTGGGTCAACCAGCTGATGGCGATCGATCCGCGCATTCCGTTCCGCGGACTCAAGCAATCGGGAATGGGCACCGAAATGGGCCTAGAGGGGCTGGAGGAATATACCCAGCCGCACGTGATCAACGCCGTGGCGCTCGACGCGGCGTGACGCTGGCGGCATTGCGCCCAAGGGCGGCCGAGTGGATCGACGGACGCGCGATCGCCGCGCGGCTCGATGCCGCGACTGCCGCCGAAGTCGCCGCGATCGTCGCGCGCGAAGGGGTCGCGCCCGGGCTGGCGGTCGTGCTGGTGGGCGAGGATCCGGCGAGCCAGGTCTATGTCCGACGCAAGATCGAGGCGTGCGCGCGGGTCGGCATTGCCTCGTCCGAGCATCGCCTGCCCGACGATACGCCGCAGGACGCGCTGCTGACGCTGATCGCGCGGCTCAACGCCGATCCGCGCGTCCATGGCATCCTGGTCCAGGTGCCCCTGCCCGCGCATATCGATGCCGGCATCGTGCTCGGCGCGATCGACCCGGGCAAGGATGTCGATGGCTTTCACCCGGTCAACGTGGGCCGACTCTCGACGGGCACGGGCGGACTGGTGCCGTGCACTCCGCTCGGGGTGATGATGTTGCTCGATAGCGTGCTGCCCGATCTGAGAGGGCTCGACGCGGTGGTGATCGGCAAGTCGAACATCGTCGGCAAGCCGATCGCGATGCTGCTGCTCGAGCGCGAAGCGACGGTGACCGTGACGCATATCGAGACGCGGGGGCTCGCCGATATCGTCCGCAAGGCCGACGTCGTGATCGCCGCCGCCGGGGCGCCGCGACTGGTGCGCGGATTCTGGATCAAGGAAGGCGCCGTGGTCATCGACGTCGGCATCACGCGCATGGTTCAGGAGGATGGGCGGACGCGGCTGGTCGGCGATGTCGCGTTCGACGAAGTCCAGCACGCGCGGGCGGTGACGCCGGTGCCGGGCGGGGTCGGGCCGATGACGATCGCGTGTTTGCTGGCGAATACGGTGAAGGCCGCCAATCAGAAGAAATAGAAGCGCAGCGCCGCGTCCGACATGCGGCGGCGGTCACGCGCATCAGGGACGATACGGTAGAGCGTGGCAAGGGCCTCGCTATAGGTCATCCGGTCCTCGGCGCCGACGAACGGCGCGTCGCTACCCCAAAACAGCCGATCGGGTCCGGCGACTTGCAGCAAGCGCGCCGCATAGCCGGCGAGGCTTTCGGATGGCAGGCGGAAACCGGCGGAGATTTTCACGAACGTCCGGCCACGGTCGATCGCTGCGAGCATGGCCTTGAAGCCCGGCCCCTCCATCTCGTTCTCGCTGCGCAGCAACCCGAAATGGTCGACCACCACCTGGATGCCGTGATCGGCCAGCGCGGGCAGCATGTTGCCAAGCTGCTCGCCGCCGAGATTGAGCTCTAGATGCATGCCGGCATCGGCCAGGCGGGTGGTGAAACGGCGGAAGCGATAGCCGCTCAGGTCGGGCAGTTCCGCCTTGAGCGGAAGCTGGAAGCGCACCCCGCAAACACCCTGTGCCTTGAGCTCGGCGAGTTCACGCGGCGCGGTGTCGGGGTCGAGCATGACCGTCGCGCGCAGCCGCTTGTGCTGCGCCAGCGCCGCCAGCGAATAATCGTTATAGTCTCCGAACAGACTGGCCGCGGTGATCACCCCGAAGGCGATGCCGTGCGCATCGAGCTCGGCGAGATAGGTCTCGACCGGATAGTCGTAATCGGGCCGCGTCCAGGCCGTGTCGGTGAACGGCATGCGCCTGGTGAAGATGTGCGCATGGGCGTCGATGACGGGCGGTTCGGGCGCCGCGCTCACAGGCGATCGGCGAACAATTTGGCGCCATTGTCATGCAGCACCTGCGCGCGCTCGGCTGGGGTCAGGAGGCTCGTTGCGGCGATCGCCTGCGCGACCATGTCGGGATAGGCGTCCTTGGTGTTGCCGTAATCCGACCCCCACATCACCCGGCCGGCGCCATAGGTATCGACGATCAGCCGCACGAACCGCGCCGCGTCGATCCCGGTTTCGCGGAAGCGGTTGAGATTGATCTGGGTGAATTTGAAAACGATGTTCGGGACGTCGACGAGCTCGAGATGCTCGGGCTCGCTCGTGCCGGCTACGCCATTTTCGACCCCGGGCCAGCCGCAATGATCGAGCGCGATCACTGTCTTGGGAAAACGCTTGGCGAGCGCGATGATCCGGTGCAGCGCCGCCCTGCTCGGCTTGCCCGGCGCGTACATGATCACCATCGTCAGCCCCAGCGACGCGGCGACTTCCCACGTTTTCAGCGCCGCCGGCGAATCGAGCCAGGGATAGTTTCCGTCGGCGTCGGGATAGCCGAACAGCCGCAGCCCGCAGACATTGTGCCGGGTCGCCAGCGCGCGCAATTGCTCCGGCGTCTCGGGCAAGTCGGCGCGCAGTATCAGCACCGCGGAAACGCGGTGGTGGTTCACGTCCGCGACCGACAGCGTGTAGCTGTTATCGGTCTTGTAGATCGTATTATATTGCACCGCGGCGCCGCCGGTGACCCCGCATTGATCCCATAAGGCCAGCAGCCGCTCCGCCGTCGCCGGATCGCGCGCGATGCGCGCGCGGACTTCGGCCTCGCCCTCGCGCGCGCCGGTTACGTCGATCGGAAAACGCTTGGTATCGTCGGTGAAGAAATGCGCGTGGGTGTCAAACAGCCGCTGGTTCGGCACTGAAATCTCCTCCGGGTTTGGTGGCCGCGCGCGCGGCGAGGCGATTGACGAGCGACATCGTCACGGCGGGAATCACCGCGATGATCGAGAACACGATATAGGTATCCATCCGGGTCAGCCCGGCGCTGAACAGGAAGCCGCCGATCATCGGGCCGATGATCGCGCCGATCCGCCCGAAGCCGACGACGAAGCCAAGCGCGGTGTTCTGGATCGCGCTGGGGTACATCACCGCGGTAACCAGGAATAATCCGGTATAGGCGCCGACGACGAAGAACGTGGTCAGCCCGGCCATCGCAAGCAGCGGTATCGGGGCGGCGGGCATGATTCCGAAGAGGATCAAATTGACCGCCGCCATGCTGAAGAAGAACGCCGTCAGTCGCCCCTCTCCGACGCGCCGACCGAGCAGGCCCATCGCGAGATGGCCGACCGCGCCACAGGCGCCAGTGATGATGCCGCTTGCCGCCGCCAGGCTAGGGCTGAGTCCTGCGTTGGCGAGCACGGTCGGCTTCCAGTTGAGCAGGAAATAGCCGACCAGGGCATAGGTAAGCGAGGCGATCCAGATCAGGATCGTCGGGCTGCGCATCGAACCGGCGAGCATGGCGCGTATCGCGTTTGCGCTGCTTTCGGCGGCAGCCGGCCGTGGCGGCATCGCCGCCAATTCAGGCAGCTTCATCCGGCGGTGGAGACGATTGAGCGCGGCGAGGTCCTTAGGGCCTTGGCGCCGCACCAGGAAGTCGCGCGATTCGCCAAGGATGAACAGCGCCAGCGTGAAGGTGACCGCGTTCAGCAATCCGGCGGCAACGAAGATCGTGCGCCAGTTGCCCGTGCCCAGAACCGCGGCGGCGATACCGCTTCCGAGCATCATTCCCAGCGTGAAGCCGATATGGACCGTGGCCATCGCCATGTTGCGGAACTTGACGCTCGAATATTGGGCGGCGGTCGTATTGAGGCACACCACCAGCGTTCCCAGACCGATCCCGGTGACGAAGCGCAATGCCAGCAAATGCCAGATATTGGTGGCGGCGCCGGTCAGCAGCAGCGACGCCGCAAGCGAGCCGAGCGCACCCAGCATGACCGGGCGGCGCCCGACCTTGTCGGCGAACGGCGCGACCAGGAACGCGCCGATCACCAGCCCGACCGCGACCGCGCTGAACAGAGTACCGAGCACCGCCGGGTCGATATGCCATTGCTTGGAGAGAACCGGCGCCGCGACCGATAGCGACACTACGTCAAAGCCATCGGCGATATTGGCGGCGCAGCACAGAGCAACGACGAGATACTGATAGCGAGTCATGCTGGGAGGCGCAGCCATCGCGCCGCTCGGTTCCGTGGCTGCTGCCATCCCGCTCTCTCCCGTTTTTCGACCCGCTATCGGCCAGGGCGACCGTGTGGTTCTGTGGTGTTTATACCAAATGTCGTTCGACAGTATCCGATTTTTCACTTGTCGGCTAGCGAATATATGTCATAAGCAACTAGCGTTCGTCATTTTAGAATGGCGGCGAGGCGACTGCGAATACGCGAGCGTCGAGACGTCGGTGCGTCAGCATAGACGCGAAATCCTGATGACGGCCCGAAGGCCGCGTCCACTTGGGGAGGAAGCAATGCGAAAATCATCTTCAGTTTCGGGCCGCGCGCTCGCATCGCGACTCAGGGATCCCAGCCTCGCGGCCATTGCGCTGATGCTCTCGGCGACCCCCGCATTCGCCCAGACCGCGCCCGCGCCCGGCGACGCCAATAGCGTCAGATCCGCGCAAGACACGCCGCCGACCACTCCCGAAGCGGCCGGGCAGGCACCTGGGGACAAGGAAATCGTCGTCACCGGTTCGCGCCTGGGTGCGGGCTTCACTGCGCCGACCCCGGTCACCGCCATCGCACCCGAGCAGATCAAGGACCGCGCGCTCGCCAGCGTTGCCGAACTGGCCTATGATATCCCCCAGCTGCGCATCAATCAGAACATCGGCAAGTCGAGCGAGCCGGTCGGCCAGAACGTCGCCGATCTTCGCGCGCTGGGCGGCGCGCGCACGCTGCTGCTGCTTGACGGCCGTCGCCTCGCGGCGACCAGCCCGTTCGGCGGCGTCGACACCAATATCTTCCCACTGTCGCTGATCAGCGGCGTCGAAGTCGTGACCGGCGGTGCCTCGGCCGCTTACGGTTCGGATGCCGTCGCGGGCGTCGTCAACTTCTCGCTGCAGAAGAAGGTCGAGGGGGTAAAGATCGACGCCTCGTACGGCATTTCGAACTACAACGATTTCAACCGTCCGGTGATCTCCGCCGCGGCGGGCAAGACCTTTGGCCGGCTCAACATCACGGTGGCGGGTGATTTCTATCGCAACACCGGCCAGACCGCTGTCAGTACGCGCGACTGGGGCCGTGGCCGACCGGTGCTGTTCAACAATCCGAATTACACAGCCACCAATGGCCAGACCAAGAACTATATCGCGTATGACGCGCTATATTCGCGCATGACGTTCGGCGGCGTCACCGTCGTGCCGGCCACCAGCCCGCTTTACGGCATCCAGTTCGGCGTCAACGGCACGCCCCAGCCGTTCGTCTATGGCAGCCCGGTCAACACCACCTTCATGCTGGGCGGCAGCGGCGTATCGATCGAGGACGATGGCAATATCCTGCCGCATATCACCCGCTATTCCGGATATGGCCGCGCCACCTATGACCTGACCGACGGGATTTCGTTATGGGCCGAGGGCTTGTGGTCACGGGTCGAAGTGCTATCCGACCTCGCGCCGAACTATGACAACGGCACGCTGACCATTCAGCGCGACAATGCTTTCCTGCCGGCGTCGATCGCCGCGACGATGGCGGCCAACAATATCAAATCGTTCGCCTTTGGCCGCATGAACCTCGAAGACGGCAATTCGCAGAATAATAGCGTCTCCCGCGCGCTACGCTATGCCGTGGGCGCCGAGGGCAAGATCGGTGATTGGTCGTGGGATGTCCATGTGCAGCGTTCGGACAACCATTTCCGCCAGGAAAGCGTGAACAACCGCATTCAGTCGCGCTGGTTCCAGGGCGTGGATTCGGTGATCAGCCCGATTACGGGCCAGCCGGTATGCCGGATTAATGCCGATGCCAGCACCACCAACGACAATCCGGCGTGCGTGCCGATCAATGTGTTCGGCGCGGGGTCGATCAGCCAGCAGGCGCTGGCCTGGTATCGTGGCACGTCCTGGTACGACGCGCGGATGACCCAGAACACTGCCGGCGCCAACCTGTCGGGCTCGCCGTTCAAGACCTGGGCAGGACCCGTCAAGCTCGCGGTCGGGGCCGAATATCGCAAGGAGACGATCAAGAGCGTGTCCGACCCGACCTCCGTGATCTCGGGATGGCGCTCGATCAACCAGCAGCCCTTCTCCGGCGAGCTCACGGTCAAGGAAGTCTATGCCGAGACCGCGATCCCGCTGGCGCAGGACACGCCGTTCGCCAAGAATCTCGAAGTCAGCGGCGCCGTCCGCTACGCAGATTACAGTTCGAGCGGCGGCGTGACGACGTGGAAGATCGGCTTCAACTATTCGCCGATTTCCGACATCCGTTTCCGCGGCACGATCTCGCGTGACATCCGCGCGGCCAACATCAACGAACTCTATGCCGGCCAGAACCAGGTGATCAACTCGATCTCCGACCCGCGCACCAACGTCACCGCCAACACGCTGCAGTTGACCGGCGGCAACCGCAATCTCAATCCCGAAAAGGCCGATACCAAGGCGATCGGCGTCGTGCTGCAGCCCAGCTTCATCCCCGGCCTGAACGCCTCGATCGATTATTACTCGATCAAGATCAACGGCGCGATCACCGCGATCGCGCCGCAGACCATCGTCAACAATTGCTTCACGTTGAAGATCGACTCGTTCTGCAGCCTGATCACCCAGAATGCGAGCAATCAGATCACGTCGATCCAGGCGACATTGATCAACGCCCAGACCATCGAAGCCGCGGGGATCGACTTCGAGCTGTCCTATCGCCGTCCGGTGTCGTGGTTCGGAACGACCGGAACGATCGGCAGCCGCCTGCTCGTCAACTATGTCGACAAGCTTCAACTGACCGCGTCGAACGTCACGACGATCCTGCTCGGCGACATCGCCACCGATCCGGGCGGCCAGCCGCGCTGGAAGGGCAATTTCGATCTGACTTATTCGGGCGGTCCGCTGCGCCTGGGCGCGTACGTGCGCTATATCGGCGGCGGCAAATTCCGGACGATCTACGTGGACAATGTCGACCTCCCCGCGTCGCAGAACCGGGTCAAGGGCCGCGCCTATGTCGATCTGTCGGCGTCCTACAAGATCACCAAGAATATCGAGCTCTATGGCAAGATCGATAATCTGCTGAACCAGGATCCACCGATTGCGCCGAACAGCATCATAGCGCCGACCGTGTCGAACTCGCAGATGTACGACAAGATCGGCCGTTACTATGTCGGTGGCGTCCGTATCCGCTTTTGACCCGGCGTGTCGGCTGACACGCAATATCCCGGCGCGCCGCAAACGCGCCGGGATTTTCGTGGCGGCCGAGACGCGACCAACGTCGCCCGCTACCATTCGCGCATTCACAATAGCGTTTGTAACTACCGAATTTCCCTGGCATCAAAAAGGGGTGCGTGTGCGTAGACAGCCGATCGCCAGACCACGGTGTCGCCACTCGGGCGAAAGGCAGTCCGCATGAGCCAGCCGATCACCCCCACCGACATCATCAAGCAATCGGCGATGAGCTGGTACCAATATGCGATCGTCGCGATCTGCATGCTGGCCTATGCCGCGGACGGGCTCGACGTCGTCACGCTGTCTTATGCGGCGCCGGTGATGATCAAGGAGCTACACCTCTCGATCCAGGGGTTCGGGCTGGCGTCGAGCGCGACGCCCGTGGGCGTCGCGCTCGGATCGATCTTCGTCGCTCCACTGGCCGACCGGGTCGGACGACGAGCGCTTACGCTGACGCTACTCGGGTCGCTGGTCGTGCTGCTGCTGATCACGGCGACCAACGGCACGATCACCACGCTGATGATCCTGCGGCTGCTGACCGGCGTTTGCCTGGGGGCGCTGGTCGTTTGCCTAAACGTCACCGTCACCGAATTCAGCAACGAAAAGCGCTCCAACCTGCTGATCGGCATCCTGCACTCCGGCTATGCCTTTGGCGGGATGCTGTGCGGTGCTATGGCAGGGCTGCTGATCGAGCCATATGGCTGGCGCTCGATCTTCCTTGGTGCCGCGGCGCTCAACCTGACCGCATTCCTCCTCGGCCTGTTCATCCTCGCCGATTCCCCCGTCTTCCTGATGGCACGGCGTCCGCCGGACGCGCTCGCGCGGATCAATGCGCTGATGCGGCGGATGGGTAAGCCGGAGGTGGCGGCGCTGCCCGAAGCGCCGGTCGTCTTCGGCAAGCGGCGGGCAAGCCTGACGAGCATCCCGCGCTCGCTATGGATCGGAACGGCATTGCTGTGCTTGGCCGGCTTCGTGTTTACGGTCAGCGGCGGCTTCATGGCGGGCTGGCGCCCACAGATATTATCGATGGCCGGCATGAACATGCAGTGGAACGGCATTGCCGGCGTGACCACCTATGGCGCCGGAATCATCGCGCAACTGATCATCGGGGCGCTGTCGCGCCGCGTCGGCGAGGTGCGGATCGCGGCGATCTTCCTGCTGGCGATGGCGGCGTCGTTCACGTTGCTCGGCGCGGTGCCGGACGGGGCGAACTGGGCATTGGTTGCAGCCTCGACCTTGTGCGGCTTTTTCAACGTCGGAGCCTATACGGCGCTCATTCTGGTCACGCTCAATTATCACGGCGCGGCCACGCGCAACGCCGGGCTCGGTATCATGCTCGGCTGCTCGCGTATCGGCGGGATCATCGGGCCGCTGCTCGGCGGCTATGTGATCGGCGCCGGCGTCGGCCGATTCTCGGTGATGCTGCTGTTCGGCGGACTGATGATCATCCCCGCGGCGGCGGCGATAGTGACGCGCATGCGCGCGGCCCAGCAGCAGCCCGAACCCACTCCGGCATGAGGAAAACATGGTGACCTACTCGAACGCCTATCTGACCGCAGCCATGACCGGCCCGGCCTTGCTGTTAATCGTCGCGTCGGCGCATGGCGCCGGCCGCATGCCGGCACCGATGCCTCCGGCGGTTGCTCCGCCCGCGGCCTTCGCGACGTGCAGCTCCTGCCACAGCACCGCCAAAGGCGCGCCCAACGGCGTCGGCCCCAATCTGTTCGGCGTGGTCGGCGCAGCGGCGGGCACGCGGCCTGGCTACGCCTATTCGCCGGCCATGAAGGGATCGAAGATCCGCTGGACGCGCGCCAAGCTCGACGCCTATCTCACCGATCCCAAGGGTGTGGTGCCGGGCACGAAGATGATGATCCCCGGGATCAAGGACGCTGCCAAGCGCGGCGAGATCATCGGCTATCTCGAGACGCTGAAATGAGGGGCCGCCTCGCCCTTGCCGCGACGCTATCGCTCGCCGTGCCCGCTTCCGCGCAAACCGCCCGGCCCACGCTCGATTATGCCAGCGCCGCCAAGATCCGCGACACATGCCTCGACTATGCGCGCGCCCACAATCTCAAGGTCGCCGTGGTCGTGCTCGAGAATCACGGCATGGCGGTGACGCTGGCGCATATGGATGGCGTATCGATGAGCGTGGGCGAGATCGCGTTATGGAAGGCGACCTCCGCCGCCAAATATGGCCGCGCCACTGCCGAAACCGCCGCGCTTAACCCGCCGGCGAACATGCCGAGCGTCGCGACGATCATGGGCGGCGTGCCGATCTATTCGGCCGACGGCACGCTTCTGGGCGGCGTCGGCACGTCGGGCGGCAAGCCCGCCGACGACGACGCCTGCGGCACCGCCGGTATCGAGGCGGCAGGGCTCAAGGCGGCCAGGCCTGTCGTTAGCCCGGCTCAGTAAGCGTCGATTTCCTTGAGCGCTTCGGCGGCGAGCGCCCAGCTCTCGACGCCACCGGCAACGCCGATATACATTGTCGTCTGGAGCAGGGTTTCGCGGATATCCTCCTTGGTCGCGCCATTCGCGATCGCGCATTTGACCATACGCTTCAGGGGGATCTGGCGGTTGAGCGCGGCGCTGATCGCGACGGTGATCAGGCAGCGTTCGCGCAACGTCAGGCCGGGCCGCGTCCAGGTTTCGCCGAAAACGGCCGAAGTGACGTAATTCTCGAGCGGCTCGGTGAAATCGTCGGCATTGTCGAGACGCTCGATGCTGGCATCGCCGAACATCTGCCTGCGCATTTCGCGGCCGGCCTGGAATGCGGGGTCTTCGGTCTTGAGCGCCATGGTCTAGTTCCTTGATTGCGTGAGGGTTCGGAAGGCCTCGCCTAGCCAGCGCGTTTCGGCGCGGGCAGGGGCGGAGAAACGGACGGCGCGGAGGAAGCCGTGGCACATATTGGGCGCAATGCGGAATTCGGAGTGCACGCCGGCAGCGCCCAGCCGCTCGGCAAATTCGCGGCCCTCGTCGACCAAAGCATCGTGCTCGGCTTCGAGCAGGATCGCCGGCGGAAGGCCTCTGAGGTCGCTGCATAGCGGCACCTCGAACGGCGCCGGATCGCGGGAGTCTGCGCTCCGATAGGCAGCGATAATCGCCCTGATCACCGGCAGCGTCAGCACGGGATCGCGAACATCGGCATAAGCGGCGCGCCCTTTGTCGACATCGAACATGCCGTACGCGAGCAATTGGCAAATCAGGTTCGGGCCGCCGCGATCGCGCGCGAGAATGGCAACCTGCACCGCGAGGAACGCACCGGCGCTGTCGCCGGCGATCGCGATCCGGTCCGGATCGATGGCGAGGGCAGGCGCCATCCGCGCGGTCCAGGCGAGCGCGTCATAGCATTGCTCGACCGTCGCGCGCGGCGTCGCTTCGGGAAGGCGGGCATAGTGGACGCTGATCACCACCGCGCCGGTCGCCTCGGCCAGCGCCATCGCCAGCGGCTGGTAGCTCTCGATGCTGCCGGTGGTGAAGCCGCCGCCATGAAAATAGACGATGGCGGGCAGCGCCCCTTCCCCCGCGGGGCGATAGATGCGCACCGGGACCTCGTCCCCTGCCCGGACCACGAAGCTGTCGGAGACCGTCATCCCCGCCGGCAGCGGGTAGGCGATCCGGTACGCATCGCGATCGGCCAGGAGGCGCGCTGTTTCAAGCGGGGTGCCCGGCATGCCGCGGGCGGCGTCGAGATATTCGGCCAATCCCTCGGCAAGCCTGGGATTGTCGCTCATCTCATTGCCACAGCTGCCGCGAGGCCAAAGCGGCGCCCTCGACCAGGGCCGAGAGCTTGGCGCATTGCACCTCGGGATGGACCCGCGCCATGTTCCAGCCCTGCGAGAAACCGCAATCGGTGCCGGCGATGACATTCTCGCGCCCGACCACGCTCGCGAAATTCGAGATGCGCCACGCGACGAGCTCGGGATGCTCGACGACATTGGTCTGGTGGCTGATCACGCCGGGGATAAGGATCTTGCCGTCGGGCAGCTTCACATCCTTCCACACCATCCACTCATGCTCGTGGCGCGGGTTGGCGCCTTCGATGACATAGGCCTGCGCCTTGATCTTGAGAATGATGTCGATGACCTCGCGCAGCGGCACGTCTGTGGTGTGCGGCGTGTTCATGCTGCCCCAGCACATGTGATAGCGCACGCGGTCCTCGGGAATACCGCGTAGCGCGTGGTTATAGGCTTCAACCTGGCGCTCGGAGGCGCGACGCAGATCCTCCGGAGTCGGATTGGGATTGCCGGGCAAGACCTGGTTGCGCGCCGGAAGGCCTAGGTCGAGCTGGACGATATAGCCCGCATCGACGATCGCCTTGTATTCGACATGCATCGCGTCGGCGAGCGCATAGAGATATTCGGATTCGGTCGCATACACCGTGCCGGCATCGGCATCGTCGCGCGCCGGCGTGGCCGAGGGCATGAACGCCTCGACGAAGTTCTTGCCGGCGAGCGCCGCCCGGTAATTGTCGAGATCGGTCTGCAGCGCATCCTGCCCGACATAGTGGATCGGCGCCGCGACGCGGACACGCGCCGGCGGCGTATTGGCCGCCTTGCGGACCTTTTCGGCGTCGAGTTCGGGCGGCATCCACATGGTTTTGTACATGGAATTGTACTGCGTCATGAAGCCCGGGAATTCCTCGGTCAGCGCCGCATAATAAGCGCCACGCTCCGACGGCGGGACCTTTTCGAGCCCGCCGAGCCGCTCGACCACATAATTGTGGAAGCTCGGCTTGGAGATTTCGCCATCGCTGGGAATGTCGATGCCGATCTCGGCCTGCTTGGCGACGACATCGGCGACACCCTGGCGGACGTCGCGCTGGAACTGGGCTTCGTCAACGGGCTCGCCGAGGACCTTGGCCATCATTCCCTGAAGCACGTTGAGCGGCCGGATCAAGCTGCCTACATGGGTCGTAAGGATACGATCGGTGCTGCGTTTCACATCATCTCCTATCGCTGGCCCTTATGCTGGCGGACCGTTTTGCCGGCCTCGCATATGAAAGCTTGGCTTATAATCGTGTTGCTGCCATGTTGAATGGCATTTGTAAATAGCAACTCCGCCAAGCGGAGCGGGAGAGGGTGCAGCGATGTTCAACGGCGAAGTGAAGCGCAAATTGGAGGCCGGGGAGATCGTCTTCGGCAGTTTCGTCAAACTCGACGCACCCGCCATAGCCGAGCTCTACGGCATCGCCGGGTTCGATTTCGTGATCCTCGACGCCGAGCATGGCTGCTACACGCATGCCGGCCTCGAGAACATGATCCGCACTTGCGAGCGAATGGGGATGAGCAGCGTGGTGCGCACCCCCGATGCCGGCGAGGCCAATATCCTCCATGTCCTCGATAGCGGCGCGAGCGGCATCCAGGTGCCTTCGCTGAGGAGCGCGGCGGACGTGCGCGAGGTGATTCGCAAGGCGAAATACTGGCCGCTCGGCGAGCGCGGCTCGGCGCGCGCGTGCCGTGCCGCGGCCTATGGCACCCTCCCCGATTACGAACAGCGCGCCAATCGCGAGACGCTGGTCAGCGTCCATGTCGAAAACAAGGAGATGGTCGAGGATATCGAGGCATTGTGCGCAGTCGACGAACTCGACGTGCTGTTCATCGGCCCCGGCGATCTCAGCGCCTCGCTCGGCCATCCCGGCGATGCAGCGCACCCCGATGTGGTCGCGGCGATCGACCGCGTGATCGAGGTGGCAGCGGGTCGCAAGCATATCGGCACCGTCGTCGCCAATGCCGCCCAGCTCGAATCCTATGTCGCGCGCGGCGTCCATTACATCGCCTGGCTTTCCGAACTCGGCATGCTGCGCGGCGCGCTCAACGCGGCGGCCGCCAATTTCAAACCCTATCGGGGAGATTCGAAGTGAAACGACCATCTGGCGGACGCGGCAGGGAACTGGCGGGGGTGGCGCCGCTGCTGGACGAAATCACCCAGAGCGTCCTCTACGACAAGGTCTGGGAGCGCTCCGAACTCTCCAAGCGCGATCGCAGCCTGATTACCATAACCTGTCTGATCGCGCTCAACCGCGACCAAGCGCAGGGGCATATGGAGCTGGGGCTGGAGAACGGCCTCACGGTCGAGGAAATCGGCGAGGCGATCGCGCATATCGCCTTCTATGCCGGCTGGCCGGTCTCGGTGAGCGCGGCGCGCAAGCTCAAGAATATCGTCGATGCGAAGGCCGAGCAGGGCTGACAGCCGCTCTCCTCATCTGGATAGCGGAAGTCGCGTCCCTACCCGCGTCCGAGAAACGGGATCTTGTTCTGCACCATCAGCGCTTCGTAGAAATTCAGGTGATCCGGCATATCGGCCATATGGACGATGATGCCCGCGGCGTCCTCCGGCCGCGCGGTCATTTCGACCGGCTTGGTGCTGGGGCCGCCGCCCAACTCCGTCGCGACGATGCCCGGGTGGAACGCCGAAACCGCGATATTATCCGCGCGGCAATCGACCGCCAGCGCGCGCGCCAGGCCCGCGAGTCCCCATTTGCTCGCCGTATAGGCCGGGCTGTCCTTGCGCGGCACCTTGGCGGAGATCGATCCGACATTGATGATCCGCCCCCTGCCCTGCGCCCTCATGATCGGGATCGCCGACCGCGCGCACAGAAATGCCGAGGTCAGGTTGGTGTCGATCACCCGGCGCCACAACGCCAGGTCGGTCAGCTCGGCCGGCGTGCTGTCGGCAATGCCGGCATTGTTGATCAGCACGTCGACCGTGCCGAACCGCGCGAGGGCTTGTGCGAAGAGATTGGCGACCGCGTCCTCGTCGGTAACGTCGGTCGCCACCGCCAGCGCCTCGCCGCCGATCGCCTCGACCTGGTCTACTAAAGCACCCAGACGCTCGGCGCGGCGGGCGGCGAGCACGACCTTGGCACCCTTTTCGGCAAAGGCGATGGCGCAGGCCGCGCCTATCCCCGAGCTGGCCCCGGTGATCACCACGACCCGGCCGTCGAGGATGCTCACCCCTGCGAAGCCTTTTCCGCCTGGTTCGAAACCAGCGCCAGGGGATCGTCGGCCACCACCGCCAGCCCACCGCCACGATCCGAGCGGACATTCACGTAAGTCCCGGCCTCCTTCTTGCGAAGGCCATAGGATTTGACGACTTCGATATCCTCGACGGCAAGCGGCGCCATCTTCTGTTTGCGCGCCAGCGCCGCCTCGAAATAGGGCGCCAGTTCGGCCTGCTTCTTCGCCAGGCGCTCTTCCTCGCCCACTTTCAACCGCGGCATCGCCGTGGTCGCGAACAGTTCGAGCGACTCGCAGATATGCTCGTGGTTGGCAGGGCCGGTCTGCTGAACGAAGATGATCTGATCGACGCCGACATCCGCATAGGCCTTGCAATGGTCATGGACCTGCTCGGGCGTGCCGATGCCGCCATTGCCGTGATTGTCCTCGATCCCCGCCTCCGCCTTCTTGAAATCTTCCCACACGCTCGAATGGCCGGGCTTCAGCTTGCCGAACGAGGCATAGAATCCCAGCGAATAGCCGAAATATTTGAAGCCTTCGGTGCCGCGGTCGATCGCCACCTGCTCGTCCTCGTTGACCGACAGCGCGGTCACGATGGCAAAATTGGCGTTCACGGCATGGCCGATCGGCACGCATTCGTCGGACTTGATGATGTCGTAATATTCCTGGACCCATTTGCCGGCCTGCTCCGGTGCGGCGAAGCCGAAGACGAGCGCCCCCATGCCGTTGCGCGCGGCATGCAGGATCGTGTCGCGCCGCGAGCACGCCACCCATAGCGGCGGATGCGGCGCCTGGATCGGCTTGGGGACAATATTGCGCGTCGGCATCGAGAAATGCTCGCCCTGGAAACCGGGATAGGGCGTCATCGTCAGCATGTTCGCGCATTGCTCGGTCGCTTCGCGCCACATGTCCTTCTTGAGATCGGGATCGACGCCGAAACCTTCGAGCTCCATCGCGGTGCCGCTTTCACCGGTACCCCATTCGACGCGGCCCTTCGACAGCAGGTCGAGCGTCGCGATCCGCTCGGCGACGCGCGCCGGGTGGTTGATCCGCGGCGGCATCACGCAAATGCCATGGCCGAGCCGCATCCTTTTGGTCCGCTGGCTGAGTGCGCCGAGGAACACGTCGGGCGCCGAGCTGTGCGAATATTCCTCGAGGAAATGATGCTCGACCAGCCAAGCGTAATCATACCCCAGCTTGTCGGCGAGCTCGAGCTCGTCGAGCGCGTTGTGGAAGATCTGCATGTCCTTCGCGGCGGTGAACGGCGCGGGCGACTGATGCTCGTAAAACAGACCGAATTGCATTGCGCTCCCTCTCCGGTTCCTCTTCCGCCCGGAATTCCGATGCGGCACATTTAACAGCCTGTCTTATAACAGCCTATCTGACATAAGGGAAGATGCCGGTGGTCGGATTCTGCAACGAGCACTGGCCGCCGTTCGTCATTGCCGAAAATCGTTCACAATATTCCGATTGATCCTTATGGTCTTCAATCACCGTCGCGGAACGGAAATGAGGGGATGTGCCGATGAACATGCTGCTGCCCACGACTCTGGTCGGATCCTACGCAATGCCCGAATGGCTGATCGACCGGGCCCGCCTGGCCGGCCGTTTCCCGCCGCGGGTGCGCGCAATTGAACTCTGGCGCCCGGCCCCCGACCATCTCGAGGAAGCGCAGGACGACGCCACGATCATGGCCATTCATCTGCAGGAACGCGCCGGCATCGATATCGTCACCGACGGCGAGATGCGCCGGGAAAGCTATTCCAACCGATTCGCGACGGCGCTCGAAGGGGTCGATCTCGACAATCCAGGCGTCGCGCTCGACCGCAGCGGTCATCCCAATCCGGTGCCGCGCGTCACCGGCCGGATCCGCCGCAAGCATTCCGTCCAGGTTCGCGATGTCGAATTCCTGCGGCGCAACACCGACCGCAGGATCAAGATCACCGTGCCCGGCCCGTTCACGATGACCCAGCAGGCGCAGAACGACTTTTACGCGAACGAAGAGGACATGGCGCTCGATTATGCGGCGGCGGTCAACGAGGAGATACGCGACCTGTTCGCCGCGGGTGCCGACATCGTCCAGATCGACGAGCCCTATCTCCAGGCGCGGCCGGAGAAAGCGCGGCAATATGGCGCCAAGGCGATTGATCGCGCGCTGCAGGATGTCGGCGGCGTCACCGCGCTGCACGTCTGTTTCGGCTATGCCGCGATCATCCATGGCGATCGGCCGCACGGCTATGACTATCTGGGCGAGCTTGCCAGCACGCGCGTCGACCAGGTGTCGGTCGAGACCGCCCAGCCGAACCTCGATCCGGCGGAGTTGGCGCCGTTGCGCGGCAAGCACATCATGGTCGGGACTATCGACCTGAACGATCCCGCTATCGAGACGCCCGAGACGGTTGCCGAGCGAATCCGCCGGGCGATGACTGTCTTGCCGGCCGACAAGATCATCGTCGCTCCCGATTGCGGATTCAAATACGTGCCCCGCGACATCGCCTTCGCCAAGATGCAGGCGATGGTCGAGGGCGCCGCTTTGGTGCGCGCGACGCTCTGACCAAGACCGCCGCGCGGCGCCTAGCCGGCTTCCGCCAGCGTGCCGCGCGGAACCGGAATGCCGGGGATCAGGAGGCGAATGCGGTGGAGCGAGCGCGCGCCGGTGAAATAGAGCGTGCGCCAGTCGCTATCGCCCCAATTCATGTTGGACGTGCGCCCTTCCATGGCGATCGTGCCGAGATGCTCGCCGGCGGGGCTGAGGATCCAGATGCCGCCGGGGCCGGTGCAATAGACATTGCCCTCGACATCGACCTTCATGCCGTCGGGTCCGCCCATACGTGCGTCGGCGCGCATATCGCAGAACAGGCGAGCGCTGCCCAGGTCGAGCATGCCGTCGGCCTCGACGTCATAGGCCATGATCAGCTTGCGATGCTGGTTGCTGTCGTTGACGTAGAGGATCTTCTCGTCGGGCGAGAAGCACAGCCCGTTGGGATTGATCAGGTTACGCACGACCATGTTGAGACGCTCGCCATCGGGCGAGACGCGATAGACGCCGGCGCAATCGATTTCCGGGGGGTGTTCCGGCGGAGTAAACGGCACTTTGGGCGGCGGATCGGTGAAATAGATCGCGCCGTCCGATTTGACGACGACGTCGTTGGGCCGGTTGAGCTTCATGCCGCGATAATTGTCGGCGACCATGGTGACGGTGCCGTCGGCATGCTCGCGATCGACGCAGCGGCTGAAATGGTGGCAGACGATCAGCCGGCCTTCCTGGTCGCGGGTTTGGCCGTTGCCGTTCTTGGTATCGCTTTTGTCGACGGTGATGCCGTGCTCGGGGTGCCAGCGCATGCGCAGGCTGTTGTGGATGTCGCTGAACAGCAGATAGCCGCCCTCCGCGATCCATACCGGTCCTTCGGCAGGTCCGGTCGGCCCGCCAAAGCCGCGACCGAGCTCCTCCCAATCCACGTCCGGAGCGATAATGGCGTCCAATCGCGGGTCGAGTCGTTCGATGGGCATCGGCTGTTTTCCTCTCCTTGCCCGCAAGTCTAGGCTTGGGTGCATATAACAGCCTGACTTATAGCAGCACTGCTGATAATTTAAACCGATTTGCGGCGTTGACAGACAGCCAGGCTTACATTCTTATTGCAGGCAATACCGACCCGTTCGAGCGGGCACGCAATCACCAGGAGAGGATCGCGCATTGGCCCGGCCGACCGTTGACATCGACGCCTTTCTCGATGGCGTTAAGTTCCGACCGTTCCACGTAAAAGTGATGCTGATCGGGGCGCTGGCGATGCTCGTCGACGGGTTCGACCTCGGCGTGCTGAGCTGGGTCCTTCCCAAGATTTCGGACCAGTTCGGGGTGGCGCGGACTTCGCTGACCTGGGTGCTGTCGATGCAGCAGTTCGGGATGGTATTGGGCGCATTCCTGATCGCGCCGTTTGCCGACCAGATCGGGCGGCGGACATTGCTGGTGCTGTGCCTGGGCGGTGTCGCCGCGACGTGCTTCGTGACGATCTTTACCGACAGTATCTGGGCATTGGCGATCTGCCGGTTGCTCACGGGCATGTTCGCCAGTTCGGTGATCGCCAACATGGTCGCATTGGCCTCCGAACTCGCTCCCGCGCGGCAGCGCTCGACGGTGGTGACGGTGGTGCTCGCCGGCGCGATGCCCGGCGCCTTGCTCGGATCGGCGATGCAGGCGTTCCTGCTCGAGCCCTATGGCTGGCACGTCGCATTCTGGATCGGCACCGCGATGCCGCTGCTGCTGGTGCCGATCATCTATTTCCTTCTCCCCGAATCGCCCAAATTCCTGGCGGCGCGCAATCCCGACGATCCCCGCTTGCGGGCGATCGTTCTGGCCTTGATGCCCGAGGGCGAAGGCGAAACGGTGATCCTGTCGCAGCGCGATGTGCGCGAGAAGCGTCCGAGCGGCGTGTCGCTGGTGCGCGATCTGTTCCAGCCGGTGCTGGCGCTGCCGACGATCCTGTTGTGGCTGAGCTTCGTCGCCAGCTTCGGCTTCATCAGCGCCGCGCTGTGGAAGACGACGGTGTTCCACGACGCCATCGGGCTCAACTGGAGCCAGGTCGGCATGACCACGGCGATCGGGACCGCTTTCGGCGCGACGGGTATGCTGACGATCGGGCTGATGATCGACAAGTTCGGGTTCAAGGCGATCGTGCCGACCTATTTCATCGTCGCCGCCGCTGCCGCGGTCGGCATGGGTCTGTTCGCGCCGGGCTGGGGAATGTTCGTCGCGCTCGCACTCAACGCGCTGGCGCAGCATGCCGCGCATGCCGGGCTGGCCTCGATCGCCTCGACGCTCTACCCGACGCGCAATCGCGCCACTGGGGTCGGCTGGGCCTATGGCGCAGGGCGTGCCGCCTCGATCGTCGGCCCTTGGTACGGCATGCTCGCGCTCCACTATCATTGGGGCGCGATCGGCTATTTCTTCCTGCTAGCGGCACCCCTGGCCTTTGCCGGGGCAGTGATCTGGATGCTGCTGACGCTCAAGCCGCTCGACCCGGGGACGCGCGCCGTCGGGCATTAGAGCGTGATGCCCCCAGCGCTGCGACTTGCTAAGCTGGCGGTTGCCAGCCGAGCACGCGTTTGATGGTGTCGCCGAAGATCGCCACCTTGGCGTCGCGGTCGAGTTCGTCGCTGTGGAGCAGCATGTCGCGGCTCTCGCTGTACAGGCAACCGCGGTTGCGGTTCGGCCCACCGGCCTCGGCCATGCGCAGGCGCGTATAGTCGCTCGCCCACATCAGCCGGTCGGGCCCGAAGGCGGCGATGACGCGGCGCAGATTGGGCCAGACATCGGCGAAGGGATAGGCCTGGCGCGACAGCAATGGCAGCCCGCACAATTTGACCGAAACGTTCGGGAGATCGGCGAGGCCGAGTAGCCCGCCGAGCCGATCCCAGGGATCGTCGCGCGGCGGCGACACCGGGTGCTGGCTGACCCCGACATGGTCGATGATCACCGTCAGGTCGGGATGACGCTCGATCAGCGGACGCATTGCCGCGGCCTGGCCGTGGGTCGACAGGAAGAGAGGCAGGCCGACCCTGGCCGCGGCAGCAAACCCGGCATCCATCGCGCCGCTGGTGAAGGCCTCGGAGAGTTCGGTGGTCCGGAAATCGGTGACGAGCAATCGGCCGGCGATGACGCGGCCGTCTCCTTTTGCCCGCTCCACCGCGGCGCCCAGTTCGGCGTCCCTCGCCATGAACGTCTCGACGCCGATGAAGCGGCCAGGATAACGCGTTACGCACGCATCGATGTACGGCAACGCCGCGACGACCAGAGTGGCATCGACCCCGACGCTATCCATCGCCTCGCGCGCGAGTTCGACATTCATCGCGAGTTTGACGTCGTCGGGCACGTCGTCGCCGAACGGCACCGCGGGTGCGGGCTGGTGGATCTGGGCGTCGATGATGTCGAAGTCGGCGCTCTTCACGATTGTGATTCCTGTTGTGCCGCGAAGCCGCGATAGATGGCGCGGCCACACGCGGCGCAGCAAATGTCTTCGGTCGGCAGCGGGGCGGCGGCGTGCGCGCCCGGCGCCCCACCGCAACAGGCACATCCCGAAGGCACGGTGAATCGATCGAGCTGGGCGAGCATGTCCTTGCTCCACGCTGCCCCGCAAAACGGGCAGGTCGCGCCGTCTCCCTCGCCCATCGGCATCTTCTCCATCAACATGCGCCTTGTTGAATGCTGTTCGTCTTTATATAACGTCTGCGATCATTATCCAGCGCCTTTCGCGCATTCCTCAACCTCGACACGGAGACAAGCCGGCATGCAACCCGTCCGTTACGACGTCCTCGCCATCGGCAATGCCATCGTCGATGTCATCGCCCATGCCAGCGACGATTTCCTCGTCCAAGAAGGCATGGCCAAGGGCGGCATGACCCTGATCGACGAAGACAGCGCCGAGCGAATCTACGCGGCGATGGGTCCGGGCATGGAAATCTCGGGCGGGTCGGGCGGCAATACCATTGCCGGCGTGGCGGCGTTCGGCGGCCGCGGCGCGTTCATCGGCAAGGTCCGCGACGACGCGCTGGGCGATATCTACCGTCACGATTTGCGCGCGATCGGCGTCGCCTTCGATACACCGGCGACCACCACCGGCCCCGCCACCGCGCGCTGCCTGGTGCTGGTCACGCCCGATGCCGAGCGGACGATGAACACGTTTCTCGGCGCCTGCACCGGCCTGGATGAAGACGATATCGACGAATCCCTCGTCGCCTCGGCTGGGATCCTCTACCTCGAAGGCTATCTGTTCGACGAGCCGCCCGCCAAGGCCGCCTTCCGCAAGGCCGCGTCGCTCGCGCACGCCGCCGGACGCAAGGTCGCGCTGACCATGTCCGACAGCTTCTGCGTCCACCGCCATAAGGACGCGTTCCTCGAGCTGGTCGACGGCCATATCGACATATTGTTCGCCAACGAGGACGAGATCCGGGCGCTCTACGGCGTCGACGACATCGTCGAGGCGGCGAAGATCGCCGCGCAGCATGTCGAGCTGGTGACGGTGACGCGGGGAGCGGCAGGGGCGCTGCTGATCGACGCGGACGGTCTGGTGGAAGTGCCTGCCTCGCGAGTGGCAGCCGTAGTCGATACCACGGGTGCCGGCGATCTGTACGCGGCGGGCGTGCTGTACGGCTTGACGCGTGGACTGCCGCTCGCCGAATGCGGCCGCCTGGGCTGCGCGGCGGCCGGCGAAGCGATCAGCCATTTCGGGGCACGGCCGCGGGCGGATTTGAAGGCGTTCTTGGTTGACTGATTCATTCCCTACGGGCATGGGATTGGCGGTTTGGACGCGCCGTATAGTCGTACTTCAATCGTCATGTCGGACTTGTTCCGGCATCCAACGCGCAACAGCGGATGGATTCCGTCGTGGAGGGTTGGACCCCGGCACAAGGCCGGGGTGAGGAAGGGCGAAACGAAAGCGAACGGTTAATTCGCTGCATGGGGTTTCATATGCGATAGCCCCGCCCTGGCGGACGGGACGCCCTATCAGTTCAACCGCGAACGCCGCGAGATGAGATAGATCTCATCGTTGAACCACAGCCCCTGGTGGCGCTGCAGGGCTTCGCGCGTCGCTTCGAGATACTGGTCGTTCGACAGCGCCTTGGCGAAGCGGCCATCCTCGATCTGCGCGACATAGCTCGCCGCGTTCCAGGCGGCGAACAAGGTAGAGCTGCCGATCGGGGTATGGGCGTCGATCTCGGTCGGAAGCGTGCGGATATGGTAGCGGAACAGCGCTTCTTCGTCCGACAGCGAATGGAAATGATAGTCGCGCGCCGCCGTGCCCAGTTCCTCGCGCACCGCCCGCATGATGTCCTCGCGGCCGGTGTCGAAAGGGTCCTCGTCCGGCCAGATCGCGCGGATGATCTCCAGTCCGGGGTCGTTGCCGTGGCTGTGCACGCCCATCAATTTGCCGTTGGGACGTAGTGCCCGAACGAGCGGCGTGACGACGTGCGAGCTCTTGAACTTGAGCGGTGCGTGCGCGCGATACGGCTGCGACAACAGCACGAAATCGAAGTCCGCCTGCGCGTAGCCGCGCCGCGGAATGATCGGGTCGAGCATGAAGTGATGGTCTTTGCGATACAGGACGAGCACCGTCGGCGTCTTGTACATAGGGTTCCCGCTGGGCGCGATGCTCGCCTGCCAATGCTTGGCAAGGAACGGATCGAGCTGCTGGACCTGTTCCTCGAACTGTCCCGCCGAGGTGCCCTCGAGCGCGACTTCGTGCCACACCATCGCGCTCGCACCGGCTGGAGTCTCAGGCTGCAGGTTGGGCGCTTCGCCATATTTGAGATTGGTCAGCACCAGCACCGTGCCGGGATGCTCGCGCAGTCGGTCGGGCATCTTCTCGAGCGTCAGCCGGATATTCTCCATGCTGATCTCCTTGGCCACCACGTAGAACGGCACCCAGGGATGGCGCCGGTGCAGCCCGCGCAGCATCCGCGCCAACGCGGTGCCGTCGCCGGCGCCTCCGTCGAACAGCCGGATCGCCGGCGGGACCGGCTGGGTGTCCGACAATTCGTGCACCGCGCGATCGGCGATGATCTGCTTCTCGTTGGTGGTGTTGACGAAGGCGAGATACTTCTGACGATTGTCGTAGAAGCGGAAATTATGCTCCGGCCGCAGTTCGGCGCGCAGTCCCTTGATGCCCGAACGCAGCGCACTGGCGGAGGTGCCGTCCTGCTCCTCGATGAAGCGATGGACACGCTCGACCGTCTGCACCGTCACCCGCCCGCCCTGCTGCAGCCGTTGCACGAGCTTGCCGTCGTTGACCGCCAGCCGGCCGAAGGTCGACTGCGCCATCTTCAGCCGCCGACAGCTATGCTCGATCTGCTCGAGAAGGGCCTGGGTATCGTCCATCGCTCAGGCCGACAATCGCGTTGCGCGGGCATAGCCGCCGTCGAGATAGATCAGCGGATCGACGTCGCCGGAGATCTGCACCTCCCTGACCGCGCCGATCACCACCGCATGGGTGCCATATTCGATATGTGTTTCATATTCGCAGAAGAAGCTGGCCTGCGCGTCGCGCAGATGCGGCGAGCCGCATGCGCCCGAGCCCCAGCGGCCCTCGGCAAACCGCTCTTCGCCCTTCAGCTTGCCCGCGCAGGTTTGCGACACGGCAAGCTGGTCGGCGTGGAGGATATTGACGCAGAACGGCGCGCCGGCCGTCAGCGGCCCGTGCAGGCTCGCGCTCTTGTTGACGCAGACCAACAGCGACGGCGGGTCCATGCTCAATTCGCTCACCGCGGTCGCGGTCATCGCCCATCGCCTGCCCTCGTGCCAGGCGGTGATGACCACAACGGCTTTGCCGAGCCGGCGCAGGCCCTTTTTCAGTTGTTCGGCGACGCTCTCGCGGGCGATGTCCAGCTCGGGCATTTGCACTTCACTCATCGGCACCCAGCCCTTCCCTGCCCATGATGCGCAGCCCGTAGCCCTCGATGCCCGACAGCCGCGCTTCGCTGTCGGACAGCAGGATGAGATCCTTGACGCCCAGATCGAGGAGGATCTGCGCCCCGACGCCGTAATCGCGAATGCGCTGGTCGCGCGTCGGCCCCGGACTGCTGCGCCGCTCGGATATCGCGCTGACCGACGGGTCGCGGATGAAGACGATCACGCCGGGGCCGTCATGCGCGCCGATCCGCGCCAGCGCGCGCGAGACATATTCGCGGCGGTCGGTCGGCGGCCCGAGCATGTCGGAGACGAAGTCGAGACGGTGCATGCGCACCAGGGTCGGTACGTCCGGGGTGATGCGTCCGCGCGACAAAGCGACATGCTCGACATTGTCGATCGTGTTGCGGAACACCGACAGTCGAAAGCCTTCGCCATAAACGGTCTCGAACGCTTCCTCATGGACGCGTTCGACGCAGCGCTCGGTGCGGCGGCGATAGCTGATCAGGTCGGCGATCGTGCCGATCGGAATATCGTGCTCGCGCGAAAACTCGACCAGGTCGGGCAGCCGCGCCATCGTCCCGTCTTCGTTCAGCACTTCGCAGATCACGCCCGCCGGGATCAGGCCGGCCAGCCGCGACACGTCGACCGCCGCCTCGGTATGGCCGGTACGAACCAGCACACCGCCGCCGCGCGCGACTAACGGAAAGACATGGCCGGGCGAGACGATGTCGTCGCACCCCTTTGAGGGATCGATCGCGACCGCCACGGTATGCGCCCGATCGTATGCCGAAATGCCGGTGGTGACGCCGTCCCGCGCCTCGATCGAGACGGTGAAGGCGGTGCCATGGCCGGAATTGTTCTCCGTCACCATCGGCGGCAGGCGCAATTCGCGCGCCCGTTCCTCGGTCATCGCCAGACAGATCAGCCCGCGCGCATGGCGGGCCATGAAGTTGATCTGGGCAGGCGTCGCGAATTGCGCCGGGATGATGATATCGCCTTCATTCTCGCGATCCTCGGCATCGACGAGAATATAGGGAAGGCCGTTACGCGCGGCTTCGATGATCTCCTCGGTCGAGGAAATCGAATTGTGCAGCCGATCGGCCGCCGGTGAGATCAGATCAATAGACATCGTTTTCCTGCAGGACTTCGCGCGCATGGCGCCAGCTGTCCGTTCCGGCGGGCAAGCCGACATAGAGCGTCGCGTGGAGCAGAATCTCCCTGATCTCATCCTTGGTGACGCCATTGGCGAGCGCGCCGTTGATATGGTTGCGCAGCTGATCGGGCCGCGACTGCCCGATCAGGATCGCGATCGTCAGCATGGAGCGAGTCTTGCGGTCGAGCCCCGGGCGGCTCCACACGTCGCCGAAGCACAGTCGCGTCACCAGATCCTGTAACGGCTCGTTGAAGTCGTCGACATTGTCGAGGCTGCGCACGCCAGGCTCGCCGAACATGTCGAAGCGCATCGCGCGGCCGCGGTCGTAGGACTCGTCTTTGTTCACGCGATGGCCTTCCTCATTTCGATAGATGCTTGCGCCGACAGCAACGGGCGGATCGCCTCGGCTGCGGCCGCGAGTTCGGTGCGCGCCGCGGCCGAGACGCCGACCGCGCGCAGGAAACCGTGGATCATGCCCGGGGCGATACGGAGCGTCGTCGGCACGCCGGCGTCTTCGAGCCGCGCGGCAAAAGCGACTGCTTCGGGGCAGAGCGGGTCATGTTCGGCCGCGACGATGTGCGTCGGCGGAAGCGCGCCAAGGTCATGGCGATCGACCGGCGCGGGGTTGGCGTCGAGACCGCCGCAGCGAGCGAACAACGCGATGTACTGTCGGACGCGCTCAGCGGTCAGCAGCGGATCGAGCGCATCGCGGTAGGCGGACGCTTCGGGGTCCATCGCGAACGTGCCGTAGAACAGAAGCTGACAGATCGGGCGCGCGGTGGCGCCGCATGCCAGCGCCAACAGCGCGCCGGCACTGTCCCCGGCCACCGCGATCCGCGCCGGATCCACGGCGAGCGCTTCGGCCTGACGGCCGAGCCAGGCGAACGCCGCATCGCAATCGGCTTGCGCTCCGGCATAGTCGGTTTCGGGCAGGCGGCGATACTGGACGCTGGCGACGACCGCGCCGGTCGCTTCGGCCAGCGCCGCGCCGACAATGTCGAAGCTCTCGACGCTGCCGAACGCGAAACCGCCGCCGTGGAAATAGCAGATCGCGGGCCGCAGCCCCTCCCCGCCCGGATCGAAAATGCGCAGCGCGATCTCGCGCCCAGGTGCGGCGACAAAGGTGTCGAAGCGCGCGACTTGCGGCGCATGGTCCTCGGCGTAACGCCGGCCAGTGAGGTCGCCGACCAGCCGCATGGTTTCGATGTCGGCAGCCGGCGGCGTCGCGCGGACCAGCGCGACATAGCGGTCCATGCCGTCCGCGAGGGCGGGTTCAGGCAACGGCCTCATACCGTACCTCGACCGTCCGGGTCGCCAACTCGGCAAGCCGCGGTGCGACTTCGCGGCCCATTAGCGTCAGGTTGTCGACCGTCTCCTGGTGGTCGAGCTCGCCGGCCTGGGCCATCATCAGCAGATTGCCGAAGCCGCCCGTCTCCTCGTGGAACGTCACCAATTGCTCGTACACTTCGTCGGGCGTGCCGACGAAGAACAGGCCCGCCTCCATATATTGCTCGATCGTGCCATCGACCGGCAGCGCCTCGCCGTTGCGCAGGCGCGGGCGCATCGCACTGGCGCCTGCCTGGAGCATGCGGATATTCGCCTCGACCGGATTGAAACCGAGCGGATTGCGGAACTGCGGGTCGAGCCGGGCAGCGGTGGTGAAATAGCTCTTCATCTTCTCGGCGCGGGCGAAGGCGGTGGCGCGGTCGCCAGCGCAGGAAACCAGCGCGAGATAGGCGAGCTTGTCCTGGTCGGGCTGCACGCCGTGCGCGGCGAGATGGGCGGCGCGATAGCCGCTGAATACCGAGCGCGCGACGGCGCCCGACAGGAAGGTCGCACAAGTATAGCCGCGCTTGCCATATTCGCTGGCGCTGCTCGCGCTCGACGCGGTCATCCAGATCGGCGGATGCGGCTGCTGGATCGGGCGCGGCCACAAGCTCGCCGTACGGTAATGAAAGTGTTCGCCTTCCCAGGAGAAATTATCGCCGGTGTTGGACAGCGCCTCCAGGATCAGGTCATGCGCTTCCCAGAAGCGGTCCATGAAGCCGGTCGGCTGGCGGTTCGACATGAACAATTCATATGCCGCACCCTTGACCAGTCCGACTTCGAGCCGCCCGCCCGACAGGCAATCGACCATCGCGATCTCTTCGGCGACGCGCAGCGGGTTGGAGCGGTTGGCGAGCGGAATGCCCAAGGCGAGCAGGCGCGCGTTGCTGGTCTGTCGCGCGAGGATGGCCAACGTGGTCATGCACGATGTCGACATGCAGGTCGCGGCGGCGTGATGCTCGTTGACCATGATGTTGAGCCCGACCTCGTCGGCAAGCATATATTCGTCGAGATAGCGGTTGAGCAGCTGTCCAGCCTCGACCGGATCGCATTCGCTCTGCGGCAGCGTCACGCGCATCGCGCCCGGTTTCTGAAAGGCGGGGTGATAGGCCTGTTCGCTGAATTGCCAGATCTTCATCTTTGTCTCCCAGCGATCGTTCAGCGGCCGGCGAAAGCGGCGATGCGGGCGGCGAGCCTGACTGGCTGGTCGGCGTGGACGCGGTGTCCGGCGCCTTCGAAGGATTCGACTTCGGCCTGGGGCAGCGCCTTGCGCCAGTCGTCGCGATATTTGGCGCCGACGATGCCGTCGGCCTCGCCCCAAATGACGAGAGTCGGGCTGGCGATGCGGTGCGTGCGATCGCCAAGCTTCTTGTTCGACATGTACGGGGTCCAGCCGAAATGGCTCGCTGCCTCGTCGTTGCGCATCAGCCGGCGCAGACGGTCTTCCGGCAGCGTCGCCAGCGTCTTCATGTCGCTGCCGAGCGCGGGCTCGCCGACCTGCATGCGTTTGCCGAGTTCCTGGCGGGACAGCATGAAGATGTCGGCAACATATTGCTCGCGGCGATTGGCGGTCGGCAGGCCGAGTGGGGAGACCAGCACGAGCTGCGCGGCGCGGCCCGGCTCCTTGGTCAGCATTTCCGCCGCCACCCAGGCGCCGAACGACGTGCCGACGATGACCGGCCGGTCGAGCCCGAGCTGGTCGAGCATGTCGAGATAGAAATAGCCGAGATCGTCGACGCGATCGATACGCGGCGAGCCGGCCGACGCCCCGAAGCCGGGATGTGACGGAGCGTAGACGGTGAAGCGCTCCGCCAGTTCGCGCTGCAGCGGCGCGGCCCCCTCGATCCCGTCGAGCCCGTGCAGGAACAGAAGCGGCGGACCGCCCCCAGCCTCGAAGATTTCGAGCTCGGTGCCCAGCACGTCGAGTGCCGACACAGTGCCGAAGCTCAGTTCTTCAAGGCCTTGGGGCTGCATCGCTCTCCACTCGTCTCTTCTTTGTGAGCTTCAGAGTGTTGTCCGGCGACTGATACGTCCAATTCTTTGTACTTGAGGCTTTGATGCCCAGAAGGTATGGAAATGGGATGGAGCTACGCCATCTTCGCTATTTCCGCGCGATCGGCCGCGAGCAGCATTTCGGCCGTGCCGCGATCGCTTTGCGGGTCGCGCAGCCGGCGCTGACGCGGCAGATCCGCGACCTTGAGGCCGAGCTCGGCATCGAGCTGTTCGAGCGGTTGCCGCGAGGAGTGCGCCTGTCGAGCGCCGGTCGCGTCTTCCTTAGCGATGTTGAAGAGATCTTGTCGCAGGTCGATCGCGCCGTCGATCGCGCCCAGCGGTTGGGCAGCGGTCATCTCGGCACGATCCGCGTCGGGCTCAGCGAGATCATCGCCGCGCACGATTTCATCTCGCACGGGCTGCGCAATTTCCGCGAGAGCGAGCCGTCGGTGGCGCTCGATCTCAAGTCTATGGGATCGGTGAACCAGATTGCCGCGCTCAAGGAAGGCACGCTCGATGTCGGGCTGATCTACGACGCGCATCTCGAAGAGCGCGACTATGACGTGCTCGACCGCATCTGCCTCGGCCATGGCGAGACGATGCTGGCCGTGCACGAAAGCCACCGGCTGGCCGGGTGCGCTTCGGTGACGATGGCCGAGATTGCCGAGGAGCCCGCGCTCGGCCCGGCACGGCTGACCGCACCCGGCTATTACGACCGGTTGATGACGGCCTGCGTCGAGAGCGGCAGTACTCCGCGCATCGTCCAGGAATGCACGACGAACTCGATCCTGCTGAGCCTGGTCGCGGTGGGGATGGGTGTCGGTTTCGTGACGGCGTCGAGCCAGTCGTCGCCGGCGCACAATATCCAACTGGTGCCGATCAGCGATCTCGGGCTCCAGTTCGAGGTGCTGTTGGTGTGGCGCAAGAGCGACCGCTCGCCCGCGCTGGAGCGCTTCATCGACATGATGATTCACCATGCGGGCGTCCTCCCCGCGGGGTGACAAAAGCCGGCGCTGATCCTGCTACGTCGCGGGCAAGAGGAGAGAAGGATGACCGACGCGCCGCCGCTCAAGGGCCTGTATCATTTCGCCTATCCCTGCCGCGATGCGGAGGAGACGCGCCATTTCTACGAGGACATTCTGGGGCTGCCGCTGGTCAATTGCATGATGTCCGAAACGGTGCCGAGCACGGGCGAAGAGCAGCCCTATGTGCACTTCTTCTTTGAGCTCGGCGACGGCTCGTACATCGCCTTTTTCGACCTGGGGGGCAACGAGAAGCCGGCGCCGTCCCCCAACACACCCGAATGGGTCCAGCATTTCGCGATCGAGACCGATTCGGTCGAGGATGTCGAGGCGATGCGGCGACGGCTTGCCGACCACGGGGTCAAGACGACGCCTCTGGTCGATCACGAGTTCGTCCGGTCGATCTACTTTTTCGATCCCAACGGCTTGCGCCTCGAAGTCGCGGCGCGAACCGAGGCGCCGGGCTTTCTGGAGGAAGCTGCCAGCGAGGCGCATGGAGTCCTCGAGGCATGGAACACGCGCAAGCACGGCGCACCCGAAGCCAGTTGATCGCCTCGTCGTCACCGCGCTCCGCCCCGTTGCCGATCATTGCCGAATGGACAGATCGGCGGCTGGACGGCAGGAGAGCAGCGGGGAAATGTGACGAGAGGAATCAAACGCATGGCAGACACCGAACAATCGCGCCGGCGTGTCCAGTCGATTGAAGTGGGGTTCCGCGTACTGCGGGTGCTGCGCATGGCCGAAGGGCCGCTGCCGCTGCGCGAGATTGCCGCGCGCGCCAGCATGCCGCCGAGCAAGGTGCATCTCTATCTCGTCAGCTTCGTGCGCGAGAATATGGCCTATCAGGACCCCCATAATGGCCATTACGGGCTGGGCACCTTCGCCATCCAGCTCGGGCTGGCCGCCATCCGCCAACTCGACGTGGTCGGGCTCGCCGCCGAGACTCTGACCGAGCTTCGCGACAAGACCGACTGCGCGATCTACCTGTCGCTATGGGGCGACCGCGGCCCGTGCATCGTCGCCAAGGCCGACGGCAGGCTGCAAGGCGCGTTCCTGATCCGGCTCGGCTATATCCTGCCGGTGACCACGTCCGCGACCGGGCTGGTGTTCCTCGCCCATCTGCCGGAGGCTGAGGTCGCTCGCGCGGTGGCGGCGCAGGCCGCCTATGACGCCACCCGCGGTGATATCCCTACGCCGACCAAGGAAGAGCTGGCGGAGAGCGGTGAGCGAATCCGCCGCGAGGGTTATTCGTCGAGCGCCGGGATGCTCAACCGCAACTTCGCGGCCATCGCCGCGCCGATCTTCGACCATAGCGGCAAGATCGCCGCGACCATCACTTTGCTCGGCCCCACCGACTTCATGAGCAAGACTCGGCTCAAGGACTTCAGCAAGATGCTGCTGGCATCGACTGAGGCCGTGTCGGAGCGGATGGGCGCGCTTCCCAAGCCCGCAGAAAAGCCTGCGAAAGGCTGACGCCAGTCCGCGACCCTAGGCCGCCCCGCGCACGAAATCCGGCGCGCGGCGGCCGGCCGCGGCGGCGTCGAGGCGGAGCTTGCGAGCTTCGGCGCGCTTGGCGTCGTCGAGCCATGAGCGTTCGTGGCCCCATAGGCTGGGGCCGTAATCGCATTCGAACGGCTGCCATGTCGCGGGATCGATCGAGCGCCCGCCCCAGCCCAGTTCGATCATGAAGTCCGACGGCGTGCGGGCGTAGAAGCTGGTCATGAAATCGTTGGTGTGACGGCCGAGCGTCACGCCGATGCGCCCTTCCTCCAGCTGGGCGAGGTCATAGGCCTGGCCGACATCGTCGAGCGAATCGAGCTCGACCATCAGGTGATGGAAGCCGTCGACGCCCGCCTCGATAGCAGCGAAGCTGTGATGGCGGCTGTTGAGATGAAAGAAGAATGCCTTGAACGGCCGCAGCGCATAATCGCTGAGCCGGAAGCCGAGCAGGTCGACATAGAAAGGCAGCACCGCGTCGAGCGACCGGACGGTCAGTACGACATGGCCGAGTCCAAGCGCGCCCGTGCGAAAGCCGCTGAGCGCGCGGCCGGGCACGAAGGCGGAGGGCGCCACGGTGGGACCGTGGAAGAATTCGAGGCGGTTGCCGGCGGGATCATGGGCGATGAGCAGCTCAGCGACGCGGCGCTGCTCGGCCTCGAGCGGCGTGCCTTGAACGACCGGATGGCCGGCGTCGGATAGCCGCGTCGCCAGCCGCGCCAGGGCATCGCCATCGGCGACTTCCCAGCCCATCGCGCTGACGCCCTCGCCTGCGCCGCTTTCGAGGAACAGGCGACCCGCACGATCGTCGGTACGCAAGGCGAAACCGCGCACGTCGCGATCGGCAAGCTGCATGCCGAGCAGGTCCGCGGCGAAGCTCGCCCAGGCATCGACCCGCGCCGTGGTGACTCCGATATAGCCGAGCGACTGCAGCATAGAACGAACGCTATTCGGTAATACCGAAGAACGCCAGTCGAGATTAGGGCCGCTGCACTCCCGGCCGGCTATATTCGGGAGTGAACTCCTCGATATCCGCGCCGTGATTCCCGTTCGGGGCGCTGAGCGACTCCAGCAGGCGGGTGAGGTAGCCGCGCAATATTTCCAACTCATCGCCATCCAGCGGCGTCAGCAATTCGGCTTCGAGCGCGCGGGTGTCCTTCTGGAGCTTCTTCAGCGCATCCTTGCCGGCCGCGGTCAGGCTCAATTCGAGCAGGCGTTTGTTGGCGCTGCTGACGCGGCGATCGATCAGCCCCTTGGATTCGAGCAAGGCAATCTGCTTGATCATCGTCTGCGGCTTGACGTCGTAGAGGCGCGACAATTCGGCCGAAGACATATTGGGCCGCGTCGAGAGCGTCGTAAGAATTCGGAACTGGACGGCGGTCACGCCGAGCGGATTGAGTACCGATTCCAGCCGCACATACGTCTTATACTGCACCTGTTTGACCAGATGCAGGATCGAAGGCGGATGTCGATCGGTAGTTGTGCGAGCGGCTTTACCCATCCGCCCTTAGTGTCCGATCGTGCCGGAACTGTCCAGAGTCGGCGCGGCACTTCGCCGCGCCGCCCGCGAGATCGTGATGACGCTCAGCCCTTGAGCTTCTTGGTGGCGATTGCCGCGCCTTCGGCCATCGCCGCCAACTTGGCCCACACCACTTCGGGATGGCCGACGCGCGAGCCGATGCCGCAATCCGTCCCGCCCTGGATGTTCTCCATGCCGACGAGCTTGCCGACATTGACCAGCCGTTCGGCGACCAGCTCGGGATGCTCGACCAGGTCGGTCATATGGCCGACCACGCCGGGGCAGATGATCTTGCCGGCGGGAAGCTTGACCTCCTCCCAGATGCGCCATTCGTGCGCGTGGCGGACGTTGCTCGCCTCGAACGTGTAGCATTGCGCGTTTATCTTGAGCATCAGGTCGACGATGTGCTTGAACTCGATGTCGTGGACGTGCGGGCGATGGCCGCTCCCCCAGCACATGTGGAATCGAATCTGCTCTTCGGGCAGACCCTCGACCGCGTGGTTGATCACCTCGACGGCGAATTCCAGATAGTCGCGATACTGGTCGACCGACCAGTCGGGATAGAACATCCAGCTCGTGGCGAATTCGGGCTCGTCGATCTGAACGATCAGCCCGGCATCGGTGATCGCCTTATATTCCTCGCGCATCGCCGCGCCGACCGCCATCATGTAATCGCGCTCGTCGCGATAGAAAGCGTTGCGCGCGCCGGCGCCGGCGCTGAGCGGTCCGAGAGCGGCGATGAAGCCATCGACGTCGCTTTTCCCTTCAAGCCCTTTTTTGAGCGCGTCGATATCCTTGGCGATCTCGGCCTGACCAACATAGGCCAAAGCACTCGTACAGACCTTTTCGGTGGTCGGGCGCTTGGGGACATTGCCGGGCGTCATGAAGCCTGGGCGGACCGGGCCGCCGGCACCGGCGAACCACAGGCCGGATTCGTAGAAGCCCGGGAAATCGCGGCGGTCGCGCTCGCCGGGACCGGCCCGTTTGGACGGCGCGGCCGGGTCGCGCGGCAGCGATTCCCAACCGGTCACGCGCTGCTGGATATAACTGGTGTAGCTGCCCATGTTGGCGGCCTTCACATATTCGCCGTCGTTGATGATATCGACGCCGCATTCGATCTGCTTCTCGACGACCTCGCGCACCGCCTTGGGCAGCCGCACCGCGATTTCGGCCTGATTGGCATCGGCATTGACGAGCAGGGCGTCGAGATCGACCGGGCGGGGCAGATTCCCGCCATGAGTCGTCAGGATATGGTCCGTGGAACGCCGCATAGTCTCTTCTCCTAAGTGGGTGTCGCCGGCTTATGTTCGGCGCACGAATTTCTGGATCTGGTGGTCGCCCTGTTCCTCGGGGATCCAGCCGGGGCGGATCGCGAAGCTGTAGGGCACTTCGGCGACATAGACGTCGCCATGGCTATCGACCGCGATACCGTGCGGCGCGATGAAATTGCCCGGCGCGTGGCGATGCTCGGACGAGCCGCCCCAGCGATCCAGGACCCTGCCCTCCGGGCTGAGCATGGTGACGCGGCCGGGATGATCCCGCTGCATTTCGCCAAGGACGAAGCTCTTCTTGCCCTTGGGCCGCCACAGCTCGGCGACATAGATGATACCGTCGCGGTCGATGGCGATGTCGCACGGCCGTTGAACGTCGGTCCATTGCTCGAGATAATCGCCGTCGGCGGTAAAGACCTGGATACGGTCATTCTCGCGATCGCAGACCAATACGCGCCCGGCGGCGTCGCAGCCGATGCCGTGCGGGAGATGAAATTCGCCAGGACCGGTGCCGATCTCACCCCAGGACTGGATCAGCTCGCCCGCGGCGCTGAAGCGATGGACGCGGCAATTGCCATAGCCGTCGGCGACATAGAGCTCGCCGCTTGGCGCTACCGCAAGGTTGCAGCAGCGATTGAATGGCCCACCGGGATAGGCGATGCATTCGCAGGCATGGACGTCGTAAGGAGGCTTGGGATCGTAGCCCGTGTCCGATGCCTGGCCGGGCACGCCAAGGGTCATGATCGGCTCGCCTTCGAGGCTGAAGACACGGATGCTGTGATCGCCATTGTCGACGCAATAGACCCGGTCGTCGGGTCCGATCGTCAGGCCATGCGCCATGGTGAAGATATCGTCGCCCCAACTGCGGACGAAGCTGCCGTCGCGCTCATAGACCAGGACGCGATGCGGGAACCGGACGAACAGATAGACGCGGTCCTGCGAATCGACGGCCACCCCGGTGACGTCGCGGTGCGCGACGCCAGCCGGCAGGCGTTCCCAATCGGCCACCACGTCGAACGCAGGCGCTGTCCTGGTTGCCATAGCCGGCATTTCACTCCTCTACGGATTATCCAAAACCAGCCTAGACGTCCGCTCGTTCCTAAGCCAAGCTGACATATATCGTCGCTTGTGCATTTGTACATAGCGAACGACATATGATAAAGCCGATTGGCGAGCGGGACAGATATTTGGCCGATCGCCGCACCGGGAGGGGTTTTGCATGACGGACACTGGCGCTCGGCCGATCGATGTCGACACGTTCCTGGACGGGCTCAAATTCAACCGCTTTCACCTGATCGTCCTGGTCCTGTGCACGGCCCTGGCGGCGATCGACGGCTATGAATTGTATGTCGTGGGCTGGGTCCTGCCGGTGCTCGCCAAGGATTTCGGGGTGGCGACGACGGCAGTCACCTCGGCGCTGGTCGCGCAACAGGTCGGCATGCTCGCCGGCGCATTCGTCATTCCCCCGCTTGCCGACCGCATCGGACGGCCGCGCGTGCTGCTGTTCTGCTATCTCGGCATGATGCTCAGCGCGCTGGCGATCCTCACCACCAAGTCGTTGCTGCCGTTCACGATCTGCCGCTTCGCCGCCGGCTTTTGCGGTACCGCGATGATCCCGATCCTGGTTACGCTCGCTGCCGAGACCGCGCCCAAGCGGCTGCGCGCGACCGTCAGTACGATCACGGTCAGCGGCACGATGCTCGGCGCGATGCTGGGTTCGCTGATGCAGGCCTTCGTCCTGGCACCGTTCGGATGGCGCGGCGCGTTCTGGATTGCGGTGGCGCTGCCCGCGATCATGCTTCCCCTGATCTATTTCTTCCTTCCCGAATCGCTACGGTCGCTGGTCGCACGCAACCCGCAGGATCCCGCCATTTCCGCGCTGACCAGGCGGATGCAGCCGCCGGCGTCCGGCGATGCCGACATCGTACTCACCGTCGCGCCCAAGCCTGACCGTCCGCCGCTCGCGATCCTGCTCTCCGACATCTTTGGCCGCGGCCAATTGCTGCGCACATTCCTCATGTGGGGAATCGCGATCTCAAGCTTCGTGTTCATCACCGCGGGGGTGTGGAAGACGACGATCTTCAAGGACGTGATCGGATTGTCGCTTAAACAGGTCGCGTTGATCAACGGCATCAACACCGCCGCCGGCTTCATCGGCATGCTTACGATCGGCTTCTTCATCGATCGATTGGGCTTCAAGCGTGTGATGACCGGCGCCTTCCTGCTCGCAGGGTTGGGCGCGACCATGGTCGGCCTGCTGGCCCCAGGCATCGGCATGTATGTCGCGGTCGCCTTCATGGGGATGTGCCAGCATGGCAGCCAGGCCAGCATCCCGGCGCTTGCCGCTGCCCTCTACCCGACACGCAGCCGGGCTACGGGCGTAGGCTGGACCTACGGTGCCGCTCGCGTCGTATCGATCTGGGCGCCGTTGTTCGGAACGTTCGTGCTGAGCGAAGGATTCGGCCCGATCGGTATATTCGCGATGCTCGGGGTGCCGCTGATATGCGGCGGCCTGTTCACCTTTTGGCTGATGAGCCTGAAGGATGCGCCGCAGGTGATCAAGGTCGGGCATGGACGCGGCTGAAGCGGCCGCGCCGGCAGTCGATGCCCATGCCCATGTCTTTACCAGGGCAATGCCGTTCGCGGCGAATGCGCATTCGCGGCCGGATTATGATTATCCGGTCGAGGCCTGGCTCTCCGATCTCGACGCTTATGGCATCGGCCGCGGAGTAATCGCGGCGGCGAGCCTGTTCGACGACGGCAACGCCTATACGCTCGCGGCGCTGGCGGCGCATCCCCGGCTGCGCGCGACGGTGCTGGCCGGGCCGGAGACCAGCGCCGAGCAGCTGCGGACTCTGGCCGAGCAAGGGGTGGTCGGGGTGCGGCTGACTTGGCGGCGGCTCGCCGACCTTCCCAACCTGGCGGACAAGCCATGGCGCGGCTTCCTGAATCGGATCGCCGACTGCGGGTTGCATGTCGAATTGCTCGCCGGCAGCGCGCAATTGCCGGCGCTGCTGCCGCACCTCGCAGGCGTGCCGCTGGTGGTCGATCATTTTGGCGTCCCCTCGCGCGATGAGGGCGAGCGCCGCGCCGGCACCGACGCGCTGCTTCGCGCGGTGGCCGGTGGCCGGACATGGGTCAAGATTTCGGCAGGCTTCCGCCTGCCACCTGCCATTGCCAGCGAATGCGCCGCGCGCTTGCTCGCCGAAGCGGGACCGGAGCGCCTGTTATGGGGCAGCGACGCGCCGTTCGTGAACCATGAGGCCGATACCAGCTATGCCGACACGCTGGCTTTGTATCATCGCCTCGTCCCCGACGCGGCAACCCGCCGGGCGATCGACGCCACCGCACTCGACCTCTATTTCAACGTACGGAGCCACATTCCATGAACCGTCGCGAGCGCGCCATCGCCACCGCCGAGCTCGAAATGGGGCTCGCCGATTTCTGGCATGACGTTGACAATAATTGGGGCCGCCAGGCGAGCGACTATTATGCCCCGGAGGCCGTCTATCGCTCAGGCGGGCTCAAGCTCGAGGGACGCGAGGCGATCCAGGGTTTCTACAGTTGGCGCGAAGGCCGTGGCGCGCGCGTCTCAATCCATGCCTTCACCAATTTCCGCGCCGAATTCGATGACCAAGGCGGTGCCACCGCGACATGGTTCATGCTGCTATGGGCTGCCGATGGCGAGGCGCCGCTCGAAAGCCGCGTGCCCACCCGGATCAGCCAGGCGACCGAGACGTTTCGCTGGGACGAAACCGAGGGGCGCTGGCTGTGCACGCTCCGCGAACTCAAGAATCTGTTCCGCGGCGGCGACCAGCTCAACTTCAGCTGAGCCGTCGCGTCAAGCAGTGAGCGACGTCACCGCCGCAATCACGAACGCCTCGCTGCGGTCGCCGACGGTTCGCAGGATTTCGGCCCCGGGGGTCAGCACCGCATTGCGGATCGCTAGCTTGTCCTCCGCCGGCGCAGGACCGCCATGCGCGCCGTAATCGAGCCGCCCGTCGCCCATCAGCGTGAACGGAAACAGCGTCTCGGGCCGTTTGAAATCGCCGATGCGGCCAAAGGCGGGAAACGGGCCGACCGCCGCGCCCCCGGCGTCGACCGTCAGATCGAGCATGATCTGCCGATCGGCGGCATCCTGAGCACCCTGCGGAACCAGGACCACCCGCACGATATCGCCCACTGAAAAGCCTTTCTGCCCATAATGCAAAAAGGGCGCCCCTCGGGTGGGGCGCCCTTTCGTTTGTCGGCGGCGGATCAGAAGCGCGCACGCGCTCCGAACATGAAGGCGCGGCCGACCTTGTCGTAATATTGACCGTTCACCGGGCCGTTGAGGATAATATACGGGGTCGGCGGCGGATCCTTGTCGAACAGATTGTTGACCGCCCAGAAGAATTCGAACTTCTTATTCTCTCCGGCGAAGATCTTTCCGAACAGGTTGAAATAGGTAACCGCCGGCACCCTGTTGTCGTTGATCGTGTTGCTCGGCAGCGTGTTGTAGGTCACGTCCTGGACGCCCTTACTGATGAAGATCGTCTGCAGCGTCAGTTCCCACGCATTGGTGCCCAGGGTCGTCGACAGATTGCCCCGGAAATGCGGGATCGCGCCGAGATTGGCCCAGCCATTCTCCCCGGCGCGATCGATCGGCGCGGCGCCGGTGCCCGAATCGACCAGCGCATGGAGGACGTAGGTGCCGCTCGCGGCGATGCTGCCGCGGCCGCCCGAGCCCAGAAAACCGAGCGACGTGCCGTAGGTCAGGGTCATGTCGATGCCCTTCTGAGCGAAGGCGCCGACATTGAGCGAGCCCGCATTCAGCGCGGTATGAATCCGATCGTTCGGGTTGGGAGTGGAGAGATCCGGCCCGTAAGTGAATAGGTTGCAGAAATAGGCTTCGCCCGCACTGCATAACGATGCGATGTTCGCCGTCGACAGGTTGGTGATCGCGTCGTCGATCTTGATATTGTAATAGTCTACCGAGAAGCCGAGACCGCGCAGCGCGCCGCGACCGCGATAGGCCGCGCCGACCGTGAAGGTCTTCGAGAATTCGGGCCCGACCTTGGGATTGCCCATACTGGTGTTCTGCGGGATCACCGGGCTCTTGGTGACGCCGTCGACCACCATCGTCACCGCATTGGTGACGTTGCTGCCCGGGCTATAGAGTTCGTTGATCGCAGGTGCCCGGATGTCGCGCGACCGCGCGACGCGGAAGATCAGCCCGTCGACCGGTTCCCACACCGCGCCCGCTTTCCACGCGGTCTGGCCGCCGACGGTGCTGTAATCGGCGTAGCGGAAGGCGCCGTTGACGCTCAGATTGTGGAGGGCCGGCAGATCCTTGGCGAGCGGGACAGTCGCCTCGACATAACCCTCCTTGACGCTGAATGCGCCCGCATAGGGTACCGCGTTGCCTGCGGTGAGGAAGCCGTTGTTGGCGCCCACCGCATCGGCGGTCAGCTTCTCGGTTTCGCGGCGATATTCGCCGCCGAACGCCACGGAAACCGGACCCGCCCAGGTCGAAAAGGGCTCGCCGACGATATTGGCGGCGGTGGTGAACTGGTCATACTTCACCTTGGCGAGACCTTCGCCCCAGATATAATTGCGCGCGGCCGCAGTGGTGTTGCCCTCGCCAAACAGGTTGAGCGGCTGGCAACCGGCGGCGGCGGCGACGCCGTCGCGAACGCCGCGGCAGACGATATTGCCGGAGCTGTCGCGAACCGCGTCGATCGCGTAGCCCAGCTTGGCGGTGACCGGGTTGTTAAAGGTCGCAGAGGAATAGTAATTGATGCCATAGGATGCGTGCGCATCCCATTTCCACGACCCGCCGAGCTTACCTTGCAAACCGACGGTGCCGTGCGGCGTCTCGTTGGTGATTTCGTAGCGATTGATGCCGATATCGATGCCGATCCGGCTGATGTTGAAGCTTTGCGTCGTCGCCGGCAGCAAGGCGAGGACCTGCGCCGGAATGAAGGGGTTGTCGCGACGGATCACCTGGCTGGACAGGCGGATCGGAACGCCATCGAGGATCCCGACAGAGCGCGAATATCCTCCTTCGATATAGCCGGTCAGCGAGTCCGAAAAATCATAATAGATGCTGCCATAGGCGGTCTCGCGCTCGACCTTGGGAACCAACGCGGTGCCGGTGATGATCGAGCCGCCTTCGCCACCGATCATCGTCGAGCCGCCAGAGATCGAGCCCCGCTGGAACGGACGGATCGAACCGTCCGGATTGAACGTCATGTTGGTCAGCCCGGGAATGGAACTGATGATGACGCCGCCCGCGCCGAGATTATTATGGACGTTCTTGGCCAGGATGAAGGCCGGCTGGCCGAAGCCAGGCGTGCCGGGAGTCGTCCGCTGGCCATTGCTGACGATCATATATTCGTCGCGACCCCAGTCGCGGGTGTAGATATCGCCGACGCCGTCATTGTCCGAATAGTCGCCGCTGAGGACGATATGGCCCCGATCGCCATTGAAGCTGGTACCGGCGATGAAGCCGATGCGGCGAGTGCCATAATCGCCTAGCTGGGAAACACCCGCCTGCGCGGTGACTTCGACGCCCTGATACTTCTTCTTCATGACGATGTTGACGACGCCCGAGACGGCATCCGAACCGTACAGCGCCGAGGCGCCGCCGGTGACAACATCGACGCGCTCGATCATCAGCGTCGGGAACAGGTTGAGGTCGGTGGTGGTCGGCACGCCGAGGTTGCTGGCCGGCGCGAAGGGCACGACGCGCGACTGATTGACCAGCACCAGCGTGCGCTGGCCGCCCAGAGCGCGCAGATCGGCCGTGGCCTGCGCAGGGCTCGAGGTATTGGTGGCGTTGGCGCCTGGCGATCGTGTCGCCTTGAACGCCGGATTCTGGTTGAGCACCTCCATGACGGTGGTGGCACCCTGCTTCGAGATCACTTCGGCGCCGACCACCTGGGTCGGCGTCGGTGCCTGGAGGCCGTTGGTGGCGGTGCGCGATGCCGTAACGACGATTTCGCCTTCCTGCGTCTCGGCCTTGTTATCGGTGGCGTCATCGGCGGCGGCCGGAGCCGGCTCGGCCTGCGCCGTGCTGGCCGGCGTCGGGCTGGTCTGCGCGAAAGCGGCGCCGCCTGCAAAAGTGGCAGTGGTGAGCGCGGTGGTGACCATCATGCGCTGCAGCCATGATGCGGGACCACGTTTCATAAGATCTGCCATATCAGCCTCCCCTCTCCGGGCAATTGCGAGGCCGGCTTTGGCGCCGTTGCTCCCGCTGCATCGCAAGATGCTTGCTTGTTGTTTCCAATCCGCGCCGGGTGACGCCCGGTGCTTCCTATGGGTCCGCAATCCATTCCGGATTAACGAACGCCAGTTGTTTATGCCACATAAGACAGGCTGACAACCTAAAATCGCAGCCTAGCTGATTTACCGTCTTCGCTACTACGTATCACTCCGCGATCGGCCCCATCGCCACCGCCTCGTTATAGATGCTGGAATCGATCAGTCGCGACAGCGCTTCGCGTGACCGCGCGGGACGTTTGTCCTGCGTGGCCAGCCACTTCTCCTCGGCAACCAGTTCATCGAGCAGATCCGCAGGCAGTGCCGTCGGAAAGGAGAGCGTCGGCCAGGCGCGCGCCACTTCCGCCGCACCAAAGCCCGCAGTCGCCGAGACGAGAGCCTGGGCCGGCGCCGGGTCGCGACGAATCCGCGCGCTTGCGGCGATCACCGCCCGGACGAACGCGGTGATTCGCCGGCGCTTGGCCGGGTCGGCGAGATTCGCCGCATTGGTGTTGAGGTTGAACAATTCGCGATAGACGCCATCGCCGGAGAAGGAGACGATATCATCGCCGAGCGCCTGCGCGGCATCGCCTCCATGCGGCTCCCAGATCGCCACGGCATCGACCTCCCGCCGTGCGAGCGCGGCGGCGACGCCCTCGATCGGAGAGATGCGCACGGGGGTGATGTCGGCGAAGGTCAGTCCCTCCTGCGCGAGCATGCGCGCGAGGAAATAGCCGGCTGACGTCGTCGCCAGCGTCGCGATCCTCTTGCCCTTGAGATCGGCGATCCGCCGGATCCCGGCAGAACGACGCGCGACGATGCGGTAGCGGCCTTCGGTAACGGTCAGGATGATACGGAGGTCGGGATGCGCGACCGAATAGCGCAAGGCCTGGGTCTCGGCATGCGTGGCGATATCGGCAGTGCCGCCCGCTTCGAACAGATTGGGGATGCCGCCATTGCTGACCGTCGCGCCCGGATACAGATCGCGCGCCGCCAGCAGGACGGGCGCGATCTCGATCGTCGCGGTGCTGCCCGATACAGCGATTGGCGCGATCGCGACTGCGGGCTTCACGCCTGCACGCAATGCGCATCCCGCCAGCGCGACCAGCATCGTCATCGCGAGAATCGGCCCCCGCCCATCGATCATCAGCAATCTCCTTGCCGATCGACTATTATAAGCCAGGATGATTATCAAAAAAGGCGATGCTGCCCGTCAGCGGTTGTGCGCCAGACTCACGAGATTCTCATGGAAGAAACGGGTAGTTTTTCGCTGATACGCCGGCGCACCGCCTTACCCGACGAACCGCGGACCAACGGCTTGCGTCGAATGGGGCGGGTCGATCGTTCACGCGTGCGTGGACGCTGCACCGGAGGAGAGATGCATGGCTAGTGACGTGAACGCGGATGGCGAAGACACGCATGCTGAGCGTGCCGAGGTGCATTTTCTGGCCGCATTGGTTGACGAATTGATGCGCGGATTGCTGCTGGCCGGCACCTTGTCGCAAGCACAATTGAACGAGATCGAGGCAGCGGTCGCCGCACGCATCGGCTCTGCACCACGAGCTTGGTGACGCGGGCGACCGTTTCCGCATTGGTGATCCCGGCAGCCGCCATTGACCTCTCTGGGCGCGTGTCTAGCCCGCGCCCCAAAGGTTTGCAGGCAGCATGATCTCGCCGTCGGCATAGAGGCTCGCCGCGAGTGGATCGTCAGCGACGAACCAGGGACCGTCGAGATCGACGACATCGCACAGCTGGGCAAGGACGAAGGCGGGGGCGGTCGAAAGCGTGGCGCCCGCCATGTTGCCGACCATGATCTTCATCCCGAGCTGTCGCCCGCGCTTGGCCATCATCAGCGCTTCGGTCAGGCCCCCGCACTTGTCGAGCTTGATGTTCAACACCTGGAAGCGACCGTGCTGGGCTTCTAGTTCGACCAGGTCCTGGATGCTCTCGTCGGCGGCGACCGGGATCGGCGACCGCCAATTGTCGAGCAAAGCCTCTTGGCCGCGGCGGACGGGTTGCTCCAGCAAAAGCACCTTCTCCCTGACGAGCATCGCGACCAGCCCGTCGAGATCGTCACCGCCATAGCCCTGATTGGCATCTACACCGAGCCAGACATCCGGTCGGGCCGCGCGCACCGCTCGGACCCGCTCGGAATCACCGGCGAGATCGCCCTCCAGCTTCAGCTTGATCGCCTTCAACACCGGCAAGTCGGCGAGCCGGCGAAGTATCTCGGCCGGATCGTCCGCGGGAAGCGTGAACGTCGTGACCAGAGGCTTCGGCGGAGCCACACCGACAAGCTTCCAGACGGGCGTATTCTTGCGGAGCGACTCCAGTTCCCACAATGCGCAATCGAGCGCGTTGCGCGCCCCTCCCGGCGGGAGCAGACCACGTAACTCCTCGCGGTCGATTCCGGCTTCGACCTGTGCCCGGCACCGCTCCAATTCGCGTTCGATATGGTCGGGATCGTCGCCCAGATAATAGACCCCCGCCGCCTCTCCTCGCCCTGTGACGTCTCCGTCAGAGATCGTCGCGATCACCGCCGGCATCGACTCGAAGAGATAGCCCGAGATCCGGAAGGGTTCGCGAAATGCCATGGCATCGCGGCGATGGCTGAACGTCAGGGCGGTCGTCATGACCGCCACATCACACGAATTCAGCAATGTTTCAATATAAGAAACATGTTTCCATCTAGTGCCCTGAAACGTCTTCCGCGGCGGGATCGGCACTCCGCGAAGCCAGTTCGGCGAAGCGCTGCATGCCCGGCCCGGCGCAAACCGACAGCACTCGGCAGGGTTCATCGCCGACTCGCACATAGGCATGCGCCATTCCGCTGTCGAAATAGACCGAATCGCCCTGAGCCAGCGGCAGCGGCGCGTAGAGATCCGAATGCAGTTCCATCGCGCCCGACAATACGTGCAGATATTCCTCACCGGAGTGGCGGATCAGGCCGCCGACATCGTCGATATTGCGGGCTTTTACATCGATGATGATCGGCACCATCATCTTGTCGAGCAAGTCGCCGGCCGGATAGAGATGCGTGTAACGTTCGGTAGTGGCGCCCTGCCATTCGCCGGCGCGAGACACGCTGCGCCGGCCGAGCGCGGCGGGCGGCTTTTCCGCCGGAACCGCCCCGGCCACCAGGCTGCCCAGATCAAGACCGAGAGCCTGTGCGAGCCTGACCAATTTGTCGTAGGTCATCGCCATTTTGCCGTTCTCGAGCTTGGACAGCGTCGAAAACGGCATGTCCAGTCGCGTCGCAAGCGCTCTGAGCGTCAGCCCCTGCTCGATGCGTGCCGCACGGAGCAGACGGCCGGGATGATTGTCGCGAGCGGTCTTGGTCATAGTCTCTCCCCGCCCCCGCCTAGCGCAAAGCTCTGCCTCAGGGAACCGCCGTGCACGTTCGAGAAAACAGTTGCTAATTATGAAACAGTGTTCATGATGCCGGAGCATTTCAAGGGGTTTGGCGATGGCGATCGTGGCTCGATCAAGAACTTTGTGGCTGGCCGGTGCCGCGATGGCGATATGGGCGCCCGCCGCGCAGGCGCAAAGCGACGCTCCAGTCGCTACCGGGCAACCACAGACAAGCGGTACCGCGAATTTCGACGACGACATCATCGTCACCGCCCAGAAGCGCAGCCAGAATTTGATCGACGTTCCGCAGTCGATCACCGTCGTGTCGAGCCAGGTGCTCGAGCAGCGCCACGCCACCACCTTGCTCGACTATGCGTCACTCGTTCCCGGTTTCAGCATCCAGCAGCAGAATGCGGGCGAATCGCGCATCATCCTGCGCGGCATCAATACCGGCGGCGCCAGCCCGACCGTTTCCGTCTATATCGACGACACGCCGTTCGGATCGAGCACCAGCCAGACCAATGCGGCACATCTGGCGGGCGACATCGATCCCTTCGACGTCGAGCGCATCGAGGTGCTGCGCGGCCCGCAGGGAACGCTGTACGGCGCGAATTCGCTGGGCGGCTTGCTCAAATATGTCACCACTCCGCCCAAGTTCGACCGGTTCTCGCTGCGCGCCCAGGCCGGCGTGGAAACGGTCGATGGCGGCGGCACCGGCTGGTCGGGCAACGGCGTGATCAACGTGCCGCTCAGCGACACGCTGGCGTTCCGCGCGAGCGGTTTTTATCGCCGCACGCCGGGCTATATCGACAGCGTCGGCATTCCCGCCCACAACACCAATTATTCCGACAGCTATGGCGGCCGCGCCTCCCTGCTGTTCAAGCCAAGCGACCGTTTCTCGATCCGGTTGACCGCGATCGCACAGAACATCCGCGCGCATGGCCGCGACACGATCGACGTCGATCCGGCGACGCTGTCGCCGATTACGGCGGATCCCTTCACCGGGGCGACGGGCACCGGCCTGCTTCGCTATCAAACGCTGCCCGAACGCAACAATGTCGATTACCGCCTGTATTCGGGCACGATCGAATATGATTTCGGGCCGGTGGCGCTGACCTCGGTCACCAGCTACGCGACGCTGCGCCAGCATGAGGATATCGATGTGACGCCCCAATTGGGCGACATCAGTCCCTTTTACGGCGCGACCACGCCCTTCGGCACCGACGAGCCTTCCAACATCAGCCAGAAGAAGTTCGCCCAGGAAATCCGCCTGACCTCGGCGAAGTCGGACAAATTCGAATGGCTGATCGGGGGCTATTACACCCGCGAACCCGGCCGGATTTTCCAGCTCTACCGGCCTTTCGACCCGGCCACCGGCGCCCTTCTGCCCGAAGCGGGCACTATTCCGCAGGATCTTCTCGGTCCCGGCGTGCCCGCTGCGCCATTTCCCTTCGATCATTTCCTGACCGCAAGACTGGATTCGACCTATAAGGAATATGCCGGGTTCGGGAGCGCGACTTGGCACGTGACCAGCGCCTTCGATATAACCGGTGGCGTCCGGTACAGCCGCAACGAACAGCGCACGGCCCAGAGCCTGGGTGGCGGCTTCGTCGTCGTCCAGGGTGCCGACGGCACGCTGCTCGGGAAGTCCTCCGAAGGCGTGTGGACATGGTCGGTGTCGCCGCGATACGAGATCAACAAGCGGGTCGCGATCTATGCGCGCATCGCCAAGGGCTATCGGCCGGGCGGCCCCAATGTCGTCCCGCCCGGAGCTCCCGCCGATTATCCCGCGCAGTTCAAGGCCGACACCCTGATCAGCTACGAGGCAGGCGTCCGCGCCGAGACGCAAGACCGGACGTTCGGCATCGACGCTTCCATTTATTATCTCGACTGGAAGAACACTCAGATCGTCACGACCTTCCAGACCTCGATCGGGCCGGTCACCGCAGACGGTAATGGTGAAGGCGCCAAGAGCTATGGCGGCGAGGTCACGCTGACCCTGCGGCCGGTCCGGGGCCTGGTCGTGCTTGGGTCGGTCGCCTACAATGACACCGCGCTCAAGGGGAACATCCTGGTCGGCGGGGCGGACGGAGATCAGCTTCCCTACGCGCCGCGCTGGAACGCCAGCCTTTCTGCGGACTATGACTGGTCACTCGGCGGCAAGACGAACGCCTTTGTCGGCGGGTCAGTGGCAATGGTCAGCGATCGGCCGGCGGATTTCGACGCCGCCTATCAGGCCACGTTCGGCCACCGCCTGATCCTCGACGGCTATGCCACGGTCGATCTGCGCGCAGGCATCGAAATGAAGCCGGTAACCTTGAGTATCTACGCGAAGAATCTCACCAATTCGGGCGGACAAACCTATGCCGGTGCCTATGGTGGGCGTTATGCCGGCCTGATCGACGTCGCGAGAATTCGTCCGCGCACGATAGGCCTTACAGCGGGGGTCGAATTCTGATGCGCACCGGATGGATCGCCAGCCCGACACGCCTGTTCAAGGCCGTGTTGTCGTCATTTCTGCTGGTCGCGGTGCCGATCGCCGCGCAAACGCCGACGCTCAATCCGGCCAGCCCGGCCACGTCGGTGAAAAGCGGTCAGGCGGAAACGGCTACGCTGGCAACGGCGACCGGGGCGCCGACCGTGACCAAAGCCGATGTCGACAGCTGGCTCGACGGCTTGATTCCTTACGGACTCGATACGGGCGACATTGCCGGTGCGGTCGTCGTCGTGGTCAAGGACGGCCAGGTACTGACCCAGCGCGGCTTCGGCTATGCCGACATGAAGACGCGCAAGCCGGTCGACCCCGATACCACATTGTTCCGGCCCGGCTCGATCTCCAAGCTCTTCACCTGGACCGCGGTCATGCAGCAGGTCCAGGCGGGCAAGCTCGATCTCGATCGAGACATCAACGATTATCTCGATTTCAAGATTCCGCCCGCTTTCGGCAAGCCGATTACGCTGCGCAACCTGATGACGCATACCGCCGGGTTCGAAGAAACGGCGAAATATCTGATCGCCACCAAGCTGGCCGATAACCGGCCGCTCGATGCCGCGCTCAAGCGGTCGGTGCCGGCGCGGATCTACGCCCCCGGCAGCACGGCGTCCTATTCGAACTATGGCGCGTCACTTGCCGGTTATATCGTCCAGCGGGTGTCGGGCGAGCCGTTCGAGGCTTATGTCCAGCGCCACATCTTTGCCCCGCTGGGCATGGCGCATTCCAGCTTCGTGCAGCCACTGCCTGCCGGTCTCGCGCCGCTGCTCGCCAGCGGCTATGCCCGTGCCTCGGACGATCCCCAGCTCTATGAGATCATCTCGCTGTCGCCGGCCGGCGCGCTGTCGTCGAGCGGGGCCGACATGGCCAAGTTCATGATCGCCCATCTGTCCGCGACCAATCCGCTGCTCGACAAGAAGACGGCGGCGCTGATGTATGCGACCGCCAATACCCCGATTCCCGGCCTGCCGGGCATGGCGCTGGGCTTCTATCACGAGGATCGCAACGGGCTGAACATCATCGGCCATGGCGGCGATACCGACTGGTTCCATTCCGACCTCCATCTCTATCTCGACAAGGGCGTGGGGCTGTATCTGTCGTTCAACAGTGCGGGCAAGGACGGCGCGGCGCATGTCCTGCGCCAGCGCATCTTCGACAGTTTTACCGACCGTTACTTCCCGCAGAAGGCGCCGGCGCTGCCGACTCTTCCCACCGCGGCCGAACATGGCCGCGCGATGGCCGGCAATTATGTCAGCAGCCGCGGGTCGGTGACCAACTGGCTACGCATCGCCAATCTCATCGGCCAGCCCGTCGTGTCGCTGAACGACGACAATACCATCACCGTTTCCGCCCTTACCGATCCCGCCGGTGTGCCCAAGAAATGGCGCGAGGTGGCGCCGTGGCAATGGCAGGAAGTCGGGGGAACCGATCGCCTGGGCGCGGCGGTCAAGGACGGCAAGGTGACGGCGTTCGCGCCGGCCGAGTTTGCGCCGATCATCCTCTTCGTCCCCGCATCGACCGGGATGAACGCCGGCTGGATCATGCCGCTTTTGCTGGCGGCGCTGGCAGTCATGCTGATTACTGCGCTCGGCTGGCCGATCGTGGCGCTGGCCCGCCGCCGCTATGGCTATCATCCGACGATCGCGAAGCGCTCGCTGATGCTCTACCGCGCGAGCCGGCTCACGGCTTGGCTGATGGTGATCGTGGCGGCCGGCTGGATGGCGATGATTGCCGCGCTGAGCAGCGATGTCGGCAATTTCGACGGGCGTCTCGACATCTGGATGCGGCTACTTCAGCTCCTGTCGCTGGGTGCGATCATCGGCACGGGGCTTGCGATCTGGAACGTCCGGGTGGTTGCGACCGGTCCCGACAGCCGGTGGTTCAGGACCGGCTGGGCGGTAGTCATGGCACTGTCTGCGCTGTTCCTGGTCTGGATGATGTTCGACATGCGGACGCTGACGCCGAGCCTGAATTTCTGAGCATGGCAATTGATCGCCGCCACCCGTTGCAAGAGCTCGATCGCCGTCGTCAAACGATGCGGGTCCGGTAATGGCCACGGGGACGATGGCCGGCGTGGAACCCGCGGTTCGCCCAAAGGCGCTGTTCGGCCATCCGCCGGGCCTGACGGTGTTGTTCATGACGCAGATGTGGGCCGAGTTCTCCTATTTCGGCCTGCAAGCGCTGTTGGTCTATTACATGACCCAGCATCTCGGCTTCAGCCAGGCGAAGTCGTCGCTGATCTATGGCGCGTACGGCGCGGCGGCATTTTTCAGCCCCTTTTTCGGCGGGATCATCGCCGATCGCTGGCTGGGGCGCACGCGCAGCGTGGTGACCGGCGCCGTGTTGATGATGTGCGGCCATTTCGCCATGGCGTTCGAGCCGTTGCTTTTCCCGGCGCTGGCGCTGGTCGCGCTGGGCAATGGTCTCTTCATGCCGCCGCTCGCCGTGCAAGTGGGCGGGCTCTATGCCGACGACGATCCGCGCCAGGCCCAGGCGTTCAGCGCTTATTATATGGGGATCAATCTCGGCGGCCTGTTGGCACCCTTGGTGTGCGGCACGCTCGGCGAGCTCTATGGCTGGCATTGGGGTTTCGCCGCAGCGGGAGTCGGGATGTTCGCCGGGCTCGTCATCTATCTCCGCTTCAGGCATCTCTTGCCGGCCGACCCGCCCAGCCGATCGCAGACCCAAGCCAGCGCGCGGATCGCGCTTACCAGCAAGGATTGGGGCAATCTGCGCATGCTGGTCGCGATCATCGCGGTCGTCGTGCTGTTTCGGATCGGGTACGAGCAGAGCGGCAACGTCATCGCGCTATGGGTCGAGCACCAGACCGACCGCAGCGTCGATCTGTTCGGTCAGCGCCTGGAAATTCCCGCGACCTGGTTTCAGTCGATCAACCCATTGCTGATCATCGTCCTGACGCCGTTCCTGATGCGCCATTGGGCGAAGCGCGCCGCGCGCAACGGACCGGCGAACCTGTTGGCGCGGATGAGCCTGGGCTGCGCGATCGCCGCTCTGTCGATGGTAGTGATGGTAGTGGCGGCGGCGTTGAACGCCAGGACCGGCCGCCCGGTCGGAGTCGAATGGGTGACCGCCTATTTCGTCCTGCTGACCATCGGCGAATTGCTCGTCATTCCGGTAGGGCTGACCCTGGTCGGCGCGCTGTCGCCCGTTCAGGTCGCGGCCATGGCGATGGGCGCCTGGTATATCGCGAAGTTCCTGGGCAGCCTGCTCGCCGGCGCAATGGGTGCCTATTGGGGCGTCATACCGGCTACATCGTTCTTTGGACTGGGCGCGTCATCGGTCCTGATCGCGGCAATCTTCCTGTTTTTTCTGAGCAGGTCGAGGCCGATCAGGATCGGATGATCGGCCATGGTCCGCCCTGCCCTGCTAGTCCGGCTAGCCAAAACCAAAACGCGGTTCTACACGATCGCTATGACCATCCGCGCGAGTCTCGATGCAACGGCCGGGCGCCTTCGCCCGGACCTTGCTTGCGCGCGAATGCGGGATTCTCTGGCACGAATTAGCATCAGCCGGATCGGCTGATCCGGCGCCTCGTCGGCCGGGCGTGAGCGAACGCCCCCGCCGTTCCTGCCAAGTTTCTCGAAAGTCATTCAGCGTGCTTCATGGTCAAACTCGCGCCCAACGTGCGCCCAAAACCGTTCGTCCGACGCTTGTCCGACTGCATGTCAGCGGCGACGTCTGTCCCAATCTGCTGCCGCGCCTGCTCGGCCTCGTCGCGCAATTCGACCAAATTCCCTATGGTATCGCGCTCACCCGTTTTCCGGCTAGCCTCAAGCTCTCGATCGACCTGGGTCGACTGGAGGAAGCGCGCGCGGAAATATTGCTCAACAAGGTGTCGGGTATTCCCACCGTACGCGGCGCGCGGCTGGTCGCAGTGCGGCGCAACTGACACGCCGCCGCTGCCGCCCGCTTAAGAAGGGCGCGGTGTTCCCGGCGCGCGCTCAGCGCCAGCCCGCGCCCCGCGCCGCTTCTTCCGCCTTGGCGTCGAGCGGCTCGCCGGCCATCATGTCCTGCGCGGCTGCCATGAGGTCGGGATCGGGCGATCCGGCTTGCGCATAGTCGCCATGCTGTGTCGACGATCCCTGCTGGGTGCGGCGCAGCGCCCAGCCGGAGGCGTCGCGACAGGCAATGCCGTCCGTCACGCGCGCGCTGAACGCCCGGCAATAGGAGCCCTGTTTGTCGCGGAAGCTGACTGCCACCTTCACCGCCCCGTCGGCACCACCGACCTGATCGTCAAGCGCCCTGGCAAGCGATCCCGAGGCGTACAGCCCGCCTGCTCCTCCAGAGACAGGACCGTGCGGCAACCCCATGCCGATCACCAGACCAAGCACCAGGCACGCCGCCAACGCCGCCGCCTCTCGCCATCGCGTCAGGATCGGGCGCGTCCTGGGCACCGGCAGCTCGACAACATTGGTTTTCAGCAAGGCCGCCAGGCGATCGGGAACCTGCTCGTCGGCAACAGGCGCAAAGTTGTCCGCGATCCGCTTGCGCAGCGCGCGATGCCGTTCGACTTCCTCGGCAAGCGCCGGATCAACGGCAATCGCGCGCTCAACCCGCTTGGCATTGAGCGGATCGAGCTCGCCATCGGCATAGGCCATCAACATTTCAGGCTCGATCGTCACGCCGCTTCTCCCAGGTCCAGCATCAGCGCCTGGCGGCCACGCACCAGCCGCGAGGTAAGCGTGCCCATCGGGATATCGAGCACTTCGGCCGCTTCCTTATAGGCAAGGCCCTCGACCAGCACGAGTGCCACCGCCTCTCGCTGGTCATCCGGCAAGCGACGCATCGCTGCCTCGACCTCGCCAAGCGCGACGCGCGCCTCGGCCCCACCGTCGCCGCCAATTCCCGCCCCGGCCTCGGCATCGACAAAAGTTTCCGACGCCCGGCCGCGCGCACGGGCGGTGTCGATCCAGGCATTGCGCATGATCCGGTACATCCAGCTGTCCAATCTCGTTCCAGGCTGCCACGATCCGCGCGCAAGCAACGCCTTCTCGACCGTGATCTGACACAGATCGTCGGCGTCCGCCGCGTCGCGGGCGAGCGCACGCGCAAACCGCCGCAGGCGCGGCAGCAAGGCGAGCATCTCGTTTTCGAAAGCGGCCAAGCCAATTCCTTCTTCGTATGGATGAAACGGATGGCACCGCCCGTTTAATCCACGCAGAGTGATTTTTGCCAGGCGAAAGGATTTGCGTGCTCCGTCCCATGCTCATTGCCCTGATCGTGCTTGTCGGCGCGACAGCGGCGGGCGCGCAACTCGTGCCCCGGCTTCCGGCCCTGCCGATCGACGTGCCGGGCCTGCCGGCCGCGCGGGGGCTTGCCGACGATGTGCTTCGCGGGCCTTCGGACGCGGCAAGGATGCTCGATCAGGCGCGCCGCGCCGCGATCGCGCGGTTGGTCCGCGATAATCCCCACAGCATCGCGCTCGACCCGGAAGGCTTTCCGGCGCGCGCCGGGGAAGTCGTCATCGACGATCCCAAGGATGCCGTGATCGCCGCCGCAGTCGCCAAGGGGTATCGGGTGATCGAGCGGGGCGACGTGCTGGGCGTGGGTTACGTTCGCCTTGCGGTTCCCGGCCAACAGTCTCTCCCATCGGCGATAAGAGATATTCGCAAGTTGGGCGGGGAGGTCAGCGCGGATCAGCTGCACATGGTGAGCGGGGCCATAAATGGTTACCCTGCTCCGGCTGCAGGAGGCGACGGCACTTTGGTCGGCGTAATCGATGGCGGCGTTGCCGGGGCCGCCGTCTCGGCCGGGTTCGCAACCGGCGCGCCGCGCGACAATGACCATGCCACCGCCGTCGCATCGCTGATCGGCGGTTCGGGCAAGGTACGCGGCGGCTTGCCTGGCGCGCGGATCGCCTCGGCCGATGTCTATGGCAGCGATCCTGCCGGCGGCAACGCGACCGCGATCGCGAAAGCACTGGGCTGGATGGTCCAACAGCGCGTGTCGGTGGTGACGATCAGCCTGGTCGGCCCCGCCAATCCCTTGCTGGCCAAGGTCGTGGCGGCGGCACAGGCACGTGGACTCGTGATCGTGGCAGCCGTCGGCAATAACGGGCCCGCCGCGCCGCCGGGCTTTCCCGCCTCCTATCCGGGCGTGATCGCCGTGACCGGAGTCGACGGGCGCAACCGCGTGCTGATCGAAGCCGGGCGCGCGAGCCATCTCGATTATGCGGCGCCGGGTGCGGACATGTTGGCGGCGGGCATAGCCGGCCGGGTCTTCCGGGTGCGGGGGACATCTTTCGCGGCGCCGCTGGTGGCGGCGACGATCTCGCGCTTCTATCCATCGCCCTCGCCCGCCGCCGTCGGTGCCGCGCTCAAACGCGTCGACGCGCTCGCCCGCGACCTTGGACCGCGTGGGCCCGACAGGATCTATGGCCGCGGCCTGGTCTGCGGCGATTGCCGGACGCTCGCGAAATAATTTCCGGGCCTCGGGATTAAAACCGCGTCGGGCTCCGTTCTCCGGGCAGAAACAAGGAGAAACGGTCATGATGAAGAGCCTGTTTGGTGCGGCAACGCTCGCGATCGCGGTCGCCGCGACCCCGGCTTCGGCGCAGCTGCTGGGCGGCGGCGGCGGTCTCGGCGGGAGCTTGGGCGGCACGCTCGGCGGTACGCTCGGCGGGGCCACCGGATCGCTCGGCGGTTCGGGCAACGGTTCGTTGGGCGGCATGATCGATCGCATGCCGGTCGATACCGACACCGCCACCTCGACACACAGTTCGAGCAGGACGCACAAGAGCGTCGATACCCGCAAGGGCAAGGTCAGCGCGTCCAATTCGAGCTCGACCGATACGACCGCCAGCAACAGCAGCCTGATCGGCAACCGCGCACTGAGCGGCAGCGGATCGGCAGCGGGCAGCGCCGGCAGCGGTGTCGACGCGCAACTGGTCGGCACGGATGCTGTTCGCGGGACCGCCTCTCGCGCGACCGAGGCGACCCGCAATGTGGCCGGTCGCGCTCGGAACGCCACTGGCGCGGCGGCCCAGCGCGCGCGCGGTGCCGTCGGCAATCTATCGTCCGGCGCTCAGTCGCTCGGCGGCAGTGCGTCAGGCAGCGGCAGCGCAGCCGGCTCGGGAATGCTCTCCGGACTTGGCGGTACGGCGTCGGGCGCGGGCAACCTGGCCCTGGCCGGTAGCGGCGCGGCGAGCGCGGGCGCTTTCCCGGTGAACCCAGGAATGGCGGTGACCGACGCCAAGGGCCGAGTGATCGGGACCGTCCAGTCCGTGCGCTCGACAGCGCAGGGGAAAGTGCAAAGCGTGCTGGTCCGCGTCGGTAAGAAGACGGCGGAATTGCCGGCCGCCAACTTCTCGGGCTCAGGTAGCGCGCTGGTCTCCGCAATGGGTAAGGGCGACGTCAAGGACGCCGCTCAATAGTCACCGGTGCGGGTCGCACCCCCCGGATAGCACGCGGCCCGCATCCTGACGGCGCGTCCGGCACCAAGCCGGGCGCGCCGTTTCGTTGTCAGGAAGAGGTGGGATTGCCGGAAAGGGCGTAGATACGTCGTGCATTACCGCCGAACACCGCGCCCCGGTCGCTCGCCGCGATCAGGCCCTGCGCCTGGGCCAGCCAGGCCGCATAATCCTCTGCCAAGGTGAGGACAGGCCAATCGCTCCCCCAGATCAGGCGGTCCGTTCCGAATGCGTCGATCACTATCGCCGTGACCTCGTCGAGGCGGGGTGTCAGACCGGGTTCGGTAACCAGCCCCGACACCTTGCACGCGACATTGGGCCGTTCGGCGATCGCGCGCATCGCGCCTTCCCATCCGGCGAGATCGCCGGCATCGGGTTTGGCGGCATGATCGATGACGATCGGCAGCGCCGGATGCCGCGCCGCCAGACGACGCAATGCGGCCAGGTGTCGCGGACGGACCAGCGCGTCGAGCACCAACCCGCGATCGGCCATGGCCATGAGGGCGGCTTCGATCGCAGGATCGTCATACCAGTCCGCAGCAAGGTCCTGCACCATCGGGCGCAGACCCTTGAGCTTGGGGTGCGACCGGAGCGTGCCGCGCAGATCGCTCCAGCCGACTATTCCCAACACCAGCGGATCATCGGCAAGCGACAGCAGCCACTCGGTGTCGACGGCATTATCCTGGCTCTGGACCAGCACGACGCCCTCGATCCTGTTGGCGACCGCCAGCGCGCGCAACTCGGCCAGCTCGACATCGCGATGGATCGCGACGAGGTCGGCGGGTGGCCAAGTGCAGCCATGCTCGCCGATCCGCCAGAGATGGACATGGGCGTCGATCACGCAGGCTTCCGCACCGTCGATGCGAAGGCGAGCACGACGAGGAAGCAGCAGGCCGGCACAGCCATCGCGTTGACCATCGACCCGGTACGATCGGACACCAACCCCATCACTGCGGGAAAGACCGCTCCTCCGATAATGACCATGACCAGCAGCGCGGCGGCAGATTTGGTCCGCGCTCCGAGGCCTTCGACCGTCTCGGCGAAGATGGTCGGATACATGATCGACATGAAGAAACTCGACGCGATCAGCGCAATGATACCGCCCATGCCTCCCGCGATCGTCGCGAAAAGGCACAGCAAGGCGCCCGCCACCGCGAAAATGGCGAGGAGCGACGGCGCGCGCACTACGCCCATCAGCGCCGAGCCGACGAACCGCCCCGCCATGAAGGTGACCAGCGAGATGGTGAGATAGCCCGCCGCGACGCGCTCGGGCGTGCCGGGCACGGCGACTTCGGCGTACCGGATGAGAAAGCTCCACACGCCGACCTGCGCGCCGACATAAAAGAACTGCGCCAGAACGCCGAGCAGGATGCGAGGATCGCGGAGCAGGGCGCGAAAATCGTCGAGGGCGCCGACATCTTCCTCGACGTCGCGCTGCGTCGCAATCACGGGAAAAGCGGTCAACCGGATCAGCACTGCCCAGGCGAGCACGCCGAGGCCGATCAGCAGATAGGGCAGCTGGACTGCAGCGGCTTCACCCGCGCGCCACTGGGCCAGTACGTCCGGCGGCATCGCGGCGATTTCGGCGGGGCTGTGCGCTACGCCTGACAGGATGAACTGGCTGCCGATGACGATCCCGGTGATCGAGCCGAGCGGGTTGAACGCCTGGGCGAGGTTGAGCCGGCGCGCCGCGCTCTCCGGCGGTCCGAGCCGTGCGATGAGCGGGTTGGCCGACGTTTCGAGGAACGAAAGGCCGCTGGCGATGACGAACAAGGCGGCCAGGAAGAACGGATAGCTCTGCAGGCTGGCTGCCGGCCAGAACAATAATGCACCGGCGCCGTAGAAGCACAAGCCGAGCAACACCGCAGCGCGATAGCCGTAAGCGCGCATGAACAAGGCGGCCGGAATGGCGAGGCAGAAATATCCTAGATAAAAGGCCGATTGGACGAGACCGGCTTGCAGGTCGCCGAGAACGAACAGCTTCTTGAAATGGGCAATCAGGATATCGTTGAGATTGTTTGCGATTCCCCACAGGAAGAACAATGCGACGATCAGCGCAAAAGGCAGCAGGCGTGTCGTCGGCACCGGAGGTTCGTCGCTCATACCAATCCCCTCCCGTCGATCCGCAGCACAGTACGAGCGTCTTCGCTCCGATCTATAGCTGAGAACCTAGAGCAATTTTTCTGCTGATAAAGATGTTTTTTACTAGTGAATAAAGATAGATGGATCGACGCGAGGAAGCCATCATGCCAAAGACAGCCATGAAGGGGGGAGGACGTTAACGATGGCTGACGATGAGGATCGCGGCGGAGATTCGCGGTATCGCGCACCGGCGCTCGAAAAGGGCCTGGACGTGCTGGAATTGCTCGCGGCCCAAACCGACCCGATGACGCTGACCGAAATCGTCCATGCGCTGGGCCGCTCCCACGGCGAGCTGTTCCGCATGGTACAGGTCCTCGAACAGCGCGGCTATATCGAACAGGATCCGGTCGCGGACGGCTATCGCCTGACCGACCGGCTGTTCTCACTCGGCATGCAGCAGCCGCGTACCGCCAACCTGATCGAAATCGCCTTGCCGGTGATGCGTCAGTTGGCGCTGGATCTAGGCCAGTCGTGCCACCTCGCGCTGCATACGCGCGGGCAGATGGTGGTCGTGGCGCGGATGGAATCGGGCGAGCAGATCGGTTTTTCGGTCCGCGTCGGCTATCGCCGGCCGCTGATGCAGACGGCGTCGGGGATAATCCTTTACGCCCACCAGCCCGAAGACGTTCGCCGTCGGTGGGAAGCAATGTTCGATCCGCCGATTCCCGAAGCCGAGATGGCGGCGTTGCGCGCCCGCGCCGACGAAATCGCCGAACGCCATGTCGAACACACACCAAGCCATTTCGTCGCCGGGATCACCGACATTTCGGCACCCATTATGCGCGGCGGCAGCGCGGCGGCGGCGCTGACAGTGCCTTATCTGAAGAAGATTCTGCCATCGGTGTCCGCGCGTGAGACGGCGGCGTTGGTGCGCAAGGCGGCGGAGGCAATTTCCGAACAACTGGTCGAGGGCGACAGCCGCGTCTAAGCCGCCGATCCCGCTTTATTCCGTCGTCGCGGGCACCGGCACATCCGCCCGCAGCAAGCCCGCCGCTTTCAGATCGCTCCACAGCCCGTCGGGGGCGGGCGCGGCGATATTGGTCATCGTCGCCCGCACCTCATCGGCGCTGGCGAGGCCGATGATCACGCTCGCCGCCTGAGGGTGGGCAAGGACGAACTGCAACGCGGCGGCGGCCAAGGCGACGTCATGCGCCGCGCATATCCGCTCGATCGCACGCGTGCGCTGGCGGATCGCCTCCGGCACGCCTGCATAATCGTAATGCGCGGCGGGTGCGTCTGCCCCTAGCGCAAGGATTCCCGAATTGTAGACGCCGGCCAGAACCAGCGCGGTTCCGGTGGCCGCACAGCGCGGGAAAAGCTCGTCGATCGGGCTTTGCTCCAGCAAGGTGTAGCGGCCGGCGAGCAGGATGATATCAAGCGACACGTATTCCATCAGTTCGAGGCACACCGCAGTCTCGTTGACGCCGACCCCGATCGCCGACACCGCTCCCTGCTCGCGGAGTTCCTCAAGCGCCGCGAAGCCGCCCTTGTCCAGCAATTCGCTCATTCGGGCGTCATGGGCAGCCCCATGGACGCGGCGCCCGATGTCGTGGACATAGAGGATATCGATGCGATCGCGGCCCAGCCGTTTCAAGCTGCCCTCGTGCGACCGCAAGATGCCGTCGCGCGAATAGTCATAGACGGGCGCGAGGGCGGGTGCGTCGACGAAACCGTGGCGCTCGCGTTCGGCGGACCCGGCCAGCGGCTCCAGCACTCGGCCTACCTTGGTCGAGATGACGACATCGCGGTTGCCGGCGATCGCCTGGCCCAAACGCGTCTCCGCCAGTCCGAATCCGTAATAAGGGGCGGTGTCGGCATAAAGCAGCCCGGCCCGGACGGCGGCGGTGATCGTCGCCTCGGCCGTCTCGTCATCGACGGGCTGATAGAGATTACCGAGCGGAGCCGTGCCGAAGCCGATCGGGGGCAATGTCAATCCGGTCATAGCGCGTCCAGGTCGAATATCTGTGTCATCCGCACCCATTTCTCACCGGCGGGCGCGAACGGTAGCGGGCGCTGGAAACGCCACATCAGACGTTCCCAGCGGTCGATCTCGGGCGGAGCGGGAACTGGCCGCGGATAGTCGGGCACCGCTTCGACGATCATCATCAGGCGATCGCCCGCACGCCAGATCTCCACATGCTCGGCGCCCTGCGCGCGGATATGCGCGACCACTTCGGGCCAAGCGGACCCGGGCGCATGGCGCGCTTCATATTCGGCGATCAGCGCTGCGTCGTCGATCAGGTCGAGCGCGTAGCAAAAGCGCCGGGTGCCCGCCGCGGACATGGGTGGATCGCTATTTTCCACATTTCCCTCCTGACAGCCGCTTCCGCGCCGGCTTGCGCCCAAGAGCCGTAAAGCGCACTTGCACCGGCGGCAATTGGCACATATGAAAATACACTACACCAGCGAAATATCAGTCGGCAACACCCCGGGGGCAGAACGCGAACGCCATGACCAGCATCGTCAAGCTTCGTGTGCTCGACATCCGTTTCCCGACCTCGTCGCAGCTCGACGGCTCGGATGCGATGAACCCGGATCCCGATTACTCGGCCGCCTATTGCATCCTCGAGACCGACCGGCCCGACCTCACCGGCCACGGCCTGACCTTCACGATCGGCCGCGGCAACGATATCTGCTGCGCCGCGATCGAGGCACTGGCGCCTTTGGTCGAGGGGCTGGACCTGGACTGGATCCGGGCCGACGGCGCGCGCTTCTGGCGGCACGTGACGGGCGACAGCCAGCTCCGCTGGATCGGACCGGAAAAGGGCGTGATCCATCTCGCGACCGGCGCCGTGGTCAATGCGGTATGGGATCTGCTGGCGAAACAGGCCGGCAAGCCCTTGTGGCGGCTGATCGGCGAGATGAGTCCCGAAGAGATCGTCGGGCTGATCGATTTCCGCTATATCACCGACTGCATCACGGCCGAGGAAGCCGTCGCGCTGCTGACCGAGCGCGCGGGGGGAAAGGCGGCGCGGGTCGCCGACCTCGAGGCGAACGGCTATCCCTGTTACACGACGTCCGCCGGATGGCTGGGCTATTCAGACGATAAATTGGTCCGGCTCTGCCACGAAGCGGTCGCCGCGGGGTTCAATTACGTCAAGCTCAAGGTCGGTCGCTCGCTGGAAGAGGATATCCGCCGGGTGACCCTGGCGCGCGAGGCGATCGGGCCGGATCGCCAGCTGATGATCGACGCCAATCAGGTTTGGGAAGTCGAGGAGGCGATCGCGCATGTCCGCCGGCTCGCTTTCGCCAAGCCCTGGTTCATCGAAGAACCGACCAGCCCCGACGATATCGAAGGGCACCGGCGCATTCGCGAAGGGATCGCGCCGGTCAAGGTCGCGACCGGGGAGATGTGCCAGAACCGCATCCTGTTCAAACAATTCATGATGCGTGGCGCAATCGACGTGGTGCAGATCGATGCGTGCCGGCTGGGTGGCGTCAACGAGGTGCTGGCGGTGCTGCTGATGGCGGCGAAATACGACCTGCCGGTCTGCCCGCATGCCGGCGGCGTGGGCCTGTGCGAATATGTCCAGCATCTGGCGATGATCGATTATCTCTGCTTCGCCGGCACGAAGCATGGCCGCGTCGCCGAATATGTCGACCACCTCCACGAGCATTTCGTCGCGCCGACAATGGTGGAAGGCGGCGCCTATCGCGTGCCAGAAGCGCCCGGCTATTCGATCGAGATGAAAGCCGAGACGCTCGCCGAATTCGCCTTTCGACCGGCGGTCGCCGCCTGATCAGCGCACTGGGTCGCCGTAGAAGATGCCCCGGCCGTCAGTTCCCAGATAGACGCGGCCACGGCGGCGCGGATCTCCCGAAATGACGCGGAAGCGGCCGCCCCAGCGGTGCCGATCATCGTCGATCCGCGACCAGCGGGCGCCGCCATCGGCTGATCGCCAAATGCCGGTCTTTCCGGCGTGCGTGGCGACGGCATAGACAGCAGGGCTTGCGGGCGAGCTGCCGAGCCCCAAGCCGAACAAGGCTATATCGAGCTCTGGCGCGAGCCGCTGAAAGGTTGGGCCACCGTCGCGACTGCGGTAAAGTTCAGTGCCGCATAGTATGAACAAGTCGCCCGGCGCGAACGGCGAAGCGACCAAGGCGGGCTGGCTTTCGCGGTTACGCGGACGCGCGAGCGACAAATCGGGGCACAGGCCGCGTGTCGCCATCGGCGCGAAATGCTCGCCGCCATCCACACTGGCGAAGATCCGGCGGCTATCGGGATCGATCGCCCAGACAAACCGCGCATCGACCTTGTCGGCAACGATCCGGATATTGCCCGGCAACCCCGCGATCTCGACCCAGTTCTTGCCGCGATCACGCGTCAGCGACGGACGCTCCGCGGCGACGAAGAAACGCTGGCCGTCGGCCGAGACGGTGATCGGCGCCTTGCCTTCCGCTTCCCGACCATACCCATCGTTCCACAACGGCGTCCGCAGCGGATGCCAGCTTGCACCGCCATCATCGGACCAACCGAGGCCGGCCTCGACCGCCTGCCCGTCATGGACATTGCCGCTGCGCACCAGCACGAGCCCGGCGCGGCCGGCATAATCGAGCGTATTGGTGTTGGTGTTACGCGGCGACAGGAACATGCCCGGCGGCGAGCGCCCCAGATCGCGGTGCACGAACCCGCCCAGGTCGCCGAAACCCGACACCAAAGGCGCGCCGGCGGTCGGGCTGGTCAGGGTGATGATCGCCGTCTGCTCCACGCCTTTGGTCCAGGGCGTCCAGAGCAACGCAGGCTTGGGAGCGTCGTTGGTGACATAGACAGTGTCGCCGGTCGTATAGGCCAGCCGTCCGGGATCGAACGGGTCGAGCGCCAGCCCGGCGATCCAATGGCCGAGGGCAGCCTCCGGGCGGCCCCAGTTGAGGAACGGCGTCGCGCTTGTGTCCCGACGGCTGAGCGGACCGAGGTCGGTCCAGTGCCGGCCGCTATCGGCGGTACGCCACAAGGTGTCGCCCGGTCTCCAGCGGTTGAAGGTCGAGGCATAGGCGACGCCGTCGCGCGCGGGGTCAGTGGCAATGCCGATATAGCCTCCGGGCGGTGCCCCGACGCCGCGGTCGGGGGTGATGTCATGGAAAGTGCCGGAGCGCTCCAGAGCCCAAATCGCGCCGCGCGTCACGCCGCTCGGGCCGATGTCGTCGGCCCAGGTGACGTAGAGCCGTCCGGCACCATCGAGCGCCGCCTTGACCGGCACCAGCCCATCGGGGCCGCCCATGAGCCGCGTCCAATGCGCGCCGTCGTCATTCGACTGGAACAACCCGGCGTCGCCGGTATCGGCGATCCCGGCGAATATGCGCGGCGACGTTGGATCGAACAGCACGAACGCGATGCCCGGATGCGTCGTCCTCGGGGCGGCGGGACCGGCGCCGGCATAAGGAAAAGCGGTATCGCGCCGCCAATGCGCCCCGGCATCGTCGCTCCGCCACAATCCGTCGTGGCGCGAGCCGAACAACAGCGAGCGCGGGTGACGCGGATCGACCGCGAGCCGTTCGCCGAGACCGCGGCCCGGCTCGTTGCCGCCCATGCGGAACGGCACCGGCACGATCGTCCAATGTGCGCCGCGATCATCGGAGCGCAGGATCGCGGCCGGGTCGCGCGCATACATGCCGACCGCGGCATAGACGCGATCGGCGTCGACCGGGTCGGGGGCGATGCTCTCGACGCCGAAAAAGCTGCCCTGCGAGAAACCGTCCATCAGCGGCGCCCAGACGCCGGCGCGATCCTCCCAGCGATAGGCGCCGCCCATGTCGGTACGCAGATAGGCAAGCCCGCGCTTCACCGAGCTGAACATGATACCCGGCGCGAAGCCCCCTCCCCCGACGGTCACGTTGGTCCAGCGATACGGCGCCGGCGCTGGGCCGCGGGCCGCGGCGGACGTCAGCGAGGCAAGCGCCAGCACGGCGCCGAGAACGATCGATCGCAATGTCATGGCTCAGTCCGTGATGCGCATCGTCAGCGTGAGCGTCTCGCCTGGCTCGAGCGTATCGATCGCGAAACCCTGGTTGAGCGCATCGGGCAGATGCGACACCGGCTCGACGCACAAGAAGGTCTCGCCCGGCGGCGCGTAGAGATGAACGGCGCGCGCGCCGATCGCGCCGATCCGGGTGGCGCCGCCCGCGCCGTCGATTACGGCCTGACCCGTCCAGCCATCGAAGCTGTTATCGATCAGGCGATCGGGAAAACCCGCGCCCGCGAGCCAATCACCGAACGTGCCGGCGGCGACTGCTCGAGTCGGAATCATCGTCGCGTCGCCTTCCCACATCCGCTCCGCCGCCATCGTCAGCCGCGTCGAGGCGTCGCGCGGGAAATAGGGGTGCAGGCCAAGGCCCGCGGGCATCGCGCGATCACCCTCATTCGCGAGAGCCAGGCTGACCGTCAGGCCATCATCGTCCAGTGCCAGGCGCTGCTCGGCGCGGAACGGCCAAGGCCAGCCGTCGCCGCCGTCATGCCGCAAGTCCATCACCGCGTCGGCAGCCCCCTCCATGCGCATCGTCCAGCGCGACTGCCAGCCGATGCCATGCAGGCTATGCGGGTGGTCGCCGAAATTGAGCGGCAGAAGATGCGCTTCGCCGGCGAAGGAGAAGCGCCCATGCGCGATGCGGTTGGCATAGGGTACGAGCGGGAAGCAGCCGGTCTCAAGCGGATCATCGACACCATCCGGCGCGCGCCGCAGCACGTCGCGGCCATCGCGCGTCAGATAGGCGATCGCGCCGCCCAATTCGGGAAGGAGCCCTAGCTGCCAAGGTCCCGCGCGTAGCGCCGCCGGCGTGCGCACTCTAATTCCTGGGCGCAGGCAGGCGAACGATATGGCGTTCGCCGGCGAAATTCACGGTCACGACCACGATGCGGTCGCCGCGCAGCTTGAGCTTGTCGCTCACCACCTGCCCGCCCTCAACCGCGCCCGGCTTCACCTCGACCTGCTTGAGCAATACTTCGTCGAGCTTGGCGACATCGACCTTCGCCGGCGCTGCCCGGGCCCGATCGAGCGTGTCCTGGGGCACGCCGCTCGCCGACACGCTACCCATCCCACCGGTATAACCGGTCGTATCGAGCTGGCCGGCGCCATTGGTCGACAGCGTTGGCGCGGCATAGCCCGACGAAGCGGTGCTGCCGGCGACCGGCCCGGGGGCACCGGCCTCGGCGAGGAGCCTGTCGCGCGGAAGGAGTGCGATAGCGGTGCCGTCGGCTGCGGCGAGCGCAATGTTTTCCGGCCCGAACGGGGCGTTCGCCTTGCCGCGGTTGACCGCGACGACATGGAGCACAAAGCGGCCTTTGGCCAAAGTGGTCTCGGCGACCACATGGACGTCGCCGATCGTGCCGGCGGAAACGATGTCGGTGCCGGGCTTGCCGTCAACCGGCGCGACGTCCTGCGCGGCGGCAGGGACGGTTATTGCCAGCAGCACCGCGAGGGGAAGTGCGATCCTCATCTACAGTCTCCTTTCACGCCTGGCCCGCCGGCATCCGGCAATGGCGGTCGATATGCGCGGCCTGCGACGGCATCTGCGTCACGGTGTCGGCGATCACCTTGCGCATCGCCGCGAGCACGCGTTGTGCGTCGTTTTCCGGCACTGCGAGCGTCATCGGGTCATAGGCACGCGGCGTGACGCCTTGCCCGAGCAGCACGGCAAGCCAGCTCGGCGCCTCGAACAGATCCTTGCCCCGATCGAGCAACCGTCCGGTGCGTTCGAACGCGTCAATCTTGGCGGCGAGCGTGTCGGGAATCTCCATCGCGCGGCACATCCGCCAGAAATCGGAATCGTCGCGCTCGACGCGATTGTAATGGAGCACCAGAAAGTCGCGCACGCTCTCATATTCCGCGCCGACCTGGCGGTTATATTCGGCGCGGCTGACGGGATCGAAGCCGCGATCGGGAAACCAGGCGAGCAATTTGGTGATGCCGGTCTGGATCATGTGGATGCTGGTCGATTCGAGCGGCTCGAGAAAGCCCGAGGCGAGCCCCAGCGATACGCAATTCCCGACCCAGGTGTTGCGGCGGCGCCCGGTGGTGAAGCGCAGCGGGCGTGGGTCGCCGGTGGCGGCGGCACCGATATCCTCGATCAGAACGCGTGCCGCCTCATCATCGGAGATGAAGTCGCTGCAATAGACATGACCGTTGCCCGTCCGGTGCTGCAGCGGAATGCGCCATTGCCAGCCGGCGCCGCGCGCGGTCGAACGGGTAAAGGGAGGCAGATCGGCCAATCGTTCGCTCGGAAGGGCCAATGCGCGGTTGCACGGCAGCCACCGACTCCAGTCCTCATAGGGCTCGCCTAGCGCTTGGCCGATCAGCAGCCCACGAAAGCCAGTGCAGTCGATGAACAGCTCGCCCGCGACCTCACGCCCATCGTCGAGCGTCAGCCGCTCGATCAGCCCACTTTCAGGCCCGATCCGGACGTCCGCGATCTTGCCTTCGATCCGCGTGACCCCGCGCGCCTCGGCATAGCGTCGCAGGAAGCGCGCATAGAGTGAGGCATCGAAATGATAGGCATAGGAAAAGGTCGAGAAGACGCCGGGAGATCCCGGTGGCCGATCGAACTTCCCTGCCGAGGCCGCCTGCTCGGTCAGCGAGAAGGCCGAGAGCGGTGCATCGTTCCCCGCGGCGCGGCAGCGCAGCCATTGCTGGTGGAATGCGGTCATGCCGAAATCGTCGCCGAACCGGCCGAACGGGTGGAAATAGTGATGCCCCAGCCTGGTCCAGTCGACGAACTCGATCGCCAGCTTGAACGTGCCACCAGTGGCCCGGACGAACTCGTTCTCGTCGATCCCGAGCATGCCGTTGAACAGCCGGATCGGCGGGATCGTCGCCTCGCCGACCCCGACAGTACCGATCTCCTCGGATTCGACCAGCGTGATGGTGCAATCGCTCGCGCCCATCGCCAGCGACAGTGCGGCCGCCGCCATCCAACCCGCGGTGCCGCCACCGGCGATGACGATCGAGCGGATCGGGGCGGGCGTTTCGTTCATGCCGCCTGCGCCGCGCAGCAACTGGCGATGAACGCGCGCTGCTCGGGCATATGCTCGGCGGCGCGTGCGATCGCATTGGCCCGTTGGTTCATGCCGCCGCGCAGGTGCTCGAGCGGCAGCCGGTCGACCAACGGATCGTAGCGGCGCGGGAGCATGTTGTTGCCCAGGAAGATCGCCACCCAACTTGGTTCCTGGTACGATTCCTCGGAGAACAGGGCGACCCGGCCACAGCTTTGGAACACCGCGATCTTATAGGCTAGCGTGTCGGGAATCGGCATCTGCGCGCAATGCCGCCAGAACGGCTCGGACCGCCGGGTCGGGCAATAATGCAGGATCAGGAAATCGCGGATCCGCTCCCACTCGGCTTGGGTGACCCGGTTATATTCCTCGATCATCACCGGGTCGAAGCGGCGATCCGGAATCAACTCGATCACACGCGCAAGCGCAGTCTGGATCAGCTGGATACTGGTCGATTCGAGCGGTTCCATGAACCCCGCCGCCAGCCCGACCGCCACCACATTCTTTTCCCAGAAACGCTGGCGATGCCCGGTCTTGAACCTGAGCAGGCGCGGTTCGCCCAGGGCCGGCGCATCGAGCCCGTCGAGCAGCGTCGCCGCCGCTTCGTCGTCGGAGATGAAATCGCTGCAATAAACATGGCCGTTGCCCGTGCGATGCTGCAGCGGGATGCGCCACTGCCAGCCCGCCGCCTTGGCGGTCGACCGCGTGAAGGGCGTGAGGTGCTCGGCGGATTCGGATCCCACCGCGACCGCGCGGTCGCAGGGCAACAAGCTCGACCAGTCGCGAAAGCCGACGCCGAGCGCCTTGTCGATCAGCAACCCGACGAAGCCCGAGCAATCGATGAAGAAATCGCCCCCGATCGTCTCGCCATCGGCCATCGTCACGCTTCGCACGAAGCCGGTCTCAGGATCGAGATCGACGCCGGTGATACGGCCCTCGCGGCGGCGCACGCCGCGGGCTTCGGAATGGGCGCGAAGAAAGCGGGCGTAGAGCGTGGCGTCGAAATGATAAGCGTGCTTGAAGAACGCGTCTTCGGCCGGCAGCGTCTCGGCCGGGGCGAAGCGGCCTCGTCGGGCGGCGGCATAAGGCATCGACCAGTCCTCGATCGGTCGCGGGTCGCCCATGCGGTGGAGCTTGAGCCAGTGATGGTGCGGCGAGATTCCCTCGATCGCGTCGCCATAATCGCCAAAGCCGTTGAAATGCGAATTGCCGACTTCGCCCCAGTCGCGGAACTCCACGCCGAGCTTGAACGAGCCGTTGGTGGCCGCGACGAAATCGCGCTCGTCTATGCCGAGCAACCCGTTGAAATGAGTCATCAAGGGCACCGTGCCCTCACCGACGCCGACGATGCCGATCTCGTCGGATTCGATCAGCACGATTTCGCAGGCTGGCGGTGCAAGAAAGCGGGCGAACGTCGCGGCCGCCATCCATCCCGCGGATCCCCCGCCGACGATGACGATCTTCCTGAGCGCCGCTTGGTTCATTTCATCTTGTCGCCGGGTGGTTACCCTTGATGGGCGAAGAAAGAGGTCCCCGCAAGGATACGGAGACCTCTAGTTGCTTCGTCGCAAGGAACCTCAGAACGAGCCGCGGAAGATGAACGCGAACCGTCGATCGGTATCGGTCCAACTATAGCGTGGCCGCAAATTGGAATCGCCGACATCGAGGAATGTCCGCGAGTTGAGCAGGTTGGTCGCCTGCACACCAACCTTATAGTGTTTGAACACCGTAACGAGCACCGATCCGTCGAGCTGGCCATAGGCTTCCGACCAGACCGGATAATTGATGTTCGCCGCCGAGGTGGTCAGCAGGTAATGCGAGCGCCAGTTATAGGCGAGCCGTGCCGATACGCCATATTTCTCGTAGATCGCCGCGACGTTGTAGGACCATTTCGAGAGGCCCTCCAGCGGCAGGTTGGAGATCTTGGCATTGGTAGTCTGGTTGGCGTCGAACACGTTGACGGCGGTGTTGGCGCCTCCACTCGAGTCGACATAGGTCAAATTGCCCTGGAAGCCGAAGCCGCCGAGCGCGCCAGGCAGTTTGTCGAAGAACTGCGTGTAAGCGAGTTCAAACCCCTTGATCTTGCCATGGGCGCCGTTGGTTTGCCGCGTCACGTCGAACGTGAGCGTCTGGCCGCCGCTGGTATAGGTTTGCGATGCGACCCCAGCAAAGATGTAGTTGCTGATGTCCTTGTAAAAGGCCGCAAAAGTAAGGCTGTTGGCTTTGCCGAAATACCATTCGAGGCTAGCGTCGAACTGGTTCGCGCGTGTCGGCTTGAGGTCCGGGTTGCCGGCCGTGCCGGTGAAGGCCGTAGTGCGTCCACCGACGCCAACGCCGTTGGGCGCGCCGTCCGCGTCGAAGCTGAAGCCCAGCGACGTGAACGGATTGAGTTGCGCGAAGGTCGGCCGCACGATCGCCTTTGCCGCCGCAAGACGGAGCTGGATCTGGTCATTCAAGAAGAAGCGCAGATTCAGGCTGGGCAGCACGTCGGTGTACGAACCGCTCGAGCTTTGGGTGAGCCCGGCGATATTGCCTCCGGCGAATGCGATAGCTTGGTTAATAATGGCGCAGTTGGCGGCCGTCGTGTTCACGCCACACCCCGTTGCCGGCGCGGCGACGCGAACTGCCGATCCTGTCGCACCGGTTTCGGTGCGGATGATGCGCACGCCGACATTGCCGTCGAAATGGAAGCCGCTGCCCTGATCCTGCCCGAACCGCAGCAAGGCATAGCCGGCATAGGTGCGCTCGGTCTGGTTGTTGATGCCGCCGCTGACATTGTCGGCGCCGGGAGCGGCCGCCGCATAATTGTTGGTCAGCGGCACCCAGCCCCAGCCGGCGGATTCGGTGTTGCTCAGGTAATTATAGGCATTGGCGGTGCCGTTCTGGACCAGTGCCGCGGTCGGGAACCAATAGCCGCCGACCGACGGCACCTGGCCACGGAAGAAGTTGGTGTAATTGAAGAGATTCGATTGCGCCGGGAGCAAGGCGTTCTGGTGTGTCGCGTCGAAACCGGTCTGATTGAGAGTGACCGGCGTACCGCCGCCCCAATATTGTGCCGACAGCAGCGCCCAATTGTAGCCGGTCTGGCGCGTGATGGCGTTACGGTCGGTGACCCGGCCGCCGAGGCGGAACGACTTGAGGAACGGCGAGTCGGTAAAGGTATATTCGACGTCGGCGCGCTCGGCCCATTCATGCGCCTCATTGTCCTCGATGTGATCCATCGCGGCCGCCCACCAATAGGCGCTCTTGTCGCTGTAACTACCGCCCGCGGTCGGCGTGATGGTCATCGCAGGATCGTTGCCGCTGAAGTCGAACTTGATCGTCGAGGGGATGCCGACCTGGGTGAAGGCGGTCATGCTGTAGACCTGGGCCGTCGACTTCACATATTGGACGTCGGCGCTGACCGCCCAATTGGCATTGGGAGTCCAACGCAGGTTGAACGAATAATCTTGCGTCTTCTTGGTCTGCTTGCCCGAACGCGTATCGAAGTTGAGGTTGCGGTTGGCGAGTGTGCCGGATTGCAACTGGCCCTGAGGACCATAGCTCAGATTGGTGTTGTTGGCCGTATTATTGACGTCAGGCGTATCGTAGTCGCCGACCGCATTTTCGATATCCTGCGGCGTCGCCTTGGCGATCAACCCCTCCAGAGTGATCAGCAAGGTGTCGCTCGGCTTCCACTGGAACGCCGCGTCGATCGCGGTGCGGCGTTGCTGCCAATCGATCCGACGGAATCCCATCCCGGCCGGAACATACACGTTCGTGCCCGCGGCGAATCCGCCTTGGGAAGTGGCCAGCTTCTCGGGGTCGTAGCGCCCGCCAGTAATGCTGTCGGTGCGGTTGCCGACATTGCCGAGGCTGTAGGAAACGAGCAGACCCATCTCCCCGAGCGGCGACTGCCAGCGATCGCTGGCGAGGATATTGCCCGAGAAGAAAGTCTTCTTGCGCAGATCGGCATAATTGGCGTCGCCCGAGAAGGCGATGACCAGACCCTTCGAGTCGAACGGCTTGCGCGTGCGCAGATTGACGATGCCGCCGATCCCACCTTCGACCAATTCGGCCGACGGGTTCTTGTAGACGTCAACGCCGGCGAGCAGGTCGGAGGAGACATCCTCGAACGATAGGCCACGACCGTTATTTGCCGAAAAGACGTCGCGGCCGTTGAGTTCCGAACGGACGAAGGAAAGGCCGCGAATGAAGACACCGCCGCCTTCGGACGACAGGCGCGCCGGGTCGCGATTCTCGTTGGTGCGCTGGAGCGTGACGCCGGCGATACGCTGCAGCGCCTCCGACACCGAGCGATCGGGCAGCGCGCCGATATCGGTCGCCGTGATCGAGTCGATGATCTGTTCCGAATTCTTCTTGCGCTGGGTCGCGCTCTGCACCGAGGCGCGAATGCCGGTGACGATGATATCGCCCTTGCTCTGGGTATTGATCGTCGATTCGTCGCCGGTCGACTGACCATCGGCCGGCTTGTCGGCGCCAGCCGCATCGGCGGGTGCGCTGGCATTGGCGGTCACCTGCGCCTGCGCCGGAACGGCAAGCATTGCGGCAAAGGCCAAAGCGAGGACCGAAGCCCCCCCGCGCAAGTTGCGGCGATCGGTGGCCGGCTGCGTCGCGCCTTCAAGCATATTCGACTGGAACATCAAACTTCCCTTCCTGAACGCAGATCAGGGAAGCGCGTGAATGACAGATCGGATAGCATCCGGTTCCCCTCCACGTGCACCTCCCAGGTGCCTTCTGCCGCCGTGGTCTGGTGCCTCGGCTGATTGTGTGAATATCACTGTGATAACGCTACCTCAACCAAAAATGTTTGCGCTACCAATTTTTTTTATGCTTCTTGAATGCTAGGCGTTTCCGGGCGCCGCACCGTCGGAATCGGCATTTCCTTGTTAAACAATGCGATGGGCAGGAGTCGGCACATGGAGGGCAGCACCGATCGGCGTCGAGGCGGGCGGAAGGCGTGACGGCCGCCATCCGCGAGATCGTGCTGGACCGCGACGACAACGTTGCGGGCGAGCAGTTTGCCGCCCTGGTAGCGGCAGCAGAGCCGGCGGTGTTGCGCGGACTGGTGCGCGATTGGCCTGTCGTGGCGGCGGCGGGAGACGGGAGCGCCGCTCTGGTCGCCTTCCTGAAGGCGTTCGATCACGGCGGCGTCGCCAGCTGCGTTGCCGGTCACCCATCGATTCGCGGCCGCTTTTTCTACACGCGCGATATGACCGGCCTCAATTTCGGGCGCCGCGACGCGACCGTCGGCGATCTGCTCGACCAGCTGGTGCACCAGGCGAACGATGCCCATCCGCTGGCGATCGCGATGCAATCGGCCCCGGTGCGCGAGGTGCTCCCGGGATTCGCCGAGCGACATCCGATGCCGTTGCTCGATCGGTCGGTTGCGGCGCGGATCTGGATCGGCAACGCCGTGTCGGTCGCCACGCATTACGATTCGAACGACAATGTCGCCTGCGTCGTCGCCGGTCGCCGACGGTTCACCCTGTTTCCGCCGGATCAGGCGGCGAATCTCTATCTCGGGCCGTTCGAGCTGACCCCGGCGGGCACGCCGGTCAGCATGGTCGATGTCGACGCACCCGATCGCGATCTCTATCCGCGCTACGCCGAAGCGGAGAAATATGCGCGGACGGCCGAGCTCGGACCGGGCGACGCGATCTTCATCCCTTATCTGTGGTGGCACGCGGTGCGGTCGCTCGATCCGGTCAGCATTCTGGTCAATTACTGGTGGAGCGATCACGCTTTGCCGACCGCGCCGGTCCAGGCGATGCTGCACGCCTTGCTGGCGTACCGCGATCTGCCACCGGCACGCCGGGCTGCGTGGCGCGCGCTGCTCGACCATCTCGTGTTCGCCGACGATGCCGGACAGGCGGCCCACCTACCCGAGCACGCGCGCGGGATAATGGGCCCGATCTCGCCCGAGATGCGACGTGATCTGCACCGCATGATCGCCGCGGTGCTGCAATCGAAATAATCGGGAGAGGGAAGATGATGCGTTGGTTGATCGGGGCATTCGGCATGCTGGCGGCCGTGCCGGCTGCGGCACAGGTGACGTTCGACGCGCCGTTCACCGACCATGCGGTACTACAGCGTGATCGTGCGATCGCGGCGCATGGCCATGCCGCGCCCAAGGCGGAGGTCGTGCTGAACTTTGCAGGCGCGACCGTCCGCACCGTGGCCGACGCCAATGGCGCCTGGCGCGCGGCCTTGCCGGCCAAGCCCGCCGGCGGTCCCTATTCGCTCGTCGCGTCGAGCGGCGGCACGAGCGCGACGCTCGGCGACGTCATGGTCGGCGACGTCTGGCTCTGTTCGGGCCAGTCGAACATGGAGTTCACGCTCCGCCACGCGACGAATGCCGATGCCGAGGTTCAGCAGTCGGCTCACCCCTTACTGCGACTGTTCAACGTGCCGCGCCAGTCGAGCGCGACGCCGCAGATGGGCTTCGGCGCGCCGGTCGGCTGGCAGGTCTCGGCGCCCGCCAGCGCGGCAGACTTCTCGGCGGCCTGCTATTTCATGGGGCGCGACCTCCAGCAACGACAGGGGATCGCGGTCGGGCTGATTTCCTCGGCCTGGGGCGGGTCGGTGATCGAGGACTGGATCAGCCGCGAATCGCTGGCCACGCTGCCGCGCTATCGCCCGGACCTCGACTTGTTGGGTCTGTACGGACGCGACCCCGCGGCGGCATCGCTGCAATGGCGCAATATGGTCGAAAAATGGCTCGGCGCGCGTGCGTCTGCACCGGCCGATGCCTCCTGGCGTCCGGCCCCTTCGACCGCGGCGTGGGAGACTTGGGGCGACGCTGCGCTCACGAATTTCGACGGCGTCGGCTATTATCGCGCGCATGTGACGCTCACCACCGCGCAGGCGGGCAAGGCCGAACTGGCGATCGGCGCGGTTGACGATATCGACCTTACACGCGTCAACGGAACCACGGTCGGCGCGCTCCAGGGATGGGACGCGCCGCGCCGCTATCCGGTCGCTCCCGGCCTGCTCCGTGCCGGCGACAATGTGATCGAGGTCGCCGCGATCGATACCGGCGGGGGCGGCGGACTGTGGGGCGACGCGCCGCGCACCCTGACGCTCGCCGACGGCACGGTCCTTCCCTTGAAGGACTGGCAATTCGCCCGCGGCGATGCGCTGGCTGTGACCGGTATGCCGCCCAGCGTGCCCTGGCTCGGCGGCAGCGGGCGGACCACGCTTTACAACGGTATGATCGCGCCGCTGGACAATTATCCGCTCAAGGGTTTTGCCTGGTATCAGGGAGAGGCGAACGTCACCGACGCCGCAGGCTATGCCCAGCTGATGCCGCTGCTGATCGCCGACTGGCGCAAGCGCTTCGGCGCCGAGCCGTTCCTGATGGTCCAGCTTGCCGGATTCGGGCCGCTGACCTCGCAACCCGTCGACGACCTCTGGGCGCAATTGCGCGACGTGCAGCGCCGCGTCGCCGATGCCGATCCCGAGGTGGGGCTGGCCAGCGCGCTCGATATCGGCCAGGTCGCCGACATCCACCCGACCAACAAGCAAGGCGTGGGCTATCGCCTCGCGCTCGGCGCGCGCGCGATTGCCCTGGGCGAAAAGGTCGAGGCGCGTGGGCCGGCCCCGACCACGGTGGTCCGCCGCGACGGCAAGATCGCGATCCGCTTCGCGCATGGCCCGCTGGTGACGGTCGGTGGCGGCCAGGTCATCGGGTTCGAACTGTGCGATACCGGCGGCCAGTGTCATTACGCTGACGCGGTCGCGCACAGCGACACGGTGCTGGTGCCCGACGACGGCAAGGCCAGCGAGGTCCGCTATCTGTGGCAGGCGAGCCCGGTTGTGAACCTCTACAATCCGGACGGCCTGCCGGCGACGGGGTTCCGCTTACCGATCGGGCGATAATAGGGCGAACCTAGGCCCCGAGCTGCCCGTCCGATTCGCGCTCGACCAATGTGAAGTCGAGCACCAGCCGGCGCGGTTCCGGCGTCTTGCCCTGGCGCCGCGCATTGACCTCGGCGACCAGCATCTCGATCGCGGCGCGCGACATCGCCGCGATCGGCTGGCGCACGGTCGTCAGTTCGGGCCAGATCGCGGTAGCCAGCGCGGTGTCGTCGAACCCGCACACACTCACGTCACCCGGTACGTCCAGCCCGCGGCGGTGCGCGACGGCGACCGCGGCGGCCGCCATGTCGTCGTTGCTGGCGAAGATAGCGGTCGGCGGCTGCGGCAAATCGAGCAGCGCCTCGCTCGCCTCGAGCCCGGACCGGTAGGTGAACAGCCCCTGCCTGATCAGCGCCTCGTCGACCGCAATCCCGGCCTCGGTCAGCGCCGCCTTATAGCCTTCGAGCCGCCGCGCGCTCGCGGTCTGGTCGGGATTGCCGATGATGAAGCCGATTCGCCGATGGCCCTGCGCGATGATGTGGCGGGTCATTGTCTCCGCCGCGGCGAAATCGTCGATTGAGACGGTCGAGATCCCGTCCGCCAGTCGGGCGGTGGCGACGGCAACGGCGGTGACGTTCTCGGCCGCGAGCAGATCGATCAGCGGTTGCGAATCGCACAAAGGCGGCGGCAGCAGGATGCCGTCGATCCCGCTCTTGATCAGGTGGCGCGCGCTCGTCTCTTCGCCCTCTCCGCGGTCGCATTTCTCGACCACCAATTGAACGTCCGAGCGGCTCGCCTGATCGAGGCTGCCGACCAGGAATTCGCTGAGATAGGCGGCGCTGGGATTGCTGTAGAGCAGCCCGAGGCGCACCTGGCCGCCGCCGGCCAGGCTCCGCGCCGCGCGATTGGGAGCGTAATTGAGCGCGGCGATCGCTTCGTTGACGGCGTCGCGCGCCGCCTGGCGGACATGGCTCGCGCCGTTGATCACGCGCGACACCGTCATCGGCGAGACGCCGGCCCGCTTGGCGACGTCCTCGATCCTCGGCGCATCGCCGCCACGGCCCTTGCGCTTCTGCGTTGTTCCCGCGCTCATTCGCGGGCGTGTAGCGCAGCAGGACGGGCCAAGCCCAGACAAAATCCTTTCACCATATTCCGACACGTCCCGATTGCCAGCGGCACAATTCTTATGGTAGCGCTCCCAATGACTCGGGGAAAACCCGGCGTAGAGGGGAGATATGCGTGCCTGAAATTGCCCGCCGGCGACGTTTTGGATCGGAGGCGCGCGCCATCCTGCTCGCCGCCGTCGCGGGGTTGACCGCAACACCGGCCGCCGCGGCGCCTCTCCCGTTTGAAGCAGTGCCCGCAACCCCCGCGCCGTATCGCAACTTCAAGGTCGCGATCTACGTCGTCGTCGGCAATGTCCACGCGCTCGCCGACCGGGCGACATTCGACCGCGAATATGCCCGCGTCGCCGGCCAGCTGCATTTCGACAAAGTCTATATCGAGGCCTATCGCGACCACCAGTTCGCGACCGATGACGAACTGGCCAAGGTGTCGTCCTATTTCCGCGAAAAGGGCATAGCGGTCGCCGGCGGCATCACGCTCGCGGCGGGCGGCAAAAACGGCCAGTTCGGCACGTTCGATTACGAGGATCGTGGCGACCGCGCCGAATGCGAACGCGCGGTACGGCTCGCGGCGCGGCATTTCGATCAGGTTATCCTAGACGACTTCTTCTTCTTCACCTCGAAGAGCGACGCCAACATCGCCGCCAAGGGTAAGCGCAGCTGGACGCAATATCGACTCGACACGATGCGCGCCGTCGCGCGCGACCTCGTGCTGCGCCCGGCCAAGGCGGAAAATCCCAAGGTCCGGATGATCATCAAATATCCGAACTGGTACGAGCATTTTCAGGGGCTGGGCTACGATCTCGACCAGGAAGCCAAGGCGTTCGACGGCATCTATACCGGCACCGAAACGCGCGACCCAGTGATCACCGATCAACTGCTCCAGCAATATGAGAGCTATTCGATCTATCGCTATTATTCGAACATCCGCCCGGGCGCGAACGGGGGAGGCTGGGTCGATACGTTCAGCACGCGCTCCCTCGATCGCTATGCCGAGCAATTGTGGGACACGATGCTCGCCAAGGCGCCGGAGATCACCTTGTTCAACTGGAGCCCGATGGCGTCCGAAGCGGGGGCCGACGAGGGCGAGCGGCCCTGGGCCAATATGGGGACCAGCTTCGACTGGTCGGCGGCCGCGTGGAACTGGCGGCAGTCGGGATCGCGGGTGCCGGCGGGCTGGGCGCGCGCGGCAGGCCTGTCGCTCGACGCGGTCGATTCGGTGCTTGGCTCGCTCGGCAAGCCGATCGGCGTGGCGAGCTACAAGCCGTATCAATCGAGCGGCGACGATTTCCTGCACAATTATCTCGGCAATATCGGTATCCCGATCGAATTGGCGCCGACCTATCCCGCCGGAGCCAGGACGATCCTGCTGACCGAGGCCGCCGCGGCTGATCCGGCGATCGTCGCGAAAGTGCAGACGAGCCTGAAAGGCGGTGCGACGGTCGTCGTGACGTCGGGCTTCGTGTCCGCGCTCGGCACGCGCTTCGCGGATCTCGCGGAATGGACGCCGACCGGGCGGACCGTCGCAGTCGATCATTTCGTCGAGGGATTCGGTGCGGGCAACGGCCGCCTGCTCGACGATCCTGGCGGTGCGGCGCGGCCGATATTGTTCCCCGATATGCGCTTCTACACCAATGACAGTTGGGCGGTCGTGCGCGGGGTGTCGGGGCAGAAGGGATTCCCGATCCTGCTGATGAACCGATATTCGCAAGGCACGCTGATGATGCTGGCGACGCCCGAGAATCCCGGCGACCTCTACACCCTGCCGACCGCCGCGCTCGACCATATCCGAGCGATGACGATGCAGGACTTCCCCGCCCATCTCGCGGCGCCGGCCAATGTCTCTCTCTTCGCCTATGACAACGGATCGTACGTCGTGGAGAATTTCCGGGACCAGCCGGTCTCGGCGACGCTGATCGTCAAGGGCGAGAGCGTCAAAGCGGTCGAACTAGCCGGCAACAAGCCGATCGCCGCCGCCGCGCCGGTGCCCGGCGGCAAGGACGCCCAGCCGGGCTGGACGCGCTTCGTGCTCGACCTGCCGCCGCATTCGTTCCGCGCCATCGCCACCAGCCAATGAATTCAGGGAAAGAACAGTCGGTGCAGAGGATCAAGATGAGGGCAAGGATCGGGTTGGTGGCGTTTTTATCCGCGACGATGATCGGCGCGACCGCGGTTGCCGGCGTGCCGGACGCGCCGGGTATTGCCAACCCGGCGCTATGGCCGGCAGCGCGAAGCCGCGGGCTGGTGAACCCCGCGACCGAGGCGAAGATCACCGCGCTGATGGCGAAGATGTCGATCGAGGAAAAGATCGGGCAGATGATCCAGGCGGATATCGGCTCGATCAAACCCGAGGATCTCAGGAAATATCCGCTCGGCAGCATCCTCGCTGGCGGCAGTTCGCCACCTTTGGGCAGCCCCGACCGCTCGCCACAGGCGCCGTGGGTCGCCACCTCCCGGGCGTTCGCCGCGATCGCCAACGAACCGCGGCCGGACCATGTCGCGATCCCGCTGATGTTCGGAATCGACGCGGTCCACGGCAATTCGAACGTGGTCGGCGCGACGCTGTTTCCGCACAATATCGGCCTGGGTGCCGCCAACGATCCTGCGCTGATGACGCGGATCGGGCGCGCCACCGCCGAGGAGACCGCCGCGACCGGCATCGACTGGGCGTTCGGGCCGACGCTGGCGGTGCCGCAGGACGATCGGTGGGGCCGCACCTATGAAGGGTATTCGGAGAATCCGTCGATCACCGCGCGCTATGCCGGCGCGATGATCCGCGGACTGCAGGGCAAGCCCGGCAAGGGCCGCATCCAGCTGGGCAATGTCGCGGCGAGCGCCAAGCACTTCCTGGGCGACGGCGGAACCAAGGACGGGATCGACCAGGGCGACGATCAGATCGACGAGGCGACGCTGATCCGCATCCACGCGCAAGGCTACCCGCCGGCGATCAATGCCGGAACGATGACGGTGATGGCATCCTATTCGAGCTGGAACGGGCAGAAGATGCACGGCAACAAATCGTTGCTGACCGATGTCCTGAAAGGGCGGATGGGCTTTGCCGGCTTCGTCGTCGGCGACTGGAACGGCCACGGCCAGGTCCCGGGCTGCAGCAACACCGACTGCGCGATCGCGTTCAATGCCGGGCTCGACATGGCGATGGCGCCGGACAGCTGGCGCGACCTGTTCGACAACACGCTGAAGGAAGCGAAATCGGGCGTCATCCCGATGAGCCGGATCGATGACGCGGTGCGCCGGATCCTGCGCGTCAAATTCGCGCTCGGCCTGTTCGACTCCGCGCGGCCGTGGGAAGGGCGCGCCGACGTGCTCGGCTCGCCCGCCCACCGCGCGCTTGCCCGCGAAGCCGTGTCCAAGACGTTGGTGCTGCTCAAGAATGACGGCGTGCTGCCGCTCAGGGCGTCGGCCAACGTCCTGGTTGCGGGGCCAGGAGCCGACGACATCTCGATGCAGTCGGGCGGCTGGACGTTGAGCTGGCAGGGCGACGGCAACACCAATGCCGATTTTCCCAACGCGCAGTCGATCTATTCGGGGATCGCCGAAGCGATGAAGGCGGGCGGCGGATCGGCAACCCTGTCGATCGACGGCAGCTTCAGCAAAAAGCCCGACGCCGCGATCGTCGTGTTCGGCGAGCGGCCTTATGCCGAGATGCGCGGCGACGTGCGGACGCTCGAATTTCAGCCAGGCGACAAGCAGGCACTGGCCTTGCTCAAGAAATTGCGCGCGGCGGGCATCCCGACCGTGTCGGTCTTCTTGTCCGGGCGGCCGCTCTGGGTGAACCCGGAGCTCAACCAGTCCGACGCGTTCGTCGCGGCCTGGCTGCCGGGCAGCGAGGGTGGTGGTATCGCCGACGTGCTGATCGGTACCCGCGACGGCAAGTCGCGCAAGGATTTCGCCGGGCGACTGTCGTACAGCTGGCCGAAAACTGCCGGACAATTCACGCTCAACGTCGGACAAGCGGACTACGACCCATTGTTCGCGTTCGGTTACGGGCTGAGCTACGCGAAGCCCGGCAAGGTCGGAATGCTCGGCGAAGTAGCCGGGGTCGATCCTGGCCTCGCCAATACCAGCCAGTTCTTCGCCAAGGGCAAGGTCCCGGCGCCGTTCGCCTGGGCTCCGGATTCGGGCGTGGTACCCGTGCCGGTCGACGGGCCGCACACCCAGGAAGGCGCGGCCCGCCTGACGTGGCCCGCCGGGCGTAGCGCGACGGTCGCAATCAAGGGCGCGGCGCTCAACCTGACGCGCGAAACGAATGCCGACCTGGTGCTCGAAATGACCTATCGCGTCGACGCTGCGTCGACCGGGCCGGTGACAATGGGCTTCGGCGGCGCAAAGGTCGATGCCACCGCCCTCTTCCCTCCCGGTCCGCAATGGCGGACGGTGCGCATCGGGCTCAAATGCCTGCGTGACCGTGGTGCCGACATGACCGGCGTGACCAGCTTGTGGTCGCTTGCCGCGAGCGCGCCGTTCGCGCTGTCGGTCGCCGACATTCACCTCGCCAGCGACCCCAGCGGCGCTGTGTGCCCGGAAGCGGCGCGATGAACCGTCGCCTGGCTCGCGTCCTGCCGTTGCTGCTTGCGGGGCTGACGTTCCCGGCGCACGCCACCGGGGAATTGCCGCGCGTGGTGACGAAGAACGGGCGCTCGGCCTTGTTCGTCGATGGCGCCCCATGGCTGATGCTGGGTGCCCAAGCGAACAATTCGAGCAATTATCCCACGGCCCTGCCCAAGGTGTGGCCGATGCTGGAGCGGCTCAACGCCAACACGCTCGAAATCCCGGTCGCCTGGGAACAGATCGAACCGGTCGAGGGCAAGTTCGACTTCTCTTATCTCGATGCACTGCTGAAGGGCGCCCGCGAGCACCACGTCCGGCTTGTCCTGTTGTGGTTCGGCGCGTGGAAGAACACGTCGCCGAACTATGCGCCGGCCTGGGTCAAGACCGACAATGTTCGTTTTCCGCGGATGCGCACCAGTGACGGCAAGGCGCATTATGCGCTGAGCCCGCATGCTCGTGCCACGCTCGACGCGGACAAACGCGCGTTCATGGCGCTGATGCAGCGACTGAAGACGGACGACCCCGACAACACCGTCATCATGGTGCAGGTCGAGAACGAAAGTGGCAGCTACCGCTCGGCTCGCGATTACTCGCCCGAGGCGCAAAAGCTGTTCGCGCAGCCGATCCCGCCAGCGCTGGCCGCCAAGACCGGCAAGTCGGGGACCTGGTCGCAGGCGTTCGGCAAGCTCGCCGATACCGCCTTCAACGCCTGGTACGTCGCGCGCTATGTCGACGAAGTCGCCGCCGCCGGCCAGGCGATCAAGAACCTGCCGATGTATTGCAACGCGGCGCTGAGCGACCCATTCGGCCCCGCCGAGTCCGGCGGCGCCAGCGGCGGCCCGGACTGGCCGGTAATCGACGTGTGGCGCGCCGCCGCCCCGCACATCGCCCTGGTCGCGCCCGACATCTACAATCGCGACCCCAAGGCCTATGCCAAGTATCTCGACCTCTACGCGCGGCCCGACAATCCACTGATGGTGCCGGAAACCGGCAACGCCGCGGAATATGCGCGCTTCCTGTGGCCGGTGCTGGGCAAGGGCGCGATCGGCTTTTCGCCTTTCGGCTTCGACGCCACCGGCTACGTCAATTATCCGCTCGGCGCCAAGGAGCTCGACGACGCGACGATCGATGCCTTTGCCGCCAAATATCGCCTGCTGGCACCCGCGGCTCGAGGCTGGGCGCGAGTCGCGTTCGAGCACCCGGTTTGGGGGGCGGCCAAGATGGACGACGCGGCCGATCAGACGACGAGCTTCGGCCGGTGGAAGATCACCGTCCAATATGATCAATGGCAGTTCGGCGAACGCGACTGGACCTGGATCAAGACGGGGCCGGCGCCCACCACAGGCAAGCCGGTCGGCGGCGCGCTGGTCGCGCAGCTCGGCCCCGACCAATTCCTGCTGACCGGATCCGATGTCCGCCTGCGCGTCGACGATGCCGGCGGCGGCAACGGCATGATGCTGCGGGTCGAGGAAGGCCATTTCGACGCGCAGGGCAATTGGGTGTTCGAGCGCGTCTGGAACGGCGATCAGACCGATTACGGGCTCAACTTCACCGCCACGCCGGTGTGGCTCAAGGTAACGATGGGGACGTGGAAATGACGGCGATGCGCTGGTTGATGATGAGCTCGGCGGCGGTTGCGCTGGCGGGTGCTGGCGGTCTGGCTGCGCTGACCGCGCCAGCGACTGCGGCGGCCCCAGCGGCGGACGGGACGGTCGTCGCGATCGATCATGGCGTGGTCGTCACGCCGCTCGCAGGCCCGGCGAAGCGCGTCCGTATCCTCGCTTATGGCGACGCGAGCTTTCGCGTGACCGCTGTACCCGGCACCGATTTCGACGATGTCCCCAACAGCCTGATGGTGATCGCCAAACCCGACGGCAATCCGGTCATCACCAAGAGCCCCGGCTATGTCACGCTCAGGCTCCCCAAGGCGAGCGCGCGCATCCGCCTGGCCGATGGCTCGGTCAGCTTCCTCGATGCCGCCGGCAAGCCCCTGCTCGCCGAGGCGCCGCGCGGGGCGTTCCGGCCGGTGTCGGTCGAGGGCAAGCCCTATTTTTCGGTCAGCCAGCAATTCAACCGCGGCACCGACGAAGGGTTTTACGGCCTGGGCCAGCACCAGAACCGCCAGATGAATTACAATGGCGAGGACGTCGAACTCGCTCAGCACAATATGGACATCGCGATCCCGTTCCTGGTGTCGACGCGCGGCTACGGCCTGTTGTGGGACAATGACGGGATCACCCGGTTCGGCAACCCGCGCTCCTACGCGCTGGTCGGCAATGACGAGCTCAAGGTGACGAGCGGCGGCAAGCCCGGCTGGAAGGCCGATTATTACCTGGGCGGCAAGCTCGCGGTCAGCCGTCAGGAAGCGACGATCAACTATCAATATATCCGCGACCAGAAGAAATGGCCCGCGGCAGCGAAGGCGACGACCAAGGCATCGGGCGAGAGCGGGCAGAACACCGCCGGCGTCAACACCGAGGAACAGCGCGTCGTCTGGACCGGCAATGTGACCGCCGACAAGAGCGGCATGCACAAGTTCCGGCTTTACGCATCGAGCTACATGAAGGTCTTTGCCGACGGGAAACTGGTGATGTCGCACTGGCGGCAGAACTGGAATCCCTGGTACCATAATTTCGATCTGCCGATGAGCGCCGGCAAACCCGTTGCGATCCGCGTCGAATGGGACCCGAATGCGGGCTATATCGGCTTGGTCCATAACGACCCCCTGCCGCCCGCCGACCGTCATTCGCTGTGGATGACCTCGGACGTCGGCAAGGACGTTGATTATTATTTCGTCGGCGGCAGCGGCAGTATCGATGGCGCGATCGCCGGCTATCACGCGCTCACCGGCAAGGCTACCTTGCTGCCGAAATGGGCCTATGGCTTCTGGCAGAGCCGCCAACGTTACGAGACGCAGGACCAGTTGGTCGGCGTCGTGCGCGAATATCGCAAGCGCGGCATCCCGCTCGACAATATAGTGCTCGATTGGCGCTATTGGGTCGACGACCAATGGGGCAGCCACGATTTCGACACCAGCCGCTTCCCCGATGCCAAGAAGATGGTCGACGACGTCCACGCGATGGACGCGCACATCATGATCTCGGTCTGGGGGAAATTCTATCCGACCACCGCCAACGGCAAGGCGCTCGATGCCAAGGGCTATCTCTATCGCCGCCCGCTCGAGGCGGGGCAGAAGGACTGGGTCGGCCCCGGCTATGCCAACACTTTCTACAACCCCTACACCAAGGGTGCGCGCGACCTGTTCTTCGACCAGGTCAACGACAAGCTGGTGTCGAAGGGGTTCGACGGCTGGTGGCTCGATTCGGACGAGCCCGACTGGCATTCGAACCTGTCGGTGGAGGAACGCGCGTTCCAGATGGGGCCTACCGTGCGCGGCCCCGGCGCCGCGGAGTTCAACACCTATCCGCTAGTTCACGTCCAGGGCGTCGCCGACAATCTGCGTCGCGTCGAGCCGGGACGGCGACCGTTCATCCTGACGCGCTCGGCGTTCGGCGGCATCCAGCGCTCCAGCGCGGCGGTATGGTCGGGCGACGTCGCGGCGCGCTGGGACAATCTGCGCGACCAGATCTCGGCCGGGGTCAATCTGTCGATGTCGGGGCTGCCCAATTGGAGCCAGGATATCGGCGGCTTCGCGGTCGAGGACCGTTACACCCAGCAGCGCCCCGCCGATCAGCTCGAATGGCGCGAGCTCAACCTGCGCTGGTTCCAGTTCGGCGCCTTTTCGCCTCTGTTCCGCAGTCACGGCGAATTCCCGTATCGCGAGATCTACGAGATTTCGGCCAAGGATCCGGCGATGCAGGCGTCGATGATCTGGTACGACAAGCTCCGTTATCGCCTGATGCCCTACATCTACACCAGCGCGGCGGACACCTGGTTCACCGACGGCAGCATCATGCGCGGGCTGGTGATGGATTTCGGCGCCGACCGCCGCACCTGGGGGATCAACGACGAGTACATGTTCGGCCCGTCCTTCCTCGTGGCGCCCGTGTCGGAATTCAAAGCGCGCAGCCGGCAGGTCTACCTGCCCGCCGGGAGCGGCTGGTACGACTTCAATCGTGGCACCTATTATGCCGGCGGCCAGTCGATCACCGCCGCGGCCCCGTACGAGCGCATGCCGCTGTTTGTCCGGGCGGGTGCGATCGTGCCGACCGGCCCCGATGTGCAGACGACCAGCGAACAGCCGGGCGGGCCGATCGTGCTCCAGGTCTTCACCGGCGCGAACGGCACCTATTCGCTCTACGAGGATGACGGCCTCAGCGACGGCTATGCCAAGGGCAAATATGCCCGCATCCCGATCCGCTGGGACGACAAGACCGGCACGCTGACGATCGGCGCGCGGACCGGCGGCTATGACGGGATGACGGCGAAGCGGTCGATCTCGGTGCGCTTCTACGGCCCGCGAACAGCCGCGGCGCCCGACTTCGGCGCCAACCCGGTGCGCAGCGTGACCTATGACAGCCGGCCGGTAACGATCCGCCGCTGATCGCTCGCTGAAACAAGAAGGGCGTGGGAAGCAGCTGCTCCCCACGCCCTTCTTTTTGCCTGGCGCCCGGCGTCAGCCGGTCATTTCCTCGAGTTCCTTGCCCTTGGTCTCGTGGATGAACTTCTGGACCAGGAAGAAGCTGATCGCCGCGCACACCGCGTAGAAGGTGTAGCTGGTCGCGAGGCCCAGCTTGGCGGCCATGACCGGAAAGCTCTGCGCGACCAGATAGTTCGCGAACCATTGTGCGAAGCCGCACACCGCAAGTGCCGAACCGCGGATCTGGTTGGGGAACATCTCGCCGAGCATCACCCACATGACCGGACCCCAGCTGAGGTTGAAGAAGATCACATAGAGGTTCGCGGCGATTACCGCGGTCGTGCCGAGTTCGGGTGACAGCTGGAGCTTGCCCGCGGCGTCGAGCGAGCCTTGGCTGAAGGCATAGACCAGACCGAACAACGTCACCGCCATGCCCGCCGAGCCGATCAGCAATAGCGGCTTGCGTCCGATCTTGTCGACCAACGCCACGGTGACGAGGCAGGCGGCGATCGACACCGCGCCCGACACGATGTTGATCAGCAGCGAGTCATTCTCCGTGAAGCCGGCCAACTGCCAGAGCGTCGAACCGTAATAGAAAATCACGTTGATCCCGACGAGTTGCTGGAACACTGCCAGCAGCAGGCCCGCCCAGACCACCGGGCGGATGCCGCCCTTCACCGGATCCATGATGTCGCGCAGTTGCGGCCGGTGATCGGCGCTGAAGCTGGCGCGGATCTCGGCAAGCTTGGTCGCGGCGGTATCGGCGCCGAACAGCCTGGTGAGAACGACTTCCGCCTCGCCCTCGCGACCCTTCGACACGAGAAAGCGCGGGCTCTCCGGGATCAGGAACAATGCGACCAGAAAGACCGCCGCCGGGATCGCCTGCATCAGGTACATCCAGCGCCACGCCTCGAGCCCGCCGAGTTTCTCGGTCGAGGCGCCGGCGGCGGCGGCGAGATAATAATTGACCACGAACGCCGCAGTCAGACCCGAGATGATCATGATCTGTTGCACCGTCGTCATCCGCCCGCGGATATTGGCTGGGGCGACTTCGGAGATATAAGCGGGTGACAGGACGCTTGCCGCTCCTACCGCCATGCCGCCGATGATCCGCGCGGTCACGAATATCGGCTGAAGATGGGCGAAACCCTGGACCAGCGCACCGCCCAGGAACAGCAAAGCCGCGATCCGCATCACGTTGCGGCGGCCCATCCGGTCGGCAAGCGTGCCGGCAAAGAAGGCGCCGATGAAGCAGCCGATGAGCAGCGACCCGACGGTGAAGCCGAGCCCGCTCTCGCTAAGGCCGAATGCGGCCTTCAGGCCGGGCTGGGTGCCATTGACCGCGCCGCTGTCATAGCCGAACAACAACCCGCCGATCGTCGCCACCGCGACGATCATGGCGATAAGGCCGCTATTGGCCCGTGTCGCTCCCCCGTTCATTCCACTCTCCCATTATCGTTCTTGTCATGATCTTATGGCGTTGACCGGCACGCCGGCGACCCCGGCGTCAAATGCGAAAAGGTGCCCCGCGAGCGGCTGTGCGTCGAGCGCGGCGGCATCGAGCGCCAGTTTCGCGGTGGTCGCATAAGCGGTTCGCAGACCGTCCCCGCCGAACGCGATCTTGGTGACGTTGGCGACCGGGAAGCGCACCGTCTCGATCAGCGCACCCGCCGGGTCGTAGCGCCGCGCGCTCCAGCCTCCGAACAAGCCGGTCCACACGCACCCTTCCGCATCGACGGTCGGGCCGTCGGGATGGCCATCGCTCTTGTCGATCGTGACGAAGGGACGCAGCGGACCCAATGAGCCATCGTCGTTGATGTCCGCCTGACCGATCGTCCCCGCGAACGTGTCGGTGACGTAGAGCGTGCGACCGTCGGGCGAGATGGCCGGGCCGTTGGTCACGATCGCCGCCGGCAGCCTGGTGTCCGAGACTTCCCCCTCCGCAAAGCGGTAAAAGCGGCCCGACGCTTGCTTCTCGCTATCGTCCATCGATCCGAACCATAAAGAACCGTCAGGACCGACCACTGCATCGTTGAGCCGATTGTCCGGCAGGCCGGCCTCGACTTCGACCCAAGCCGAGAAGCTGCCATCGGTCGGGTCGAAGCGATGGAGACCCGTCTTGAGTCCCGCGATCAGTCCGCCGCCGGCGGCCGGCATGACCCAGCCCACCGGTGCCGGCGCCGCCCAGCGCTTTACCGCGCCATCACCGCCAAGGCGGTAGATGCACGGCGCCTTGATATCGACAAACCAGAGCGCATCTCCGATCCAAACCGGCCCCTCGCCCAGCATTGCCCCGACTGGAGCGACAACCTGGGGCGTGCCGGTCACCGCCAGCCCGCGTCGACGAAATATTCGTGGCCCGTGCACATGCGCGCGTCGTCCGAGGCGAGGAACAGCACCAGCGCCGCGACATCTGCCGGTTGGATGCGCCCGTCGAGGCATTGCGCGGCGACCAGTTCGGCCTCACCCTCGGCCGTGTACCAGCGCTCCTGCCGCGGCGTCTGCACGTTGCCGGGGATCACCGCATTGACGCGGATCCCGTCGCGGCCGAGGTCGCGCGCCATCGACCGCGTCATGCCTTCGATCGCCGCTTTGGCGGTCTGGTAGAGAAGCAAATCGGGCAAGGCGAGATGCCAGCTGATCGACCCGAAATTGACGATCACTCCGCCGCCTGCGCGGCGCATAGACGGGATGACCGCCTGGCTGGCGAAGAATTGATGGCGCAAATTCACCGCCATCCGTTCGTCCCAATAAGCCGGGGTGATGTCGTCGATCTTGTGACGATCGTCATTGGCGGCGTTGTTGATCAGGACGTCGACACCACCGAGCTGTTCCTCGATCGCCGCGAAACACTCCTTTATGCCGTCAAGATCAGTGAGGTCGCAGCGGCTGTAGAGCACGGCGTCGGTACCGCCGAGGCGGTCGACCAGCGCGCGCGCCGCGTCGTCCTGCACGTCGACAAAGGCGACGCGGGATCCTTGCGCGGCGAACGCCTCGACCAACCCCTCGCCGATCCCGGTCGCGCCGCCGGTGACCAGCACGCGCTTGCCGGCGAGACTGGGATAGCTCGCCCGGGCGCTATCGATGGCGGTCTGCAGCATCAGTTGGCGGCCTCGGCGAGCACCGGTTGCGGCGTCAACAGTCCGCGCGCGGCGAGGTTGCGCATCAGATCGCCGATCCCGAAAGACCATGCCGGCGCCGCCTTCGCGCTGGTGACCTTGTTGACCAACGTGCCCAGCCTTTCGCTCGAAATCGTGACGATGTCGCCCTCCTTGTGGGTGAAGCCGCGGCCCGGCGCATCGCGATCCTGGGTCGGCGCGAACATCGTACCGAGAAACAGGGCGAAACCGTCGGGATAATGATGCTCGCTCATCGCCTGCCGCACCAGGTCGGCGGGATCGCGGCTGATCTGCGACATGCTGCTCGACCCGGTTAGACGATAGCCATCCATGCCCTCGATCGTCAGGTCGACGACCGATCCACGCACGTCGTCGAGCGTGAAGTCGCTATCGAACAGTCGGATCAGCGGGCCGATCGCACACGCCGCATTATTGTCCTTGGCCTTGCCAAGCAGCAGCGCCGAGCGCCCTTCGAAATCGCGCAGATTGACGTCGTTGCCCAATGTCGCGCCGACCACTTCACCACCGGCGTCAGCCACCAGCACGATTTCGGGCTCGGGATTGTTCCAAGTCGAATCGGAGCGCACGCCGATCATCGCGCCGAACCCGACCGCCGACAGCACCGGCGCCTTGGTGAAGATCTCCGCATCGGGACCGATCGCGACTTCGAGATATTGCGACCACATGCCGTCCGCGATCAGTTTGTCCTTGAGTGCGGCCGCCTCGGCCGATCCCGGCACAACAGAGCGCAGATCGCCGCCGACATGCGCAGCAAGACGGTCGCGGATCGCCGCCGCGACGCCGGCATCGCCACGGGCGCGCTCCTCGATCACGCGCTCGAGCGTCGACACCGCGAAGGTCACGCCCGCTGCCTTGACGCACTGCAGATCGATCGGGCTCAGCCAGTCGAGCGTCTCGATCGCGCCGAGGCGCTCGCCGCCCGCAGGATCGAACAGGCGGCGCGCCAGAAGGTCGGAGACGGTCGGCGCCACGCGTGCCATGTCATGGACGACGCCGTCGACAACGAGCACCGGGCTCGGTCCCTCGGCACGCGCCACGCGGCCGACGAAACGGCCTTGCCGCCAGTCGGCAGGCAGAAAATCGGCGGAAAAGGTTTCCCAGCCGGCCATGTCGAGCCATCCCCTCGTTGCTTTGGTAACGCTACCTTTACCGGGAAGGGCGGCATGTCAAGCCTGCCTATCGTCATTTCGGACATTATCGCGGTCGGGCAAGCACCCTTGTGAGCGCGACTTTGCGATCACCCTGTGGAGATGCCGGCCGGTTTGTTGCTAGGGCATCCCCATGTTCATCAAATCGCCGCGCAAGGTCGCCATCTTTGTGGGTCTGATCGTCCTCGCCGCGGCCGGAAGCGCGATCTGGTTGCTGATTACGCTGGGCTGGTTCACGCCACCCGCGACACGGTTGGGTTGGCCGGTGGCCATGACCAATGTCGCCGGCGAGGGAACGCGAGGACAGACCGACGGCGGAGCGGCAAAGGCGCGCTTCAGCGATCCCTTCGCGGTCGTGATCGATGCGCGGGGCACCTTGTTCGCGGCGGACGCCGGCGATACCGGCCGCGTCCGCAAGATCGATGTCGACGGCAATGTAACCACCTTGCCGGGATCGTTCGATACGCCATCCGGCCTTGCGCTGGATACGGCCGGCAACCTGTTCGTAGCGGACACCGGCGCCAACGCGATCCGCAAGATCAGTCCTGCCGGGGTAGTAACGACGGTCGCCGGAGACGGAACGGCAGGGTTTCGCGACGGTCCCGCCGCGACCGCGCGCTTCAATGGACCGATCGGCGTGGCGGCCGATGACAAAGGCAATGTCTATGTCGCGGACAGCTATAACGATCGCATCCGCGTCATCACGCCGGACGGCCAGGTACGGACGCTGGCGGGGCAGGATGTGCCGGGCTTCGCCGATGGACGGGGCGCGGCGGCGGCGTTCGATACGCCGACCGGGATCGCGCTCGATCGACACGGCAAGCTGCTCGTCGCGGACTCGGGCAACACCGCGATCCGCAAGGTCGAGACGAACGGCCGCGTCACGACGCTTGCCCGTACCGATCCCAATGACGGCGCCGGCCTGTTGCAAGGGATCATCGGACTGGCGCCCACCTGGGATGGCTTCGTCTATATCGCGTCCTATCGCCGCGGACGCGTGGTCGAGATGGCGCCCTCTGGAACGCTGCGCGTCCTTGCCGGGCCGGGATCGACGGTCGAGGGAAATGCTGCGCTCCCGCTAGTCGGGCCGTCCGGGCTCGCGGTCGATCGGTCCGGCGCCCTCTATGTCGCCGACGCCTCGGCTTACGCCGTTCGCAAGCTCAGCCCGCGTCCTGCCGATGCGGCGCCAATCCCTGCGACGATCCCCCAACCAGCTACCCCCACCCTGGTCAGCAAGCCCGTCTTCCCCTGGCCGGTCGGCCCCCAGTTCGGCTGGCATGAAGTGGTCGGCGACATGGGCGAAGTGCGCGGTAATTATGACGGCGAAAGCCGTGATCATCTCCACGCCGGCCTGGATATCAGCGCACCCGTAGGAGAGACGGTGCTCGCCTCCGCGGACGAGACGGTGCGCGATCCACTACCAAATTGGGATGTCGAGGGCCTGAGCGAAGGCCTGCGCGTCGACCAGATGACCTATATCCACATGCGCGTCGGCCGATCGCCAACCGGCACGCCGCTGGACGCGAGCCGGTTCCAGATCTTCCGCGACGGCCAAGGCCATGTCGTCCGGGTTCGCGTGAAGCGCGGCACCCGCTTCCGGGTCGGCGATCCGCTCGGCACGATCAACCGCATGGCGCATGTCCATCTCGAACTCGGCGCCCCGCGCGGCAAGGTGAATGCGTTGTTGCTGCGCTTTCCGAATTTCGGCGATCACGTTCCGCCGCATATCGACGACGTCTATGTGATCGATGCCAATGGCCAGCGCCTGAACGAAACGCAGAATGGCCGGCTGATCGTTCCCGCCGCCGGCGGCGCGGTTGGCATCGTCGCAGAGGCATGGGATCAGGTCGATGGCAATGCCGCGCGCCGCCGCCTTGGCCTGTATGCGGCAGGCTTTCAGATCCTGAGGCAAGACGGCACGCCGGTACGCGGGTTCGAACGGCCGCGCATCACGATCGAGTTCGATCGCATGCCGACATCGCCCTTGGCGGCGAAGATCGCCTATGCGCCGGCTAGCGGAGACACGGTCCATAGCGACCAGCGAACGCGCTTTCTCTACGTCGTCACCAATGTCGTGCGGCATGGCCGTGTGAGTCCGGGAGGCTGGAATCCAGCAGAGGTCGCTCCCGGCAATTACACGATCCGCATCCATGCCACGGATCGCGCTGGAAACGTTGCGATGGCGGGGCGCGACCTCCCGATCACCATCCGCTGAGCCGGGACGCCGGCTCGCAAATGTGGAGCGCGGCCGCGCCGCGCTCCACCGTCTGGATCAATAATCCATCGCCGGCATCGGCGCGGCCTTCTCCTCCTTCGGCAATTCGGCGACCAGCGCCTCGGTCGTGATCAGCAGCGACGCCACCGATGCGGCGTCCTGCAGCGCCGTCCGCACCACCTTGGCCGGATCGATCACGCCCGACTTGACGAGGTCTTCATATGCGCCGGTCGCAGCATTGAATCCCAAATTATAATCGGTGCTTTCGAGCAGCTTGCCGACGATATAGGCGCCGTCCTCGCCGGCATTTTCGGCGATCTGGCGGACCGGTGCGCGCAGTGCACGCCGCACGATATCGATGCCGGACTGCTGGTCGTCATTGGCCGGCTTGAGGCCGTCGAGCGCCTTCAGCGAACGCAGCAAAGCGATCCCGCCGCCGGGCAGGATGCCTTCCTCGACCGCGGCGCGGGTCGCGTGCAGCGCGTCGTCGACGCGGTCCTTGCGTTCCTTGACCTCGACCTCGGTCGCGCCGCCGACGCGGATCACGGCGACGCCGCCCGCCAGCTTGGCCAGCCGCTCCTGCAGCTTCTCGCGGTCATAGTCGGAGGTCGTGGTTTCGACCTGCTGGCGAATCTGCGCGACGCGGCCGTCGATATCGGCCTTGGCGCCGACGCCGTCGATGATCGTCGTATTGTCCTTGTCGATCGTGACCTTCTTGGCGCGGCCGAGCATCGACACGGTGACATTCTCGAGCTTGGTGCCGAGTTCCTCGCTGACGACATTGCCGCCGGTCAGGATCGCGATATCCTCTAGCATCGCCTTGCGGCGGTCGCCGAAGCCCGGCGCCTTGACCGCGGCGACCTTGAGGCCGCCACGCAGCTTGTTGACAACCAAGGTCGCGAGCGCCTCGCCCTCGACATCCTCGGCGATGATCAGGAGCGGTCGGCCCGACTGCACGACCGTTTCGAGCAGCGGCACCAGCGCCTGGAGGTTCGAGAGCTTCTTTTCGTGGATCAGGATATAGGGGTCGTCGAGCTCGACCTTCAGCTTCTCGGTATTGGTGATGAAATAGGGCGAGAGATAGCCGCGGTCGAATTGCATGCCCTCGACCGTTTCGAGTTCGGTCTCGAGGCTCTTGGCCTCTTCGACGGTGATCACACCCTCATTGCCCACCTTCTCCATCGCCTCGGCGAGGATACGGCCGACCTCGGCGTCGCCATTGGCGGAAATGGTCGCGACCTGGGCGATTTCGCTATTGGCGCCGACCTTCTTGGCGTGACTTTCCAGGTCCTTCACTACCGCGCTCACGGCGAGGTCAATGCCGCGCTTGACGTCCATCGGGTTCATGCCCGCGGCGACCGCCTTCGATCCTTCCCGCACGATCGCCTGGGCGAGCACGGTCGCGGTGGTGGTGCCGTCGCCGGCCTTGTCGTTCTGTTTATTGGCGACCTCGCGCAGCATCTGCGCACCCATATTCTCGAACTTGTCGGCGAGCTCGATTTCCTTGGCGACCGTCACGCCATCCTTGGTGATGCGCGGGGCGCCGAAGCTCTTCTCGATCACGACATTGCGGCCCTTCGGCCCCAGTGTGACCTTGACCGCATTCGCAAGCGTATCCACGCCGCGCAGCATGCGATCACGCGCGTCCGACGCAAATTTCACTTCCTTGGCAGCCATCTGATTTGACTCCTTTCTCTATCCTTCCTGAGATTTGGGGATGACGGGCGTTATGCTGCCCGTTTGAGTTCGGCGGGGGCCTCGATCACGCCGAGGATGTCGCTCTCCTTCATGATGAGCAGATCCTCGCCCTCTACCTTCACTTCGGTGCCCGACCATTTGCCGAACAGGATGCGGTCGCCGGCGCGGACAGACAACTCGACCAGCTTGCCGCTGTCATCGCGGGCGCCGGGGCCGACGGCGACGACTTCGCCTTCCTGCGGCTTTTCCTTGGCAGTGTCCGGGATGATGATGCCGCCCGAAGTTCTCTCCTCGGCTTCGAGCCGGCGGACGACCACGCGGTCGTGCAAGGGACGGAAATGCATGCATAACCTCCAGTTGCAAAACATGATGTAAGGGCGCTTGCCGTTCGCTGCGAACGGAAGCTGGCGAAAAATTAGGAAAGCGGATTTTTTCGGTCAAGAGCCGGAGCGCAATTTTTTGGCGCTCGTTGGCATAGAGTGCCAAACGCGGAAAATTGGCCGGCTCGCAGCGGGCACCTCCCCTTGACGGAGATGCGTTGTCGACCGAAATTCAGCGCCGGGCCGGCTGGCCCAAGAGAAAGGAGCGACTTTAGGAAAGGAGAACAGCCATGTCGCAACCCGTCTCCCGATATCTTCACCCGATCGACGTCGCGCACCATCCCAGCCTCGAACCCGAGGTCAAGCGCGCCATTTTAGCCCGCTGGGCATCCGACCGCTCCGCGGTCGAAGGAAAGCCCGCCTTGCGCAAACCGCCCGGCATGCGCCGCGCTGTTCCCGTCGATGACGTCTTCGCGGCTTTGCGCTCGCTGGACACTCCCTCTGGCGCCAGGTCGACCCGTCAATGAGCGACCGCGCGTTCATTGCCCAGCTCGAGGGCTATGGTCTGACCACGGCGGAGCTGCATTATTATCGTCCCGATGCCCCGTCATTGCTCCAGCTGTTCGTCTGGCAAGAATATGATCTGGCGCCCGATTTTCCGGTGCTGCTGGAATTCCTCGATCATTGGCGGCGCGACGTTGAGGCCGCGCTCCATTCGGTACGGATCGCGCACGAAAGGTTGATCCGGCCGGCCGAATGGCGCGCGGTCGACGGCGTCATTCCAATCCAGTGACGCGCGGTCCGATCCGGCGCTGGCGGGAACGCGGCGGTCGAACCGTGCGGCTGTTGCTGACGTTCGACGACATCATGGAATTCGCGCTGGCGCTCTTGTCGCTCAGCCCCGCCGAGCTTCGGGCGCTAGGCTGGAGCTTCGCCGACCGCAAGCGCCTGCTCGATCACCTTCTCGCTTCGGGCAGGGTGGCGCAAGGCGCGCGGCCTGAGCAACTGCCGACGATGCCGATCGACCTTGCCGTGCCGCAACGCGACGTCGATCGGCTGCAGCTGTTCGCGCGGCGCGAGCTCCCTAAGGCAGCCAGCAACGCCGCGATGCTCGACCGGGTGCTCGCGGCGCTGGACGCAGCCTCACGGCGCAGGCCCGCCGCTGCGCGATGATCTATGAAGGAGAAGTAGAGAGCGGCCTGAAGGCCGCTCTCGCTATTTTCAGATCGTCGGGGTAGCCGCGTGCGGCTGGGCCGCCGCGCCCTTTTCAGCGGACACGGTCTTCGCCGCCGCGCCCGCCGTGTCGGCAGACGAATTGCCGTCGCCGGCGCAATCGCCCGAGCTGGCCGAGATCAGCTTCGGCGCCTGCTGGGACCCTTGCGACGTTACTTGCCAGGACCGGCTGCAGACGCGGTTGCCGTCGCTGGTCGACACGAAGCGATAGCTGACCGTCCCGGCAGGGAGGTTGCCGAACGCAGCAAGATCGGGGCGGCCGGCCTTGTCGGCGGGGATCGGCTGGAGCGCGGCCGCGGTCATCGCGGCGGCTTGGCGATCCATATCGGCCATGATCCGGTCGATCATCGCGAACGGCGCCGCGTCGAACGGATCGGCCAGCCGGATCGGCACAATTCGCAGCGCCGGCGTCGACGGGTCGATCCGAACCTTTGGAGCGACCGCGCCCTGATATTCGATCCGCGCGATCGACCCATCGGGCAAAGCGACCGCCATTACATGAGCGTCCTTGCTGGCCGCCATCGCGGTCCCCGCGACGCCGAGCGTCGCGATACCCGCCAAGACGGCCGTACGAAGTTTTCGCATCAATCGTCCTCCATCAGATGACATGAGGTCCGAAAATCTATCCGGCGTAGCTGAACGCAGGATGACCGAAGGCGCCGCTTAGGCGACTTTATCGCCCGGTGCCTTGGGCCGTTCCTGGGCGGCCTAGCGGCGGCCGATCTCGATCTTCCGCGGCTTCGTCGTTTCGGGAATGACCCGCTGCAGGGCGATCGTAAGCAGGCCATTTTCGAAATTGGCTGGTATGACCCTCGCTGAACTCCGCCACCTGGAAGCGGCGTCCGAACGCGGTTCAAGACCTTCATTGAAAGCATGAATTTGCACGGCATCCCGCCAATGCGTGAAAAGGCCGCGATCGAGCGATTGCCCAGCGACACCAGGGTCCTACCCCTGTACCAACGCTCACCCTGGCGAATGACGCGAAAGGTGGTAACGCTGGATTCGGCGATTGAGGCCGGCATGCCAGGAGCAGATGCGTGACGGACTATGTCTTCAAGCCGCACGAAAGGCCGACGCTCCCCGGGTCGCCGGCCAACCCCGACCATCCTACAAGCCGGCGGCTGATCTACTTCCTGATCGGTTGCCTGATCGGGATCACCGGCGGCCTGGGCAATGCGCTGGTCACGGTGAACCTGAACTTCGCGCAGGGGACCCTGGACCTCTATACCAATGAAAGCGCCTGGCTGACCGGCGCCTATTTCATGACCAACGTCACCGCGAATTTGTTGCTGGTCAAATACCGCCAGCAATTCGGGCTGCAGCCGTTCATCCGCTATTCGCTGGTCGCCTATGCCGCGACGACACTGATGCATTTGTTCGTCCACGATTTCTGGACCTCGGTCGCGGTGCGGGCGATGAGCGGGATCGCGGCCAGCGGCCTGTCGACCCTGACCATCCTCTATTTCTTTCAGTCGCTGCCCGCAGCGAAGCGGCTCGCCGGCGTGATGATCGGGATCTGCATTCCGCAACTGGCGACGCCGTTCGCGCGCATCCTGTCGCCGCACCTGCTCGAATGGGGCGACTGGCACAATCTCTATTGGCTCGAACTGGGGCTGGCGCTGGCGACGCTGGCCGCGGTGATGAGCCAGCCTCTGCCGCCCAGCGAGCGCGAAAAGGTGTTCGAGCCGGCCGATTTTCTGACCTTCGGCCTGCTCGCGCCGGGCCTGTGGCTGCTGATCGCCGTCCTGTCCGAAGGGCGGATCGAATGGTGGACCGACCAGGCCTGGATCGGCTGGGCGCTGGTCGCCAGTATCACATTGATCGCGGGCGCGATCATCGTCGAGCACAATCGCGCCAACCCGCTGATCAACACGCGCTGGCTGGGCAGCCGCGAAATCGTGCGGCTGATGGTGGTCGCCGCGTCGGTGCGTATCCTGCTGTCCGAACAGGCCTTCGGATCGGTCGGCCTGCTCAATGTGCTCGGGCTGATCAACGACCAGATGGTCACCTTGAACTGGATCATCGTGCTCGCCTCTATCTCCGGGCTGGTGACCGCGGTGCTCACCTTTCGGCCAAGCGACGTCGCGTTGCCGATCAGCGTCGCGGTGATCCTGATCGTGATCGGGGCGTTCATGGACGCCGATGCCACCAACCTGACGCGGCCGAGCAGTTTCTATGTCAGCCAGGCCCTGATCGGTTTCGCCTCGCTGCTGTTCCTGGCCCAGGCGATGGTGATCGGTATAGCTCGGACGTTGCTCGCCGGCGGGCGCAACTTCGTCAGCTTCGTCGTGCTGTTCGGGCTCAGCCAGAGCGTCGGCGGACTATTGGGCGGCGCGCTGCTCGGCACCTTTCAAGTCGTGCGCGAGAAATTCCATTCGCACGAACTGGTCCAGCGCATCGTGGCGACCGACCCCCTGGTCGCGGCACGATTGCGCGCGAGCGGCGGCGCCATAGCCGGCGTTGTGGGAGATCCGACACTGCGCAGTGCGCAAGGCGCCGCGCTGCTGAGCCAGCAGGTCTCGCGCGAAGCCAATATCCTGGCCTTTAACGACGTATTCTGGCTTGTCGGGGTGCTCGCCATCCTGATGGCGTTATGGGGATTCCTGATCCGCTGGTCGATCTGGCGGCGCGGCGAGACATCGCCGGTTGTGTTGCTTCAGCAGCAGATGCAGGCTCAAGCGCAAGCTCAAAAGGGGCAATGAAATGAGCGACCAGCCGCTGCCGGATAAACCCATTGCCGACGCCCAGGTCGATCCGGCGCCGTCCAGCTGGAACCCGCCCGCCAAGTCGCGCGCGGTCGTGGCGGCGATCATCGTGCTCGCGCTCTGCGCGATCCTGGCGATCCTCTATGCGTGGCGGTTGCCGCCCTTCGCCGGCTGGTCGGAAAAGACCGACAATGCCTATATCCGTGGCCGGGTCACGATCATCAGTCCGCAGGTCAGCGGCTATGTCACTCACGTCACCGTTCAGGACTTTGCCGAAGTCAAGGCCGGCCAGGTGCTGGCGACGATCGACGACCGCATCTACCGCGCCCGCGTGGCGCAGGCAGAGGCCAATGTCGCCGCGCAGCAAGCCTCGCTGGCCAATTCGGCGCAAGCGCAACGCTCGCGCGAAGTCGCGACCGAGGCCCAGAATGCCGGCATCGCCAACGCCCAGGCGCAATTGGTCAAGTCGGAGGCCGATATGCGCCGTGCGCGGGCGTTGGTCGCCGATGGATCGATCTCGGCGCGCGAATTCGATCAGACGCGCGCCGCCTTGCTGGCCGCCCAGGCCGGCGTGCGTCAGGCCCAGGCCAGCCGCGCGATCGGTACCCAGGACGTCCGCACCGTGGTGGTCGGACGCGCCGGGCTGCAGGCTTCGGTCGAGTCCGCCAAGGCGCAGCTCCGCCTCGCGCAGATCGATCTCGACAACACGATCATCCGCGCGCCGGTCGATGGTCAGCTTTCCGAAATCGGCGTGCGCGACGGCGCCTATGTCACCGCCGGCACGCAATTGCTGTCGATCGTGCCGCACAATGTCTGGGTGATCGCCAATTACAAGGAGACGCAGACGCGTGACATGGCGGTCGGTCAGCGCGCCACCTTCAAGGTCGATGCGCTCGGAGGAGCCCAGTTGACCGGCCGCATCGAAAACCTGTCGCCGGCGGCAGGCTCCGAGTTCGCGGTGCTCAAGCCCGACAACGCGACCGGCAATTTCGTCAAGGTCGCGCAACGTATCGCCGTCCGCATCGCGATCGATCCGGGACAGGCCGCGGCGGCGCGGCTCAGGCCCGGCATGTCGGTCGAGGTCAGTATCGACACGCATAACGGGCGGCAACGATGAAGAGGCGGTACGCCGGGTTGCTGTTGGCGGCCGCGCTGGCATCCTGCGCCGGCCCTCCGGTAAAGACCGCCGCAGTGCCGCCGCTTGCGCCACCGCCGGCCTGGCGCACCGATGCCGGCCCGGTCGCACCGATCGACCGCACCTGGTGGCAATCGTTCGGCGACCCGGCAATAGCTGCGCTGATCGACAAGGCACTGGCGAACAATAATGACATCGCGATCGCGATGGGGCGGGTGCGCGAGGCGCGCGCCAATCTGGCCTTGGCGCGTGCGCAGCTGTTGCCGACGATCGATGCCGGCCTGAGCGCGGGGCGGTCGCGATCGGTCAGTCCGTTCGGTACGCCCTCCGAACAGAATGCCGCCCAGCCGCAAGTCCAGGCCGCCTATGAAGTCGATCTGTTCGGCCGGCTCGCCGACAGCAGGGCGGCGGCGCGCGATGCCTGGTTCGCCAGTCAGGCCGCGCGCGATTCGGTGCGGCTGTCGGTCGCGGGAGCAGTGGCGAGCGGCTATATTTCCCTGCGTGGGCTCGATGCCCGGCTGGAGGTGGCGCGCGCGACCGTCGCGGCGCGATCGGAATCGCTGCGGCTCGCCAGGTCACGGGTGGGACGCGGCTATTCGCCCAAGCTCGAATTGCAGCAGGCCGAAGCCGAATATGACGCCACCGCGCAGATCGTCCCGCAGATCGAACTCGCCATCGCGCGTACGGAGAATGCGCTCAGCCTGCTTACCGGCGAAACGCCCCAGGCGATCAATCGCGGACTGCCGCTCGACCGCCTGACGGTACCGGCGATCCCCGACGGCCTGCCTTCCGAACTGTTGCGGCGAAGACCCGATGTGGCGCAGGCCGAATTCCAGCTCGCCGCGTCGGACAAGTCGCTGGCAGCGGCGCGCAAGCGCTTCCTGCCGCAGGTCCGGTTGAGCGCATCGGCTGGCGCGGCGTTCTCGACCTTGCTCGCCGATCCGATCACGCTCTGGTCGGTCGGCGGCAGCATCCTGGCGCCGCTGTTCGAAGGCGGCCGGCTGACCGCGCAGGCGGAAGCAGCGGGCGCGCAACGCGACCAGGCGGCGTTTGCCTATCGCCGCGCCGCGCTGACCGCGTTCCGCGAAGTCGAGGATGCTCTGGCTGGTGCCAAACGGCTCGACGAGCAAGTGGGGCTCGCGCGGGCGCAACAGGACGCGCTGGCCGAAGGGTTGCGGCTGGCGACCAACCGCTATCGCGAAGGCTATTCGCCCTATCTCGAACAGCTCGATGCCCAGCGCGGACTGCTCGGCGCCCAATTGTCGCTGATCCAGCTGCGGTCCGATGCGCTCACCGCGCGCGTGCAGCTATTCCAGGCAATAGGCGGCGGGTGGCAACGATGCCCGACGGCGGGAGACACCTGTGTGCCAGAGATTGCCGGCTATTGAGCGAAGTGCTGAAGGCAGAGTGATGTCGACCAAGTCCGGATTGTGATCTTTCTAGCCCCTCCCCTTAAGGGGAGAGGCCTGTAGTAACCAGATAATCCGCAGCTTTTTTCGCCGCTACGGCTTGCCCTTCCACCGTCGTTGCCACCATGCGCGGGGCAATGACGTTTCAGATCGATATGGGGATCGATTCGGCCGGCCGGCCGGCATGCGTCGATCTCGAAGAACTTCTCGCCACCCGATTGCTCGTCCAGGGCAATTCGGGATCGGGCAAGTCGCATCTGCTGCGCCGCCTGCTCGAAGGCAGTGCGCGGCAGGTGCAGCAGGTCATCGTCGATCCCGAAGGGGATTTCGTCACTTTCGCCGGGCCCTATGGCCATGTCGCGATCGAGGCGGTCGATTATTCGCTCGCCGAGATCACCCGCTTCGCAGCGCGTTGCCGCGAGCATCGCACCTCGGTCGTGCTCAGCCTCGAAGGGCTAGAGATGGAAGGGCAGATGCGGTGCGCGGCAACCTTCCTATCGGCGCTATTCGATGCTCCGCGCGATTATTGGTATCCGGCGCTGGTGGTGATCGACGAGGCGCAGATCTTCGCGCCCGCCGCCGGCGCCGAGGTTGCCGAGGAGGTCCGCCGCGCCTCGCTGGGCGCGATGACCAATTTGATGTCGCGCGGGCGCAAGCGCGGGTTGGCCGGGATCATCGCCACGCAGCGATTGGCGAAATTGTCGAAGAACGTCGCGGCCGAGGCGAGCAACTTCCTGATGGGCCGCACCTTTCTCGACATCGACATGGCGCGCGCCGCCGATCTGCTCGGTATGGAGCGGCGCCAGGCCGAGGCGATCCGCGACTTGCCGCGCGGCAGCTTCCTGGGGCTGGGCCCGGCAGTTGCGCGGCGCCCAGTGACGATCCGCATCGGCGCGGTCGAGACCAGCGCGCGCAGTTCGAGCCCCAAGCTGGTGCCGCTTCCCGACCAGAGTCCGGCCGAGGACATGCGCGACTTCATCCTGGCGCCGGTCGAGGAAACGCTGGTGCTTCCGCTAGCACCCCCGCCCCCGCCGCGCCCGGCACCGGCGGCCGAATTGCTCGAAGCTTTGGCGGCGACACCCGCGGCCGAGCCCGAGGATGCCGACCCGGTCGATGCCGATGCCGTGATGGCCGACGCGCTGCATGGCATCGTCGCCGATCCCGACAGCGCGCTGCGCCCCGCCGCCGCGCTGTTTCAGGATTTTCAGGTCCGCTGCCGGATGGCGGGCCTGCGCCGCATCGCGCTCGACCCGTCGAGCTTCGCGCGTCGGCTGGCTGCCGCGCGCGCCGGCATCTACCAGCCCGAGGACGAGCAATGGGCGCCGGCGATGACCGCCGCCGCCGCGGTGCCCGACGAGATGCTCGGCGCCTTCCTGCTGATCGCCCGCGCCGCGCGCGAGAATGCGCCCTGTCCGAGCGACGAGGAGATCGCGCGCATTTATGGCACCAGCTCGCTCGGCCGCGCGCGCCGCGTTCTGGCCTATATGGAGGATCGCGACGTCATTGTGACGCGGACCGATCTGTCGGGACGGCGGTCGGTGACGATCCCGCGTTTGGGTTGGACGACCGCCTCGACCGACGCATGAGGCCGTTCTCCCCTCCCGCTTGCGAGAGGGGCTGGGGGAGGGCCTGTCACTCACGCGATATTTGGGAACACGCCCTCCCCTAACCCCGTGCGAGGTGAAGAGCGCCCCGCGCTGTTCAGGCCATGCCGGGGGCATGGCCGACCTCGCACGCGCAAGCGGGAGGGGAATCCGCTAAAGTTCGGTCCGCACGTGCCACAGCTCTGGGAACAGCTCGACCTCGAGCATCCGGCGCAGATAGGCGACGCCTTGCGTCCCGCCGGTGCCACGCTTCAGGCCGATCACGCGCTCGACTGTGGTCACATGGTTGAACCGCCAGCGGCGGAAATAATCTTCGAGATCGACCAGTTTCTCGGCAAGCTCATAGAGCGGCCAATGCGTATCGGGGTCGCGATAGATTTCGGCCCAAGCGCTGCGAAGTTTGTCGCTTTCGCCGCGCTGCTCGCGGAGATCGGCGCGCTCCGGCCCCACATCGAAGCCCGAGCGCGCGAGCAGGCGGATCGCCTCGTCGTACAGGCTCGGCCGCGACAAGATGCCCTCCAGGCCCGCCAGCACGTCGGCGCGATGGGCATGCGGCTTGAGCATCGCGGCATTGCGGTTGCCACAGAGGAATTCGATCGCGCGATACTGATGCGACTGGAATCCCGAGGACTGGCCGAGATCGGCACGGAATTCGGTATATTCGCTCGGCGTCAGCGTCCGCAAAACATCCCACGCGCCATTGAGCTGTTCCAGGATGCGCGAGACCCGCGCCAACATCTTGAACGCATGCGGCAGCTGGTCGTTGGCGATGGCATCGCATGCCGATTCGAGCTCGTGCACCGCGAGCTTCATCCACAGCTCCGAAGTCTGGTGCTGGATGATGAACAGCATCTCGTCGTGCGCAGCCGAGCGCGGCTGCTGCGCGCCGAGGATCAGGTCGAGGCGCAGATAGTCGCCATAGGCCATCTTGCCGGCAAAGTCGGTTTCGGCCCCGGCGGTAACGCCTGCATGTGAGGTATCGTCGGTCATGTGACTTTGGACCGCGTGGCATAGGCCAGGTCGTCCCACAAGCGCTCGGTCATCACGCGTTCGAGCACGGCCGCGGCCGCGACGACATCCTGCTCGGACAGATAGAGCGGCGTGAAGCCGAAGCGGATCAAATCGGGCGCGCGGAAATCGCCGATCACCTCGTTGGCGATCAGCGCCTGCATGATCGCATAGCCTTGCGGGTGGCGGAACGAGACCTGGCTGCCGCGCGCGTGCGGATCGCGCGGCGAGGCGAGCGCGAGGTCGGGGCAGCGCGCCTCCACCTCGGCGACGAAGCGCTCGCTCAGCCGGATCGAGGCAGCGCGGACATCGGCCATGTCGACCCCGGCCCAGGCATCAAGCGCGGCATCGAGCACCGCGAGCGCGAGCACCGGCGGCGTGCCGACGCGCATCCGCTCCACGCTGGCATGCGGGCGGTAATCGAGATCGAAGGCGAACGGCGCCTCATGTCCCATCCAGCCCGACAGGATCGGGCGGGCGGTCTCGGCAAAGCGCGGCGCGACATAGATGAAGGCTGGCGCGCCGGGGCCGCCGTTGAGATATTTATACGTGCAACCCACCGCGAAATCGGCGTCGGCAGCAGTCAGGTCGACCGGCACGGCACCAGCCGAATGCGCGAGATCCCACACCGTCACCGCTCCCGCCGCATGCGCCTTGGCGGTCATGGCCTTCATATCGTGGCGGCGGCCGGTGCGGTAATCGACTTCGGTGATTAGCGTCACCGCGACGCTCTCATCGATTGAGTCGGCGACCTGCTCGGGCTCGACCAGCCGCAGTTCGAGCCCACCGCCGAGCGCCTGGATCAACCCGCTGGCGATATAGAGGTCCGACGGGAAATTGCCGGTGTCGGACAGCACCACCTTGCGGTCGGGCCGTAGCGCCAGCGCGGCGGCCAGTGCCTGGAACACCTTGACCGACAAGGTATCGCCGGTCGCCACGCTCCCCTCCGGCGCGCCGATCAGCCGCCCGATGCGATCACCGACGCGGCGCGGCAGCCCGATCCAGTCGGCGCTGTTCCACGCGCGGATCAACTGGTCGCCCCATTCGCGCGTCAGCACCTCCCGCCCCCGCGCTTCCGCCGACAAAGGCAGCGGTCCGAGCGAATTGCCGTCGAGATAGAGCACGCCGTCGGGCAAATGGAACAACCGTCGGGTCGTCGCGAAATCGGTCATTACGCCCTGTCACGCGGAAAGCGGCGCTTTGTAAAGCGATTGTCTGGAGGGCAGGTCGGTCAGCAGGGCCTTTCGCAGTGAATAGCTAGAGGTTCGCCGTCGACCCGATTGCGGACATGGGAAGGCTGTGCAAACCTGCGCTCATGCGTTCGACCGACCACACCGAACCGCTTGGCAAAACTCGCATTGCCGGATCGCCGTTCGTGACGCTCAAGGGCATGTATCTAGCCAAGCTCTCGATCATTGCGCCCGCATTCATCGCACTTCCCGTGATGTGGATTTTCGGCGAGGGCGATTACATCGTTCCAATATTGGGCATTTTGTGGACGTTATGCTTTCTACGAGGGCAGCGTATTCGAGTGAACGCGCCGCTAAATTCGGTTGAACGGTCCCGAGGTTTTCATATCAGCCTATGGTCGTTCATCCTTGCCGCGACGATGGCAGCGCTGACGGTATCGTTGGTTGCCGGCGGGATTTGGCGTTGGAAGCCTCCCGCCCACGACTGGCCGTCGATAGTCCGCTAATCAGTCGATAGCAGTCGAGCTTCGATCGATTACTTGGTAAGAATGAGCAGCATCCACAGCATCGTCGTCCTGACCGGCGCCGGCATCTCCGCCGAGAGCGGCATCGCGACGTTTCGCGGGCCGGGTGGGCTGTGGGAAGGGCGTCGCGTCGAGGATGTCTGCACGCCGCAGGCCCTCGCCCGCGATCCCGAGCTGGTTCACCGCTTCTACGACCTCCGACGCGCGGCGCTTGCCAAGGTAGAGCCCAATACGGCGCATCATGCGCTGGCGCGGCTCGATGCCCAGTGGCCTGGAGAGTTGCTGATCGTCACGCAGAATGTCGACGATCTGCACGAGCACGCAGGGGCGAAACGGCTGCTCCATATGCATGGCGAGTTGAAGTCAGCGCTGTGCGCGGCGTGCGAGCACCGGGAGACGTGGGACGGCGACATGCCGCCGGGAACGACGTGCGCGTCGTGCGGCGCGCCGGCGTTGCGGCCAGATATCGTGTTCTTCGGCGAGATGCCGTACGCGATGGACGTGATCGAGCGCGCCATCTCTCGCGCCGATCTGTTCGTGTCGATCGGGACGTCGGGCGCGGTGTATCCGGCGGCAGGGTTCGTCCAGATGGCGAAATATCATGGTGCGAAGACGCTGGAGCTCAATCTCGATCGGTCCGAGGGAAGCGGGTGGTTCCAAGAGAGCCGGTTGGGGCCGGCGGGGCTCTTGGTCCCGGAATGGGTGGATCAGATGCTCCCCTGACCCACTCCGTCACCCCAGCGCAAGCTGGGGCCTCAAGCCGCATCGCGTCACCGCCAATCCTCCCCCGTTTGCGGGGAGGAACTTAAGGTCAGTCCACCCAATCCAGCCCGATATCGCGATAGACCTCGCGGTCTTCGTCCCAGCCTGGCTTCACCTTGACGTGCAGGTAGAGATGCACCGGGCGGTCGAGCAATTCGTTCAACTGCGCCCGGGCCCGCGCGCCGATCTCCTTGATCCGGCTGCCGCCCTTGCCGAGCACGATCGCGCGCTGGGTCGGGCGCTCGACCAAGATCTGCTGGCGGATCTCGACCGACCCGTCCTCGCGTTCCGAAAACGCTTCGGTCTCGACCGTACTTGCATAAGGCAGTTCGGCGTGCAGCTGGAGGTAGAGCTGCTCGCGCGTCACCTCGGCGGCCAAAGCACGTTCGGTCGCGTCGCTGACCTGGTCCTCGGGGAAATGCCACGGCCCCTCGGGCATGTTGTAGGCCAGCGCCTTCTTGAGCTCCGGCAAGCCGTCGCCGGTCGAGGCCGAGACGAAGAAGGTCTCGTCGAAATGCGTCGCCGCGTTGAGCTTTTCGGCATGCACCAGCAGCCGCGCTTTGTCGGCGATATCGACCTTGTTGAGGATCAGGAATTTGCGCTCCGGACGGCCGGCGATGCTCTCGGCGATCGGCATCACCTTGGGACCCAGCCCGCCCTTGGCGTCGACCACCAGAGCGATGAGGTCGGCACCCTCGGTCCCGCCCCAGGCCGCCGCGACCATCGCGCGGTCGAGCCGGCGTTGGGGCTCGAAAATGCCGGGCGTATCGACCAGCAGGATCTGCGTCTCGCCTTCGATCGCGACGCCGAGGAGTCGCGTGCGGGTGGTTTGCGCCTTGGGGCTGACGATCGCCACTTTCTGCCCGACCAGCGCATTGACCAGGGTCGACTTGCCGGCATTGGGCGCACCGAGCACGGCGACGAGGCCGCAATGTTGGGTTTGGGGCTCCGTCATGGCTGCACCTGCGCGAGCAGCACGCGGGCAGCGGCGGTTTCCGCTTCCTGCTTGCTCGATCCTTCGGCGTCGGCGCTGGCGAAGGCGCCGAGCGACACACGCACGGTGAAGCGCGGCGCGTGCTGCGGGCCGGACCGCGTGACGACCTCGTACACCGGCGCCTTGCGATTGTGCGCGGCGGCCCATTCCTGCAGCGCCGATTTGGGGTGTTGCGGCGCGCGCGCATCGGCATGGACGCGGTCGGCCCAGCGCGCTCGGACGAAATCGCGCGCTGGCGCGAAGCCGGCGTCGAGATAGAGCGCGCCGATCAGCGCCTCCATCACATCGCCCAGCACATTGTCGCTGTCGGCGGCGCCGTCATCACGCGCCTGTTTGCCCAGGCCGAGGAACGGCCGCACCCCGATCTCGCGCGCGACATCGGCGCAGACCGCTCCGGTGACCAAAGCGTTGAGGCGTTTCGACAGACTGCCCTCCGGCTCGTCGGCGAACAATTCGTACAGCCATTCGGCCATGGCCAGCCCGAGCACGCGGTCGCCGAGAAATTCGAGCCGCTCGTAATTCGCGCTCGCCTGGCTGCCATGGGTCAGCGCGCGCTCGAATCGCGCAAGGTCGCCGGGCCGATGGCCGAAGGTCTCGGCGATCCAGCCGGCAAGGTCCTGGGTCGTCACTTGGCTATCCCCGATCCAGGGGCAGTGGTCAAAACCCCTGCCCCAGCCGGCTCCAGCGCGCCGCGGTGAACCAGGTCCAGGGCAGCAGCCATTGCGCGTTGCCGTCGGTCGACCAGAAGGTGACGACCGCCTTGCCTTCCAGATTTTCCAGCGGGACCATGCCGATCGCGCCATTTTCCTGAGCGGGGAAGCGGCTGTCGCCCGAATCGTCGCGATTGTCGCCCATCAGGAAAACGTGGCCGGCGGGCACGTTATAGACGTCGGTATCGTCGCGATCGGGGAATTCGCCGCGATCGAGCACATTGTAGCTGACCCCGTTGGGCAGGGTTTCCTTGAACTGCATGTAGCGGCAGATCGGCTTGCCCGCGCTGTCGGTCGCCTGGAATTCCGCCGGGCATTCCTTGCCGGCTGGATAATTGGGCGTGAGCGGAATGACGAAATCGGCGACGCGCACCTTGGGCACCGCGACACCGTTCAGGATCAATTGGCCATGGCGCATCTGGATCGTGTCACCGGGCAGGCCGATGACGCGCTTGATATAATCCTGGTCGTTGCCTGGCGGCGCCTTGAACACCACCACGTCGCCCGGGGTCGGGTTGCGGCCGAAGATGCGCCCCGGGATCAGCGGTACGCTGAACGGCAGCGAATGCTTGGAATAGCCGTAATTCCATTTCGAGATGAACAGATAGTCGCCGATATAGAGCCGCGGCAGCATCGACTGCGACGGGATCGAGAAAGGCGAGAACAGGAAACTGCGGAAGATCACGACGACGAGGACCAGCTTGACGATGAAGCTGAGCGTGTCCTTCCAATCCTCTTCCTTCTTGGGTTTCTTCACGGGCGGCGCAGGCGTGCCGGCGGGCGCCACAACGGGATCGGGCGCGGCGTCGGACGGGGTCGCCTGAGGTATATCGGTCATGGCGCGCGGTTTGCGCATGCAGCCAGCGCGCGTCAAGCATACGTATGACCGTGGCGCGGCGGCGTGGTTCCTTGAACGGGACGGCCGGAACGCCCATTGAGGCCCCGGAGTCGAACAAGGAACCCAAACATGGCCGACTGGACCGAGATCGAGGCGCTGAAGCGCATCCCCCTGACCAAGCTGTTCGCCGACGACCCGGAGCGGCTCGGCAAATATTCGGCCGATGTTGCCGGCATCCATTTCGACTGGTCGAAGACTCACCTGACCGACGAAGCGATCAAGGCGTTCGAGAAGCTGGCCAAGGCGAGCGATCTGGCCGGCAAGCGTGAGGCGCTGTTCTCGGGCCAGGTGATCAACGTCACTGAGGACCGCGCCGTCACCCACACCGCCGAGCGCGGCGAAGGTGACAAGGACGACGTAGCCAAGGCGCAGGCGCTCCACGCCAGGATGCGCGCGCTGATCGATGCGATCGAGGCCGAGGCGTTGGGGCCGATCCGCAACATCCTGCATGTCGGGATCGGCGGGTCGGCGCTGGGCCCGGACCTGCTGATCGACGCGCTGGGGCGCGAATCCAATCGTTATGAGGTAGCGATCGTATCGAACGTCGACGGGCTGGCGCTGGAAGAAGCGTTCAAGCGGTTCGACCCGAGCGCGACGTTGCTCGCGATCGCCTCCAAGACCTTCACCACCACCGAGACGATGCTCAACGCCGAAAGCGTCGTCGAGTGGATGCAGGCGGGTGGGGTCGAGGATCCCTATGGCCGCGTTGTCGCGCTGACCGCCGATCCCGACAAGGCGATCGAATGGGGCGTCGACGAGACGCGCGTCCTGCCGTTCGCCGATACGGTCGGCGGGCGGTATTCGCTGTGGTCTTCGATCGGTTTTCCGGCGGCGATGGCGCTTGGCTGGGACGCCTTTTCCGAACTGCTCGAAGGCGCGGCCGAGATGGACCGTCATTTCCGGCTGTCGGCGCTGCACGAGAACGTCCCTGCGCTCGCCGCCTTTGCCGACCTGCTCTATACCCAGGCCTTCGGCTGCGAGACGCGCGGCGTGTTCTGTTACGACGAGCGGCTGCGGCTGCTGCCCTCTTACCTGCAGCAGCTCGAAATGGAGTCGAACGGCAAGGGCGCGACGATCGACGGCAAGAAGGTCGGCCGGCCGACCGCGCCGATCACCTGGGGCGGGGTCGGCACCGACCAGCAGCATGCGGTGTTCCAGCTGCTCCACCAGGGCACGCACCTGGTCCCGCTCGAATTCATCGGGGTGATCGAACAGGCCGACACCTTGAGCGAGGATCACCACAAGACCCTGCTCAACAGCATGTTCGCGCAAGGCGCCGCGCTGATGAAGGGCCGCGAGAATCCCGACGACCTCGCCCGCGCCTATCCGGGCGATCGCCCCTCCACCACGTTGCTGCTCGACGAGCTCGATCCGCGCACGCTCGGGGCGCTGATCGCCTATCACGAGCATCGCGTGTTCGTGTCGGGCGTGCTGCTCGGGATCAATTCGTTCGACCAGTTCGGAGTCGAACTCGGCAAGGAAATGGCCAAGGCCGCCGCCAAGGGCGAGGGCGATTTCGACGTTTCGACCGCCGACCTGATCAAGCGGGCATTTGGCTAACAGCCCGTCATCCCAGCGAAAGCTGGGATCTCAGGCGGGGAAATTCGGCACGAGACCCCAGCTTTCGCTGGGGTGACGATTGGAAAAGACATGAGCGACTACGACTACGACCTGTTCGTCATCGGTATTGGATCCGGCGGCACGCGCGCGGCACGAGTCGCGGCGGCACATGGCGCGAGAGTCGCGGCGGCGGAGGAATATCGCGTCGGCGGCACCTGCGTGATCCGCGGCTGCGTGCCCAAGAAATTGCTCGTCTATGGCGCGCATTTCGCCGAGGATTTGATGGACGCGCGGCGCTTCGGCTGGGACGTGCCGGCCGATTGCAAGTTCGACTGGAAGACGCTGACCGCCAACGTGTTCGAGGAAGTCGACCGGATCAGCAAGGCGTACAACACCACGCTCGACAGCCATAAGGTCGAGGTCATCAACGAGCGCGCCGAGCTGACCGGCCCCAATTCGATCCGGCTGGCGTCCGGGCGCGAGGTCACGTCCAAATACATTTTGATCGCGACGGGCGCGCGGCCGCACATTCCGACCTGCCCCGGCCACGAATTTGGCATCACCTCGAACGAGGCGTTCCACCTGGAAAGCGTGCCCAAGCGCATCCTGATCGCGGGCGCGGGCTATATCGCCAATGAGTTCGCCGGCATCTTCCACGAGTTCGGCGCCAAGGTGACGCTGATCAACCGCAGCGACCAGATATTGCGCGGCTATGACGAGCAGATCCGCGACCGCCTGCTCCAGATCAGCATGATGAAGGGCATCGATTTCCGCTTCAACGCCAAGTTCGAGGGGATCGAGAAGCAGGCCGATGGCAGCCTCAAGGTCTCGATGTCGAATCACGCGCCGATCGAGGTCGATTGCGTGATGTTCGCGACCGGCCGCGTGCCCAATACCGAGAATCTCGGCCTCGACGCGGCGGGTGTCGAGCTCAACGAGAAAGGTGCGATCCGGGTCGACGAGGACAATCGCTCGAGCGTCCCCAGCATCTTCGCGGTGGGCGACGTCACCGACCGTATCCAGCTGACCCCGGTCGCGATCCGCGAGGGTCAGGCGTTCGCCGACACGATCTTCGGCAACAAGCCGACCCGTGTCGATTATCATTGCGTCCCCGCGGCCGTGTTCAGCCATCCGCAAATGGCCGGCGTCGGCCTGACCGAGAGCCAGGCCAAGCAGAAATACGGTTCGGTCAAAGTCTATGTCAGCGACTTCCGCCCGATGAAGAACGTGCTGGCTGGCCGCAACGAGCGCGCCCTCTACAAGATGATCTGCGACGGCGAGACCAACAAGATCCTCGGCATCCACATGATCGGGCCGGAGGCAGCGGAAATCCTGCAGGCCGCCGCGGTCGCGGTAAAGGCCGGCCTGACCAAAGACGCGTTCGACCAGACCGTAGCGCTGCATCCGACGATGGCGGAGGAATTGGTGCTGATGAAATAGCGGGTGGACGGCCCGGATTTGCCGAACGCAAATTCATGACTCGTCACGTCGGGCGGCGGGCCTGCGCAGCCGGCACGTCCGATGGCGTGACCGCCAAGCCGAGCGTTTTCCTGACCGCGGAAAGGAGGATGGCAGCATGACCGCAACTAAGATCGTCGAGCTGGACGATGGCCGGGTGCTGTTGGAAACTTTCGACTATCGATCAGAATTTTCCTTTGACGATTTTGCCGCTTGGATTGCCCAAGCGCTTGCTATTGAGGCAAACGGAGCGCGCATTGGCGAGGATACCGAGCCTTTCCAATTCGATTTCCTTGGCTCGACTTTTCGCGCGGCCTACGACGACGAACACGGCTGTGTCGTTGAAGCGCCCGCGACGCTTCGCCGCGAGCTGGAGGAGCTGCAGAAGAAATTAGCTGAATAGACAAGCAGCTCCCGTGTCCCTTTTTTGACTTGGCAGTAGCGATTTCACGCTTCTGCGCCGAGAAGACGAACGGGACGTTCCGCAAGCCGAAATGCTCCTCTCCCTTTGGGAGAGGAAGGGGCCCGCTCGGCGCAGCCGAGTGGGAAGGTGAGGGCAGGTGGAAAGGCTGACGCTACCCTCACCCTTCCGCCGCCTACGGCGGCCCCCTCCCTCTCCTAAGAGGAGAGGGATTTAACTTAACGCCACCCCCGAAATCGTGATCCGGTGCATCAGGCGGCGGTGGCCCTGATAGTCGTTCATCGCGCAATGCCAGGTCGAACGATTGTCCCAGATCGCGAGCGAGCCGGGCGCCCATTGCAGACGGCATTGGAATTCGGGCTTCATCCCGACGCTGTAGAGATATTGGAGCAGCGGCATGCTCTCCTCGCGCGTCCAGCCTTCGAAATGGAGCGTGAAGGCGGGATTGACGTAGAGGATCTTGCGGCCTGTCACCGGATGGCGGATCACCGCCGGATGGACGGCGGCGGCGTGGATCTCGTGGCCCTTCAGGTCAGCGGCCTGGTCGGTCTTCGCGTAGATGCCGTCATGGCCATAGATATGGTCGGCCGAATGCACCGCGCGCAGCCCCTCGAGCGTCGCCTTCAGCCCGTCCGACAGCGAATCGTACGCCGCACCCATGCTGGAAAACAGCGTGTCGCCGCCGGTCGGAGGGGTCTCGCGCGCGAGCAGGATCGAGCCCATCGCCGGCACCTGGTCATAGCTGTGGTCGGTATGCCACCCGCCGCCGATATTGGTGGTCTGGGTCTCCGCCTTGCGCACCTCGGCAATCTCCGGATGGCCCCCATTCGCCGGGAAGTAATTATTGATGTCGATCGTGCCCCAACGGCGCGCGAAGGCGATATGGTCCTCAGGCGTCAGCTCCTGGTCGCGGACGAACAGCACGCCGCGTTCAGCGACCGCCTCCTTGAGCGTATCAACCCCGTCATCGTCGAGCGTGCGCAGGTCGATACCGCTGGCTTCGGCGCCGCAATGATCGGCGATCGGGCGAATCTGGATGGTCATGATTCCTCTCCTTTGCCCATCCTATTACAGCCCGACTTGCGACACGATTGCTACGATCGTAGCAATTGACCGATGAACGTGCTCGATGCTCTCCGCCGCGGCCGCTGGTTTGCCACGCTCGACCCCGCGCTCGCTGCTGAACTGATCGCCGCGGGGCGCGTCGTCGCGCTCGATGCCGGGCAATGGATCTATTCGGAAGGCGACGAGGAGCCCGGCCTGTGCCTGGTGGTCGAGGGCGTGCTGCGGCTGGAAGCGAGCGTCGGTCCCGACCGCGACGTGCTGATCGGGCTGGCTGGGCCGGGTCAGGCGATCGGCCAGTCGCGGCGCTTCGGCGGCGGGCGGCGGATCGTGACGGCGCGTGCCCAGCGCGCGGCGCGCGTGCTGCTGGTGCCCGACGCCGCCTTGCCGGGAATCGCAGCGCGCCAGCCCGGCGCGTGGCCGGCGACGATGGCCTTGCTCTACGACCAGCTCGACGTCGCGGTGCATAATGCCGCGCTCAACCTCTGCCTGTCGCCGCGCGAGCGGGTTGCGGCACGACTGGCACAACTGGCCGACGACCAGGGCGAGGTGCCGGCGACGCAAGCCGATCTCGCCGAAATGTGCGGACTCAGCCGCAAATCGGCGAGCGGGCATATCCTGGCGCTGGCGAAACGCGACTTGGTCGCGCCGGGTTACGGGTCGTTGCGGGTGCTCGACGCGGGGGCGCTACGAAGGGTTGCCGGGATTTAAGCTGAGCTGGGCAGCGCGCCTTCAATCCTCCCCCGCTAGGGGAAGGTGGCGCCGAAGGCGACGGAGGGGGCGGGCAGCGCGTCATTCCCCGTCGTGCTTCCTCCCCCTCCGTCAGGCTGCCGCCTGACACCTCCCCCTTGCGGGGGAGGATTAGCTAGAAGCGACACCCTAAAGCCCGAACAGCCGATCGAACGCCGCGCCACCGCGCTGGCCGAAATCGATCACCCTGCCCTCGCCGCGCCGCGCCCAGCCCTCGTCGAGCGCGCGGCTCAATATCTGCGCGCCGAGCGCGCCGCCAAGATGATGCCGCCGCTCGCTCCAGTCGAGACAGGTGCGGCAGAACGGCCGCCGCCCGTCGCCGCGCACGAACCCGCGCTCGGCGAGCCAGAGACGGCCGGCATCGGTCAGGCCGTGATCCACCATCATCCCCGCGTCCGCCAGCTTCGCCGCCACCGCCACCGCGCGAGCGCCGGCGAGATGATCGTAGCACACCCGCGCCTCGCGCAGCGCCGGGTCGCGCGGGCCAGTCCGCGCCCTGACCGCCCCGGTGCGCTGCGCCAATTCCATCAGCGCCTCGAGTGCGGTGGCGACATCTGGGCCCGACAGCCGCAGATAGCGATGCCGCCCCTGTTTCTCAGCGGCGAGCAGCCCGGCGGTCTCCATCCGCGCGATATGCCCGCTCGCGGTCGGCAAGGTGATGCCAGCGACATGCGCCAGCTCGCTCACCGTCAGCGCGCGCCCGTCCATCAGCGCGGTCAGCATGTTGGTGCGCGCGGGGTCGCCGATCAGCGCGGCGATTTCGGCGATATAGGGGCCTTCTCTCATGGTTCGATCTGTACCGAACCATCGCCGCGGCCGGAATCGCTAAAGTGCGCGGACACTTTGGAGAAGACCGAATGATCACCTGCTTCATCCGCTACGATATCGAGCCCTGGGGCCGCGACGCGTTCGTCGATTATGCCCGCATTTGGGGCCAGGCGATCCCCGAGTGCGGCGCCGATCTGATCGGCTATTTCGCCCCGCACGAAGGATCGGCGACGACGGCTTATGGCGTCTACAACATCGAGAGTCTGGCCGAATACGAAGCGTATCGCGCGCGGCTCAAGGACCATCCGCTCGGCCGCAAGAACTTCGCCTTCGCGCAAGGCGAGCGCTTCATCCGGCGCGAGGACCGAATCTTCCTAGCCAGGGTCGACCGATGATCGCGGTGATCTTCGAGGTCGACCCCGCCGAGGGGCAAGGCGACACCTATCTCGACATCGCCGCGCGGCTGAGACCCGAGCTGGAAGCGGTCGACGGATTCATCTCGGTCGAGCGGTTCGAGAGCCTGACCAATCCCGGCAAGATGCTGTCGCTGAGCTTCTTCCGTGACGAAGCGGCGGTAGCGGCATGGCGCAACACCGAAAATCATCGCCGCGCGCAGGCGGCGGGACGTGGCGGCGTGTTCGCGGAGTACAGGCTGCGGGTGGCGCGAGTGCTGCGGGACTATGGGATGGCGGAGCGGGAGGAAGCGCCGCAGGATAGTCGAGCGGCGCATGAGGTTTAGGTGCATTGCCGCCGCGGCCCCACACGAGAATATATAGCGTTGACTATTGTTTTCGCACGCTCTTTGATCCGGTCAACTACCCCGCTTGTGCCTCTGCGGCCGAGACAATGGGGAGATAGGAGAGGCGAGCATGCGGAGGCGTGAATTCGTACTGGCGACGGGCGCGACGATTGCGGCACCTGGGCTGATCGCGGCGTCGAAGTCCGGGGTACAACCCGCCATGCCGGCCTTCCCACCCGATTTTCTGTGGGGCGTGGCGGCATCCTCCTACCAGATCGAAGGCGCCGTGAACGAGGACGGTCGCGGAAAGTCGATCTGGGACACCTATTGCCACCAGCCCGGTAATATCGCGGGGAACGCCAATGGCGACATCGCGTGCGATCACTATCACCGGTATCGCGAGGACGTAGGGCTGATCAGCCAGCTCGGCGCGCGGACCTATCGTTTCTCGATCGCCTGGCCGCGGATCCAGGCCGAAGGCCGCGGCGCGGCCAACCCCAAGGGCCTCGATTTCTATTCGCGGCTGGTCGACGAATTGCTGGCCAAGGGCGTCGCGCCGATGCCGACCCTGTTCCACTGGGATTTGCCGCAAGCGCTGCAGGATGCCGGCGGCTGGCAGAACCGCGACACCTGCGATCGGTTCGCCGACTATGCGCACATCATGGCGGAGCATCTCGGCGATCGCGTGCCGCGCTGGATCACGCATAACGAGACCTTCATGCACCACGTCCTGGGGCACGTTCTCGGCGTCAATGCGCCAGGGCTGAAGCTCGACATGCCGCAATCGTTTCCGGTCGCGCATCACTTGCTGTTGTCGCACGGCAAGGCCGTCCAGGCGCTCCGCGCGACGGCGAAGCCCAAGGCGCAGATCGGCATCGCCCAGAATTTGGCGATGGTGCGGCCGGCCGATCCGGCGCGAGACGAACCGGCGGCTCAGGCAATGAAGCTCTATTATTGGGGATTGCACGTCGATCCGCTGCTGCTCGGTCGCTACCCCGCGGAATTGCCGGACGCCCTGACCGCGACGGCAGTGCGGGACGGCGACCTCGCGACGATCGCCCAGCCGCTCGATTTCCTCGGCGTCAATTATTACAATACCAACTTCATGCGCGTCAGTCCGCCGGGCAGCGCCCAGCCGATCGAGGAAGCGCCGCCGCCGGCGACATTCGCGCGAACCGCGATGGGCTGGCCGGTCGACCCGCAAGGCATGACCGATGTGCTGCTCGGCTTACGCGACCGCTACGGCACGGCGCTGCCCCCGATCATCATTACCGAGAACGGCGCGGCCTTCACCGATAATGTTGTGCGAGGCGCGGTGCATGACGCCGACCGCGTCGCGTTCCTCGACGCCCATATCCGCGCGGTCAGGAAAGCGATGGACGCCGGCATCGACGTGCGCGGCTATCTGGTGTGGTCGATCCTCGACAATTTCGAATGGGCCGACGGCTATGGACCACGGTTCGGCCTCGTGCGCGTCGATTACGCCACGCAACGCCGGACGCCGAAGGATTCGTATTATTGGTATCGCAGGCTGATCGGAGGTCAGGCGGGGGCGGGAAAATGATGCGATTTACGGCGGCAAGGCATCCAGATCTCCGCGCCAGCTTTGTGCCCGACCATCGGCTAAAAGGTTACGGTACAGCCGGTAATCGACATCCCCGAAGATAAGGTCTGCTGTCGGCGATTTCCGCATTGGGTCGCGTTATAGGGAAGCAGGCTAGCATCGAGCAAGAAAGAGGAGCCATGCGGCTATCCTAGCAAGCTAAATAACACGGCGGCTAAACTAGCTCCAATTTAGCGCCGTCAGTAAACTGCCTGCGTATTTCCGTAACCACCGTTCGACTGACATGCAATCATGCGCTGGAAAGAGTGGAGTCTAAAGTCAAATTTTTTCGCTGAGATGGCCATGCTATGTCATCGTAACCACGCGTGTCACTTTAGTTCCAATTCATTCAGAATTCCTGACACCTTCTCACGCCAACCACCGGTGAGCTTCGTCTGCAATGTTCTTAGCATATTCAGACCACGATCACCTTCTCCCTTTCGATAATGTAGCAAAGCAAGATATACGGCCTCAGGGGGGTATTTGCTGGCCGAGGAATTCTTTTCCAACGAATCGATCATTCGATCGACGCTGTGGTTTATCTCGAGGAAAGGAATTGCAGTATTATCAATTCCATTTATAATCTCATCAATACCGCCCTTCCCCGTAAGCGGCCACCAAACATCTCGCCCGCACATCAGTTCACCCAAACGAGCACGGATTGTGCACGATGCCTCGTCAACAAATTCCAAGCTGTCTGAACCCCAACATTTAACAAGAACTGACTTTTCCGCTACCCCGACGTTGATGGCAAACGCGTTTCGTGATTTGGATAACTGTAGATCTATTACATCGACGAAATCACATAATACTCTATTCCATGTCGTACCCATTCTACGAAAACCGTATCTCTCTAGGAGATTATCGATTTCCAATATGATCTTGTTCATCAACATCACCAAAACTTCCACCAAGGTTTAGGAGGAGGGGGCGGAGAGGGTGGCCTATAATAAATGGGACGCGCAGGCCGCTCCAGTTGTTGCCTGTAGTTATTTGCCTGCCTAGTGCCAGCAGCACGCCCGGAAGGGGTGTTGGGCTTAAGCTCCATGATTCTCCCGCGCGGCGTGACCACATCAGGTTTGTAAGTCTTTCCATCAGCGCCTCTCATTCTAGGCTCAGATCGCCACCCCGGTTTTTGAGCAACACGCTCAGCCAGTTCTCGATGAGCCTGACGTCCTGCCGCTGTTGCGGCAGTCTCTCCGCCCCTTACTTCAGCTGATAACGCCCTGGCCGCTCGGACCGTCCCCGCGGCTGCAGCATCGCCGAGAGGGTCTTCCGGCCCTCCGCCGATGGCAATCTCCACCGCGGCTAAGGCATATCCTGTGGCATCAATAAGATCACCAAGTGACGGCAAACTGCCGCCCGCCATGCCACAAGAAGCTCCTGAATTTCCGTAGCAACTCCCGGCTTCTTTTCCCGTCGGATCGGTGCGATCAACCGGATCATTCCCAACGTAGGCATAAAGATTATTCTGATCCTTATACCCGATCGGATCAGTCTGCATGAACCGCCCCAGCGTGGGCGAGTACATCCGGGCCTTGTAGTAATAGAGCCCGATCTCAGGCAGCCAGGCTTGCCCGGTGTACTGAAACGTACCGAGGTTGGTTGAGCCTGGAATCCCGTATTCATCGTAACTGTTGAGCGCGATCGCGTTGCCGCTCGCGTCGGTCACGGCGACGATCGACCCCTGCTGATCCGCATGCAGGTACCGCCGCGTGCCCACATCCATCGTCGCGCCATTGTACCAGATGACCGGGTCATCCTCGGCCATGCCGTGAACGTAGCGGGCGAGCATGGTGCCGGCGGCGCTGTACTCGCCCACCAGCTCGTCACCGTCGTAGAGCAAGGTGCGCGTCGACGAGCCCTGTACCTGGTAAAGCCGCCCCAGCGGATCGTAGACGAGCGTCGCGCTCGCCGAGCCACCCATGCCGGTCAGGCGGTTCTCGACATCGTAGCTATAGGTGGTCGCGCCGCTCGCGCGGAGGTTGCCGTTGGCTTCATAAGCCAGCGCGGTGCCGCCTGACGAGGTATATTGGTTCAGGCCGTTGGCGACGTACGCGCGGCTCGTCGTCACATAGTCCTTGAACCGGTAGAGATCGTTGTCGCGGGTCTTGGACGTGATCTGCCCGGCCGGATTGTAATCGGTGAACGAATAGGTGACGTCGCTCGCCGTCCCGTTGAAATCGTGCGCCAGCACCGAAAGCCGTTGCTTCGCATCGTAATAGAGGTCGAGTTCAGTCCGGAGGCGCGGCTGAGGAAAAAGGGCTGCTCCGCTGGCGTGTAGCCATATTGGAGCAGAGTCCCTCCCGTCCCTTCGTAGCTCCAGTTGAGCCGGTCGAGCCCGTCATAGGCGTAAGTGACCTTAAGCGCGTCGGGCCAGGCCGTGGTCAAGCGATTGTCGTCATTGTCGTAGGCGTGCGCGATCGTCCGGCTGACGCCGCCCATCGCCGTCGTCGTGGAGGTGATCCGCCCGAAGCCATCATATGTGTTGAGCACCGCATCGGCGCCGGTCGCGCTGTCGTACCGCGCCGCCGTCTGCAGGTTGCGCAAATCGTAGGCGTAATAGACGTCGCGCGTAGCCGAAGCTGGCGGGTTGGTGCAGAGGTCGGGATCGAGCGGGCTGGTCGGACAGCCATTGTCCGGCACTGCCTTGACCGTCATCCGGTTGAGCGTATCGAACGCGTAGCGGATGACTCGGCCGTCGCGCTTCATCAGCTTGGCGCGGTTGCCGTTGCGGTCATAAGCGTATTTCTCGCAATCGTCCCCCGCCGTCCTCGTTTCCGACGGACCGGCCACCGCGTTGCCGAACCCGTCGGTCGCCTCGGCGATCGTCCCGATCGTGCAGGCGGCCGAGCTACCGGTCACGGTTTTCGACGGGAACGCCCAGGCGACCAGGCGATCGAGGCCGTCATAGGTGTAGGTTGTAACGTTGCCGTTGGCGTCCTTGAGCGTCTTCTGCTTGCCGTTGTCGGTGTAGGTGTAGGTGACGTAATCCTGCTGGAGTTGCGGCAGACCGTTGGCCGTTGTCTGGCCGTAGGCCTTGATCACCTTCAGCACCTGCCCGGCAGCGTCGTAGACGTTCTTCGTGATACGATCGGGGCCATAGGTGGCGCTGGTCGTTGCCAGTGTGCAGGCGGATGCGGGCAGAGCACCCCACGTCGCCGGGTTCATCCTGACAGCGGTGCAGTCGAGCTCACCCGACATATCGTAGCTATATTGGGTAGCGCCGCTCTGGACCCAGGCCGAAGCGGCAACATCCCAACCCCAGCTAGTCTCCAGCACTTTGCGGTCGAGCGCGTCGTAGCTCGTCTCTGTCTTCGTGAACAAATTGAAGCCCGGCCATGAGGCCGGCGCGATCGCTTCCGATTGCCAGTTCGAGAGTTCGCCCTTTTCGACTCGGATCAGCCGCCCGGCATCGTCATAGCTATTGCGGACCGCCGCATAGTGAAGCGATCCGGCACCGTCAGGATCGGGCGCGATCGAGCCTGTTACCCGCCGCGCCGCGTCGTATCGCGTTGCCGAGGTAAAAGCGGACGGAGAGGCCTGCGCACTCGCCGCCGCCGGCAGAAACATTACCAGCGCGGCGGCCGCCGCGGCCAAGATACGCCGCGCGTTCACGGGCACACCGTCAGACCGGCGCGGGGCTTGGTCTCGCTGATCTTATTGCCCAACGCATCGTAGCCGTAGCAGGTCCGGAGCGTGGTGATCGTTCCGCCGACATCGGCGGTGACCGTCGTTCCGCGCAACAACAGATTATTGGGTCCGCTGTCCGGCCCGTAATCGTAGATCGTGACGACTTCGTCGGGCGCGCCGCCAGCACAGGCATCAGCCGCGATGTTGGTCGCGGTCGTCCGGCAGGTCTTCTCGCTGGTCAGCAAATAGACGCCGTCCGTATTCTGGACGTAGCCACCAGCCCCATTGCTGATCCATGCCTTGCGCAAAGTATAGCCATAGCGCTTGACCGGGGCGACCGGCGTGCCTGCGCCGTTTACTGGCGCCGCAGGCTCGGTCTCGGTCAGGATGCCTCCATGGGTCGGATCGTAGGTAAAGGTCGTCACGTTCCCCTTAGCATCGGTCGTCGACGTCGGCTTGGCGCACGACACATGATGAGTGCAGTCATAGGTTGCGGAGGTGATGACATCTGCCAGCCCACTTCCCGGCTTGGACACCTTGCGGATCTGCAGGATGTTCTGCTCGACATTGTCCCAGGTGTAGTATGTCTTGATGCCTTCCGGATCGAGCATCCATTGCAACTGGGTCACATAGCAGCGGTTATGGTAGGTCGGCGGCAAGTTCGCCTCCGCGTTCAAATCACAATAATGAAATTTGGTCGTGCGGTTGAGCGGATCGGTCACGGTGACGGGGCCGCTGGTCTGTTGAAACTCGACCATCCCGACATTGGTCGGCGTACATGGATAGAGGTGGCACACTCCCCCTGCTCCCGTCCCAGGCGTGACAGGAAAATCGAACACCACGCTGCTCGTACTTCCATTGTTGTCGGTATAGCTCCCGCCCGCGACACTTTGCGGAACGCCATCAACTTCGGGCGGGAAATTATAGGTGTAGGTGTAGGTCCTGCCGTCGGCGAAGCTCTGGTAGCCGACATTTTCCTGCGCGACGCCCTCGCTATTGGACCGCACGTCAACATAGTTGGTCAGCCACGGCGCGCTGGCGCCGGGTTTCTTGAACCCCATCGCCATCTCGATTCCCGATGTGGCATAAGTGTAGGACCAGATCTTGCCGGCCGCATCGGTCACGCTGGCCAGCCGATCGCCATTATAAGTCGTATAACCATAGCTCGCGGTGGCCGGGGCCCCGATCGGGCAAGAACCAGAGACCGGAAGCGGTCCAAGTGCGAGATTTAGGACGCAAGCTTTCGACGCCAGGTTCCAGTTAACACCAGCATATTCGAACAGCAGAGCATAACCGCGCGAACTCGTGACCGATTTGAGGCGCGCGCGGTTCGTTCCGGTCGCTTGAGCTTCATATGCAAGCGCGAATTTGGTGCCGTCGGGAAGAATGACCGATGTCGCAAAGGCGCAGGCGATCATCGCCGAACAATCGCTGCTCCCCGGCGACCTGAATACGACCTGCGTTCCATCACTGGCGGTATAAGTGTAGATAGCCGTGCCTGCATTGCGGTCGCCGCTATACGTGAGCCCGCCCCAGCCTGCCTTCGACTCGACGGAAAAAGGAGCGGTCGAACCGGCCCGAAATGTCTGTGCGCGGCCACCGTAATAGACGCTGACCTGATAGTCCTGCCCGCTGCCGTTGTTATAATTTCCCTGCTGAATATTGATCCGCTTCTGGGTCAGCATGATGTCCCAGCTGTGCGAGAAATTGGCGAAGGGATTGATGTGTCCCTGAACTTGATATTCCAAGCTTCGCGTCAGCGCCAACGTTCCGCCGCCATCCGACGACCCTGCCGAAAGATCGATGCTCTTATAGACATATTGGCCGGTTCGCATGTCGACGCCGCCTGGAGCGACCGCGTATTTCTCCGCGGGAACCGTTTTTAACGTGCCCGTGCCGTCTTGCGCCGACGCGTTGGTTGCAATCAGGGTCGCGGCGAGAGCCGCAATGCATATGACGACGAGTTTCATTCCCCCCCCCCCCCCGGATATTCAGTTAATCGTACCAACCCCCGCGCAATCGACGCTCAAGGCGTGGGCGTGGGCGTGGGCGTGGGCGTGGGGCACGCGGCCGGCGTGCCGGTCGCCACGTCGTAACGCATCCGGTTCCCAGCGGCGTCGAAGCAGGTTCCGGTCCTGCGGCCGCTGTTGGTCCCGCCAGTGATAGCTGAGCCCTTCAATCGCCCCAACCCGTCATAGGAATAGGTCGTCGTTTCCTGCGCCAGCGCGCTGCACGACAGAATGGCGGCCGCCGCGATTGAACCTGCAAGCCAGACCTTGGCGCGACTCATGGAATTCCCCCTGCTCAAGCAGAAGAGAGCATGCGCGGCGAAAGCGATGCAACGAGAGATGCATCCATTTTCGAGCTAGTTAAGGGTTGACGCGCAGGCTTCTACCCACGTCCGCTCAAGCGAATCTCTTGCCCAATCTCCTGGAGACGGTGATCGGCGAAACAACAGCGAGAGGCCTCAAACCGCCTTCGCCAGCACCTTCTTCAACCGCGCATGCGCCGACGCCTTGATCTGGCATACCCGCGCCGCGCCGACGCCGAGCACATGCCCGATCTCTTCGAGGTTTAGTTCCTCGACATAATAGAGCTGTACCACCTGCGCCTCGCGCTCCGGCAAAGCGGCGATCGCGGTCACCAGCGTCTCGCGCAGATCGGCCTCGGCGAGTTGCTCGAACGCGTTGGGCTCGTCGGACATGAACCAGGGGCCGTCATCGCTATAGACCTCATCCAGCGAGTCGAACCGAACCGCCTCCGCGCTGGCATAATCGGCACGCAGTTTCTCGACCGATATCCCGAGCTTTTCGGCGACATCGGCTTCGGCCGGCGGCTTGCGGTCGACGGTCAGCGCGGCGACCGTTTCCTGATATTGCTTGCGCCGCCGCATCGCACCGCGGGTCAGGGTCGCCTGGCGCCGGAGCTGGTCGATCATCGCGCCGCGCAAGCGCGTGGCGAGATATTGTTCGAACGTCACCTGGCCGCGATCCTCGAAGCCGTGGATCGCCTCGACCAAAGCGACCAGCCCGATCTGGACCAGATCCTCGACCTCGCACACGCCCGAAATGCTGCCATGGACGTGCCAGGCGATGCGGCGGACGAGCGGCGAATGCTTGCGCACCAGGGCATCGATATCGGCGCCAGCGCGACCATAGGTCAGCGGTCCCTCGATAGTTCCCGGGGCGACCGGTTGGGCGTTGGCGAACGCGCTCCTCATCGGTTCCGCGCTCATGCCGCGAGCGCCTGGGGTGCGCCGATGACGGCGACGACTTCGACGGATTTCTCTTCTGGCACTTCGAAGAAACTCATCACTGGAGTGTCGGGGAGGCAGGTCTTGACCAGCTTGCGGATCGCGAGGCGGATCGAGGGCTGGACGACGAGCGCGAACGGCTTGGCTTCGGCGACGAGCGGCGCCGCGGCCTGTTGCAGGGCGTCGACGATGCGGCGGCCGAGATCGGGTTCGATCGTGTGGCGGCGCGACGGGTCGGAGCGGACCGCCTGGCCGAGCAGCCCTTCGAGCTGCCCCTCCAGGGTCATCACGCGCAGCGGTTCGTGGACGCCGCACAATTTCTGGATGATCAGCCCGCCGAGATCGGGGCGGATCGCCTCGATAATCTCCTCGGCATCGACCGTCTTCTGCGCGGCGACCGCGATGGCCGAGGCGATGCGGCGGAATTCCTTGAGGCTGATGCCTTCCGCCAGCAGGCCCTTGAGCACCTGGGTCAAGGTGGTCAGCGGCAACGGCGCCGGGGTCAGCGCGGCGACGAGTTGCGGATTGCGCTCCTTCAGCCCGTCGAGCAGCGCCTGCACCTCGTCGGCGCCCAGCATGTCGGCGGCATTCTGGCCGAGCTGATGGTTGAGGTGCGTCGCGACGACGGTGCCGGCATCGACCACCAGATACCCCTGGCCGGTCGCCGCATCGGCATCGCCCGGCTGGATCCAGGTCGCGTCGAGCCCGAACGTCGGGTCCTTGGCCTTCTTGCCGCGCAATTCGCCGACGCCCTGGCCAGTGTCGAGTGCGAGCATCTCGTCGGCCGACGCCTGATCCTCGGCGATGACGACGCCGCCGACGATGATGCGATAGGTATAAGGCGCCAGGTTGATGTCGTCGCGGACGCGCACTTGCGGCACGACGAAACCGAGGTCCTTCGACAGCTGGCGGCGGACGCCGGTGATGCGGCCCATCAGCGGCGCGCCGCGGCGCTCGTCGACCAGCGGCACCAGGCCATAGCCGATGTCGAGATGGATCTGCATGCCGTCGCTGACCTCGTCCCAGCCGATCTTCGACAGATCGGGAGCGGGCGCGGCGGGCGCGGGCGGCGGCGGGCGATGCGCGATCTGACGTAGCTTCCACGCGGCAAACCCGGCGATGCCCGCAGCGGCCAACAGCACGAGGTGCGGCATGCCGGGCAGCACGCCGAGCAGCCCGAGGATGCCGGCGACCGGCGTCCAGGTGCGGGCTGAGCCGAACTGCGTGCCGATCTGGCCGGCAAGGTCCTGGCTCGACGTGACGCGGGTGACGATCGCGGCAGCGGCGATCGAGAGCATGAGCGACGGCAGCTGCGCGACCAGCGCGTCGCCGATTGCCAGCAGGATATAATTGTGCGCGGCCGCGCCAACCGACATGCCGTGGCTGACCGGCCCCAGGATCAGGCCGCCGATGATATTGGCGAACAGGATCAGCAGGCCGGCGACCGCATCGCCCTTCACGAACTTGGACGAACCGTCCATCGATCCGTAGAAGTCGGCCTCGGTCGACACTTCGATCCGGCGCGCCTTGGCTTCGTCGGGCGTGATCAGGCCGGCATTGAGATCGGCGTCGATCGCCATCTGCTTGCCGGGCAAGGCGTCGAGGGTGAAGCGCGCCGACACTTCGGACACGCGCCCCGCGCCCTTGGTCACCACGATCAGGTTGATGATCACCAGGATCGAGAAGACGAAGATGCCGACGACGTAATCGCCGCCGATCAGGAACGACCCGAACGCCTCGATGACGTGGCCGGCCGCGCTCTCACCTTCATGGCCATGGACCAAGACGACGCGGGTCGAGGCGACGTTGAGGCCGAGGCGGAACAAAGTGGCGAAGAGGAGGACGGTCGGAAAGGCGGAGAAATCGAGCGGCTTTTGCGCGTTCAAAGCGACCATCAGTACCGCGAGGCTGATCGCGATATTGGTGACGAAGAAGATATCGAGCATGGCGGCCGGGATCGGCACGACCATCAGCACGACGAGGAGCAGGATCGCGCCCGGAAGGGCGGCGTTGCGGACGTTGCCGGCGAGCAAATTCTTCAAAACAGGCGGCACGCGTTACGCTCCCAGGCTCGCAAGCATCAGATAGGCCAGCCGCGCATTGTCGGGCGTCGGGCGGAGAAGGTTCACCGCGCTGGCGTCGGCCGTGGGCGTGGCGGCGCCGGCCTGGGCGCCGTTGACCCGCGCCAGCGCGGCTTTCGCCCAGTCTGCGGCGGTACGGCTGGTATCGCCGCTGCCGGTGATGACCTCGGCATTGGGGCCGAGCCCCGTCTGCGCGGCGAGCGAGGCGAAATTGGCCCTGGCAGTCTCGAACGCGCTGGTACCATAGGCCTTGGCGAAGGCCGTCGCGCCCGATCCGTCGAGCGCGTCGGAGGCCAGGCTGGTGGCGCCGACCTTGGCCGCGCCCTTGTCGAGCTTGGCGGCGAAGCGCTGATAGATGTCGCCCAGGCTGCGGGCGTTGCCGCCGGCATCGTAGAAGATCGAGCGGTTGGCGCGGGCGGCGGCAGGGAACATCGCCGCGCCCGATGCGCCGGGATTGCTCTGCATCGTCTGGAGGAACGACTTGGCGCCGGCGAGACCGAGGAAATGCGCCATGTAGAGGTCGGTGCCGGTGGCGCCGCGGCCAAGCGAGCTTTCGAGCGATGCCTGATTGTCGGAGGCAAACTCGGCCGCCATCGTGGCGGACACTTCGGGATTGTTCCTGAGGTTGAGGATCGCGCTCTTCATTTGCGGATCGCTCACCACCCAGCGATTGCCCGAGCGGGTGATCGCGTTCGACGCCCAACCCAGGCCGTTCTGCGCACCGTGCTGCTTGACGATACCGAGCCATGACTGGTCGATGAATTGATAGAGGCCGGTCGCCGAAGAGGTGCCGGCGCGCGCGCCCGGGTTCAGCCCGCTTTCGAGCTGGGCCTGACCAAGCAGATAGTCGAAATCCATGCCGGTCGAGCGGCTCGCATTCGCGATCGCCGTCCTGACGCGGTCGACATTTCCGGTAAGTGCTACGACGCCGCCCATGGGCTTTGACTGAATGCTCCCTGTTGCAGGGAACACTCAGCAAGGGGCGTGCCAGTTTTGGTTAACGGGGTGTTTTGCCGGGGAAAACTCCCCTCCCGCTTGCGGGAGGGGCCGGGGGAGGGCGTGTCAAATCACCCCTTTGCCTGGAAACATGCCCTCCCCTAACCCCTCCCGCAGGCGGGAGGGGAATAGAAGAGGTTGAATTTGTGTAGAGATTTAAGCGGCAGGCGATCCCGCGAGCACTAGCTTACGCGTATGCCGCGAGATGCCCGTTGGCGCGGTATCCACCGGCAGCGTCACCGGCAAGAATTTGCAGGCGACGACGAACATTTGCCGCCATCAGGTTGCAATAGATCCGCGCAGTCTCGTTCAGCCGGTGCGCTTCCTCCGCGAGTTCGCGCACGCCGGGCTCGAGCATGCCGCCGTCGATCGCCGCAAGCTCGTTGAGCGCGGCCAGCTTTGCGTTGGTCGCCTTGTCGAGCGCGTCGACATCGCTCGACTTCATCGCCGCGATCTCGGCGTGAAGCAGGTCGATTACCTTGATCAGGCCATCACGCCGCGTCATCGATCCATTCCCCCCTTAGCGACAACAGCCGGTCCGCGACCGTCTGCGGGTCGAGCTGGAAGCTGCCATCGGCGATCGCCCGGCGAAACCGGTCGACGCGCGCCGCATCCACCGGAGGCTTTGCGGCGAGTTCCTGTGCCAGCTGGCCCACCGGGTGCGCCGCCTGCATCTGCTGCTCGGGCGTCGCGATGGCCGCCGCGATCTTCGCGGCGGCCGCCGCTCCGAGCACCGGAGCGATGCGGGCATTGGGCGTTGAGCCCTTCGGTCCGATCGAGTCCACCATTGTCCACCCTGAAGCGTGTCTGGATCATCGAACGTCCGCCTGCCCGAATTCTTTAGAAAAAATTATTCCGCGCCCGGAATCACGGCTTTACCCGGCTCGACCGCGATCGCCTGGATCGGCGGCTTGCCGTCCTGGACGCGGATCAGCACGCGGGCGCCGGCGGCGGCGTCGGTCGTCGCGACACCGTCCCTGGTCACCGAAAAGCCGCCATCGCCCGCCACCACCGTGACGGGATCGCCGCGCTTGATGACGATCGGCGCCTTGGCCGCAACGACGGGCGCCGCGACCGGCGTCGCGGCAGGCGCCGGAGTGGCCGGCATCATCACCGGCACGAAGATGCGCCATTGCGGGTCGGTGCAGGTCACCACGACCGAATCGTGGCTGTCCGTCCGCCAGTTGAGCGAGACCATCGGACAGACCGCGAGCTTCAGCCGCGTGTCGACCGGGGTACGCGCGCCCCCCGACTCCCCGATCGCGCGACCGGTGAAGCCGGCGACGGCTTTATCGATCAGCGTAGTGCTCTGGAAACTCTGCGCCGCGACGGGGCTCGCCGCGACCATCAGCGCTATGAAGGATAAGGTTCGAGTCATGGTCTTTTCCTGTCGGGATCGCCGGTAAAGCTCATCGTCACCAACGCGATACGGCGGCCGGTTCCCGGCGTCGCGATCATGATACGATCGGCGGCCACGCCATGCGCGATCAGCCAGCTGACGGTGGCGCGAGCGCGGTCGCTGGCCAGGATCTGCGCGCTGCCGGTGGTCGGGTCGCTGTCGGCTTTCGTGCCCTCGGCGCTGCCGGCGATGCGCAGGGTCACGCGCGGATCGCGCAGGCTTTCCATCGCGAAGTCGAGCAGGCCGTCGGTGATGACGATCCTGGCCGAACCTGGCGCGAAGCCGGCGGCGGCGGACGCGAGCGGGATCGGATCGGCGGGTGTGGAGATCGTGGTAGCCGTCGCCGGCTTGCCGCCGAATCCTTCACGAAGTCCCTTGGCCAAAGCCTGGCGATCGGTCGCCTGGACCAGCACGAAGAAGCCGACCAGCAACAAGGCAAGGTCGGCCAGCGTCCATAGCCACAGCGGCCGCGCGGGCGGCGGATCGAGCAGGTCCGTCTCGCTCATACCGCCGCCGGCATGAAGCTGGTCGGCGCCTTGATCCGCCCCTTTTCGGCGAGCGCGGCAAGCGGCGCGACGAGCCGCGTGCGCTCCTCGGCTTCTGCGCGGGCGCGACGGCGCAGGCGAACCGCGACCGGCATCGCGATCAGATTGGCGACCAGCGCCCCATAGAGCGTCGCGAGCAAGGCGACCGCCATTCCGGCGCCGATCGCCGCCGGATCGGTCATCGCCCAGAACATCTTCACCAGCCCGACCAGGGTACCGACCATGCCCATTGCCGGCGCGACCTCGGCGGCGCCCGCCCACATATCGGCGGCGGCGGCATGACGCAGGATGCGGGCGCGGCGGCGCTCGTCGAGCTGGCGCGTAACCTCGTCGGGCGTCGCGCCGTCGACGATTTCGGCGACCGCTGCGGCAACATCGCGGTCGGCGATCACCGAGCGGTCGAGCGCGTGCATGCCGTGCCGGCGCGCGATCCGGCTGAGCGCGGCGACCTGGTCGACCAGGGGTGTCGCGTCGAACGGCTTTCGCGTCAGCGCGCGGAGCGCGGCAACGCCGCGCCCGACATCGCCAAGCGAGGTCCGCAATAAGGTCGCGAACACGGTGCCACCAGCCACGATGCCGATTGCGGCGGGATCGAGGAAAGCGCCGAGCGTGATGGGATCCGTCGTCATATGCGCGATGTCCTGCAAGCATGGTGCCAGTTCGGTCGAAGCGCTGACAGACCCTCACCCTTCCCACTCGGCTGCGCCGAGCGGGCCCCCTCCCTCTCCCGCATGCGGGAGAGGGAGGGAGGCGCGAAGCGCCGGGAGGGTGAGGGTCTGTCGCCTGTCGACTCACTCCCCGGCAAACCGGCAAATTCCGTTGCCGCAACCGGCAAAGCTTTGCCGCTCCTGTCGGCTTGGTGGAGCGAAAACCGGCAAATCCGCCTTTGTCGGGCAATTGGCACGCCCCTTGCTGACCTCTCGCGCAGGATTTCACGCGAGGTGACGGCAATGGCCGACAACACTCTGTTCGGGATACATGGGGCGGCGCTCGAAGTGCGCGGTCAGCGCATGGGCGTGCTCGCCTCGAACATCGCGAACGCCTCGACCCCCGGGTTCAAGGCGCGCGACATCGACTTTCAGCAGGCGCTGTCGGCGGCGACCGGCCCCGGCGGGTTGACCGATGGCGGCCTCGCGGGCGCGACCAAATATCGCGTACCGACGCAGCCCAGCCTCGACGGCAATACGGTCGACCTGTCGACCGAGCAGACCGCGTTCGCCGAAAATGCCGTCCAGTATCAGTCGACCCTTTCCTTCCTGAACGGGCGGATCGGCCAGATCACCCGCGCGCTGAGGGGCGAATAATCATGAGCAACGGACCGATGACGATCTTTCAGGTCTCGGGCCGCGCGATGAGCGCGCAGCTCGTGCGCCTGAACACGACAGCCTCCAACCTGGCCAATGCCGGGTCGGTCGCGAGCTCCGCCGACACGGCCTATCGCACGATCAAGCCGGTGTTCCGCACGAGCTTCGATAAAGCGAGCGGCATGTCGACGGTCGACGTCGAAAGCGTCGTCACCGCCGGCGAGAACCCGACGAAGCGCTACGATCCCGCCAACCCGATGGCCGACAAGGACGGCAATGTCTGGGAATCGGCGGTCGATGAGACCCGCGAGCTGGTCGACATGATGGAGACCAGCCGCAGCTACCAGAACAATGTCGAAGTCATGCAGACCGCCAAGTCGCTGATCCTCGATACCCTCAAGCTCGGGAAATAAGAGATGACCTCGACCTTCGATACCACGCTGGCCAATATCGGCATCGGCCGTACCGGCGCCTCGACGCCGACGGTGGCGCCGGCCGGATCCGGACAGACGCTCGGCCAGGCCGATTTCCTGAAGCTGATGACTGCGCAGATGCAGAACCAGGATCCGTTCAACCCGGTCGACAATACCCAGATGGTCGCCCAGATGGCGCAATTCTCGTCGCTTTCGGGCATTTCCGAGATGAACTCGACGCTGAAGTCGATCGCCGACAAGCTGACCGGCACCTCGGCCAACGACGCGCTCGCTTATGTCGGCAAGACTGTGCTGACCCAGGGCGACACCGCGTTCGGACGCACCACCGGCGGCATTGCCGGCGCGGTCGAGGTCGATAGCGCAGCGAGCGACCTCAAGGTCACGATCCAGGATCAGTCCGGCAACGTCCTCAAGACGCTCGACCTTGGCGCGCAGACCAAGGGTACGGTCAATTTCGACTGGGACGGCAAGACCGAGGCCGGCACCGACGCCGGCGCGGGCCCGTTCAAGGTCGTCAGCAACGCCAATGCCAATGGCGCCAGGGTGGCCACCAACACTTTGGTCTGGGCGCCGGTCACCTCGGTCTCGATGCCCAGCTCGGGCAGCCCCGTCCTCAACGTCGCCGGAATCGGCAACGTCGACCTCTCCGCCGTTCGCCAGATCGGCTGATCCAACCAATCTCCCAAGGAGCCTGAACCATGTCCTTCTACACGTCGCTTTCCGGCCTCACCGCCGCCCAGACCCAGATGTCGACGATCTCGCACAACCTCGCCAACGTCGACACCAACGGCTTCAAGAAGAGCGTCACCGAGTTCGCCGACGTCATCGCGTCGAGCGTCAATCTGTCGCCGACGATGATGGTCGGCGCCGGCACGATGGTGAAGGGTAACGTCCAGCAGTTCAGCCAGGGCAATTTCATCCAGTCGTCCTCGGCGCTCGATCTCGCCATTTCGGGCGACGGCTTCTTCGCGATCAAGCCCCAGCTCAACGGCTCGAACGTCAATTACACCCGCAACGGCGGCTTCAAGGTCGATCCCGACCATTATGTCACCGACGCGCAGGGCAATTATCTCCAGGTCTATCCGGTCGACGGATCGGGCGCGGTCGTCGCGAGCGGCCTCGGCCAGGCCATCAGCCTCCAGCTGCCGGCGACCAGCGGCACGCCGAGCCCGACCCAGAATGTCGGCATGACGGTCAATATGCCGTCGACCGCCGCGGTGCCGACCACCGCGACCTTCGACCGCTTCGACCCGTCCAGCTACAATCAGTCGGCGCAGACCACGGTCTATGACTCGGCGGGCAATCCGCAGACCATGACCACCTATTTCAAGCGCGAGACGACGGGAACGCCGTCGACCTGGTCGGCCTATAGCTTCATCGGCGACAAGGCGCTGACCTCGGGCGGGTCGGATCACATCACCATGTCGTTCGATGCGACCGGCGCGATGACCGCGCCGAGCGGTGCGACGACGTTCGATCCGGTCACCCCGGCCGGCGCCACCGCGGCGCAGACGATCACCTTCACCCTGGGCGCGGCGAGCGCGCAGACGCCGACGGCATTCAACGTCACCTCGCGCAGCGCCGACGGCGCCGCGATCGGCCAGCTTCAGGGCGTGACGGTCGACGGCGACGGCATGGTCAAGGCAAGCTTCTCGAATGGCGACGTCAAGGCGCTGGGCAAGGTCGTGCTGGCCAACTTCACCAACCCGGCTGGCCTGCGCCAGCTGGGCGATTCGACCTGGGCGGCGACCGGCGTGTCCGGCGCGCCTGTGGTCGGCTCGCCGGGCAGCGACGGCTTCGGCAACCTGATGTCGTCGACCATCGAACGGTCGAACGTCGACATCACCGAGGAACTGGTCAGCCTGATCGCGGCGCAGCGCAATTTCCAGGCGAATGCCAAGGCGCTCGATACCGCCAGCCAGATTTCGCAGACGATCTTCAACATCCGTAGCTGATGATCGCAGGACATTGGGGGCTGAAGCATGGATAAGCTGATCTACACGGCGGCGTCGGGGCTGAAGAGCCACATGGCGGCGCAGGCGGCGATCGCCAACAACATGGCGAACGCGTCGACGATCGGCTTCCGGGCCGAGAAGATCAATTTCAACAGCCTGATGCTCAAGGGGGCCGGCTTCGACAGCCGCCAGCCGGCCTCGGAGGAAGTGACCGATTTCGATCGCAGCGCCGGTGCCATCACCACCACCGGGCGCAATCTCGATATTGCCATTCCGGGTGACCAATGGATGGCGGTTCAGGCGAATGATGGTACGGAGGGCTATACGCGCCGCGGAGATCTGAACATCTCTGCGACGGGCGTTCTGGAAACCGGCGACGGTTTCCCGGTGATGGGGTCGGGGGGCCCCATCACCGTGCCGCCCGCAACCTCGGTCTCGATCGCGCAGGACGGGACGATCTCGATCATTCCGGTCGGCGGCGACGCCAAGAACCCGCAGGTCATCGGCCGCATCAAATTGGCCAGCGCGCAAGGATCGCAGACCATCAAGGGTCTCGACAACCTGATCCATGTGCAAGGCGGCGGCATCCTGCCGACCGACGAGAATGCCCAGTGCATCTCGGGCGCGCTCGAACAATCGAACGTCAACATGACGCAATCGCTGGTCGACATGATCGAGAACCAGCGCAGCTACGAAGTACAGGCCAATTTGATGAAGTCGGCCAAGGACATGGACGAAAGCGCCGCATCCGTGATGCGGATGCCGAGCTAAGGAGTAGAATGAGATGAGCAGCGCAGCGATGCACATCGCCCGCACCGGCCTGGACGCCCAGGACATGCGGATGCGGGTGATCTCGAACAACCTGGCCAACGTCAACACGACGGGGTTCAAGAAGGACCGCGCGTCGTTCGCGACCTTGTCCTACCAGACGGTCACCGCCGCCGGCGCGCAATCGTCGAACGACAGCAAATACGCGACCGGCCTCAACCTCGGCACCGGCGTTCGCATCCAGGGCACCGCCCGGATGGATACGCAGGGATCGATGCAGACCACCGGCAACAGCCTCGACATGGCGCTGGACGGCGACGGCTATTTCCAGGTTCAGCTGCCCGGCGGCCAGCTCGGCTATACCCGCGCCGGTAATTTCTCGCGTTCGCCCGAAGGCCTGTTGGTAACCAACGAAGGTTATCAGGTGATGCCCGGCATCACCGTGCCCCAGGGTGCGACCCAGATCACCGTCGGCACCGACGGCACCGTCTCCGCGACGATCGCCGGCCAGACCGAACCCGCCCAGCTCGGCCAGCTTCAGGTCGCAACCTTCGCCAATCCGGGAGGCCTGCAGTCGAAGGGCGACAATTACATGCTCGAAACCGCCGCGTCGGGTGCCGCCAATCTCGGCGTACCGGGCGAGGACGGCCGCGGCATGGTCCGCCAAGGCATGCTCGAAGCGTCGAACGTCAACGTCGTCGAAGAACTGGTCGACATGATCGAGTGCCAGCGTGCGTACGAAGTCAATTCCAAGATGATCTCGGCGACCGACGACATGCTCAAATATGTGAACCAGAACATCTGATGCGCACGCTCTCCAATATCGCCGCCGGCCTCGGCGCCGCTGCCTTCATCGTCACTTGTGCCGCGCCGGCGCAGGCGGGCATTTTCGGCAAGAAGAAGCCGGCCGAGGATTATTCCGCCGCCCCGCCGGTGGCACCGCCGCCGGTACCGGCCAATGGATCGATTTTCCAGGCGCAGAACGGCTATGCCGCGCTCTACGAGGGCTCGGTGGCGAGAAAGGTCGGCGATCCGCTGACCATCGTCCTGGTCGAGAACACCCAGGCGTCGAAATCCTCGTCGTCCAAGCTCGATTCGGGCGGTGGGTTCAGCCTGACCCCGCCGAGCACCGGCGCGCTGTCGCTATTCAAACCGACCGACGCCTCGGTCAGCGGTGCGCGCAACTTCAACGGCAAGGGCACGGCCGACCAGTCGAACTCGCTGTCGGGCGAAGTCTCGGTCACCGTCGTCGCGGTCTATCCCAACAACACCATGCTGGTGCAGGGGCAGAAGCGCGTCACGCTCAACCGCGGCGACGAGTTCGTCCAGATAAAGGGCATCGTCCGCACCGCCGACATCAGTGCCGACAATCGCGTGCTGTCGACGCGCGTTGCCGATGCCCGCATCGCCTATACCGGCAAGGGCGACGTCGCCCGCGCCGGCCGCCAGGGCTGGCTCGGCCGCTTCTTCTCGGTGATCAGCCCGTTTTGATGGTTAGCATCGTCTTAACCATCTCCATGCCACATGCCGACCTAATCGAATGATTGGATAGTCTCCCATGCTGCGTGCCCTGCTAGTCTTTCTGGCCCTGATGACCGGTTTCGCCGCGACGCCGGCCGCCGCCGATCGCATCAAGGACCTGGGTGGATTCCAGGGCATCCGCAGCAACCAGCTGACCGGTTACGGCATCGTCGTCGGCCTGGCCGGCACGGGTGACGACAATCTCGAATATACAATGCAGTCGATGAAGGCGGTTGCGTCGCGCTTCGGCTTGCAGCTTCCTGCCGGCGTCAATCCCGGGCTGAAGAACGCTGCGGTGGTGATGATCACCGCCGACTTGCCGGCCTTCGCCAAGCCCGGCCAGCGGATCGACATCACCGTCGCGTCGATGGGCAAGGCCAAGTCGCTGCGTGGCGGCGCGCTGATCTTGACCCCGTTGATGGGCGCCGACGGCCAGATCTATGCGATGGCGCAGGGCAATCTTGCGGTCGGCGGCTTGGGCATCGAGGGCAAGGACGGATCGTCCGTCGTGGTCAATGTCCCCTCGACCGGCCGCATTCCCGAAGGCGCGACGGTCGAACGCACGGTCGACACCGGGTTCGAGAGCGCGCCGAATTTGGTCTTCAACCTCGCCCGGTCCGATTTCACTACCGCCCAGAATGTCGCCACCGCGATCAATGCGCGGTTTGGCGGCGGTGTCGCAGAAGCGGTCGACGGCGTGTCGATCAAGGTCAACGCCCCCGCCGGTGCCGATGTGCGCGCGACGATGATGAGCGAGATCGAGAACCTGACCGTCACCTCGGCCGAGCCGCCGGCGCGTGTGATCGTCAATGCGCGCACCGGCACCGTCGTGATCAATTCGACCGTCCGTGTGGGCGCCGCCGCGATCACCCATGGCAAGCTGACCGTCCGCATCGACGAGAAACAGACCGTCGTTCAGCCCGCCCCCTTCAGCCAGGGTCAGACCGCCAACGAGCAGAAATCCGGCGTCAATGTCGAGGAAGAGAAGCGCCCGATGTTCCTGATGAACCCGGGGCCCAAGCTCGCCGACATCGTCAAGGCGGTCAACGCGATCGGCGCCACGCCGTCGGACCTCGTCGCGATCCTGGAAGCGCTCAAGGAAGCGGGCGCGCTCAAAGCGGACCTGATCATCCTGTGACTGACATCGCGACCCCGACGCAGCCCGCCGCCCAGCCGGTCGCAGGCATCTCGACCGACACGAGCCGGCTGACCTCGCGCGCCAATCTTAAAAAGGCAGGGCAGCAGTTCGAAGCGGTGTTCATCAACATGATGCTCAAGTCGATGCGCCAGGCCAAGCTCGACGACGGCGGCCTGCTCGACACCAAGAATTCGGAAACCTTTCGCGATATGCAGGACAAGCAAGTCGCGGAGAGCATGGCCGCACACCAGCCGATCGGCATCGGCAAGGCGATGACCGAGTTCCTCGCGAAATCGCAAAAGGCGCTGCAGGACGCAGCGACGGCTTCGGCCACGTCGAGCTCGTCACCCGCGCCTGACGCAGGAACCCCATCATGAGCGATATGCTGTCGATCGGTGCGAGTGGGCTCAAGGCCTATCAGGTCGCGCTCAACACCGTTTCCGAGAACATCGCCAATTCGGGCACGGTCGGCTATTCGCGTCGCAGCACATCGACGGCAGAGGTTGCCGCGGCCAGCCCCAATTCTGCAATCAACGGCCTGGGATCGGTCGTCACCGGGATCGTCCGCGCGGGCGATTTCTATGCCACCGCTCAGGTTCGCACGGCGGGCTCCGATCTCGCCAAGACCGAGACCAGCGTGACTTGGCTGGACCGCATCGAAACGGGGCTCGACGGCAATCAGCTCAGCACCCGGCTGTCCAATTTCTTCACTGCCTCGACCACGCTGGCCGCCGATCCCACGTCGCTCGGCGCACGCGCCTCGATGCTCGAAGCAGCCTCCGGAGCGGCCAACGCCTTTTCGAGTACGGGAGCTGCGCTCGATCAGGTCCAGGTCGATCTCAGCGGCACCGCGCAATCGTCGGTGTCCTCGCTGAATTCGGCGGCGGCGACGCTTGCCCGCATCAATGACGGCATCAGCCGCTCGACCCCCGGCACGTCGGGCGCGGCGGCCCTGCTCGACCAGCGCGACCAAGTGCTCGAGCAGATGAGCGCGCTGACCGACATCAACGTCCAGTTCGACTCGCTCGGCCGAGCCACCGTTCGCGGCGGCGGGACAGCGGGGCCGGTGCTCGTCGATGCCGGTCAGGCCGCGACGGTCGTCTACGCCTCCAACGCGGCGGGCGCGGTTACCTTCAACGTCCTTAACGGTGCCTCGATGCAGACGCTCGCCCCGACCGGCGGCGCGCTGGCCGGCATTGCCGATTCGATGCAGCGCGTGGTCGATGCCAAGGCCCAACTCCAAACGATCGCCCAGAACTTTGCCGACGGGGTCAATGCGGTCCAGACCAATGGCCGCGATCTCGACGGCAATCCCGGCCAGGCGATGTTCGCGCTCGGTACCGGCGGCACCGCGCAAATGACGATGTCGCTCGACGACCCGCGCGGCATCGCCGCGGCCGCGGTCGGCGGAGGCACGCGCGACAACACCAATTTGATGGCGCTGGCACAATTGCGAACCTCTGCCGGGTACGAAAACCGCATCGTCGACATGACGACGGCCAACGCGGCGACACTCGCGCAACGCAAGGCCGTGGCAGGCGCGCAGTCGACCATTCACGACAATGCCATCGCCGCGCGCGACAGTGCCAGCGGGGTTAATCTCGACAACGAAGCGGTCGACTTGATGCGGTTCCAGCAGGCCTATGCGGCGACCGGCCGCGTCATCCAGGCCGCACGCGAGACGATCCAGACAATCCTCGATATCAGGTAAGCGCGATGCAGATCTCGACGAACCAATTCTATACGTTCAACCAGAACAGCATGCGCACACTCGGCGCCACCGCCGACGACTTGCAGACGCAAATCTCGACCACGCATCGGATCAACGCTCCATCGGACGACGCTGTGTCGTGGCGGCGGCTGCAGGGCTTGGCCAGCGCTGCCGCCGACGACACTGCCTTTGGCGGCAATCTGACGCTGGTCGGCACGACGCTGAGCCAGGCCGACGGCACGCTGAGTTCGATCACCGACGCGCTCCAGCAGGCCAAGGAGCTCGCGGTCAAGGCGAACAGTGGCACGCTGTCGGCAAGCGATCGCGTGGCGATCGCCGACCAGCTCGACGCGATCGTCACCAACCTGGTCAGCTATGCCAACGTCAAGGATTCGCGCGGCGCCGCGGTATTCGCCAATGGCGACGCAGATGCTGTGACCAAGAATGCCGACGGCACGTTCAGCTTTGCGGCAACGGGCCCGACATCGATCCCGGTCGGCGCCAACGAGACGATCCAACCCGGCGATTCGGCCGCGCGGGTGTTCGTCGACGCGAGCGGTGGCAACATCCTTTCCACCATTTCCTCGCTCTCTGCCGCGCTCAGGGGATCGGGCAACGTTTCGGCGATCGCCGGTAGCGCGGGGGACGCCCTTCAGGCTGCCAACGACCAGGCGGCAAGCGTGCAGGCCGGGCTCGGCGCCCGCGCCGCGCGCGTCGACCTCGAAACCTCGCGGCTCAAGGATGTCGCGACCGATCGCGAAGCGGCGCGATCGGCGCTGGAAGACACCGACGTCACGGCGACGATCACCAATTTGCAGAAGACCATGACGGTGCTGCAGGCGACCCAGGCAAGCTTCACCAAGCTGGCCAGCATGTCGCTGTTCAACTTCCTCAAATAAGTGCTCGCAACGACGCCGCGAGGACAGGCCATGTGCCCGCGAGGCGCGCAAAATGTCGAAAACGAAATATCCTTAACCGGTTGGCTACGAAAAGCCGGTTAACCATCGATCGAACCGGTCGTTATCCGGTTAGGCCGTGATTGCAGGGGGTAAGTAGAGCTAAGATGTTTCCGGCAATCGGCCTCGTTGTTCTGCTGGCCATGGTCTTCGGCGGCTTTGCCTTCACCGGCGGGGCGCTGGGACCGGTGCTCGAGGCGATTCCCCACGAAATGCTCATCATCGGCGGCGCCGGGGCCGGCGCGCTGATCATCGGCAACTCGCCCAAGGAGCTCAAGGCGCTCGGCGGCGGCATCATGAAAGTGATGAAGGGGCCGAAATACAAGAAACAGGACTATCTCGACGTCATCTTCCTCGTCTCGAAGCTGATGAAGATGCTGCGCATGGACGGGCCGATCGCGCTCGAACCCCATGTCGAGGATCCCAAATCGTCGGCGATCTTCGCCGAATATCCCCGCCTCTTGGCCGATCACACGCTGGTCAACCTGATCGCGGACACGCTCCGCCTCGTCGTCGTGTCGTCGGGCACGCTCGACGTGCACGCGGTCGAGGAAGTGATGGATAACGCGATCAAGACGCACCACCACGAAGTCGAGGGACCGCAGGGGACACTGCAGAGCCTGGCCGACGCCCTGCCCGCTTTGGGTATCGTCGCCGCGGTGCTGGGGGTGGTGAAGACGATGGGATCGATCGACAAGCCGCCGACGATCCTGGGTGCGATGATCGGATCGGCACTGGTCGGCACCTTCATGGGCGTGTTGCTGGCCTACGGCCTGGTCGGTCCGCTGGCGACGCGCCTCAAGCAGATCCTCGACGCCGACGCCGCGATCTATCACGTCGTCAAGCAGATCATCATCGCGTCGCTCCACGGCCACCCGCAGCCCCTGGTGATCGAGGCCGCGCGCTCCGGCATCGCCCATTCCAATCAGCCCGCTTTCGCCGAAGTCTTCGACGGACTTCGTGGACGCTGAGTTATGATTGACGGTGCCAGCCCGCTCCCCCACCCGACCGCCCACGATCGTACCCTGATTGGGCGGTCGGGTGGGGGAGCGGGCTGGCACCGCAGCGCCGGAGGCGCCAAATAATGGCCGCCGCGCGCGCTCCACATGGCAGCAATCAGCCGCCTAAGGTCATCGTCAAGAAGATCTATATCGAGGCCCATGGCGCGCATCATGGCGGCGCGTGGAAGGTCGCCTATGCGGATTTCGTGACCGCGATGATGGCCTTCTTCCTGCTGCTCTGGATCCTGGGCGCCACGACCGAGAAGCAGCGCAAGGGCATCGCCGACTACTTCTCCCCGACGCTCGTCAACATGAAGGAGAACAGCGCGGGGTCGAACGGCATGTTCGGCGGGTCGTCGATCACCGACAAGGACAATTACCCGAACCGCGCCTCGCAAACCGGCACCAAGTCGCTGACCATTCCGGTCGGCGCGACCGGCGGCGCGAAAATCGGATCGGGCGAGAAAGGCTCGCTCAAGGCGCGCCTGACCGCCGAGGACAACCAGAATTTCGAGCAGATGAAGCGCAAGCTCGAGCAGGCCATGAAGTCGCCCGCGCTCGCCAAGCTCGCCAGCCACGTGAAATTCATCCAGACCCGCGACGGGTTGCGCATCGACCTGGTCGACGACGCCGACTATTCGATGTTCGCTTTGGGCACGACCCAGCTGGTTCCAGCGGCGAGCGACCTGATCGGGATGATCGCGGGATCGGTCAAGGCGATGGAAAACCCGATCATGATCCGCGGCCACACCGACAATCTGGCCTATGGCAATCCGCTGGCGATGAACAACTGGATGCTGTCGACGGGACGCGCCGAGGCGACCCGCCGCCGGCTGGCGTCGGGCGGACTGATCGAGGATCGCTTCTATCGTATCGAGGGCGTCGCCGACCGCGAGCCGATGATCGAGAACAACCCTGCCGATCCGCGCAATCGCCGAGTGTCGATAACCTTGCTCTATCGCGCGGGGTCGTTCGAAGAGGGCGGCAGCACCAGCATCCCGGCCTCGCCGGGCACGCTGAGCAAATAAACCCATCAGTGCGGGCATTCGGCCGCACCAAAAAGAGTGCGAGCGTCGGACGACTGCAGCCCTGATCGCCTGGCCGATTGCTCGATCAGCGTTGGCGGGAGCCGGTGCAGATCAAGGCTGTTTACGCGGCAGCTAGACAAGGGTCCACCTGTTGTAATTACTTATCGCGCTTCCCCTCAGCGGCGTTCTAGTCGGGACCCGCCGGAACGGACATGCCCTGGCCGCATGAATGATGCCCGGCCGACGCTAATCCAATGGTGGGCATGGACAGTGAAGGATCGTCGCAGCGCATTGAACCGCACGGCCGTTATCCTCGGTTTGGTCGTCACGCTGCAACTGTTCGCCGCGATCTTCTTCCTGAGTGACGCCGCCGGCGATGTCGCCGAATATGGCCTGGGACCCCACTTGGCCGCCGAAGCAAGCGCCGTCCTGGCTTTATTTTCGGGTATCCTGTTCGGCGCCTGGCACGTCAGAACTCTGGTCCTGCGTGCGCGCACCGATGAAACGCAGGTCGCCGCCGCCCGTGGCGTATTGGGCGAGTTGATGCGTCTGCGCTTCGCCGAATGGCGGCTGACGCCTGCCGAGGCCGATGTCGCGCTGTTCGCGCTGAAGGGCTGTGACATTGCGGATATCGCGACATTTCGTGGCTCGGCGGAGGGTACGGTCAGAGCACAATTGGCGAAAATCTATGGCAAGGCCGGCGTCCACAATCAGAGCAGCCTGATCGCGTTGTTCCTCGACGAACTGATCGATCCGGCATTGCATGCTCTCACCGCCAACAAAGGATGAAGCCCGCGAGCCGAAAGCATCGCCTACCGAATGTCAGCCCTCGCCGGGCAGGATTCCGGCACGACTTCACGGATGACTACAATCCGGCGGACGGGGTCATTGCAGCTGACGTGAACAGAACGTAGCGTTCACCCCATGCTGTCCTTCTTCCTGTTCGCCGCGGCGAGCGCGGCGCAACCCGTCGCCTCGGTCCGCGTCACCTTCGACCGCAAGGGCGAGACGTCCGCCCGCGCCGAAGGCTTCGCCGATCCCGCTGTCAATCGCGGCGTGACGCCCGACGACCCGGTGCGGATCGCATCGATCTCCAAGATGGTGACGACGATCGGGGTGATGCGGCTGGTCGAGCAGGGCAAGCTCGACCTCGACAGCGACGTGTCCAAATGGCTCGGCTACACTTTCCGCAACCCGGCCTTTCCCGACGCGCCGATCACCTTGCGGCAGTTGCTCTCGCACCGCTCCAGCCTGACCGACACGATCGACTATGTCCTGCCGCTCGACGGCGACATGCGTGCGACCCTGGCCAATCCCAAGGCGTGGGACGCCGAGCACGCGCCAGGCACCTTCTTCCGCTATACCAATTTCAACTTCCCGGTCGTCGCCGCGGTGATGGAACGCGCCACCGGCGAGCGGTTCGACCGGTTGATGGACCGGCTGGTGATCAAGCCGCTCCGGCTCCAGGCCTGCTATCAATGGGATACGTGCGACGATGCGACGATCGCGCGTGGCGTCGTGCTGTTCCGCGGCGGCGAGGTTACGAAGGACGACAATCACGGCAAGCGCCCGGCCTGCCCGGTCACCCCGGCTACCGACGGCAGTTGCGACCTGTCGGGCTGGAAGGCAGGCGCCAACGGTGCAATGTTCGCCCCGCAATCGGGCCTGCACATCTCCGCGCGCGGCCTGGAGAAGATCGGACGAATGCTGCTCGGCAACGGCAAGGTCGACGGCGTCCGCCTGCTTTCTCCGGCATCGGTCAAGCTGATGGAGACGCCCGCCTGGACCTATGACGGCAGCAATGGTGACGTCGGCGACGGCTGGGTGTGCAGCTATGGCCTCGGCATGTTCGTGATCCCGACGCCGCAGGCGGGATGCCATGACGACCTGTTCGGTGACGGCAAGCGCCGCGTCGGTCATCTCGGCGATGCCTATGGCCTCAAGTCCGGATTGTGGATCGACCCCGCCAGCGGCACCGGCATCGCCTATTTCGCGACCGACGTGCCGGCCGACAAGGGTATGCACTCGAGCTATACCACCACCGAGGAATCGCTAGCCCATCCTTGACGGCACCCGCCGCGCCCGAAAGGATCGCGCCCATGAAGCTGCGCCTCGCTCTCGCCGCCACCTTGCTCGCCGGTTGTTCGATCGGCGCCGCGCCCTCCCCCGCCATGCAAGCCGACCTGATCCTGCGGGGCGGCACCGTCTATACCGGCGACGATGCGCCGTTCACCGGCGATGTCGCGATCAAGGACGACAAGATCGTCGCAGTCGGCCCCAGCCTGAAGATCGCCGCCGCGCGGACGATCGACGCGACCGGCATGATCGTCGCCCCTGGTTTCATCGATCCGCACACCCATGCCGGCCCATGGCTCGCCTCGGCCGATGCCAGGACGCGGCTGATCCCCGCCTTCCTGCTCCAGGGCGTTACGACCGCGTTCATTGGCAATGACGGCGGCGGCAGCACCGACGTCGCCGGCACACTGTCGACGCCGAAGAGCAAGCCGGTCGGGGTCAATTTCGTGACCTATGTCGGCTTCGGCACGATCCGCGAGCAAGTCATCGGCGCCGCTAAGCGCGCGCCCACCTCGGCCGAGCTCGACAAGGAAAAGGCGCTGGTCGCCAAGGGCATGTGCGAAGGCGCGATCGGCTTTTCGACCGGGCTGTTCTACGCGCCGCAGAGTTTCTCCAAGACCGACGAGGTGATCGCGCTGTCCCAGGAAGCGGCCAAGCGTGGCGGCTATTACGACAGCCATATCCGCGACGAATCGAGCTACACCGTCGGGCTCGCCGCCGCGATCGACGAAGCCATCGACATCGGCAAGGCGACCAGGATGCCGATCCATATCAGCCACATCAAGGCGCTTGGCGTCGACGTGCAGGGCATGGCGCCGGCGATCATCGCCAAGATCGACGCCGCGCGCGCGGCGGGCGTCAACATCACCGCCAGCCAATATCCCTGGTCGGCGTCGGGCACGAGCCTGGTCGCCTCGCTGATCCCGCTCTGGGCGCAGGACGGCGGCACGGCGGCGCTGATCAAGCGGTTCGACGATCCCAGCCTCAAGCAGAAACTGCGCGACGGCATCGCCGAGAATATGCGCAAGCGCGGCGGTCCGCATTCGCTGCTGATCACCGAGGGCCAATGGCGCGGCAAGCGGCTCGACGAGATCGCTGCGGCGATGAAGACCGATCCGATCTCGGCGGCGATCGCGGCGATCCGGGTGCACGATGCCGGCGTCGTCTCGTTCAACCAGAGCGAAGCCGATATCGCCGCGTTCATGAAGCAACCCTGGGTGATGACCGACAGCGACGCCTCGAGCGGCCATCCCCGCGTCTGGGGCACGTTCGCCCGTAAATATTCGAAATATGTCGTCGCCGATAAGGTTATCTCGTTGCGCGATTTCATCGAGCGCAGTTCGTCAGTCACCGCCAAATGGTTCGGCCTGACCGGGCGTGGCGAATTGAAGCCGGGCGCCTTCGCCGACGTCGTCGTGTTCGATCCCAAGACCTATGCCGCGCAGGCGACTTACGAACAGCCGACCCTGCCTGCCACCGGCGTGAAGACCGTCGTCGTGAACGGCAAGGTCGCGGTGGATAATGGCAAGCTTACCGGCGTGGCGGCGGGTCGCGCGCTGCCGCACACGCCAACGCCAGGGACGTGCGGTTGAGCAGACCCTCACCCTTCCGGCGCTTCGCGCCTCCCTCCCTCTCCCGCATGCGGGAGAGGGAAGGGGCCCATCGCGCCAGCGATGGGAAGGGTGAGGGCCGGTGATCCTTCGCCGCTGGTTCGCCATCCCGCTCTGGCAACGCGTCGTCGGCGCGCTCGTCCTCGGCGTGATCTTCGCGCTCGTCTGGCCGACGGGGGCGCCCTACGTCCAGTTACTCGGCGACCTGTTCGTCCGTGCGATCCGCATGCTGGTCGCCCCCATCGTGCTGGTGACGATCGCCGCCGGCATCACCAGTCTGGCGGACCCGAAGAAGCTCGGCAGCCTGGGCGCCCGGACGATCGGGCTGTTCGCCGCGACCACCGCGATCGCGGTGTCGGTCGGCATGCTGGTTGCTACCATCATCCGCCCCGGCGCCGGCGCGCCGCTCGGCACCGCAGCACCGCATGCCTTGGGCGCGACGGTCACGCCGTACGATCAGTTGATCGGCATCATCCCGCTCAACATCGTCGATGCGCTGGCCAAGGGCGACATGCTCGCCCTCATCTTCGTAGCGATCCTGTTCGGGGTCGGCACCGTGCTCACCGGAGAGGCTGGCAAGCCGTTCGCCAACTTCTTGCAAGCGACCTCGGCAGTATTGCTCAAGGTCGTGACGATCGTGATGGAAGCGACTCCGTTCGGCGTCTTCGCGCTGATCGCCAATGCGGTCGCTGCCAACGGCGCGGCGGTGTTCGTCCATGTCGGCTGGCTCGCGCTGGCGGTGGTCGCCGGATCGCTGATCCAGATGCTGGTGGTGCACAGCCTGTTGCTGCGGTTCGTCGCCAAATTGCCGGTGCTGCCGTTCTTCCACGGCATCGTCGATGCGCTCGTCGTCGCCTTTTCGACCGCGTCGAGTGGCGCCACCTTGCCGGTCGCGATGCGCGTGTCGGAGGACAATCTCGGGATCAGCCGTCCGGTCTATTCGACCGTGCTGCCACTGGGGGCGAGCATCGGCAAGGACGGCACGGCGATGTATGTCGGCCTACTCAGCCTGTTCGCGCTCCAGGCGTTCGGCACCCCACTGACGCCGTCGGTTTATCTGCTCGTCCTCCTCACCGGATCGCTCGCCGCGTTCGGCACCGCGCCGGTTCCGTCCGCCTCTTTGTTCATGCTCGCCGCGGTATTGTCGGCGGTCGGCGTTCCGCCCGAACAGACCGCGCTCGTGGTCGGCTTCGTCCTGCCGTTCGACCGGCTGCTCGACATGACCCGCACCGTGCCGAGCGCCTGTGCCAACCTTGCCGTCGCGACGACCGTAGCGCGCTGGGAAGGCGAACTCGACGAAGCCATTTATCGGTCGGCCCAGGATGACTGACGCCGAGCTGATTGAAGCGAGCCTGGTCGCGCTGGACGGCCGTGAGGCCGCGATGCGCGCCCGGTTATTCGATCGGTTTCTCGCCCACTTCCCCGAGCGTCGCGAGATCTTCATCCATGTCGATGCAACCGCGGTGCGGATGACCGATGAGACGCTGCAATGGCTGCACGGTCTTGCACAGGACCGAAAATGGGTGTGGAGCCAGGTCGCCGAACTGGTGATCAACCACCGCAATTACGGCGCGCTGCGGCAGGAAGAATATGATGCATTCGTCGATCTCGCGATCGACGCGCTGCGCGACACGATCGACATCTGGGATGCCGCGACCGAGGGTGCGTGGCGGCGGCAAGCGGCCAGCCTCAAGACATTGATCGCGCGGGCACGTGCAGAATGGGCGGCATCGCCGCTCGATTTTTCCTGATCGGGGGACGGAATTACATGACGAAACAGGCTCTGGTTCTTGTCGTCGCGCTGGCGACAGCCGTGCCTGCCGCCGCGCAGGACAAGGACCTGACGGCGCGCGTCGAAGCAGTGCTGGCGAAGACAGCCGGCCCGGGCACCCGTTTCGGCATCGTCGTGGTCGACGATCAGGGCAAGGACGTCGTCGCGATCAATCCCGATGCGCGGTTCATCCCGGCGTCGAACACGAAGATGTTCACCACCGCGACCGCGCTCGACACGATGGGCGACCTGACCCAGCCGGACACCACCGGCGGCGCGGCGGTCCGGCTTGAGGGGCGCGACGTCGTGCTGATCGGCAATGGCGACGCGAGGCTGTCGGGTGCCGATGACTGCACGGTCGATTGCCTGACGACGCTGGCGGATGCCGTGGCGAAAAAGACGCGGATCGTCGGGGATGTGATCGGCGACGACACTCTGTTCCCGGACGAGCGCTGGAGTCCGGGGATGAGCTGGAACAATATTCCCTCGCGCTACGGCACCGCGACCTCCGCGCTGACGATGGACGACAACGAATTGCCGGTGACCGTCACGCCGGACACGGTCGGCGCCGCGCCCAAGGTCGAGCTGCCGACCTATTACACCGTCGACAATCGCCTCGTCACCGTGCCGGGCGCCAAGAGCGCGATCGAGTTCGACCGCGCGCCGAACGGCTACGAGCTGCGCCTGACCGGAACGATCGGCGCCGACGCCAAGCCCGACACGTTGCACGTCGGGATCGACGATCCAGCTCGCCATGCTGCCTGGCGCTTCGTGCAGCTGCTCAAGGCGCGCGGCGTGAAAGTGACCGGGACGATCGGCGTCCGCCATCGCCCGCTGATGCCGAGCGACGATCCCGCGATCCGCGGCAACGCCCCGCCGGCGCGACCGCCGCTGCCGTCGGTGCTCGCCAAGCTGACCCCGCCGCCGCTGATCGACGACATGCATCTGACCATGAAGGTCAGCCAGAATCTCCATGCCGAATTGTTCCTGCGCCGCGCGTCGCTGGTCGCGGGCAGCGGGTCGATCGCCGACGGTCAGGTCGCCGTGCGCGCGATGCTGGCCAAGGCCGGCGTACCGCGCGCGACGTTCGACTTCTCCGACGGGTCGGGCATGTCGAGCTACAATCGCGTTGCCCCACGCGGCGCGGTGATCATGTTGCGCTGGATCGCGGCGCAGCCTTGGGGCGCCGCCTGGCGCGAAACGCTGCCGATCGGCGGGGTCGACGGCACGCTGGCGCGACGGTTCGGCGGCACGCCGCTCGACCATAAATTGTTCGCCAAGACCGGCACGCTCAACGCCTCGGCTGCTCTGTCGGGCTATATGATCGCGAAGAGCGGCCGCACGCTGACCTTCTCCACTTATGCCAACGACATCCCACCCGGCGTCGAGGCGACCAAGGCAGTGGATGCCGCTCTGGAGCTGATCGCCGCGGAGAATTGAGCTCGCCGGCGCCGGTGGATGGGGCTGATCAGGCGGCCCGGCCAAGCTCGCCTATCGCCTGTCGAAAAATATTTGCACGCCCGTGTCGATTCCCGACACACTCGTTCGTCGTCCCGATGAGACGCCAATTGGGCCGGCTCGAACAAGGAGACAGACGATGCGTGTCATGGTGTTGGTGAAGGCCACCGAAGAGAGCGAAGCGGGCATGGCGCCCACCCCCGAGATGCTGGAAGCCTTCGCGGCGATGGATCGTTTCACCGAGGAGTTGGTCGAAGCCGGCGTGTTCATCGCCGCTGCGGGACTGAAGCCCAGTTCCGAGTCCAAGCGCGTCGCGTTCGAAGGCGCCAGCCGCGCGGTCATCGACGGACCCTTTGCCGAGGCGCGCGAGCTGGTCGCCGGCTTTTCGATCTGGGAAGTCCGGGACATGGACGAGGCAGTGGCCTGGGCAAAGCGTATGCCCAATTGCATGCCGGGCCGCAGCGAGGTCGAGATTCGGCCATTCTACGAAGCGGCGGACCTGGCCGATTATGTGACGCCCGAGGAACTCGCGAACCCACGCGGCGGCGATCGCGGCAAGCTCGGAGTCGCCTGATCAGATCGGCTGGAGCGGCAAGCCCTCTCCAGCCGGCCTCAACCTGATTGGTGCCGATGCCGATTTCGCCGGCGCGCCGCACCATCATCGGAGACCAACGATGACCATCACCATTACCGCGTTCGAACGGTCGCCCGATGGCGGCAAGGGTCTGGCGCGCGACACGCGCATTCGCTGGGCGCTCGAAGAAGCGGGTCTGCCATATCAGGTTCGGCTCGTTTCCTTCGCCGGGATGAAGGAACCGGCGCACCTGGCCGTCCATCCATTCGGCCAGATACCCACCTACGAGGAAGGCGATCTCGCCCTGTTCGAGACGGGCGCGATCATCTTCCACATCGCGGATCGCCATGCGGGGCTGCTGCCCGAGGATCCCGATGCCCGGGCGCGCGCCATCACCTGGATGTTTGCAGCGCTCAACACGGTGGAAACGCCGATACTCGACCTCCAGACCGCCAAATTCGCGGAAGGCGACAAGCCTTGGGCAAAGGAGCGCTTGCCGCTGGTCGTCGACCGTATCCGCGCCCGGCTGCGCCAGCTGGCCGATCGCCTGGGCGATGCCGAGTGGCTGGACGGGGCGTTCAGCGCCGGGGATCTGTTGATGGCGTCGGTGCTGCTCCGGCTGCGGATGTCGGGTATTCTCGACGAGTTTCCGACCCTGGCCGCCTATGTCGCGCGCGGCGAGGCGCGGCCCGCCTATCAACGGGCATTCGCCGCGCAATTGGCGGTCAACGCGCCGGCGTCCAACTAGCACAGCTTGCGTCGCCGCTGTCCGTGACGGACAAGCGGCGACGTGACGGCAAGCGAGACGGACAGCAACAGCGAAACGCATCGGGCGATCGAGGCGACCTTTCGCATCGAGCGGGCCAGGCTCATCGCCGGCCTGGCCCGGATGGTGCGCGACATCGACCGTGCCGAGGAATTGGCACAAGAAGCGCTGATCGTCGCTTTATCCGACTGGCCGCGAAGTGGCGTCCCGGCCAATCCCGGCGCCTGGCTGATGGCGGTCTCCAAGCGGCGCGCGATAGACGCCATCCGCCACGACCAGATGCGCGACCGCAAGCATGAAGAGATCGCACGGACGCTCGACGAGGAAGCCGGGGACGCGACCGCGGCGATCGACGCCGCGCTGGACGACGATCTCGGCGACGAATTGCTCGGGCTGATCTTCACCGCATGTCATCCGATGCTGTCGCCCGATGCGCGCGCAGCGCTCACTTTGCGCGTGGTCGGCGGGCTCACGACCGACGAGATTGCCCGCGCCTTCTTGTCCAGCGAAGCGACCATCGCCCAGCGTATCGTCCGCGCCAAGAAGGCGATCGCCAAAGCCGGTCTGGCGTTCGAGGTGCCTCGCGGCGCCGAACGTGCTGCCCGTCTGCCCGCCGTGCTGGAGGTTCTCTACCTCATCTTCAACGAGGGCTATGCGGCCACGGCTGGCGACGACCTGGTCCGGCCGGGGCTGGCGCAGGAGGCACAGCGGCTTGGCCGCATTCTGGCGGGGCTGATGCCCGAGGAGCCGGAAGTGCTCGGCCTGCTGGCGCTGATGGAAATCCAGGCCTCGCGGCTGAACGCGCGGACCGGACCGGACGGCGCATTCATCCCGATCACCGAGCAGGATCGCGCGCGCTGGGACCAGTTGCTGATCCTGCGCGGACTCGAAGCGCTGGTCCGGGCCGAGGCGCTCGGCGGCCAGGGACCTTATGTGCTGCAAGCCGCCCTAGCCGCCTGCCATGCGCGGGCGCGCCGCGCCGCCGATACCGACTGGCCGCGCATCGCCGCTCTCTACGATCGGCTGCGTGTGGTGACACCCTCGCCTGTCGTCGATCTCAATCGCGCCATTGCGCACAGCATGGCATTCGGGCCGGACGCGGGGCTCAAACTGCTTGACGAGATTCCCGATACCGACGCCTTGCGCCACTATGCGCCCTTCCCCGCGGCGAGAGGCGATTTCCTGTTTCGGGCAGGCCGGCTGGCCGAGGCGCGTACGGCATTCGAGGCCGCCGCCGCGCTTACCCGCAACCTGCGCGAGCGGGCGTTCCTCCTCGCGCGGGCGGACGCTTGCGGCCCTTAGCTAGTCCCAGCGCTCGCCGCCGCTAAGCCTCGCGCTGCGCATCCCAAGCCGCGATCACCGCATCGCCAGTCGCTGGCCTGACCTCGAAGATGCTCTTCCCCGCCTCGCTATGCCGCGACGGATGGACCCGGTTGGTGAGCAAGGTCCAGGCGACGCCGCTGTCAAAATCGATCCACAGGCCAGTGCCGGTGAATCCGGTATGGCCAATCGTCTCGCCCGAACAGGCTGTACCGCCCGACCAGCCGTCGAAACGCCGTTCCCAGCCGCAGGTGCGGTGTCCCTCGATCGGCGTGCGGATCGCCTCGACCGTCGCCGGCGACGCGGCGCTACCGTCGAGCAGCCCTTGTGCGAAATCGAGTACGCCGGCGACCGTCCCGAACAGCCCGGCATGGCCGGTCTCTCCGCCCATCGCGAAACAATTCTCGTCATGCACTTCGCCACGGAGCACACGCCCGCGCCATTGGCAAAGTTCGGTGGCGACGGCGGGCCCCGGCGGCGGGCCGTAGCTCAGCCCTTCGCCCAACGGCCAGGCCGAAAGCGGCTGTCCGGTGATCCGTTCGATCGCGATCCCCAGCAGGATGAAGTTGATGTCCGAATAGACCGGCGGGCCATGCCGCCATTCGCGCTGCAGCACGAATGCGCGCAGCCGCGCGGCGTCGCCGCCATAAGTGTAGATCGGTTCGACCGCGGGCAGGAAGGTGCGATGCGCCAGGCAGTCGCGAAAGCTGAGCTTGCGCTCGGCGGCGTTGGCGACGTCATATTGGCGCAGATCGGGGATGGCGTCGGTCAGCGGCCGGTCGAGGTCGAGCTTGCCCTGATCGGCGAGCGCCAGGATCATCGTCGTCGTCGCGATCACTTTCGACACCGAAGCAAGGTCGAACCAGTGATCGAGCGTCAGCGCTTCGGGTTCCGGCAGCAAGGCTGCCATCCCGGCATGCGTCACCCAGCGCCGCCCGTCGGCGGCCACGACGCCCAGCGCCGCCCCGGGAATCCTGCCCGCAGCGACCGCGGCGGCGGCAGGGACGAAGGCCTGTTCGATCATGCCGTCACCACTCCTGCCGCATCGGGATCGTCGTCCGGTCGTGGCTTTGCGCGCACGATGAAGGGCAGCAGGACGAGCACCGCGACGCTCATCGTCCCTGCCATGATGAAGAACCCGTCATAGCCGATCGCTTTCTGGAACACGCCCGACAGCCCGGCGAGCAATCTGGGGATCAGGAAGGCGAGACCTGAGAACAAGGCATATTGCGCGGCGGGATAGCGCGGATTCACGAGCAACGAGAGGTACACGACGAACACCGCCCCTTCGAACCCATGGCCGAATTGATCGACCGCCATGGCGAGATAGAGGTCGAGATCGCCGGCTGAGACCCCGAGCCCGAACAGCGAGAACAGCACCGGCCCGCCGGGCGCCTGATGCGCGAGCCAGGCGAAGATCCAGTTGCTGAGCGCCGACATCACCCCACCGATCACCAGCGACCAGCCCATCGACACCCTGGCCGCCAGCAGACCGCCCAGCGTCACTCCGAGCAGCCCCGACACCAAGGCGACGACGCCATCGGCGGCGCTGATCTGTTTGAGCCCATAGCCGAGGTGATTGAACATCGGGTGCGACAGCGTGTTCGCCATCACGTCGCCGGTCCGATAGATCGAAATGAACAGCAGGATCGGGATGACGACAAGGCCGTATCGCCACGCCACGTCGACATAGGGGCCGACCGCTGGTGATCGGCGCAACGGCGCTTGCCAGGGCAGCTTTCTGAGCCACGGCACCGCCGCGCCCAGCACAAGGAACGGCAGCAGCCCGACCCCTGCCACCCAATATTTCATGACGTCGGGATTATCGATCCCGACCGAGCCGATCGCCGACAGTAGAATCCAGCCGATGGCGGCGGTAGCGACGGTGAAGGCGGCGATCATCATCACGCTGGCCAGCAGGCCAGTCAGCAATGCGGCGATCCGGCCGCCACGATCGATTTCGGGTCGCATGGCGGCCAGCAGCGGAAACGGCAGGAACGCCAGCACGGCGATCGCCAGATATGCGAATGTCCAATTTGCGACGGCGGCGATGTAGAAGGCGCCGCTGCTGGCCACCACCATCGAGAAGCGATAACCCCATTGGTTGACCGCGACGAGCGGCCCCTGCTCCTCCGCGGTCGGCGCCAGTTCGACGCGCCACCCGTCCGCCGCGATCTCGAGCGTGCTCGTCCAGAAAGCGAGCAGCACGGCGAACAACGCGGTCACGAGCAAACTCTTGTCCGACGCGGTGAAGGCCATGCCGACCGTCGACAGGAAGATGCCGAGCTGGGACACCATGATCCAGCCGCGCCGCCGGCCCCAGAAGCGACCAAACCCGGGCATATCGTATTTGTCGAGCAATGGCGCCCAGGCGAATTTGAACGTCGGCAGCAGCGACACCCAGGCGAAATAACCGATCGTGACGATGTCGACATTGTGCCGCGCGAGACGCAGGAACAACACCGTGCTGAACAAATAGAACGGCAAGCCGGCCGAAAAGCCGAGCAACGCATACAGCGCCAGCCGCCCGAAGCCGGGACGCAGCACCGCGCGCTCCGCCGCACCGGGATCGATTGCCGCAACCGTCACGCGTTGAAACCGGGCAAGCGGGCGTTCAGGCGTTGCATCAGCGATCCTCTCTATGCACGCAGGTTATGGTTCTATGCATATCCGGCTCCGACCAAGCACGGCCGTGTTGCAGTCGCGCAACGCTTTGGTGCCCCCGACCATAAAAAGGGAACCGCTTTCACCGTTTTACGCAAAAGAAAGGTGGCAAAATCCGTCCATTTTGATGCTTAATGTCGTCAATGAAGCGCCAAGGGAAGGGCGTGTCCAGGGGGATCATAGCTATGACGGGATCGACTTCGCTTCGACTGGTGTTGGCGTCAAGCACAGCGCTCGCCGCTTTATTGTTGCCGATCGCGGCAAATGCGCAATCGACCAGCGGCGACCAAACCACCGCGCCTGCCGCAACGCCGACGGGAGCGGCGCTGCCGGTCTCGGACGATCAGGGCGACAAGGCCGACAAGAGCAACGAAATCATCATTACGGGCTCGCGCATCAAGCAGGACCCGAACAATAGCGCGCTGCCGCTGCAGATCATCACGACCAAGGATCTCAGCCGCGAAGGCATCAGCAGCCCCGAGCAATTGATCTCGTTCCTCGCTGCCAACGGCAACGGCGCCGACAATCTCGCGTCCAATTCCGACGTCGTCAGCGGTGCCGCACGTGGTACCAACGGCCTGTCCGCCGCCAATTTGCGCGGCCAGGGCAGCGCATCGACCCTCGTCCTGCTCAACGGCCGTCGTGTCGCGGCGCACGGGCTGCAGGGATCGGCGGTCGACGTTAACCAGATTCCGTTCGCCGCGATCGACCGTATCGAAGTGCTCAAGGACGGCGCATCGGCAATCTACGGCACCGACGCGATCGGCGGCGTGATCAATTTCATCACCAAGACCGATTTCCGCGGCATCGACGTCCAGGGCTTCAGCGACATTACCGAAGCGGGCGACGCCCCGATCTATCGCCTGTCAGCGACCGTCGGCTTCGGCAAGCTCGACGAGCAGGGCTTCAACGTCATGGGCGCTGTCAGCAAGAGCTGGAACAGCATCCTGCGCGGTTCCGACCGCTCGTTCGTCAATGGCAACCAGCCTAATCGCGGCCTGTCGATCGACACGCGCGGCACACCAGTCGCGACCGCGTTTCCGATCAACCCGACAGCGGCCGGCGTCGGCATCACGCAGAAAGGCACGCTGCTCGGCGGTACCGGCGGCACGACCTCACTGCTGAACAATCCGAACTTTTTCATTCCCGGCACCACGGTCGCGGCGTCGGGGGGCGTCAACCCCCTCCGTCTGCCAGGCGGCGCCGGATGCGACTCGGTCGATGGCGGGATGAACTATGACTCGGTGCTGTGGGCCAATCCCAGCTCGGCGCTCGCTTGTTCCTGGGACACCGGCCGTGCAGCGACGCTGCAACAGCCGATCCAGACGCTGACCTATTACGGCCGCGCGACCGCAAAGTTCGGCGGACATGAAATCTATGCCGAAGTGACGGGGTCGGACGCGACCTCGCACAAGATCTTCTCGAATAACCAATATAGTGCCAACAACTCGTCGTTGCCGATCGCCTACCCGCTCAATGCGTTGACGGCGCCAACCTATAATGCGGTCTACGATCAGATCGCGGCGGTGCTTCCTGCGATCGGCGCGGTCGGCGATCGCACGGTCGATACTGTAGGGAATTACGGCAAGCCAATCGCATTCCGCTGGCGCTGCACCGATTGCGGCCCACGCGAATATGTCACCAACACCAAGACTTTCCGCGCCGCGATCGGCATCGACGGCCCGATCGCTCCCGGCTGGGACTATCGCGCCGGCGCCTCCTATGCGTCGAGCCGGGCGACCTCGATCCTGGGCAGCGGCTACAGCTATCGCGGCGTCTATGCGAGTTCGGCGGCGGTCGCTTACGCCAAGACCCATGGCGATCCCAACGCCGTGATCGGCGGCCCCGACTCGCGCGCACCCACCGCGCCGGGCGCAAGCGCTCCGGGCATCGTAGGGCTGTTCAACAGCGGAATCCTCAACCCCTTCTCGCTGCAGCAGACGCCGGAGGCGCTTGCCGCGCTCGACGCTGTGTCGGCCAAGGGCGTCAAGCTCTATGGCGGCAAATATGAGGTGCGCCAGTTCGATGCGTCGATCTCGGGCAACCTGTTCCCGCTGCCCGGCGGCATGGTGAAACTCGCGGCCGGCATCGATTACCGCCGTGAAAGCTACGGCTTCAACGGATCGTCAGCGGCGGACGTCTCGTCTCCGGACATCTTCAACGTCGCGTTCGACAACGTCAACGCGCTCAGCAAGGTTCACCGCGACGTCAAGGCCGCCTATGGCGAGATCCTGTTTCCGGTGTTCAAGTTCCTGGAAATTTCGGCGGCGGGACGCGTCGACGATTACACCGGCTTCGGTTCGACCTTCAATCCGAAGTTCACCGCCAAGCTGACGCCGGTCGAGTGGCTGATGTTCCGCGGATCGTACAATACCGGCTTCCGCGTGCCGAGCTTCAACCAGATTTTCAACGGCGTCACGCAATCGCCCAACCCGGGCAATACGCTGGTCGATCCCACGCTCTGCCCGCAGGGCAATACGGCGGGGCCGCAGCCGGCATGCGCTCCGATCACACCCGACTCCCTTAGCGGCGGTAACCTGAACCTCGGGCCGGAGACGTCGAAGCAATACAGCTTTGGTGCCGTTTTGCGGCCGACTTCGCGCTTCAGCTTCTCGGCCGATTATTGGTCGATCGCGGTGGACAATGTGATCGGCACGATCACCATTCCCCAATTGCTCGCCAATATCGGAGCGTTCGGCGACCGCATCCAGCGGACCAACGGCATCATCACCCTGGTCGACCTGCGCACCGGCAATTTCGGCTCGCGCCGCACGCGCGGTATCGATTTCTCGGCGCGCGGCAGTATCGACGCGCTGGGTGGTGCGATCTCGGCCGGGTTCGACGGTACCTTGCTGCTCGAGAAGAAGGAAAAGCTGCTTCCAAATCTGAAATACACCGATCTGCTCGGTGTCTTCAGCCTGTCGGGCGATCTGGGCCTCAAGTGGAAGCACAACGCCTATATCGCCTACACCAAGGACGGGTTCGGCCTGACCTTCTCGCAAATCTATCGCGACGGCTATCAGAACCAGGCCTTGCCCGGCAGCGCCGGACGGCCCGATTTCAACCCGCGCGTGAAGGCCTATATCATCTACAATGCGTCGGTCTCGCAGAGCTTCAGCAACCATCTGACGCTGACGGCGGGGGTCCGGAACATCTTCAACACCGACCCGCCGTTCGCGATCACCTACGATTCGAACACCGGTTCGGGCAGCTCGTGGGAACCGCGCGTCGCCGATCCGCGCGGCCGCTCGTTCACGATGACCGCGGAGGTCAAGTTCTAAACCTGCCGATCATGACGAAACCAAAGGGCGTCCGGCAACGGACGCCCCTTTTTTATCAGCCTAGCCCGCTGAATCGCCGTCCAAATCGTCACATTTGCAACCCAACATCCCCGATCTGGGGCTAATAACTGCGCAAATTGCGGATTTTGCCACTGACGCGCGTCAATGGTCGCGCAATGTGCGTGTGCGCAAACCCTTCGCCCATCAGCGAAAAGATTTGCATGCGACCCACGGCGACATTTTCCCCCGGCCCTTCCAGCCCCTGGCCAGCGCTCGCGCCGGTCGGGTTGTTCGTGATCGTGGCCGCCATACTGATCGTCGGGCGTACGCCGCCGTCAGCGATATGGCTGGCGCCGGTCTGCTTCGGCGCCTTCGCCTCGCTCATCCTGTTGTGGCGGTCCGGAGCGCCGGTATTCGTCCAATCGGGTCTCTCGATGCTCGTCATCGTCGAGCTCATGATCGTCGGCGTGCGCAGCGACGCGCTGGGGCTGCGCCAGGTCGAAAGCCAAGTGTCCACCGCAACCGAGTCTTCCGACGCCGACGGTAATGCTCCAGGATCGGCGGCCACGGCCGCGCCGGCATCGCACGTCTCGATCGTGACGACTTCCACCGACGCCGCGCGCGAAGCCGACGAACTGTCGCGCAGGATCCAGCAGGATCTGCCCGAGCACCTACGCGACAGCGAAATAACGGGCGAGTTGAAGGTCGACCGCCTCCGCTCGGATACCAGGCTGGGGCTGTCCTGGTCGATCGGGCCGGCGGGCAGTGCGATTTGGTGTGGATCGAGCAGCGTGTTCGCCGCTGACGCACGAGCCGGAGTCGCGCTGCTCGCTGCGGAAGTGGCAAGGCGCCTGTCTCCGCCGCCGGGCGCGCGCCCCGCATGCGGCAGCCGGCGCACGTAAATTTGCGCAGTTTGAGCAATCTTGTCGCGCCGGTCGCTAGCGATTTGGGCAATGCCCCTCGCCTAACCATGTCGTCATGACCAGCCGCCAGGCCTTCCTGTCTCGCCACCGCAGCGACCGTCGGCGCCTTCTTCGCGACGAGCGCGGCGCAGCGCTGGTGGAAATGGCGATGGTCCTGCCCGTGCTGATGCTGCTGATCATGGGAATCATCGTCTACGGACAATGGCTGGCCTGTGCGAACGCCCTCCAGCAAAGCGCGAACGAAGGTGCACGCGCCAGCCTGTCGGGCCTGTCGCAGGAAGAGCGCGCGCTGACCGCACGTCAGACCGTCGCGGACTCGCTGTCGCATTATGACAGTATCGACCAGCGCAAGGTGGCGATCGGTATCCAGGACGACGGCACCACGCTCAACGTCACGGTCAATTACGACATGTCGGATCAGTCGGTCATGAAGCTGCCCTTCGTGCCCATTCCCGACAAGGTCCTTTCGCGCAGCGCCGCCGTGCGGCTGGCCAGTTTCTAAAGGGAGCCGGATGCGCGCCAGACCTTCCCTGTTCGCCTCGACCAGCGGCAACGTCACGATCTTGTTCGGCGGTGGCCTGCTCGCGTTTCTGGGGGTCGCTTCGCTCGCCGTCGACGCGACCAATCTCTATTTGGCCAAGCGCCATGCCCAAGGGATAGCCGATGCGGCGGCACTGGCTGCGGCGGGCAATATCGACAATGCGAGCGGCGCCGCAGCCGCGGCGCGCAATGCCAATACGATGCCGGGACTGTCGATCATGAGCGTCGAGCCTGGCCAGTATGCCGATGATCCGACGATCGCGGCGAGCGCGCGCTTCGTCGCGGGCCCCGATGGCGCCAATGCCGCGCGCGTCCTCGTCCATGCCGATGTTCCGCTCTATTTCGCTCGGATTTTCGGCAAGCGGACGGCGCCGGTCGAGGCGCGCGGCACCGCCGCCCGGATCGATTTGGCTGCTTTCTCGATCGGCTCGCGGCTCGCCGGAGTCAGTGGCGGCTTGCCCAACGCCATGCTGTCGCAACTCGCCGGCACCGACCTGCAACTCAGCGCGATGGACTATCAGGCGCTCGCCGGCGCGCAACTCGACATCCTCAAATTCAGCGAGGCGTTGCGCTCGCAGCTCAACGTGCAGGCCGCGACCTTCGGCGAGCTGTTGAACATGCAAGCGACCTTGCCTCAGATTTCGCGCGCGATGGCCGCGTCGGTCACCGATGCCCAGGCGTCGTCGGTGCTGATCGCCGTGGCCAACCGGCTGCCGCAAGACTCGGTCAAATTATCTTCGCTGATCGACCTTGGTCCGCTTGCGGAGAACACCCAATCCGACCCGTCGCGGCCGATTACGGTCGACGCCTACTCGTTGCTGCGCGGCACGCTCGAGCTTGGCGGACAGCACCAGATCGCGACCGATCTCGGCGCGACCATACCCGGGCTCACGTCGACCAAAGTGTGGATCGCGATCGGTGAGAGACCGGCAAATTCGCCCTGGCTCCGGGTCACCGCGGCGCACGATGTCGAAGTTCGCACCGCGCAGACGCGCATCTATCTCGACACCCAGGTCGCACCACAGCTCGGCCTCGCCTCGCTTCGGGTCCCGATCTATGTCGAACTGGCTGCCGCAAGTGCGAAGCTTAAGGATGTATCCTGTGCCGGCGGGGCGAATAAAGCGACGGTCAAGCTGACCGTGACGCCTTCGCTGGGGGAAGCCGCGATCGCCGATGTCGATCCGGCCACGCTGGGTAATTTTCAGGCCGCGCCTACGCTCAATCGCGTGACGATGCTGCGCACACCGCTCGCCAGCGTGTCCGGCTTGGCCGACGTCAAGCTGGGCGGCGCCGATCCACAGGATGTGTTCTTTTCGGCGAGCGACATTGCCAATCACACGGTGAAGCAGGTCAGCACCAACGACTTGCTGCAAGGCGTCGCCTCCTCGCTGATTTCGCGGATTGACCTCAACGTCAACGTACTGGGGCTTGGGCTGAACGTGGGCACGCTGACTGCGTTGGTCGGCCAGGTGCTCAATCTGGCCGCCGCGCCGCTGGATGGCGTGCTTGGCCAGGTTACGTCGCTGCTGGGCGTTCACGTCGGGCAAGCGGATGTGTGGGTGAATGGCGTGCGATGCGGCACGCCGGTGTTGGTCGGATAGCGACTGGGGCGGGGCGGGAAATGGGCAGATCGAATTTAGTATTCCGACGCGACGATAGCTGGCAGCCGCTCGGCTATCGGCTCGAACTGCCGGCCGAAATCCGCGAATTCCGTTCGTGCCGTCTCGACATATTGCTGCTCGAAATGTCGATCGCGGGCTGCGGGTTATGGGCCGGATTCAAGATCCGGGTCGAACGGCCGATTACCCTTTTCGTCGAGGGTTTCGCGCCGATCAAGGCGAGCACCGCCTGGAGCGACAGCGGCTTTGCCGAACTGATATTTGACCAGCATCTGCATCTCAGCGTCGTTCAGCACGTGGCCCGGGAGTCGGCGGCCTGTCGCCGCCAGACCAAACCGTTCGGCATGCCAAGCGCCGCGCATGCCGAGTTCGCGGCGCTGTCACAGGAATTGGGAAAACCGCTGTCGATTTGACGGGATTTGCCGGGCGCCGGTTGGGTGCCGCCCGAGCCGAAGCTATTTTCGCGTCACCACCATCACCGCGCCTTCGCTGCCATAGATGCCGCGCAGGTCCCTGATCGCCCCGTCCACTGGGACGGTGGCGCCGTCGTTGCGCAGGAACTCGGTTTCGAAGCGTTGCGTGCCGCCATGGCTGAGGACATCCTCGATCACTTCGCGCAGCATCACGCGCTGCCCGACCGGGACGAGGTCGACGACCGAGACGTTGGACAACCGCTCACAGGGAAGCTGGAGCAGGTCGCTCATCGCGGCGTCGACTTCCTCGATCCGTCCGCGCACATTGAACCAGATATAGCCGATCCCGCCATGCGCCAGGATCGCTTCGATCAGCGCCTTCTTCGTGTCGGCCAGCCGATAGGCTTTCACGTCGTCGGTAATGTCGCGCGCGAGCATCACGACGCCCTGGTGCGTGCGGAACGTCTCCATCCGATGCCAGGTGTCCGACCCGAACAGACCCGGCAGTTCGAACGAACAAGGCTCCCCCGTGCGCTCGGTCCGATTGCAATAGCTCTCGAACATGGTTTCCCTGAGCGCCGGGAACACGTCGAACAAGCCGCGCCCGGGAAGCGCGCCTTCCGCCTTGCGCGCCATCGCATGCGCAGTGCGGTTGGCCATAATGATATTCCGCTCTTCATCGACGACGACGAGCAATAAGGGCAGCCAGTCGGCGAGCTCCTGGTTGGAAAAGAGCGAGTCGTGATCCTCGCTTTTGGCGCCGGCAAGAAATTCATTATAATTGGCGATGGGGAGCAAGGCGTGGGTTTCGCGCCCGTGATGCGTGACGAATACTGTCCTTCCGGCTTGGCTGAGATGGCCGAACTGCCGCGCAAACTCGGAAGCTCTGACGAAAATCCCCGACACTCCGCCTCCCGACCGCCTGGCCGATCCGATTTCAGCCATGACAAGTTCAACACCCTACGTGTACAACATAATCGTTCAATTATCATTACATTAGCGATGGACTGCGTCCGAAACGGATACGATCTATCGTTAGTTATAACTTCAGGCGATCGTCACGTCGCTTACGTACAATTACAGCATCGGCGAAGAGCCGTGTTTCGGCGGGCCTCAACCGTTACCAGATCGCCGCCCGCTCGCCCGGTGCCAGATATAAGGTGTCCCCGGCGCCGACCCCGAACGCGTGCACCCATGCTTCCATGTTGCGCGCGGTCCATACCCGCTGCGCGGCGGGCGCATGCGGGTTGGTCAGCAGCCGCCGCCTCAGATCGGCGTCGCGATACTTCAGCCGCCAGATTTGTGCCCAGCCGAGGAAGAAGCGCTGGTCACCGGTCAGGCCGTCGATCACCGGCGCCTCTCGTCCGCCAAGCGAAGCGCGATAGGCGTCATAGGCGATCGTCAGGCCGCCCAGGTCGGCGATGTTCTCGCCGAGCGTCAGCTTCCCGTTGACGTGCAAGCCGGGCAGGGGCTGATATTGGTCGAACTGCGCCGCCAGCACTGCGGTGCGTCCGGCGAAGGCTGCGCGATCGGCCGCCGACCACCAGGTCGCAAGCCGCCCCTGCTCGTCATATTTCGCTCCCTGGTCGTCGAACTGGTGCGTCATCTCGTGCGCGATCGACGCACCGATGCCGCCATAATTGACTGCCGGGTCGACCTTGGGATCGAAGAATGGCGGCTGCAGGATCGCGGCGGGAAAAGTGATCGCGATCTTCGGGTAATTGGCGAAGGCGTCGACCGTCATCGGCGTCGCGCTCCATTCCCAGCGATAGACCGCACGCCCGATCTTGGCCGCTTCCCAATCGTGGTGCAAGATGGAGGCGCGCACCGCATTGCCGAATGCGTCGTCGGCGCGCATCGTCAGGCCGGCATAATCGTGCCAGCGGTCGGGATAGCCGATCTGGGCATGGAACGCCGCCAGCTTGCCGTGCGCACGCGCTTTGGTCTCGGGAGTCATCCAGTCGAGCGCGTCGATCCGGCGGCCGAACGCGGCGATCAGATTGCCGACCATCGTCTCAGCGGCGGCGCGCGTTGCCGGCGTGAAATGGCGCGCGACGTAGATTTTGCTGACCTCGTCCGGCACCGCATCGAGCACGAAGGCAATCGCCCGCCGCCAGCGCGGCTCGGGCGTGTCGATGCCGTCGATCACATGGCCATAAAAGCCGAAATCGGCAGCACGCAGATCGGCCGGCAGGACCTCGGCATAACGATGCATCGTGCGCACGATCAGCATGGCGCGCAGCGTCGCGACCGGCGCGGCATCGACCAGCCGCAGCGTCCTGGCGACCGCGTCCGGCTGGCGCACGATGACGCGCGTGGCGCGGTAGCCCAGTGCCGGCAGCAAGGTCGCGACCTGATACGGTCCGCGTCCCGCGTCGAGCGACGGCACGGCAACGGGGTTATAGGTCCGAGCGGCGTCGCGGCTGTCGGCCGCCGACCATTGCGCTGCCGCGATCCTGGTCTCAAGACGAAGCACCGCGTCCGCCATCGCGTCGGGCGTCGCGATCCCGGCGATGCGTAGCGTAGTGACCAGATACTCGCGATAGGCCGCGCGCGCTTGTCGCATCGGACCGGTATCGGAGACATAATAGTCGCGATCGGGCATGCCGAGCGCGCCTTGCGACACGGTCAGCGCATAATGATCGGGGTCGCCGTCATCGGGTTCGACCGCAAACGCGATCGGCAGCGCGACGCCGCGTCGGCCGGCTCGCGCAGCGGCCGTCCAATAGTCGGCGGGTGTGTGGATCGCGCGCAATGTCGCCAGCCAGGCACTGGCGGGCACCATGCCCAACCGGTCGACGCGACCCTGGTCCAGGAACGCGCGATAGGCCGTGCCGGCGCGGCTGGTGCGGTCGCGGGCCAGCTCCTCCAGAATGGCATGGACCTGCATCCGGCTGAGGTCGTCGAGCTGGCCGATCGTGCCGACGCTCGACCGGTCGGCCGGGATCGCGGTGCGGCGCTCCCACGCGCCGTTGGCATAACGGAAGAAGTCGGTGCCCGGCGCGACGCTGCGATCCATGCCGCTCACGTCGAAACCCGATCGGGCTGTCGCGTTATCCGCCCCGCTTCGAGCGGGGATCGCGATCGTCCCGGTAATCGCCAGGAAAAGCGCGCCGGTGCGGGCAATCCCGTTCAGCCGCGTCGCCGCAGACCATCGATTTAACTGGCGCATTGCGGGCAACTCCTCGGCGCCCGCTTAGCAGCAGGCAGTTGGAGCGGGCTAGCCCGCAATCCGACGCGCGGAGCTACGCGGTAAGATCGCGCAGGGAGGCGATCAACGTGCGCCGCGCGAGCACGATCTTGAAGTCGTTATGGCCGTAGCCGCGCGCGTCCTTCAGCAGCGCGCCGGCCGCCGCCTCGAACGCATCGGTTCCCGCAGGCTGGCCGACCAGCGCCGCTTCGGCCTCGGCGCTGCGCCACGGCATCGGTGCGAGCCCACCGAACGCCAGTCGCGCAGAGGTGATGACGCCATTCTCGACGGCGATCGCCGCCGCAACGGATACGAGCGCGAAGGCATAGGACGCGCGGTCGCGCACCTTGCGATAGAGTTGCCGCCCGACCGGCGGCGCGGGCAGCTCAATCGCAGTTATGAGCTCGCCGGGCTTGAGGTTCGTCTCGATCTCGGGCGTGTCGCCGGGCAAGCGATAGAGATCGCCGAGCGCGATCCGCCGTTCTCCGCCCTCGGGAAGCGCCGTTACCACGATCGCGTCGAGCGCCCGCAAGGCCACCGCCATGTCCGACGGATGCGTCGCAATGCACGCTGCCGACGCGCCGAGTACCGCATGGATGCGGTTGAACCCACCGATCGCATCGCACCCGCTGCCGGGCTCGCGCTTGTTGCAGGCCGCCGCGGTCTCGTAGAAATAATAGCAGCGCGTCCGCTGCAACAGATTGCCGCCGACCGAGGCCTTGTTACGCAATTGCGCCGACGCGCCCGCCAGCAGGGCCCGGCTCAGCATCGGATAGTGTATGCGGATCAGCGGATGCGCGGCGAGATCGCTGTTGGGCACCAACGCCCCGATGCGCACGCCGCCGCCATCGATCTGTTCGACGCCGTCGAGTGCGAGCCGGCTGATATCGACCAATTTATCTGGCGTCTCGACCTGCAATTTCATCAGGTCGACCAGATTGGTTCCGCCAGCGATATAGCGCCCGCCATTGGCACCGGCGGCCAAGGCTTCATCGACCGTCCCGGCGCGCACAAAGTCGAACGGCTTCATTCCGCCGCCTCCGCCAGGCGCTCGGCATCCGCCACTTCGCGGATCGCCGCGACGATCGTCGGATAGGCCGAGCAGCGGCAGATATTGCCGCTCATCCGCTCGCGTATCTCCATGTCGTCGAGCTCGATGCGATCGAGATCGTCGCTGACATGGCTTGCCCAGCCCTTCGCCACTTCGTCGAGCATCGCGGTGGCGGAACAGATCTGCCCCGGCGTGCAATAGCCGCATTGGAAGCCGTCATGATGCAGGAATGCCGCCTGCAACGGGCTGAGATGGTCGGGCGTACCCAGCCCCTCGATGGTCACCACTTCGTCGCCTTCGTGCATCACTGCCAGGCTCAGACAGGCATTGATGCGTCGACCGTCGACCAGCACCGTGCACGCGCCGCACTGGCCGTGATCGCATCCCTTCTTGGCGCCGGTCAGGCCGAGATGCTCGCGTAGCAGGTCGAGCAGAGTGGTTCGCGGGTCCGCCTCTACCTCCCGCACTTGGCCGTTGACGGTGATCCGCATCGCTCACTCCTCGGGATGTGTCCCGCCGCCACGAAGGCACCGAAACGGCACAATTCTGCGACAATTCGAATGTAGTGGCCTGCATTGCTCCCGACCAGTAGCGGAAAATAAATGCGTCGTTCGATCAGTCTTGTCCTGTTGCTTGCCGGCAGCGCGCCAGTCGCGCTCCATGCCCAAACCGCGCCTGCGCCTGCGCCGGTCCCGGCGCCCCAGCAGTCGAAGCCGGCATCCGCGCCGCAATCGGAAGACGATGGGGCGGACGAGAACGATATCGTCGTCACCGGCTCGCGCGCCTTGCCCGGCGCGGTGGTCGGCGATATCCCGCCCGAGCAATCGCTCGGGCCGGCCGATGTCCGTTCCTATGGCGTCAACAGCGTCAGCGACCTGCTCAATGAGCTCGCGCCGCAGATCCGCAGCGATCGCGGATCGGGCGGTGCGCCGGTCGTGCTGCTCAACGGCCGCCGTATCTCGAGCTTCGCCGAGATTCGCGATCTACCCACCGAGGCGATCGCCCGCGTCGACATCCTGCCCGAGGAAGTCGCGCTCAAATACGGATATAGCGCCGACCAGAAGGTCGTGAACATCGTGTTGCTCCCGCGCTTCAAGGCGATCACCACCGAGCTGGGCGATCAGCTCGCGACCGAGGGCGGCCGCAATACGCCGTCCGTGACCGGAGACATCGTCACGATCCGCCGCAACAACCGCTTCAGCCTGCATGCCGGCTATACCGACAGTTCGCCGCTCTACGAGAATGAGCGCGACATCCTGCCGCCGATGGCGAGGCCCGCGGTCCCGGGAACGGTCGACCTCAATCCAGGCTTCGACCAGCGGCCCTATCGCACCCTGTTGTCGTCGAGCCGCAATTTCCAGACCAACATGGTCTACGCTCGGCCGCTGGGCAAAGTGAATGCGACGATCAACGGCACGTTCCAGTATACCGAATCGACCGGCGCACAGGGCCTGCCCACGCTCGACCTGACCTTGCCGGCGGGCAATCCGTTTTCTACTTCCGCGGATGACGTTGATATCAGTCGGGTCGCTACCGGCTACGATCCACTCAAGCAGCGCAACTCGGCGCTGACCTATCATCTCGGCACCGGCTTCAACGGCCAGTTCGGCACGCAATGGCGCTGGTCGCTGACCGCCAATTACGATCGCATCGACAGCGAGACGTTCAGCGAGACGGGGTTCGACGTCAGCGCCGTTCAGGCGCGGCTCGATGTCGGCGATCCGACATTCAATCCGTTCGGGCCGATCAATCCGCTCGATTACGGAGTGGCGCCGGCCAACCGTGGGCAATCGACGTCCAATAGCGGCGGCGTCGATGCGCTGGTCAACGGCAAGTTGCTCAAGCTGCCCGCCGGCGACATCTCGACCGCGATCCGCGTCGGCGGGTCGTTATCGAGCCTGGACAGCCAGTCGTATCGGCTCGACCCGCAGAACGCCCTGGTCAGTACCAGTGGATCGACCCGGCGCAACGAAGCATCGGGCCAGGTCAATCTCGACGTGCCGATCGCGAGCAAGTCGAAGCATGTCCTGGCGTTCGTCGGCGACCTGTCGGTCAACGGCAATATCGCGGTCCACCAATTGTCGGATTTCGGCACGCTGACCACGCGCGGCTACGGCGCCAATTGGCAGCCGATCCAGGGCGTGCGCTTCATCGCATCGGTGACCGACCAGGATGATGCCCCGTCCGCGGCGCAGCTCGCCAATCCGACCGTCGTGACGCCGAATGTCCGAGTGTTCGACTATGTCAAAGGCGAGACGGTCAGCGTCACCAGCACGACCGGCGGCAATCCCTTCCTCAAAGCCGACAGCAAGCATACGCTCAAGATCGGCCTGACCCTGAAGCCATGGGAAAAGACCGATTTTACGCTGACCGCCAATTACGTGAAGTCGAGCGTGCGCAACGCGATTGCCGGCTTCCCGTCAGCGACCGCCGCGGTCGAGGCCGCCTTTCCCGACCGCTTCACGCGCGATGCCGACGGCGACCTGACCGCGATCGATACGCGGGCGGTCAATTTCGCGCGCACCGACCGCTCCGAATTGCGCTGGGGCTTCAACATCTCGAAGCCGATCAAGTCGAAGCTGCAGAAGCAGGTCGAGGCGTTCCGCGCCGGCACCGGCCCCAATCCGTTTCAGGGCCTGCGCCTGCCCAATGGCCGCCGCTTCGGCGAACGGCCTCAAGGCGATGGCCACAATCCGAACGCCGCCGGCACGCCGCCTGCTAACGGCAGCGCGCCCAACGCGAACAATACCCCGCCGCAGGACGGTGCGCCCGGCGGCGACCGTCCGGCCGGCGGACGCTTCGGCGGCGGTGGTTTTGGCGGCGGCGGGTTCCGTGGCGGCGGGGGGCGCGGCGGACGCGGCGCGTTCGGTGGTGGCGGCGGGCGGCTCCAATTCGCGTTCTACCACACATGGCATTTCACCGACCGGGTCGAGATTTCGCCGACCTTGCCGGTGATCGACCTGCTCAATGGCGGGGCGATCGGGTCGGGCGGCCAGTCGCGCCACGAACTCGAGGCGCAGGGCGGCTATTCCAATAATGGCCTCGGCGTCCGGCTGTCAGCGAATTGGCAGAGCGGCACGCATGTGCTGGGCGGCACGGCGGGCAACCCCAATCCGCTCGACTTTTCGAGCCTGGGGACGATCAACCTGCGCTTCTTTGCCGACCTCACGCAGCAGCTCAAGTTCCTCAAGAAGAACCCCTGGGCGGCAGGGATGCGGGTGACGCTCGGCGTCAATAACGTCCTGGATTCGCGCCAGCGCGTCCGCGACGCCAACGGCAACACGCCGATCAGCTATCAGCCCGATTATCTCGACCCGATGGGCCGAACGATCCGCCTGAGCGTGAGGAAGGTGTTTTTCTAAGGCCGAGCGCGCCCCTGAATAGCGATGCTATTCAGGGAGACTCGCCGGTCCGGCCGGCAGCGCCAAAGGCGCCGTCCGACGCGGCTTAGCCGCGACGGGAGGCCGGCTACTGCGCTACACGCCCTACAGCCCCACCCTTCTCTCCAACCACTGCGCCGCCGCGTCCGGGGTCACCTTCCCCACATCGCGATCGACCATATAATTGGCCTCGCGCATCGCCTCGACCGGCACCCGCCCGATTAGCGGCTTCAACGCCGCGATCATCCGCGCATCCTTCGCGTAATGCGGCGCGATGATCAGGATCGCGTCGTAATTGGGAATCGCCCCCTTGGGATCGCTCAGCACGGTCAGTCGGTCTGCCGCGATCCGCCCGTCGGACGAGAAGGCCGAGATGACATCGGCCTGCCCGCTTTCCAGCGCGCGATACATGAAGGTCGGATTATAGGCATGAGCCGACCCGAACCGGATCGGATAGGCAGCGCGCACCGCTTTCCATTCGGGGCGTTCGAGGAATTCGAGATCGGCGCCGAATTGCAGCTCCGGCGCCTTCGCCACCAGATCGTCGAGACTGGCGATCCCCAGCGCCTTGGCCCGATCGCCGCGCATCGCGAAGGCATAGGCATTTTCGAACCCCATCCGCCCGAGCAGATTGAGCCCCTGTTTCTCCTGCCAGCTGCGGATCGCCGCCAGCATCGCGTCGCGCGGCGGCGTGTCGGTCCGTTTCATCTCGTTGGTCCAGATCGTGCCGGTATAGTCGACCGCGACATCGACATCGCTCGACGTCAGCGCTGCGAACATCACGCCCGAACCCAGCCCTTCCTTATAGCGGACGCGATAGCCTGCCGCCTCGAGCCTGTGACCGATCATCCGCGCCAGGATATATTGTTCGGAGAAGCCCTTGGCGCCGATCGTCACGGTCTCCTGGCGCGCGGGCAGCATCGGCAGCAGCGCGACCATCACGCCGAGCGCGAGCAAGCCGAATGCGATCCACGCGCCGAGCCGCTTGCGCCGCGCGATACCGCGCTCGATCACGCCAAGCAGCGCATCGACCGCGAGCGCCAATCCCGCCGCGGCGGTGCACCCGGCGAGCACCAACGCCCAATTCTGCGTCTGCAATCCGGCGAATATCATGTCGCCCAGGCTCGGCTGGCCGACCGTGGTCGACAGCGTCGCCGCGCCGATCGTCCATACCGCGGCGGTCCGGATCCCGGCCATCAGCACCGGCGCGACCAGCGGCGCCTCGACCAGCCGCAACTTCTGCCACGCCGTCATGCCGACCCCATCGGCCGCCTCGATCACCGCGGGGTCGATCCCGGCGAGCCCGGTCACGCCGTTCCTGAGGATCGGCAGCAAGGCGTAGAGCGTCAGCGCGAGGAGCGAAGGAAGGAACCCCAACGCCGGAATCCCGCCGCCGACCAGGGTCGAGAGCGACAGCAGGATCGGATAGAACAGTGCCAGCAGCGCGAGGCTCGGGATGGTCTGGATGAGGCTGGCAAAGCCGAGCACGATCCGCCCGACCGACGGCACCCGCGCCGACCACACCGCGAGCGGCAGGCTGAGGATGATTCCCAGCACCAACGCGCTCATCGCCAGCAGCAGATGCTGCGCGAGCAGGTCGGGGACACGCGTGAGGGCGTCGAGGAAGTCGGTCATCTAAAATCCTCCCCGGAACGGGGAGGGGGACCGCTCGCGAAGCGAGGGGTGGAGGGGGCTTGCGACGCCTCCACCTCCTTACTTGCTGCTCGTGGGTCGCGGGCCCCCTCCACCCAGCCGCTACGCGTCTTGGTCCCCCTCTCCGTTCCGGGGAGGATTTTGGGACAGCCCCTCACGCCCTAGACTCCAGCGCACCGAGCCGTTTCATCTGCTCGCGCGGCACCGCGACCAGAGCCTGCGCCGCCTCGCCGCCTTCACCGACCAGCAACGCACGTGGCGCCGCATCGGAAACGATTCGCCCCTTTTCCATCACCAGCACGCGGTCGGCGAGTAGCAGCGCCTCGGCCATGTCGTGCGTCACCATGATCGTAGTCAGCCCCAGCCGATCATGCAGCGCGCGGATCGCGCCGCCCAATTGGTCGCGCGTGACCGGGTCGAGTGCGCCGAACGGCTCGTCCATCAACAGCAGACGCGGTTCGGTTGCGAGAGCGCGCGCCACGCCGACACGCTGGCGCTGACCGCCCGACAAGGCATCGGGCATCCGCGCGGCGACGTCAGCCGGAAGATCGACCAGGCCGAGCAACTCGGCAACGCGGGCGCGCGGGTTCTTTTCTCCCTCCAGCCTGAGCCCGATCGCAACGTTCTCGGCCACCGTCAGATGCGGAAACAGTCCGATATTCTGAAATACATAGCCGATCCGCCGCCGCAGCCGAAACCGATCCTCCACGTCGATCGCCTGCCCGTCGATCGCGATGCTCCCCTCGCTCGGTTCGATCAGCCGGTTGATCGTCTTGAGCAGGGTGGACTTGCCTGACCCCGAGCTTCCGACCAGTGCGACGAAGCTGCCGCCGGCGATCTCGACCGTCACTTCGTCTACCGCGACGGTGCCGCCCGGATAGGATTTGGTTACGCCGCTTAGTTCGACAGAAGGGCCCTGCGTGCTCACAGCAGCGTTGTGCGGGAGCTGGGCGATACGGTCAAACCACCAAATTCGTCACCCCGGACTTGTTCCGGGGTCCAACGTGCCGCAAGCCTATGGCTTGGGGATGGTTGGATGCCGGAACAAGTCCGGCATGACGAGATCAAGGGGAGCGATGGTGGAAACGAAAGCAATCTTCATCACCGGCGGCGGATCGGGCATCGGGCGCGCGGTCGCCCAGCGTTTCGCGCGCGAGGGTTGGCGTGTCGGTCTTGCCGACGTCAACGCCAAGGGATTGACCGAGACCGCCGCATTGCTGCCCGCGGGCATGAGCGACACCTACATCATGGACGTGCGCGATCGCGATTCGTGGAAGACCGATCTCGACGATTTCACGTCGAAGACCGGCGGCCGGCTCGATGTGCTGTTCAACAATGCCGGCATCGGTACCGGCGGCCCGATCGCGGAGATGAGTTTCGAGGATCTCGACCGCGTCGTCCAGATCAACCTGGTCGGCGTGCTCAACGGCGCCAAGATCGGCCATGCCTATCTGGCGAAGACGCCGGGATCCTGCCTGCTCAACACCGCCTCGGCCTCGGCAATCTATGGCTCGTCCGGCCTGTCGGTCTATTCGGCGACGAAATTCGGCGTGCGCTCGCTGACCGAGGCGCTCGATGGCGAATGGTATGGCGACGGCATCAAGGTCCGCGACCTCGTCCCCGCCTTTATCGACACGCCCCTGCTCCAGGGACCGATCGAGGGCAGCAATCGCACCATTCGCGAGACGGTGACCGAGGGCGGGTTGGAACTGAGCAGCGCCGCCGACGTCGCCGAGGCGGCGTGGCAAGCGGTCCATGGCGATGCCGTCCATACCTATGTCGGCAAGACCGCCTTCCGGATGAAATTCGCCGCGCGCTGGATGCCGGGCCAGCTCAGGAAAATGATGCGGCGCGGGATCGCGAGCCGGGACTAGCCGGCGCCGACATACCGCCTGTGTTGTTGATCCAGTCATCATTCGCTAATGTTGATTCGATCAACATTGCGGATGAAGCGACATGATGATTCGACATGAGCAGGATGTCGCCGCGCTGCGCGGTTTCAATCGTATCTATACCAGCCGACTCGGGCTGCTCGACACGCATCTCGACGACAGCCCGTTCACCTTGAGCGAAGCGCGCATACTCTACGAACTGGCCAATCGACCGGATCCGACCGCCGCGGAAATTGCCCGGGCGCTCCGTCTCGACCCGGCGCAGATGAGCCGCACGATCAAGCGGTTCGCCAATCGCGGCCTGGTCGCGACACGCGATGACCCATCACATGGCCGCCATCAATTGCTGTCACTGACCGAGCAGGGTCGCGCAGCCTTCGCTGCACTGGAGAACAATACGCGCCACGCAATCGGCGCGTTGCTGGACGGATTGCCGCCGTTCCGGCGTGCGGCGATGCTTTCCGCGGCCCGGTCGATAACCCGCATTTTCGAGGACGAAGCCCCACCTCAGCCTATGCTGCGTGGGCTTAAGCCCGGCGATCTCGGCATGGTGATCGCGCGACAGGCGATCCTCTATGCGGAGGAATATGGCTGGAATAGCGACTATGAAGCGCTCGTCGCGCGCATCCTCGCCGACTTCCACCAGTCCTTCGATCCCGCCCGCGACGCGGCGTGGATCGCGGAGATGGACGGGCGGATGGCGGGCTCGATCTTCCTGGTTCATGGCGATGAGCCCGATGTCGGCAAATTGCGTTTGCTCTATGTCGAGCGCGAGGCGCGCGGCGCCGGGGTCGGCAAGATGTTGGTCGCCGCCTGCGTCGACCGGGCACGCGAGGTCGGATACAAGCGGCTCGACCTTTGGACCAACAGCGTCTTGGCCGCCGCGCGCCGGATATATGAGCGCGCTGGTTTCGTGCTGACGGGCGAAGCGTCGCACCATTCATTCGGCAAAGACCTGATCGGCCAAACCCGGTCGCTGGCGCTTTGACGCCGCACCGGCCGCGGCCTATGGCGATGATCGCGAGCTCGACATGGTGCGCAGCCTGAGCCGGCAAATATCGCTGAGTTTGCCGTGCTCTTGCTCTGGCCAGAAGGCGGATATTGCGGCACTAGCGAAAAATGCCCGGCGTGACCCAAGAGCGAAGGCCGACCATCAGCCTGATCATCCCCGCTTATAACGAGGAGGAATATCTTCCCGCCTGCCTCGACGCGGTGATGCGCAACGTCGCCGGCAAGGCGGCGGAAATCATCGTCGTCGACAACAACAGCACCGACCGCACCCGGGAAGTGATCGAGCGTTATCCCGGCGTCACCTATGTGTTCGAGCCGGAAAAAGGGATTACCCGGGCGCGCCAGCGCGGTTTCCTGTCGGCGACGGGTGACATCCTGGCCTATGTCGATGCCGATACGCATCCGCCCGCGGGTTGGATCGAGCAGATCTGGGAGCATTTCGAAAAGCGCAACGATCTGGCCTGCCTGTCGGGGCCTTACAGTTTTTACGACCTCAGCGGCTTGCGCAACAAGGTCTCGAGCGGCTGGTTCGTCGCCGCGCGACCGCTCTACAACATCACTGGTTATATGATGGTCGGCGGCAATTTCGCTATCCCGCGCACCGTGCTTGAGGCGATGGGCGGTTTCGACAGCTCGATCGAATTCTATGGCGAGGACGTCGACATCGCCAAGCGCGCCAAACGACAAGGCAAGGTGCTGTTTTCTCCGCGATTCGTGATGCCCACCTCGGGACGGCGGATGAAGAAACAGGGCTTCGCCAAGATCGCCGGCATCTATTTCCTCAATTATTTCTCGATCGTCTTCCGCGGCAAGCCCGCCACCAAGGGCTATGAGGACATCCGCTAGACGAGACTGGCAGGCAATCGCGGCGGACTCCGGTCGCTAATCCACCAACAGATCGATCGCCTCCGCCATCGCGATGTCGCGGTGCGACAGGCCGCCGGCATCGTGCGTGGTCAAGGTGATGTCGACGCGATTCCACACGTTCGACCATTCAGGATGATGGTCGTGCTTTTCGGCCAGCAGCGCGACACGCGTCATGAACGCGAACGCCTCGCTGAAATCGGCGAAGGTGATGCTGCGGCTGATCGCGTCGCGGCCCTCGTCATAATCCCACTCGTCGAGTTCATCGAGCGCCTCACCGCGTTCTTCGTCGGTCAGTTGTTCGACCATCGTCCTCTCCCTTGCTTGCCGCCGCGATGGATAACGGCCTATGCCGCTCGTCATGAGCGGGCAAGAGGGTGCATATGTCGCGCCGAGCGCACAGGAGATCGAGGCGATCGCACGCCGCACGCTCGCGGCGTTGCCCGACGAGTTTCGCCGCCATCTTGGCGAGATCGTTCTGATCGTCGAGGATTTCGCCGATGACGAGACGCTGAAGGCGCTCGATATCGAGAGCCCGTTCGATTTGACCGGCGTCTACCACGGCCGTCCGATCGGCGAGAAATCGTCGATGGACTCGGGTGCCGTGCCCGACCGTATCCATCTATACCGCCGTGCGATCCTCGACGAATGGGTGGAGGATGGCGAGGATCTAGCGACGCTCGTGCGCCATATCGTCATTCACGAAGTCGGGCACCATTTCGGCCTGAGCGATGACGACATGCATCGGCTGGAGGACGAAGCGTGACCGCAGTCTGCCCGCCCTCCGCGGCTTCTCTGCCGTCATCCCCGCGCAAGCGGGGACCCATCTCCTCCGTGCTCCACTTGTCGATGCCGAAGGTGATGGGCCCCCGCTTTCGCGGGGGTGACGAAGGTAGCAGCGCAGCATGCTGACCTTTGACGCCGTCACCTGCATTCGCGGTGGCCGAGCGCTGTTCGAGGGCCTGTCGTTCACGCTCGAACAGGGTGGCGCGGCGCTGGTCACCGGTCCCAACGGCGTCGGCAAGTCGAGCCTGATCCGTCTCTCCGCCGGACTGCTCAACCCTGCCGCCGGCCGCATCACCGGCGACGCGCCGCGCGCACTGCTGACCGAGCAAAGCTCGCTCGACGAGGAACTGCCGCTGGCCCGCGCGCTCGCGTTCTGGGCGCGGCTCGACGGCGCAGCGGGCAAGGTGGCCGCCGCGCTCGACGCGCTTGCGCTCGCCGATCTTGCCGACATCCCCGTCCGCTTGCTGTCGACAGGCCAGCGCCGCCGCGCCGCGATCGCCCGCATTATCGCCAGCGGGGCACCGCTCTGGCTGCTCGACGAGCCGGCCAACGGGTTGGACAAGGCCGCGCTCGGCCTGCTTGAAACCGCGATCGCCACGCATCGCGCGGCGGGCGGCGCCATATTGATGGCGAGCCACACGCCGATCACCTTGTCCGACGTCATTGCGATCGATCTGGCCCAGCTGCCACGCCAGTCGGAGCGGGCGGCATGAGTTCGCCTCTCCTCCATCTCATCGCCCGCGACCTGCGCCGGGCCTGGATCGGCGGCGGGGCGTTGCTGCCGGTCGCCTTCTTCCTGCTCGTCGCGATCCTGTTTCCCTTCGGGATCGGCCCCGACGCCAAGCTGCTCGCGCGAGTCGGCGGGGGAATATTGTGGGCGGCGGCACTGCTCGCGGCACTGATCCCGATCGAGCGGCTGGTCGCACCGGACATGGCAAGCGGGGTGATCGACCAGTTGCTGACGCGCGGCCAGTCCGCCGCCACGATCGCTTTCGCCAAACTGATCGCGCATTGGCTCGCTTTCGCCCCGCCGGTCCTCATCGCGGCGCTGCCCGCGTCGGCGTTGCTCGACCTCTCCACCGAGACCTTGGTGCGGGTCGAAATCAGCCTGCTGATCGGCACTCCCGGCCTCGCCGCACTCGCGCTCGCGACAGGCGCGTTGGTCGCAGGGCTGCGCGGTGCCGGCGCGATCGCCGGCCTGCTGCTGCTGCCGCTCGCGGTCCCGCTGCTGATCTTCGGCGCAGGCAGTCTCGACGGCGGCATCGGTGCGCTCAAGCTGCTGGCGGCAGTCAGCCTGGTGCTGGTGGCGGGAGCGCCGTTCGTCGCCGGTGCGGCGATCCGCGCCGGGCTGGATTGAGGCCTAAGCGGGCGCTCAGAACGACCCGCAATTGCTTGGCGCCCGTCCTCCGGCGAAGCGCGCATCGATCCAGCCAAGCGTCGCCTGCGCCTCAGTGCGGGCGACGGTGCCGTGCTCTCCGCCCGGTACCGAGACGAACCGAACGGTCTTGCCCGCGGCACAGGCGGCGCGGGCGAAAGCGCGCACCACGGCCGGCGCGACAATGGTGTCGCCGGTTCCTGTCGCGATCAGCGCCGGCACCTTGATCGCAGCGGCCGATGGGCTGTTTTCGCGCATCAACCGTCCCCAAGGTTGTTTCGTGCCAAGGTCGAGATTGCGGATCGCGCGTTGGGCGATAGCGATGCCGATTATCGTGCCGAGCTTCGGCTTGGCGTCGAAGTTGACGCAATTATTGTCAGCCAGCCGGGTCATCACGTTCTGGACCGAACGCGACCCCAGCGTCGACATCGGCGCGCCGTAGTAACGCGACCAGCTCGTCGCGGTATAGGCTGTCAGCAAGGCACGCACGCGAGCGTCGCTGCCTTCCTTGAAATTGCGGTGCAGGTCGGTCGGCGGCACGATCGCCGCGATCCCCACGAGTTGGAGGTCGGGTGCGTAGCTCGACCACAGCTGCCCGGTCCACAGCGCGGCATGCCCACCCTGCGATTCGCCCCAGACGGCGAAGCGCGGCCCGGCATCGGCCTCGGAAATACTTCTCGCGGCCCGAACCGCATCGAGCGTCGACTTGCCCTCGCTGGTGCCGACCAGCACGGGATGGACCATGTCGGACCCGAGTCCCGGATAATCGGGCGCGACGACGGTATAACCGCGACGGACGACGTCATCGAGCGCCGGGATCAGCGTGAAGTTGGTATTGCCCAGGGACGGCGCGCAGCGCTTCGATATGCCGATCAAGCCGTGCGTCCAGGCGATCACCCGCCGCGGGCCCGCAGTGGAGCGCTCCCTGGGAGCGATGACCATGCCGGTGACCCGGATCGGCTGGTTGCGATCCCCGCTGGTCCAATATTCGATCCGCCAGGCCCGCATATTGGCGGGAGCGTCCCCAACAGGTTGCGCGGCGATGAGCGTGCCCGAGCGCTGAGCGCAAGCGGTGCGAGGGAGGACAGTCAATGTCGCCGCCAACAGGATGGTCAAGGTGCTCAGAAACCGATGCATTGAGCCGCTCCCAGCAATGTCGGCGGACGATAGCATGACCGCCGAGCGGTGGAAAATCGGCAGCGTCGTCGCACGACGCGACGACCTCGAAACGGGTAGCGACGTCATTGCCTGCCTCCCCGATCCGCGCCACACATGGCGGCAATTATAGACAGGAGTGGAGCCGGCATGAGCGCGACGGACATGGCCGATTGGGATGCTACCGAAACGGCCGCGGCCATAAGATCGGGCGCAGTGTCGGCGCTCGAAGTCGTGGATGCAGCCATCGCGCGCGCGCAGGCGCTCGACCCGAAACTCAATTTTCTGGTGACCGACGATTTCGAGCGCGCCCGCCAGCGTGCCCGTGCCCCGCTTGGCGACGGGGCGTTCGCCGGTGTGCCGTTTCTCATCAAGGATCTCGACGATTTCATCGGCCTCCCAACCCGTCTCGGAACGCGCGCGACGGCCGGGGTAGCGGCGGCGACCCGGCAAGCTCCGCTGACCGACGGCATGCTCGCGACGGGTCTCAACCCGATCGGCAAGAGCGCGACGCCCGAGCACGGTTTTCTGCCGACCACCGAGCCACTGGCGTTCGGGCCGACGCGCAACCCCTGGGATCCCGCGCGGTCGGCGGGCGGATCGTCGGGCGGGGCAGCGGCCGCGACCGCTGCCCATGTCGTGCCGTTCGCGCATGCCAGCGACGGCGGCGGCTCGATCCGCATTCCAGCCTCCTGCTGCGGCCTGTTCGGTCTCAAGACGTCGCGCGACCGCACCGTGGCGACCGATCCCGGCCATTTCCCGATGCCGCTCAGCGTTCAGCTCTGCGTCTCGCGCAGCGTTCGTGACAGCGCCACTCTGCTCGCCGCGGTCGAGGCGAAGGATTCCGGCCTGCCGACAGTCGGATTGATCGGTGGCCCGTCGGCGCGCCGGCTGCGCATCGGCCTGGTGCTCGAAAGCGTGTCCGGTCAGTCGCCCGATCCCGAAGTCGCGACCGCGATCGAGGGCATGGCCACGTTGCTCGGCGATCTCGGCCATCATGTAGAACCAACCGCCTGGCCAGACGCGATCGTCGGCATGTCGGACGCATTCCTGCTGACCTGGTCGCAGGGGGCCGCCAATCTGCTCGCCGAGGACGGCCGGCGACTGGGCCACACGCCGGGGGTCGAGGATGTCGAGCCCTTCAGCCTCGCCATGGCGGCGATCATCGCGAGCGCGCCGGACGGCGCAGTCGACCAAGCCGTCGCGTACCTCACCTCGCTGCGCAGCGTCTATGACGCGTGGCTCGGGCAGTTCGACATGATCCTGTCGCCGGTCCTCTCGTTGCCTCCCCCGGAGATCGGATGGCTCGCGCCAGATTTGCCGGTCGAGGCGATGGCCGAGCGGCTCACCCGCTATGTCGGCTATACCACGCCGTACAATGTGGTCGGCGCTCCGGCGATGAGCGTGCCCGGCGCGTGGTCGGCGACGGGACTGCCGATCGGGGCCCAGTTCGGCGCCCCGGTGGGTGGTGAAGCGGCGTTGCTCGGGCTCGCCTATGAGATCGAAGCGGCCAGACCCTGGGTAGCCCGGCGTCCAACGATGTCCGCCTGACGAGTGAAAGTCAGCGCACCACGGGCTGGTAGGTGATGACCACGCCGTTGATCCGCGCGACTTTCTCGAAGATCCTGGCCCGCGAATCGTAACGGATCAGTAGCCGGTCGGGCGCCAGCCAGACCACTTCGGTCCACGGCCCGCCCCAAGCTGTCGCCACGGTGCCGCCGTCCGCAACAAAAGCATTGCCGGCGGTGGTCGGCGCGTCGCCGGCGCGGAGTACGGATACCTGCGTCGAGCGGCCCGTGGTCGCCCCGCAATCGCGCGAGAACATCGCGACCTGATGCTTGCCGTCGGGCGCTGGAGCGATTGACACTATGTCGTTGCGGCAAGCGTCGTTGCAGCCCCCCGCCAGTAGGACGGCGATACCCGGCGCGAGCAGCCACCTCACCGACTCCAACGCGCCCAAATTGCGGTTGGCAGCAACAATCCCCGCGCTTCCTCGCGCACCGCGAGTTCGCCCGCCTCGACCTTGCCCGGCAGATCGGAAAAAGCCTGGCTGACGAGTTCACCGATCGCCAATGCGGACATGCGCACGGCATAGACTGTCAGGAACAGGAAGCGCGACTTGTGGTCGAGCAATTGTCGGCAGTCCTGGATGAGGCCCGGCAGGCCTTCTTCCAGCCGCCACACTTCCCCCTCCGGACCGCGTCCGAATTTGGGCGGATCGAGCAGGATGCCGTCATAGCGCCGGCCGCGCCGGACCTCGCGCGCGGCGAACTTGGTCGCATCGTCGACCATCCAGCGTACCGGCCGGTCGTCGAGTCCGGCCAGCCGTGCATTGGCCCGCGCGCCTTCGACCGATTTCTTGGAGGCGTCGACATGGACCATCTTGACGCCCCTGGACGCCAAAGCCAGCGTCCCAACGCCGGTATAGCCGAACAGGTTGAGCGCCTCCGCCTCGTCGACGCCCGCCAGCCGCTCGCGCATCCAGGTCCATACCGGCGCCATGTCGGGGAAGAACCCCAGGTGACGAAAGGGCGTGGTCTGCGCGGTGAAGGCGACATCGCTCCACTTCATCGGCCAGCCATCGCGCGGCACCTGGCCGCTATATTGCCAACGGCCGCCGCCTTCCTCGTCCGATCCGGGAATGAACTCCGCATCGGCCTTCCACTCGGCACTGGCCGGCGCCCACATTGCTTGCGGCTCGGGGCGAACGAAGCGGAAGCGACCATAGCGTTCGAGCTTGCGGCCATGGCCGGAGTCGACCAGGCCGTAATCGGTCCAGGGCTCGCCGATCATCATGGCTAGGTTCATGGAGCGATCCTCGACATGCCCTCACCCTTCCGCGCCTGCGGCGCTCCCTCCCTCTCCCGCTTGCGGGAGAGGGAAAGAGGCGCGAAGCGCCGAAAGGGTGAGGGTCTGTTCATCATGCCGCCGTCTTCGCGATATACTCCGTCACCGCCTCGAACGTCGCCGGCAGCGTCTCGTACCTTTCCTCGCGCTCGAACAAATCCCCGACGCGTGCCGGCAGTACCGGCCGCACGCCGGTCGCCCGCTCGACCGCGTCGCCGAACTTGGCAGGGTGCGCGGTCGCCAAAGTGACGATCGGCGCGTCGATATCCGCCTGCCGCGCCGCGCCGAGCCCGATCGCGGTATGCGGGTCGATCACCTGCCCGGCACGCTCGCACGCCCAGCGCATCGCCAGCGCCATGTCGTCGAGGTCGATCCGCGCGCTCGACAACAGGTCCGCCGCGCCCTCACGCTGCTGATTGGTCAGCCGCATCGCTTTGGATGCCTCGAACCCCGCCATCTGTGCCGCCATCGCCGCGCCGTCGCGCCCGCCAACGTCGAACAACAAGCGCTCGAAATTCGAACTGACCTGGATGTCCATTGACGGCGTCGGTGTCGCAACCACGCCGGCGGCCGAATAGTCGCCACTCGACAGGGCACGATGGAGGATGTCGTTCACGTTGGTCGCGACGATCAGTTTCGCGACCGGCAGCCCCATCTTCGCCGCGACATAGCCGGCGAACACGTCGCCGAAATTCCCCGTCGGCACCGAAAAGGCGATCGCCCGCTCGGGCGCGCCGAGCCGCACGGCCGAATAGAAATAATAGACCACCTGCGCCATCAGCCGCGCCCAGTTGATCGAATTGACCGCCGACAGCGTCAAATGCCCGAGCGGCCCGGTCCCGGCGGCATTGGCGTTGAACATCGCCTTCACCATCGCCTGAGCGTCGTCGAAACTGCCCTCGATCGCGATATTGTGGACGTTAGGCGCCAACACCGTGGTCATCTGGCGGCGCTGGACGTCGGACACGCGACCCTTGGGGTGGAGCATGAAGATCTCGACCCCGGTCCGACCCGCGACGGCGTCGATCGCGGCCGACCCGGTATCGCCGCTGGTTGCGCCGACGATGGTCAGCTTCTGATCGGTGCCCTGGAGGAAGCGCTCGAACAACAGGCCAAGCAACTGCAGCGCGACGTCCTTGAACGCCAGCGTCGGTCCGTGGAATAGTTCGAGTAGCCAATGGTGATGGTCGAGCTGCACCAGAGGCGTCACCGCATCGTGCGAGAAACGGCCATAGGCCCGGGTGCACAGATCGCGCAGCTCGTTCTCGGTCAACGCGTCGCCGACGAACGGCGCCATCACCCGCACCGCGGTTTCGACATAGGACAGGCCGGCCAGGCCGGCGATCTCATCGCGGCTCAGCGTCGGCCACGCCTCGGGGACGTAGAGCCCGCCGTCATTGGCCAGCCCGGCCAGCGTGACCTCACGAAAACCGAGCGCGGGCGCGGCCCCGCGCGTACTCACATAATGCATGTTCACCCCTTACGCGCGCGACGGCGCAGCGCCAGCAGATAGATGATCACCGCGACCCCGGCGAACAGGAACCATTGCACCGCATAGGCGAGATGGTTGTTGGGGATCGAGTCGACGCTGGGCATCTCGTTGGCGCTCAGCCCGGGCGCCGGCGCGTCGGCGACCAGGAGCAATGGCTGGGGCGCCGATTTGCCGAACAGGCCGGCGATCAGCGGTCGATCCGACGGCGCGTGGCTGATCATCCCGTTGACCTTGCCGCCGGCCCAGTGCGGCTTGAACTCCGGATCATGCGTCGTGCCGAGCTGGACCGAGAAGCCCGGGCCTTCCGCCCCGGTCGCACACCGCGCGATGACGCGGAAACCGGCCTTGCCCGCGCCGTCAAGCGCGAAGCTGACGGGTTTCAGACAGAACGCGCCGGCCTTGCGGAAGAGCAAATCGTCGCCGATCGGCGGGTTGGGCAAGGCGATCGGCGGCTTGGACGGATTGGCGGCGAGCACCGCGAGCAACGCGAGTTTCTGCTCGCGGCGCTGCAATTGCCAGAACCCGAGCCCGATCATCGCCGCCGCCGCTAGCACGACCAGGATCGTCGCGACGATTGGGAAGCGCTTCATCGCGGGCCCTCACTGCGATATTCGCGCGCCTTGTTGCGATATTCCAGCGCGAGCAGCCCTGCCTTCGAAACGCGTAATGCCCCCAGTACGGCAATCGCCGTCACCGGAATCCAGATGAGCAGATGAACCCAGAAGGGCGGCGACACCGATAATTCGAGTGTGATCGCCGCCGCCACGATTGCACCGCCCAGAACGAGGATCAGCAACGCGGCAGGGCCGTCGCCAACGTTGAACGTCGAAAAATCGAGTCCGCAGTCGCGGCATCTATCGGCGAATCGTATCCAGCTGGCGAACAGGGTCGGCTTGCCGCATCGCGGACACAAACCCTTCAACGCGACCTGAACCGGCGCGACCGCGGCGGGCGCAGGCCCCCCGTCGGGTCGCGTCTCCGTCATCAGCCGGCGTGGACGGGTGCGCCCCAGCCGCCCCAGACGTAGATGGTGACGAACAGGAACAACCACACGACGTCGACGAAATGCCAGTACCAGGCAGCCGCCTCGAAGCCGAAATGCTGCTTCGGCGTGAAGTCGCCCTTGTACGCCCGGATCAGGTTGATGGTCAGGAAGATCGTCCCGACCAGCACGTGGAAGCCGTGGAACCCGGTCGCCATGAAGAACGAGGCGCCATAGTTCAGGCCCTTGAACGGGAACGGCGCTTCCGAATATTCATATGCCTGGATCGAGCTGAACAGCACGCCGAGCACGATCGTCAGCCACAAGCCCTTCTTGACGCCGTCATTCTCACCGACGCCGATCAGCCCCCACAGGCCCTTCATCGCGCCGCCGCGCTGATTGTGGATCAGCGCATGGTGCGCCCAAGTCACCGTGGTGCCCGACAGCAGCAGGATGATCGTGTTGAGCAGCGGGAACTGGAAGGCGTTGATGACCTCGATGCCCTTGGGCGGCCAGACCGAGGCGGCGGCGATATTCTCGGTCGCCAGGCTCGCCGTCTTGCTCGCGGCGTCCCATACGACCGGCGCCGGGAACAGCGAGAAGTCGAAGAACGCCCAGAACCAGCCGACGAAGAACATCACTTCCGACGCGATGAACAGCACCATGCCGTAGCGCATGTGGAGCTGCACGACCGGGGTATGATCGCCCTGATGCGCTTCCCTGATGACGTTCGACCACCAGGAGAACATCGTGAACAGCACGCAGATCAGGCCGAACCCGAACACGAGCGAGCCGTAGTGCGCGCCCTTCATCCACATGATGCCGCCCGACGCCAGCACCAGCGCGGACATCGCGCCGATCATCGGCCAGGGATCGGGTTGCAGGATATGATAATCGTGGTTCTTGGCGCCGGCCATGTCGGTCCCCGTTAGACTGGTTTGATTAGGCCTCTAGCTTGACGTTTTCGCGGAATCTACCGGGTAAAACGTATAGCTGAGCGTGATGGTCTGGATATCGCGTGCGTCCGGATCCTTGAGGATCGCCGGATCGACGAAGAAGATCACCGGCATGCGCTGCGACTCGCCGGGCTTGAGCGTCTGCTGGGTGAAGCAGAAGCACTGGATTTTCTTGAAATATATCCCCGCCTGCGCTGGGGTGACGTTGAACGTCGCGGTGCCCGTCAGGGTCTGGTTCGACGTGTTGGTGGCGTCGAAGAAGGCCATGTCGCGCGCGCCGATATCGATCGTTTCCGACTCGTTCTCGGGCTTGAAATTCCATTTGAAGCCAGGCGCGACGTTGGTGTCGAACGCGACGGTGACCTTGCCGTCGACCGCGCCGGGCGCACGCAACGCGCGCCCCGTGGTGCCGTTGAGGCCCGTCGCCTGACAGAAGATGCGATAGAGCGGCACGCTGGCCCAGGCGAGGCCGGTCGAGCAACATACGCCGATCGCTGCCAAAATCGCTGTCCGTGTCGTTCGTTGCATCGCCATCACCCGTGTGACCAACCCAGCCCGATCTTGGCGATTGCAAGCGCGAAGATCAGGATCACCAGTACGCCCAGCACCAGCGCCAGCGCGAGTGCGTTGCGGCGTTGCGCCGCGAGTCGCTGTTCGTCGGGAGTCATGCCAGCCACCGATCGGCGACAACCGCGCCAAACAGAATGAAGAGATAGGCAACCGAATAGCCGAACAGGCGCTTTTCGGGGCGCATGCGATCGTCGGCACCGGTCGTGCGGAAGGTGACCTGGGCGGTCAGCAGCGCGAACCACGCCGTGGCCACTGCCGCTACCCAGCCGTAGATCGCCCCGGTCAGGCCAAGCGGCCAGGGCGCCACCGCGGCGACCGCCATCGGGATGGTATAGAGCCCGATATGGAGGCGGGTCGGCCGCTCGCCCGCGACTACCGGCAGCATCGGGATGCCGGCATTGGCATAATCGGTCTTCACGAACAGCGCGAGCGCCCAGAAATGCGGCGGCGTCCACAGGAACACCAGGGCGAATAGCAGCAACGGCAACGGCGCGAGGCTACCCGTCGCCGCCGCCCAGCCAATCAGCGGCGGGAAGGCACCCGCCGCCCCGCCGATGACGATATTCTGCGGCGTCCGCGGCTTCAGCCAGATCGTGTAGATGAAGACGTAGAACAGGATCGATGCCGTCAGGATACCCGCCGCGAGCAGATTGGTAGCGAGCCCCATCAACAGGACCGAGAAGACGCCCAGCCCGACGCCGAATTGCAGCGCCGAGTCGCGGCGCATCCGCCCAGCTGGCAGCGGCCGCCCGCGCGTGCGCTTCATCTTGGCGTCTATATCGGCTTCGAACCATTGATTGAGCGCTCCCGCCGCGCCCGCGCCGAGCGCGATGCACAAGATGGCGGTGAAGCCGATCACCGGGTGGATCGCGACAGGTGCCGCCAACATGCCGCACAGGCCGGTGAAGACGACAAGCGTCATCACCCGGGGCTTGGTCAGCGCCAGGAAATCGCGCCAGTCGGCGGGAAGAGCGATCGTCTCGGTCGTCATGGGTTGAGGGGCCTATAAGCGGCTCGCGGCGACATGCAAAGCCGATGCGCCGAAACGAAAACGCCCCGGAAACTTCCGGGGCGCTCCGTTGCCGGATCAGTACCGATCAATGATGATGGGAATCACCCCCATCTATGACGGGCAGCGTCTCGAACTGGTGGAACGGCGGCGGGCTCGACAGCGTCCATTCGAGCGTCGTCGCGCCTTCGCCCCACGGGTTGTTCGGCGCCTTCTTGCCCGCGACCAGCGACCAGATCAGGTTGACGAAGAAGATCGCCATGCCCGCGGCCATGATCATGTACCCGACGGTCGCGACCGTGTTGTAATGCTCGAAAGCGTTCGGATAGTCCGGATAGCGCCGCGGCATGCCCTGCAGGCCCAGGAAGTGCATCGGGAAGAACAGCACGTTCACGCCGATGAAGAACACCACGAAGTGCGCAATGCCCAAGGCTTCGTTGTACATCCGGCCCGACATTTTCGGGAACCAGTAATAGAAGCCTGCGAACAGCGAGAACACCGCACCGAGGCTGAGCACGTAGTGGAAGTGCGCCACCACGTAATAGGTGTCCTGCATGTAGTCGTCGACGCCGCCATTGGCGAGGACGACACCGGTCACGCCGCCGACGGTGAACATGAAGATGAAGCCGAGCGCCCAGACCATGGGGGTCTTGAAGCTCATCGAACCGCCCCACATCGTCGCGATCCACGAGAAGATCTTGATGCCGGTCGGGACCGCGATGACCATCGTCGCGGCGGTGAAGTACATCTTGGTGTTCACGCTGAGACCGGTGGTGAACATGTGGTGCGCCCACACGATGAACCCGACCACGCCGATCGCGACCATCGCGTAGGCCATGCCGAGATAGCCGAACACCGGCTTCTTGGAGAAGGTCGCGATGATCTGGCTGATCATGCCGAAGCCCGGCAGGATCATGATGTACACTTCGGGATGGCCGAAGAACCAGAACAGATGCTGGTAGAGGATGGGGTCACCGCCGCCCTCGGCCTGGAAGAAGGTCGTGCCGAAATTGCGGTCGGTCAGCAGCATGGTGATCGCCGCGGCGAGCACCGGCAGCGCCAGCAGCAGCAGGAACGCGGTGACCAGCACCGACCACACGAACAGCGGCATCTTGTGCAGCGTCATGCCCGGCGCGCGCATGTTGAAGATGGTTGTGATGAAATTAATCGCGCCCAGGATCGAGCTCGCGCCCGCCAGGTGCAACGACAGGATCGCCATGTCGACCGACGGTCCAGCCTCCTGCGTCGATAGCGGCGCATAGACCGTCCAGCCCGTACCCGCGCCGCCGTCCGCGCCACCGAAGAAGGGCGAGGCGAGCAGGAGGGTGAAGCTGGGGATCAGCAGCCAGAACGAGATGTTGTTCATGCGCGGGAACGCCATGTCCGGCGCACCGATCATCAGCGGGACGAACCAATTGCCGAACCCGCCGATCATCGCCGGCATGACCATGAAGAACACCATGATCAGCCCGTGTGCCGTCACCAGCACGTTCCACAGGTGGCGCGCCTGGTCCATGTTGACGTCGCCGCCGCCACGGATGTGATTGAGCGTATTGGCCCATTGGCCGAGGAACTGGATGCCCGGATGCATCAGCTCGGCGCGCATCAGGCCCGAAATCGCGCCGCCGATGATCCCCGCGGTGATCGCGAAGATCAGGTACAGCGTCCCGATGTCCTTGTGGTTGGTCGACATGAACCAGCGGGCGAAGAAGCCCGGCTTGTGGTCCGCGTCATGATGATGCTCGTGGCCGCCATGATGCGCCTCGAAGGCGTTGGGCGTGAGGGCAATATCGCTCATTGATCAGTTTCCGGTGTTGCCGGCACCCGCCGGGTTGGCGGTGGCGGCTTGATTCGTAACGGGCGCCGGCGTTGCGGCGTTGCCGGCGGTCGGGCCCGCGGGCGCGGCCGCATTGGCGTCGGCCGGAGCCGAGGCATTGGCGTCGGCAGGCGCGGCTGCCGCCGGCTCGGCGGCCCCGGCAACCTTGCCGCCCTTGGCGACCACCCATTTGTTGTAGACGTCGAGCGGCACGGCTTCGACCGCGATCGGCATGTAGCCGTGCTTGGGTCCGCACAATTCCGAACACTGGCCGAAATAGAGGCCCGGCTTCTCGATCGTGAAGCTGGTTTCGTTCAGGCGGCCCGGAACGGCATCAAGCTTGATCCAGAAGGCCGGGATCGCCCACGAGTGGATCACGTCGGCCGAAGTGGTCTGGAGACGGATCGGTACGCCGACCGGCAGCACGACGCGATTATCGACCGCGAGCAGGCGGGGGCCGTCATCGTCGGTGCGCGCGCGCTCGCCGGGAGCAACCTCATCCTTTTCCTTGAGCAGGTTCGAGGTGATCTCAAAGCCGCCATTGTCGGGATACGAATAGGTCCAATACCATTGGTTGCCGGTCACCTTGAGCGTGATTGCGCTCTTCGGAGGGGGCGCGAACTGCGCCTGGAGCAACCCGATCGAGGGGATCGCCAGGACCACGAGGATCAGGACCGGGACGAGCGTCCAGACGACTTCGATCGCCGTGTTGTGCGCGGTCTTCGACGGCACCGGATTCGACCGGCGGTTGAACCGGATCATCACGATGAAGAGAAGGATCAGCACGAACACCGAAATGATGGTGATCGTCGGCACCAGCCAGTGATTGTGGAAGCCGGCGGCGCGCTCGCCATTCTTGGTGACCTGGGGCTGCAGACCGATTTCGCCGTCGACCGGCTGGCCGATACCGGCCGTCGGCTTCATCGGCGGCGCGCCGTCCATCGACAGCAGCGGATCGTTCGCGGCCGGTGTCGCCGCGGCCGGAGTCGCCTTGGCGTCCGCCGCCGTGGCAGCGGTAGCGGCAGGAGCCGTCGTCGTCGCTGCCGGAGTCGCGGCGGTCGCGGGCGGCGGTGCCGCGGGCGCCTGTGGCGCGGCCTGGCCGGCGCCGGCGAGCATCAGCCCCGCCGCCAGCATCGCAGTTTTCACACCGATAAAGCGCATATTGTCGCGTCACCCTGTTCAAAGCATTTGAGCCGCGGCAGCGGCCCGGTCAGTCGCGGGTTTGGCCCGTCTGGCCCGGGCCTATACGCCGCTCGCATCGCAATCTTCAAGCGCGGGAGTCGATTTTCGCAGCGACATGGCGTTGCGCGGCTCGAACCGGACCCGTATCTGGGGCGCCAGATGAGCGGTTTCCCTTCCGAACGCCTGCGCCTGGGCGTCAATATCGACCATGTCGCGACCGTGCGCAACGCACGCGGCTCGGGCTATCCCGATCCCGTGCGCGCCGCCTTGCTTGCGGCCGATGCAGGCGCCGACGGAATCACCGCGCATCTCCGCGAGGATCGTCGCCACATCACCGACCAGGATATCGCACGGCTATCGGCCGAGCTGCCGATCCCGCTCAATCTCGAAATGGCGGCGACCGACGAGATGCTGGAGATAGCGCTGCGGCATCGCCCGCACGCCGCCTGCATCGTTCCCGAAAAGCGCGAGGAGCGCACCACCGAAGGCGGGCTCGATGCCGCCGGCCAGCATAATCACTTGGCGCCGATGGTTCGCGCCCTGGGTGCGGCCAATATCCGCGTGTCGCTGTTCATCGAGCCTGATCCGCCCCAGATCGAGGCGGCGATCAGCCTCGGCGCGCCGGTCGTCGAGATCCATACCGGCCGCTATTGCGAACTGGACGGCGAAGAACGCGCCGTCGAACTCCGCCGAATCGCCGATGCTGCCGCGCTCGCCGCCAAGAACGGGATCGAAGCGCATGCCGGCCACGGCCTGACCTTCGACAATGTCGTGCCGATCGCCGCGATCGCGCAGATTCGCGAACTCAATATCGGCCATTTCCTGATCGGCGAGGCGATCTTCGACGGGTTGGCGCCGGTGGTGAAAAGGATGCGCGCGCTGATGGACGAGGCGCGATGATAGTAGCCGACGACAAGGTCCTCCCCGAGCTTGCTCGGGGAGGGGGACCATCGCGGAGCGATGGTGGAGGGGCTAATCTGGTACCGCCCAGGCCCCGCCACCACCGGCTACGCCGGCGGTCCCCCTCCCCCAGCGAGCTGGGGGAGGAATTGGCCTGCACATGATCATCGGTATGGGCTCGGACCTCTGCAATATCGAGCGGATCCAGAATTCACTCGATCGCTTCGGCGAGCGGTTCGAGAATCGCGTCTTCACCGACATCGAACGCGCCAAGGCGAATCGCCGACCGTTCACCAAGGCGGGTACGCTGGCCAAGCGCTTCGCCGCCAAGGAAGCCTTTTCCAAGGCGGTCGGAACCGGGTTCAAAGCCGGCGTGTTCATGAAGGATATCGGCGTGGTCAACGCGCGGTCGGGCGCGCCGACCCTGGCGCTGAGCGGCGGCGCCAAGGCCAGACTCGACGCGATCACGCCGGCTGGTCACGTGTCTTATATACATGTAACACTAACCGACGATCACCCCTGGGCACAGGCATTCGTGGTGATCGAGGCGCGGCCCGCGCCGAATGATGCTATCGGGTCGGCAATTGCTATCGGAATCGGTGAATGAGTGACGAGTTGGCGTTGAACGACGGAGAATTCGAGCCCGCGGCGACCCCGGTGGAACCCGCGGTCCCTGCTCCCGCCGACAAGTGGCGCGCGCGCGCACGCGCCGTCTGGAAAGAGATTGCCGGCATCTTCTGGCTGATCCTGGCCGTGCTGGGCTTCCACAGCTTCATCGCCAAGCCGTTCTACATCCCATCCGAATCGATGCTGCCCGGGCTGGAGGTCGGCGATCAGCTGGTCGTCGCTAAATATGCTTATGGCTGGTCGTTCATCTCGCCCACTTTACCCAATCCCGCTGCGATGTGGCGCGACCTGGTCGAGCACAAGCCGCAGGAAAGCTGGGGCGTGCAATTGCCGTTCATCCATGGCCGGCTGTTCGGCCGGTTGCCCGAACGCGGCGATGTGGTCATCGTCACGCCGCCGGGGCGCAACACCGATTATATCAAGCGCGTGATCGGCCTGCCGGGGGACCGGATCGAGGTCCGCAACGGCGTCGTGTTCATCAACAACGTGCCGGTGAAGCGCGGCCCGGTCCATTATGTCGACCTGCCCGATTACGGCGGCGTTGCGCTCACCGGCGGGGAATACGGCACGACCTGTGACATTCCGGGCGGCCTGCAGGGACCGGACGGCAAGCATTTCTGTCGATTGCCGCTGGTCCGCGAGACGCTGCCCAACGGGCGCAGCTTCGAAACCGTCGACCTCAGCCGGAGCACGCCGGGCAGCGATCCGAATTATTACGAAGGCGACAATTACGGTCCGATCACGGTTCCGGCCAATCATGTCTTTCTGATGGGCGACAATCGCGAACGTTCCGCCGACAGCCGCATCGCGCTCGACCAGGGCGGGCTAGGCGGGCCGGTGCCGTGGGAATATATCGGCGGCCGCGCCGAGTTCATTACCTTTTCCAAGAACGGCAGCGCGACCTGGAACCCGCTGACCTGGTGGGGCGGCCTGCGCGGTGGCCGCGCCGGTACCTCGCTCCACCCGGCGCGGGATAAATAGTGGCTGACGACACCCCCACGCTGGTCGCCGAGCCCAGCCCCAATGAGATGCGCGATCCCGAGATGCGCCGCGAGTTGAAGCGCGCGGCCGTCTGGCTGGGACTCGCCGCGACGATGGCGCTGGTCGTGATCCTGATCCAGCCGATCCTGATCATCCTGGCGGGTCTGGTATTCGCCTCGATGCTCGATGGCGGCGTCCGGCTGCTGGGACGCGCCCTGCCGATTCCGCGCGGCTGGCGACTGCTGATCGTCGTCGTCCTGACGATCGCCTTCATCGGAACCGTCTTTTACAAGACCGGCGCCGGCGTGGTGATCCAGTTCCAGCAGCTCCAGGCGACGCTCGAAATCCAGGCCGACCGACTATCGCAATGGGCGGCCGCGCAGGGCATCCTGCCGGGCGCCGACGACCTCAAGGGTCTGGCGCAACAGGCATTGGGGTCGGTCGGCAAGCTGACCAGCTGGATCGGTACTGCGCTGGGCGCGGTCACCACATTGTTCATGATCATGGTGATCGGCCTGTTCGTCGCGATGGAGCCCAGGATCTACGATCGCGGGCTGCAATGGATGGTGCCGAGCGATTATCGCGGCGAATTCTCGATTACGCTGGCGCGGATGGCGAAGCAGCTCCGCCGCCTGCTTGCGGGGCGACTGGCGGGCATGGCGTTCGAAGGCGTGGTGACGTGGATCGCGCTCAGCCTGTTTGGCATCCCGATGGCGCTGGTGCTCGGCATCATCACCGGCATGCTCGCCTTCATTCCCAATATCGGCGCGTTCGTCAGCGGCGTGCTGATGGTGGCGGTCGGCTTCAGTGCGGGGATGGACAAGGGGCTGACTGCGATCGCGATCTATTTCGTCGTCCAGACGTTCGACGGCTGGGTCGTGATTCCGTTGGTCGCGCGGCGCACGGTCGACCTGCCGCCGGCGCTGACCCTGTCGATGCAGATCCTCGCTTCGACCCTGTTCGGCGTGCTCGGGCTCGCGCTCGCCGACCCGCTCACCGCGATGATCAAGGTCGCCCTCGAGCGCAATTCGGAACGTACCGCCGAGGAGGATGCCGAGGCGGCGGCCGCCGGCATGGGCATGCTGTGACGATCAGGCTGCACGATTATTGGCGCTCGTCGGCCAGCTATCGCGTTCGCATCGCTCTGGCGATGAAGCAGGTCGACTATGAGCGCCACGACGTCAATCTGCTCAAGCGCGAGCAGGTCGCGCCGGAGAATCTAGCGGTCAATCCGCAGGGGCTGGTGCCGACGATCGAGATTGACGGCCATGTTCTGGCCCAGAGCCTCGCGATCATCGACTATCTCGACGCGCGCTTCCCCGACCCTCGGCTGATCCCGGCCGACGCATTCGCCCGCGCCATGACCTTGCAGCGCGCCCTGGTGATCGCCGCCGACATCCATCCGATCGACAATCTGCGCGTGCTGCGCCGGCTGAGCGAGATGGGCGTCGACCAGGCGGCGCGCGACGTTTGGTACCGCCATTGGATCGTCGAGGGCTTCACCGCGCTGGAAGCCATGGCGGGCAGCGGCGCCTTCCTGGGCGGCGCCACGCCCGATCTGTCCGATGTCTGCCTGGTGCCCCAGATGTACAATGCCCGGCGGTTGCAGACGCCCCTCGAAGCCTTCCCCCGGCTGGTGGACATCGACGCCCGGCTGACCGCGATCGACGCCATCGCGGCGGCACACCCCGACCAGTTCCAGCCCGCCGACTGAGCATAGAACTCACGGCTCCAAATCAGTCGGTAAACGTCAGTCCGGGCAGTTTCGGCCCCGCTCCGTGGTCAACGATGAATTGCGCGATGATCTGCCGCATCGCCTGGTTGGTGATGCTGTTATAGGTCGTGTTGAAATCATGCCCCGAATAGGGAAACAGGATTCGGCGGATTTCGAGCCCGCCGGCTTTCGCCCTACGCACGAAATCCGCCCCCGCTTCCGGCGATAGCAAGGGATCGGACGCGCCGCTCAGGATCAGAGTCGGCGGATTGCTGGGGAACTGAAACTTGCGCAAGTCGATCGCGGCATAACGCTCGGGATAATCGCGCGGCGATCCGCCGATATAGCGTGTCAGGCACGAACGCTGCTCGTCGCGCAATTCGCCCGTATAATACCACGATCCGATGACATCGATCAGCGGCGCCTTGGCGACCACGGCTGCGATATGCGGAATGGTCGGGCCGCATTCCGGGTCGGTACGCTTGGCATCGGCCAGATATCCGGCCGCCATCGCCAAGCTGCCCCCCGCCGATCCGCCGGTCAACGTCACGCGATCGAGATCGATATGCAATGCCGCAGCGTTAGCGGCGGTCCAGGCAAGCGCGCATTGCACGTCGCGCGTGGCCAGATTCCAGGTCGGCCGATCGTCCCTGGCCAGCCGGTAGTCGATGCTGATCACGGTCCAGCCATGGTCGGCGAACCAGCGCTGGTTCGCGGCGCCGGACGAGCGACTGCCCTGAAAGAAACCGCCGCCATGCACGGCGATCAGCACCGGACTTGGCGTGTTGGCTGGAGTTCCCGCCGGATGATAGATGTCGAGCCAGAGGTCTTCGCCACCCGGTCGCGAATAGACTCGACTTTCGTCGGGACGAGCGCCGTCACGCACCTCGCGCAATTCGAGTGCCTTGACCACGTTGATCCGCGCGCCGTTGACCTGCGCGATATAGAGCAGGTGAAGCATCACCCAGGTCGTGAGCGCAATGGTTGCGACCGCAGTCACGACGATGGCGATCGCGGCCCGCGATTTGAATAGGGAGTTCGCCAGCAAGCCGATCAACAAGGCGACGATCGCCCATAGGAATAGCCACGACGTGTGGTTGGGCACGACGCCCAACGCATAGATGCGAAACCACGGGACGATCGGCACGATCGCGCCGAGCAGGATCAGCAGACACGGCAGCACCATGATCCAGGCGATGGTCATCATGCCGGTACGGCACAGTCTGATCGCCATGCTCATGCCGCGCCCTCCGGCGATGCGGCGTCGGGCATCCCGGCCGCGGGGGCATTAGCCGGCGGGGCGACCGGCCGCACGCCCAGCACGCCCGACAAATTGGGCAAGCGCGCGATCGCCGTCCATGCCGCCAATGTCGTGCCGGCCGCCAACGCCAGCAACAGCGCGCCCGAAAAGCCCCAGGCAGACCACAAAGCGAACACCAGCGGGTGCCAAAGGTAGAAGAACAGGCTGTCTCGGCCGATCGCGCTGATCAACGCGACGTCGAACGTTATCCGCCGCAGCCAGGGAAACAAGACGATCAGCGGGACGCACAGCAGCAGTTCGGCGGCCGCCTCTGCCGCCGTCGAGGGATGGTCGTACAGGCGCGACCACCACAACAGCCCCGCGAACGCGACCAGCAGCAGCCGATATTCATGCGTCGGCGCGGGGCGACGCGCGACCCACATCCCCAGCGCGAAATAGATCGGATAGATGAAATAGCGCCGGTCGGGCGTCCATGCGTCGAACTGCCAGACATCGTGCCCAACGCCGAACACGTACATCGACCCGATGCTGATCGGAATGGCGATCGCGAGCATCGTCGCGGGACCGAGGCGGCACAGCTTCGCCGCGAACATGAAGGCTAGGATGACCGGTACGAACCACAAATGATACGGCGGACGGATCATCGCATAGAAGGGCGAGAACCAGTCGATCGATCCGGTGATCACCAACGCCATCGCACAAGCGGCGAGCCAGGGGAGCACCATGCGGTCATAATATTTCCGCAGCAGCCCGGTCGACGACAGGCTCCGCGCCTGTTCGAGGTTGAACAGATAGCCGGTCAGACCGATGAATAGCGGCATCCGAAAGCCGACCCCGAACCAGGTCAGGAAATGGTGGCGTTGGCTCAGTTCGGCGAAATGTCCCAGGATGACCAGGATGACCAGCGCGCCGCGAAACAAGTCGATGCCCGAAACGCGCTGCTTTTCGACGCGCGGCGGGGGTGATGCCCACGCGACATCGCGGTTCTGAAGGCCCTCCCCCATGGACTGGGATATTGCCGGGCAGCCGTTTCGATCCGTTGAGCGACGATGGTAAACGCCGTCTTTACCACTCTTTCGCTCTCAGCCGCCGATCGTTGGACATCGCGCAGGGAAGGTTGCCGCCGCTTTAAACGTTTCAAAACGACTGGTCGGTAAAGCGCGAGCCTATGGCTAGTCAGCACACCGCATCGCTCCATTCGTCGCAGGGCGGCGAATCCCCGGCAACCCGCGCGGCCGCTTTCGTCGCGCCACCCTTCTCGACGCCGCATGTCGTCGCGGAGATCGCCAAGCGCCATCCCGATGCCACCGCGCTGGTCGCGCCGTGTGGCACGCTCAGCTATGCCGAACTCGACGCCCAGGCGAGCCGTGTCGCCGCCTGGTTGCAGGCACGCGGCGTCGGTCGCGAATCGCTCGTCGGCGTGTGCCTCGAACGCTCGTTCGACCAATTGGTCGTCGTACTTGGCGCTTGGAAAGCGGGTGCTGCCTATCTGCCGCTCGATCCGAGTTGGCCCGACGGCCGCCTCCAGACGATTGTCGAGGAAGCCGCCTGCGCCCTCGTCGTCGGCCGCGAAGACACCGCCGCGCGCGTGCCAAACAGCCCGACGCCGGTCGTCACGCTCGACTGGCAGTCGCCCGAACTCGCTGATGCCGAGCCGCTCGCGCCGACGCCCAACGATCCTGATGCGCTGGCCTATGTGATCTATACCTCGGGTACGACCGGCAAGCCCAAGGGCGTCGAGGTCACGCACGCCAATCTCTCCTGGCTGATCGGCTGGCACAACGAAGCGTTCGGCGTCACCGCCGAGGATCGCGGCAGCCACCTCGCCGGCCTCGGCTTCGACGCCTCGGTCTGGGAAGTCTGGCCCTATCTGTGCGCCGGCGCCTCGGTCGTGCTGGCGACCGACGACGTCCGCACCTCTGACGAACGCCTGCGCGCCTGGCTGATCGTCCAGGGCGTCACCGTCGCTTTCGTTCCCACCGCGCTCGCGCAGGACCTGGTCCGCGACGATTGGGCGGTGGGCACCAAGCTGCGCTACATCCTGACCGGCGCCGACCGCTTGCTCGGCCGCCCGCGCCCCGGCCTGCCCTTCGCTTTGGTCAACAATTATGGGCCGACCGAATGCACCGTGGTCGCTACCTCGGCGATCGTGCCGCCGGGCAATGAAGAAACCGGGCTTCCCGCGATCGGCTATCCGATAAAGGGGACGACGATCCGCATCCTGGACGCCGACCGCCACTCCGTGGCCGATGGCGAGCAGGGAGAAATCTATATCGGCGGGCCGCAGGTAGCGCGCGGCTATCGCCACCAGCCCGATCTCACCGCCGCGGCTTTCGTCACGATCGACGGCGAGCGCTTCTATCGCACCGGCGATCGCGCCGCTTGGCGTCCCGATGGCCAGATCACCTTCCACGGCCGCGTGGATGACCAGGCCAAGGTCCGCGGCCATCGCGTCGAGCCCGAGGAAACGGCCAGCGTCCTCCGTACCCATCCCGGCGTCCGCACCGGCGCCGTGATCGCGGCGCCATCGCCTGATGGCGGCGACATGCTGGTCGCCTATGTCGTCGAGAAGGATCCGCTGTCCGCCGAAGAGCTGCGCGAATTCCTCGGCAAGACGCTCCCCGAATATATGATCCCCGGCGCGTTCGTCCGGATGGACGCGTTACCGCTCACCGCCAACGGCAAGCTCGACAAGCGTGCCCTGCCCGAACCGAGCGACGCCAACGCGCTCGCCTCGGCCGGCTTCGCCGCCCCCGAGACGCCGGCGGAAGAAAAGCTCGCCGAGATTCTCGAAGGCGTGCTTGGCCGCGGCAATGTCGGGGTAGACGACAATTTCTTCCTGCTTGGCGGTCACTCGCTGCTCGGTACCCAGGTCGTGCTGCGCGCCGGCGAGGCGTTCGGCATCGACCTGACTTTGCGCGACCTGTTCCAGGCGCCGACCATCCGCCAGCTCGCCGCGCGGATCGAGGAGATCGTCTTCGCGATGATCGAGGCGATGGACGACGACGAAGCGGCCAGCCGCGCCCAGCAATAACGGCCGAACGGAGAGCCGACAGACATGACCGAGCAATCGCCCATCGCCGCGGCGCAGCCGTTCGATCCGAGCCTTAGCCTGTTCCAGCTGCTCGATCCCAAGGTCCACGCCGATCCCTTCCCCTTCTACCGCCGCCTCCGCGAGGAAGCGCCGGTGACGTGGGATCCGTTCATGCACACCTGGGTCGTGACGCGGTATGAGGACGTGCATTTCGTGCTGAAGGAATTCAGCGCCGACCGCACACCCGATCCGAAGAAGATGGAAGCGCTTGGCCTGCCCTCGCTCGGCCCGGTCGCCGACCTGATGGCGCGCCAAATGCTGTTCCTCGACGCGCCCGACCATACCCGCCTGCGCAAGCTTTGCATGAGCGCCTTTACCCCGCGGCGGGTCGAGGCGATGGAAGACAAGGTCCGCGAGATCGCGCACGGCCTGATCGACGAGGCCGCCAAGGGCGGCGAGTGCGAGCTGATCGCCGATTTCGCCGAGCCGTTCCCCGCGATCGTGACGGCCGGGCTGCTCGGCGTGCCGCTCGAGGATCATCGCCAGCTCAAATCCTGGTCGGCGACCTTCGCCGAGATGCTCGGCAACTTCCAGCACAATCCCGACCGCATCCGCGACGTGCTGAAATGCGTCGCCGACATGACCGGCTATTTCCGCGATGCGGTGCGCGAGCAGGAGCGCAACCCGCATGACGGGCTGATCCGATCGCTGATGGACGCCGAGGTCGATGGCCAGCGCCTGTCCGAGGACGAGGTCATCGCCAACACCATCGTGACGATGGTCGGCGGCCAGGAAACCACCACCAATCTGATCGGCAACGGAATCCTGACGCTCACCCGCCAGCCGGACAAGATGGCGCAATTGCGCGCACATCCCGAGATCATCGAGAGCGCGGTCGAGGAATTGCTGCGCTATGAGACGCCGAGCCAGCACACCGCGCGCATCGTCAAGCAGGACACCGAAATCGGCGGCAAGCTGATGAAGAAGGGTGAAGCGGTGATGGCGGTGATGGCCGCCGGCAATCGCGATCCAGAGCGCTTCCCCAATCCCGACGAGCTCGATTTGACCCGCACCGATAACCGCCACCTCGCCTTCGGCTGGGCGGCGCATTTCTGCTTCGGCGCGGCGCTGGCGCGGATGGAGGCGCGGATCTCTTACCTCGCTTTGCTCGCGCGGATGGAGGACATTCGCGTCGCGGTGCCGGAGAGCACGCTCGAATGGCGGACCAATTCGGGGCTGCGTGGCCTGTCCGCCTTGCCGCTCGCTTTCCGTCCCGTCGCGGGCTGACACCCATGAACGCGCATGTCGATTTGTCCGCGTCGAAGCGGGCGCTGCTCGAAAAGATGATGCGGGGCGGCGGTGTCGACTCCGCCAAGCCGCAGCAGATCGAGAAGCGTGCGCCCGACGCAGAGATTCCGCTGTCGGCCGACCAGCGCCAAGTGTGGCTCCACGCCATCATGGCGCCGGACATGCCGCTCTATAACGAATCGATCACGATCCATCGTTTCGGCAGTTTCGACCGCCGCGCGATGGAGCGCAGCGTGAACGAGATCCTGCGCCGCCACGAGGCCTGGCGCACCGCGTTCGTCGAAGAAGGCGGCGTGCTGGTCCAGCGCGTCCGCGAGCATCAGGACATCCTGCTGCCCTATGACGATGTCAGCCATCTGCCCGAAGCGGAGCGCGATGCCGCCGCGCTGGCAATCGGTCAAGAGGACGCCCGCCGCGCGATCGACCTCTCCGACGCGCCTTTGTTCCGCGCACGGATCGTCAAGCTCGCCGACGATAATCACCGGCTCTATTTCACGCTCCATCACATCATCTTCGACGGTGTCGCGATCTACCGCGTCATCGTGCCCGAACTGGCCAAGCTGTACGATGCCTTTGCGCGCGGCGCGCCCTCGCCGCTGCCGATGCCGGCGCTGCAATATGGCGATTACACCATCTGGCAGCAGGAGCATCTCAAGAGCGCGCCGATCCAGAAGCAGATCGATTACTGGCGCAAGACGCTGGCCGACGCGCCGCCCAAGCTCGAGCTGGTAGGCGACCGCACCAAGCCGGCGCGGCCGACCCATGCCGGGTCGATGGAAGTGTTCGAAATCCCGAACGACCTGATCGAAAACCTCAAGCAGGTCGGGCGGCGCCATGGCGTCACGCTCTACATGACCCTGCTCGCCGCCTATCACGCGCAGCTTCACCTCTATACCGGCGAAGAGGACATCATCGTCGGCGGCGTCACCGATCTGCGCCGTCGTCCCGAGCTCGAGAATGTCGTCGGCTATTTCCTCAACACGCTCTCGTTGCGCGCCAAGCCCAAAGGCGAAACGCGGTTCAGCGATTTCCTGATCGAGGTCCGCGATTCGGTGCTCGGCGCGCTCGCCGCGAGCGAAGCACCGTTCGACGAGGTCGTCCGCTCGCTCGACGTCAAGCGTCAACCGGGCACCCATCCCTTGTTCAACTGTCTGTTCTCGATCGAGCCGCCGGTCGATCCCTTCCCCGACGGCTGGGACCTGACCCAGATGGACGTCGTGGTCGGCGGCGCCAAGTTCGACCTCTATCTCGAGCTCGACGAGCGCCAGAACGAGGGAATGCACGGCCGCTTCCTCTATTCGACCGAATTGTTCGATCCGTCGACCGTACGGCGGATGATCGGCCATTACATGACGATCCTGGAGGGCGTGGTCGCCGACGCGACGCTGCCGCTCAAGGATCTGCCGCTGCTCGGTGAGAGCGAGCGCCGCAAGCTGCTGACCGACTGGAACGCGACCGAGGCAGCGCCGCCACCGAACTTGCTGCCTGACGCCTTCCGCGCGCAGGTCGCCGCGCGCCCGGACGCCACCGCGATCCGCTTCGGTGAACATGCGGTCAGCTATGCGATGCTGGACGCGTGCGCCGGCGCAATCGCCGCGTCGCTACACGCCGCCGGCATCGAAAAGGGCGATCTGGTCGGAATCTGTCTCGACCGCTCGCCCGACATGGTCGCCGCCTTGCTGGCGGTACACCGGCTGGGCGCGGCGTACTTGCCGCTCGATCCCGATTTCCCCGCGACGCGACTCGACTATATCGCGAAGGACGCCGGCGCGAAGGCGCTGCTCAGCGAGCGAGCGCTCGACCACATCCTCGCCCATTGCGGCTTGCCACGCATCCTGATCGATGATGTTCGCGAAGGCGCGCCTGCCCCTGCCGCCGTGTTGGTGCAGGCCGAGGACCTAGCCTACGTGCTCTACACGTCAGGGTCGACCGGCAACCCCAAGGGAGTCGAGATCGGTCATGGCGCGCTGATCAACCTGCTCGAATCGTTCCGCGCCAATCCCGGTTTCACCGCGGAGGATTCGCTCCTCGCAGTCACGACCCTGTCGTTCGACATCGCCGGACTCGAACTGTTCCTGCCGCTGATCAGCGGCGGCGAGCTGATCCTCGCGCCCAAGAGCGTGACCGCCGACCCGCGCCAATTGAACGAATTGTTCGTCAGCGCCCGGCCGAGCGTCATGCAGGCGACGCCCGCGACGTGGCGCGCGTTGATCGAGGCCGGCTGGCAAGGCTCGCCGACACTCCGCATCCTGTGCGGCGGCGAAGCCTTGCCGCGCGATCTCGCGGAAAACCTGATCCAGCGCTCGGGCGAGCTGTGGAACGTCTATGGCCCGACCGAGACGACGATCTGGTCGACGCTCGCGCGAGTGACGCCGGGCGACGGGCCAGTGCCGATCGGCCGGCCGCTCGCCAACACCACGATCCACATCCTCGACCGATACCGCAACACCGCGCCGATCGGCGTGGTCGGCGAATTGTTCATTGGCGGCGCCGGCCTGGCGAAGGGCTACCGCCATCGCCCAGACCTCACCGCCGAGCGCTTCGTCGAGATCAGGGGCGAGCGGCTGTACCGCACCGGCGACCTGGCCAAATACCAGGCGGACGGGACGATCCTGTGCCTCGGCCGGGTCGACAATGACGAGAAGATCCGCGGCTATCGCGTCGCGGTCGAGGAGATCGAAGGCGCACTCTCCGAGCATCCCGACATCGTTGCCGCCGCCGTGCGCAGCTGGCCCGACGCCTCGGGCGAACGCGCGCTAGCGGCTTATGTCGTGACGCGCGGCGACGACATGCCGAGCCGCGCCGAATTGCGCGCGCATCTCGCCAAGACCTTGCCCGACTACATGATCCCCTCGCATTTCGAGCATCTCTCGGCGCTGCCGATGACGCCGAACGCGAAGGTCGATCGCAAGGCGCTGCCCCAACCCGGCGGCGCCGGCGCCCGGCAGATCGAACCGCCTCAGGGCGAGACCGAAACCACGCTCGCCGCGATCTGGTGCGACCTGCTGCGCATCGGCCAGGTCAGCCGCGACGACAGTTTCTTCGAACTCGGCGGCCATTCCTTGCTGGTCGCGCGGCTGCTGGTTCGCATCGAGCAGCAATGGGGCCGCCGCATCGGCATGGCCGAATTCTTCCAGGCGCCGACGCTCGACAAGCTCGCCGCACGGATCGAGGGCAATGCCACGTCCGATCTCGGCGAGTGGGTGCCGCTCCAGCCCAAGGGGAGCGAATTGCCGTTGCTCTGGCTCGACGGCGGCCCGACCTTCATGGCGCTGGCCGGGGCGATGGGCAGCGATCGGCCGTTCCTTGGCCTGCCGCTCGGCCCGATCCTCGAGCGCACGCTCAAGCCGGGCATGACCTTCGAGCAGATGGCGTCCGAGATCGTCGCGGTGATCCGCGCAACGCGCCCCAAGGGGCCGTATCTGATCGGCGGCTGGTGCACCAACGGCATCATGGCGTTCGAGGTCGCGCGGCAATTGCGCGCTTCGGGCGAGGACGTGCCGCTGCTCGCGCTGGGGCATTCGATGAACCCGGTCGCGTTCCAGCGGATCACGTCCACCCAGATGCGGATGAGCAAGGCACGCTACCATCTCGGCGTGTGGAGCAACCTGCCGATCGGCAAGCGGCTCGATTACGCCTTCGACCGAGCGCGCGGGCTGATGGAGGATGTCGGCGTCGCCGAGATCGCCGAGCGCGAGGGCCGCTACCGCGTCTTCGCCGCGCAGATGGAACAGGCCGCATATAGCTATTTCCCGGGCGATTATGATGGCGCGGTCGCCTTGTTCCAGCCGGCCGAGCGCTTGGCGGTACTCGACAGCCGGCCGGGCTGGGCGGAGGTCGTGCGCGGCTCGCTCGAATCGTACGACATCCCCGGCACACACGGCACCATGGCCGAGCCGCCCAATGTCGCGACCTTCGCCCAGCGGCTGAACGAAGCGCTCGATCGGGCCTGCCGGCCGGGTCGCCGCCTGAGGCCCTGATCATGGAGATGGTCGCGATCGACCAGGCCGCGCCGGGCATCGCGACCCTGGCGTTGTTCGACCTCGACCTGCCGCGTGCGGAACTCGACGAATATAGTTTCTGGCTCGATGCGGACGAGCTTCTGCGCGCATCGCGGTTTCGCCGCGCGATCGACCGCGACCGATTCGTCGCGCGGCGTGGACTGATGCGCGCGCATCTCGGCCACGATTTGGGCGTCGCGCCGCAGATGGTGCGGATCGCCACCGACGCCTGCGGCAAGCCGTTCCTGCGCGACGACCCCGATCTCGCGTTCAACCTGGCGCATTCGAACGGAGTGGCGCTGCTGGCGACGATGCGCGGTGGGGCGATCGGCTGCGACATCGAATGGCGCAATCCCGACCTCGCCTGTCCGCGCGTCGCCGAGCGGCTGTTCGCGCCTGAAGAATATGAAACGCTGGCCGCATTGCCGCCCGAGCAGTGGATCGCCGGCTTCTACAATTGCTGGACGCGCAAGGAAGCGTACGTGAAGGCGCTCGGCCTCGGCCTGTCCTATCCGCTCGACGCTTTTACCGTGTCGGTCGCGCCCGGCGAAGCAGCGCGCTTCACCAGCGACGAAAAGGGCTGGGCACTAAGTGCGTTCGAACCGTCACCCGGCTATCAGGCCGCGCTGGTGACCGGGACAGGTCCTTCGCCCGGGCGGTAATAAGGTTTGCCGCGCACCATCGCGATCGCCTCGAGCACAATGTCCTTCGAGAACACCCACAGCCAGCCGAGATACGCGACGCCGCCGGCCGCAACCAGGATCGCGAGCCGGAGCTGCACCGCCATCGCGGGCAGGATGGTGTCGATCCCGACAACCAGCGCACCCATCGCGATAGCCGGGGTCACGGTTGGCGCGATCGCCTTCGCCAGCGCCATAGCCGACAGGCCGAGCACCGGCAGCACGCGCCAGGCGGTGATTGCGAGATAGACGAAATAGGCAAAGAACCAGGACGCGGCGAGCCCGGTCACGCCCCAGCGCAGCCCGACCACGAACGCCAGCGGCAACAGCACCGCGCCGATCATGCCGGTATGGACGTTGATCCCCGGTCGCCCCATCGCGCTGCACGCCGGGCTGAACAGCACCTGGAGCGTCATCGCCGGCATCGCCAAAGCGAGCAACCGGACCAGCGGCGCCGCCGCGACCCACTTCGGCCCGAGCACGGTCGCCACCAACGGTCCGGCGGTTACCGCCAGCCCGATATAGAAAGGCATCGCGACCAGCATCACCATCCGCGACGAGCGCGCGAAGCCCTGCGCGACGGCATCGCGATCGTCCTGCATCCGGGCATAGATCGAAAAGGCGACGTCGTTGATCGCGGGCACGAACTTCGACACCAGTATCTGGGTCAGGAACAGCCCGGTCGTGTAGAGACCGAGCGTCGCCGGATCGAGCACGCGGCCGGCGATGAACACGTCGGCCTGGCTCTGCAGCACCCAGAAGAATTGGCCGGCCGCCATCAACCCGCCAAACTTGGCGAGGTCGCCCGCCCCGCGGAAATCGAACAGCGGCCGGTAATGATGGCCTGACACCTTGGTCATCCCGATTGCGCGCGTGACGTACAGGACCGCCGGCGCCAGGATCAGCGTCCACACGCCAAGCCCGGCATAAGCGCCCGTCAGCGCCGCCACCGCGCCGGTGATAGACGACAGGAAATAGACCTTGGCCTGTTGCTTGAAGTCGATCGCGCGCGCCAGCAGCGCATAGGGGAAAGCCACGAACGGCGTGGTGGCATAGATGAACGCCTGTACCCTGAGCAGGTCGGCGACAATCGGCTGGTGGAAATAGGCCGCGACCAGGGGCGCGATCGCGAACTGCACCGCACCCAGTCCGAAGTTAAGCACGATCAGCATGCCGTAGAGTTGGCGGATCGTGCGCTCTTCGGCATCGGGTTGCTGGATCAACCCGCTGGCCAGCCCCGCGCCGTTGAGCATGTTGAGCACCGCCAGCACGACCTGGGTCATCGCGAACAGGCCATAATCGTGCGGGTCGAGGATGCGGATGACCAGGAAGGTCGCGCCCCAGGTGATGATCTGCCCGACGATCTGTGCGCCCGAGCGCCAGATCACCGCCGATCGCGCCTGCGCGAACAGCGAGGGCGATTCTTCTTCCGGCTTGGACACGGGCGCATGCAGCATCGCCGCTTCATGCACCCGACACGATTAAGTGCGCGTAAACCGCGTCCGCCCGCCGTTGCCGGCGGGTGCGGCGCTCAGTTCACCGCGATCGAGACAGTGATCACATCCGAATAGGTTCCCGCGCGCTTCTGCGCGACGTTACCGATCGCGAAGCGGAACGGGACCGACCGCCGCGCGCGATCGGTGCCGAGCGACGAATTGTAACTGGCCGCGCCGCCCAGAACCAGCGTGCGGTCACCCACCACGATGCCATAGGGGATCGCCCAGTCGGTACCGGCGAGCTTGAGCTTGCCGTTATTCTGGGATTCGAACGATATGGTGAATCCGCGCGTGCTCTGGATATAGAGTGTCAGCGGCACCTGAGCGACGCCTTCTTGCAACGTACCGAGATCGACGAGTGCGCGCCCCTCGCTCCGCGTGAACGCCCCCGACAGGCCGATCAACGCCGCTGCCTTGACGTCCAGTCCGAGCGTGAGCTGCCGGCTTGCCGCGACACCGCCCTGTTCGTCTTCGGCGATAAGCCGCAGATTCTGGCTGAACCTGCCATCGGAACGCAGGTCGTCAGTCGTCACGACGAGCCCGAAACGCAGCGTCTGCGACGCCCCGGGATTGACCACCACCAGCGGCCGCGCCGGCGAGGCGAGCGTGCGCCCGCTTCGCGGGGTGACGTCCTCGTTGCTGGTCCGGTTGAGCAAGGTGTAGGGCAGGCGCGGATCGGTCCCTTGGTCGAGCCCGAACGGCTGCTGGTCGGTATCGAAGCTGGGCCGCACCCGGCACGCCGCGCCGCCGTCATTGTAGAATGTCAGGTCGAACTCGTCAGACGCGGGCGCCGACCCGAACGGATCGAAACCGTGGATGACCCAATTCGACACCGGCGCCTCGATCCTGAGATGGCATTCGGGCGAGCGCCCTTGCGCCTGAGCCATCGCCGCGAGCGGCGATCCCGCGACGAACATTGCTCCGATTGTGGCCAGCAAGCGACAGATCGTCATCGTACTCCTCCCGCTTCCAGCTTGATAATACCCATCGTCACCAACCCGGTCGTATCCGATGGCACGTCGATTTCGAAATGTCCGCTGCCGTCGCGCAGCGTGACCACATAGCGTGTCGCCGGCTTCAGACTCATCACCGCGAACCGGCCGGTCGAATTGGTGAAGAACGGCACGCCCGGATCGCTGGGCTTGCCGATCGGCCGCGCGACGCCGGCGGCGAGGCGCACCGGGCCGCCATCGGCAAAGGTCAAGGTGCCCGCGGCACTGACGAAAGCGTCGGTACCCACGCGGATGGCATAGCCGCTGCGATAGGGTGGTCGCACGCGATACACTCCCGGTCCGAGGTCATATCCGGCGGGTGGGTCCTTGACGTCATAGGGCACCGATTGATCGGCATAGGAGGTCAGATAATTGTTGACCGCGCCGCCGGTGAAATCGCTTTTGCTGACATATTCGGCGTCTGCCACCGATTGGCCGGCGACCACCGTCTTCCCCTTCAGTGTCTTGTAGGGATAGAGGATCGCGAAGCTATCGGTGATCGGGCGGCTGGTCGCAACATGACCATCGGCGAACACGATCGCGGTGCCGAAGCGCACGGTCGAGACCTGGGCGTTGCCGATTCTGCCGACGGTCGTCCCGAAAGTCGATTGCGACGCCGACAGGTTGAAGCGGTTGGCGGTATAATCTGCATAGGCCGAAACGCCGGCATTGCCCGGATCGCGCTCGACGGTCGCGCCATATCCCAGACTGCCGATCCGCCCCGAACTCGATCGGTTGTATGACGCCGACGCGGTGTCGGTGCCTGAATCGTACCGCGCTTCCGCGCGCGAGCGATAATTGGGCTGATAGACCAGCGACAGAAACGCCCCGATACCATGCTGGCGCGCGAAACGGTCGGAGAAGCGCGCATAATCGGCGCCCGCGCGAATACCCCATTTCTCGGTCAGTCGGTACGATACCGACCCACCGAGCCGATAGCTGTCGCCGAGACCGTTGCGTCCTTTGAGATAGCTCCCGCTGACGGTCGCCAGCAGCTTGGTGTTGATCGCTCGGGTATATTGCGCATCGACGCTCAATGCGTTCGCATTGTCCGGCAGGCTGTTACCCAGTCCGCCGAAGTAGCGGCTTTGATAATAGACCCGGATCGATGCGGAATCGACATTGCCGCCGCGGTCGAACGACTGGTCGTAGCCGAGCGCGATCGAATAGCCGAGGCCGTTACCCTTTGCATTGCTGACCCCGCCGTCGAGCTGCAACCGCCCGCCATTGCCGACCAGATATTGCGTCTGGGCGACGATCTGCTGGATTTGGCGGCTCGCCTGCACCCCGATCCCGATCGCCGGCAGGGTCAGGAATGCCTTGCGCCAGAACCCAGTGAACGCGGGATCACGCGTATAATGCGGCGAGCTGCCCAACTGGTTGCCGACGAAGCCGATATTGGCGCTGTATTCATAGTCCCCCGGCACCAGGTCGATCGGGTCGAGATAGCTTTGATACTGAATGTTCTGCACGCGGCCGGAATCGTCGCGAACCTCGACCCGCAAGTCGTTGCTCCCGGTCGACAGTGGCAGCGAACTGAGATCGTAGACGCCCGATTGCAGCCGCTGCTGCTTGTAGAGCACGCCGTTGCGATAGATGCTGACGACCGAATCGTTGGTCAGCACGATCTGGCGATTGGTCTGCAGGATCGCGCTGCGCGACAGGTCGAAACGGTTGCGTTGACGCGAGACGCCGATTCCGGCGAGCTGAGCATAGCCCTGTTGCCCGCGAATTTCCGGCGTCAGGTCGCCCGCTTCCCAGCGCCGATAGGAATCGGGCTGATCATAGACCAGCCGGAGGAAGTTGCGGTCGAACCGGTATTGCGTCGTGGTGCCGTTCAGCGTCGGATTGTCGGCGAGATTGCCCTCGCCTTCGAGCACGAAGCCGCCGACGCGGAACGCGCCGGAGAAGAACGCCGATGGACCGACATTGCGCCCCCCGCTCCATTGATAGGATTGGGCAAGGTTGATGTTGAGATAGCCCGAAACCCCGGCGGGTTTGAGGTCAGGTTCCTCGCGCCGCTCCTTGGGTTGTTCGAACAAGCGTTCGGCAACGCGATCGCCGGCATCGATCGACAGGATCACGATCGACAGCGTGCTGGGATCGTATTGCAGTTCGAGTCCGGTGCCGGCCAGATCCTCGGGCGAAAAACGGTCGAGCTGGCCCAGCTTGTTGGCCAGCCTGGTCTTGCCGCCCTCATTGAGCAGCGAGTCGATCAGTTTCTCGAACGTCTCACGATAGACGAAGAACCGATTGTCCTTGGTGATCAGGATCGGGATGTCGCCAAGGATGCGGTCGCGATAGGTCAGCGGCACCGTAAGGTCGATGTCGCGATTATAGGGATTGATCGCCGGCGACAGCGGCTTTGGCGGCGTCGGCGTGCCACCCGGCAGCGGTATGGTAACTTGACCGTCAGCCGGCAACGCCGGCTGCGCGACAGGGGGTGCAGGCGGCGGCGTCGGGGCAGTCGGCGAAGACCGCCCGCCGGGCAGCGGAATCGACACCTGGGCGAGCGCCGGCGTGGCGCAGAGCAAGGCGCTCGACGTCAGCAGGATCCGCCGCAACTTCACGGCTGGAAGCGGATCTTTACCGAATCTGGCGCAAACGATTTGTCGAGCGGGACGTCGAATGTCCGGACGCCGTTGGTAGGCGCAATATAGCCCACGCCGATCAGTCTTGAGAGGTCCTCGCGCGACAGTTCGATATGGATCGGCTGCTTGTCGGTTCCGGTGCCGTCAATCACCCAGCGCGCGCCGGCGAGCATCGCATAGCGCGTACCGGTATTGCGGAACTTGACCGTCAGCCCGGCGATCTTGGCCGGGACGGGCTGCCCCTCCTCATATTTGGGCTGCACCATCGTCGGGGTCGCCGACACCACTTCGACCGCGGGCTTGGCGTTGGGCGGCGCGACCGTGATCAGCGCCTTCATGTGATAGACGATCTGGACTTCGCCGCCGCTCTTGCCCGGGGCGTCGGGTGCTATCGCCACCGGCAATTGGTTGACCGACATGTAATAGCTGCGCGACGCCGGCATCTCGGCGCCACCCAGCCATTGCAGGCGGATCACCTGGCGGCCGTTGGCGGGAAGCGTGCCTTGCGGCGGGAAAACGAGGAAATCGTTGTCCGCGGGGACCTCGACCTGCTTGCCTTCGGAATCATAGTCGAGACGGGTGATGTGCGTCTCGAACGCCAGCAGGCCCGCCCCCGAATTGTCGACCTCGACCCGAGCGGTCGCCTTCGACCCGGCGCTCGACATCTCGACCACCATCGGCGAGACGCGCATCGCCCATAATTGGGCGCCCAGCGGCACGACTGCCGCAATGGCGCCGGCCAAGAGCCAGCGGATCGCCGTTCGATTGAGCACGATATCTTCCCCCCGGGAAAGCTTATTGGCCGCACGCCGGCAATGGTCGACGGGGCGGTACAGACGCGAAAAAGACGAGGGAAAGGACCAACTTGACCCCCTCCCTCGCATTGGTCGATTACGAAGTGGTATCGACCGCCAGTTCGACGGTGATCGTGTCGGTGTAGTTACCGGCAACGAGACCCTTGCTCTGAGCGGTGAAGACGAGGCCCATGTTCAGGTTCGAGCGCCACGCGCCGAGATGAACCTGCTTCATGGCGTCCCCATCGGCCAGGACGATCGGCACGAAGGTACCGGCGGCCGGGCCGCTGGTGTTGGTGGTGCCGGTCAGGCCGCCGTTGATCGTGTACGGGATGTTCGCGGTGAACTGGTTGCTGTCATAGCCGCCAGCCGACGCGTTCACGAGGCCCTGGGCGCTCTTCTTGATCGTCACGGTGTTGTTGAAGTTGCAGCCCGCGCTGGTCGAGCTGATGTCCATGTTGAACGTCGACGCCTGATTGAATGCGGTCGCCGAGGTCTCGGTGTCGCCGTTCTTCACGCCGATCGCGCCCAGCGGGATGCTGTGGCTGGGCGACGGACCGCCATAATAGGAACAATCCTTGGCAACCGTGCCGGTCAGCGTGAACGTGTTGACCACGTCCGGCGTTGCAGTAGTCGTGTCGTCAGGAATGTTCCAGCCGTTCACCGCCCAGATCGGGGGCTGATAACCGGGATTGCCGTAATAGCCCGGCGTCACCGAGTGGGTCGACGCCGTGGCGCCGGTCGCCGCGATCATCGCGATCGCCGCAGCCGTAAGTGCAAAAGCCTTCTTCACGTTCTTTTCTCCCTAGTTAAGCAAGCCGTTCGACCCAGTGGCGCGAACGGCCTGGCAGCATGAACACTCAATCCGGTGCGGCTGCCCTCGCACCAAACACCCTCACGCCCCGCCGTCAGGCCGGCGAGACCGTGATCTCGATCACTTCCGAATAATCGCCGCCCAACAGCGCATCGTCGCCGCGCAGCTGGTCGAACCGCATCGTCAGCTCCAACCCGTCGAGCGCGACGCCGCCATTGCTCGACAGCGTGCCGCCGCCCGTCAGCTGCGCGCTCTGGAACGTGCCCGTGACGACGCTTGTCGCCGGCTTGCGGATCGGCATCGCAAGGCTCAGGCGATAGCCGAGCTTGCCTTTGTAAGGCCCCTGCCCATTCGGGTAGACGGTATTTGCGAGGCCGCCGTTCGACGATTTCACATTGATATCGATAGGAATATTGCAATCGAGCGCGACGTGGCGGCGATACTCGCCACGCACGGTCATGAGGTCTCCAAGCGCGAGATCGGGGATCGGCCCGAAGCTGCAATGTTCCTGAATCTCTCCCTGCACTTCCAGGGTAAGCGACTTGGCGGCCGGCAGATCGTCGGCGGCGGCATTATTGGTACTCAAGAGCACCATGCCCGCCACGACAACTCCAGCCGCGAAACGCGGCTTCTTGATCTGCATTAACCCCCCGCGACTCACCCTTAACGTCCGATATACCAAATACATCAATCGGCAATGAGTCGAGTCTAACGAGTGGTTAACGATGTCCCGTTATTTGCGAGAAAATGACTATCTTTTCTAAGATCATAGGAAAGAACGAAATTTATATTTATCTAGATCAAGATCTGTTCGATTTATACGATCGGATACTCAATTTGATCATACCCGTTTTGGCATATTGGCACTTTTGCTAATCCTTAACCGCCGCCGCCTAGACCGGCCTTCGAGTTTTTCAGGCGAGTTTTCGGGAAGGCGTCGGACATCATGGTCGGCAGGATCGGGAAAATGGCGACGGGGTTGTTGCTAGTCGCCGCGGGCACTTCGGCCGCGCATAGCGAGTCCTTCGGGATCAGCCTGCTGCTGCAGGTTCCGGTGATGTGCACCGTGCGGGCAGGAGCGGACGCCGCCGGGGCCGCGACGGGACCAGCCGCGCCCGGTTCGTTCGAACTCGGCGCGATCCGCGAATATTGCAACGCGCCGCGCGGCTATGACCTGTTGGTCCACTACACGCCGGGTACGCTCAAAGGCATGACGCTGATCGCAGGCGATGCGCGCGTTCAACTCGACGGTTCAGGCTCTGCCGTAGTCGGCCATTCGTCGGCTCCGGCGATCAAGGTACGCAACCTGTCGGCGATCCCCGGACCGCAGGGATTCGATGCCGACCATCTCGATTTCGAGGCAGTCGCCGCGCCCTTTTGAGAGGTCGCCGCCGTCGCCTTCTCCGGTCACCGGCGCGAGGCACGCGCATATGCGCCGCACGGACTCGATCGAAATATGGGTAAGACGCTGCCTGACAATGCGGGGCGCGCGGCGACGGCTTGATCCGGGCCCCGGCGAGACTTCGTCCGTATCGAGGATCGCCGCGTGCCATCGCCGGTCGCTTACGCAAGATCATCGCCAGGTGCGGACGTTCGCTTTATGTTCCAATCATGCGACTCGCCCGTGACCGTTTGATCTTTCTTTGCCTCGTCGCACTCGACGACATCATGCAGGGGTGCGCGACCGCGCCGGCGGCGCCCTCGCCGCAATTCCGCGCGGTGCTGGCGACGCTCTATACACTGGGCGACCGGAGCGAACGCGCACTGTTCGACGATTTCTGGCGATCGAGCCTGTTGGCGCCCAGCCACACGATGACCGAGCATCAGGCCAATCACCGCCGGATGAGCCTGTTGGCGCGGATGTGGCCGGCCATCTGCCGCCATGTCGGCGTCGAGCCGAGCACCGACTTCACCCTGGCGCTCGCCGCCGCGCGCCATCGCGGCGAAAGCGAGCACGCGCGGCTGGCGCGACTGCTCCGCGAGGCCGAGCATAACCGGCGCGTGCTCGACCGGCATAAACGGCAGAAACAGCAGTGCACGGTTCGCGATTGAAGGGGCAGCGCGGCGGCCCATCGCAGTGGGCGGAACAGGACGCGCCGCGCATGTGTTGACTGCTCGCACTCGACATTTGGGAGACTGATCATGCCGAACAGCAAGCAACGCCGCGACAGCCATGGGCGCTTCAAGGCCGACAACCGCACCCGCAACCGGTCGGTCGCGGCGGGCGCGGTGCTGGCGGTCGGCGCAGGCCTGGCCGCCGCCTTGTGGCGCGGATGGGTGAAGATGCCGCGCGGGCCGTGGACGGCGGACACCGAGGGGCATGAGGCGCCCGACCTAGCGCTCGACGCCGCCAAGCCGGGGACCGACCGCGCGCCCGAGGATTTCCGGCCCGACCCGGAAGCGATACCGACCGCGGCCGAGCGCGAGGCGCTGAAGCCGGCCTCGGTCCACTGATCGCGCGCATCGGACTCTCCTTTACGGATACTTACGTATCCGCAACCAAACGGCCTCCGGCGCATTGTCCAGCGGTGCGGGATTACAGGAGGAGAGTTCGATGCGTATCCTTACCCTTGCGTTGATCGCGGCCACCGCCGTGACGACCGCCGGCTGTACAGAAACCTATGACCAGCCCGGCTATGCGAGCGATTACCGGAGTTATCGCCAGTACGACTATAACCGGCCGGATCCGCGCTATAACGGCTATTATGCCGACCAATATTATGTCGATAATCCGCGCTATCGCGAGCGCCGGCTGAGCCGCAACGACCGCGTCTATGTCGGGCGCGACGGCCGCTATTATTGCCGCCGTTCGGACGGGACGACCGGGCTGATCGTCGGCGGAATCGCCGGTGGCGCACTGGGCGCGGCGATCACGTCCGGCCGGTCGGAGCCGCTCGGCATCCTGCTCGGCGCGGCGGCCGGTGCTGTTGCCGGCCAAGCGATCGACAAGGACAATGTCCGCTGCCGGTGAGGTGAATTAGCTAAATCCTTCCCGTTTACGGGGAGGGGGACCGCGCGGCGCTAGCCGCGTGGTGGAGGGGGTTGGCCGCATCGGACTCGCTTGCGGCACGCCCCCTCCACCATTGCTGGCGCAATGGTCCCCCTCCCCATGAAATGGGGAGGATTTCTGCTAAGTCGACGCAGGCGGCGGTTTCTTCGGGAACAGCCGCCTGAAAGCGTGCCGGAGCAGGAGCAGCATCGCGACCGCCGCGACCAAGACCAGTATAGCGACGACCACCGCCGCCCAGGGGCTGGCGATCGCCGCCACCAGCAGGCCGGTCGTCGCGACATCCTCGCCGGTCGACACCGCGATGTTGCTGAACGGCTCCGGGCTGGCATTGACCGCGGCGCGCGTCCCCGCCTTGGCGCCATGCGTCAGCAGCGCCGCACCGCCGCCGAGCAGCAAGGCGACGACCTGCCATTTGGTGTCATGCGGATCGACGATCGCCAGCGCGAGCAAGGCGCCGCCGACCGGGCGGACGAGCGTGTGGACAGTGTCCCACAGGCTGTCGATCCACATCACCTTGTCGGCGAAGAATTCGGCCAGCGCGCCGACACCGGCTGCGCCGATCACCCACCAACTGGCCAGCACGTCGAGGCTGTGCAGCTGATGCGGCAGCGCGATCCAGCCGGTGTGCATGGCGAGCCCCGTGGCGAAGATACAAAGGTACAGCCGCCATCCGCTCAACAGGCTGATGCTGGCTGCGAGCCCGATGATGCCGACCGCGTCCATGGGGGCGGTTTAGCATGGGGAGAGGAGGGCGCCTCCTAAAATTCCTCCCCAAGCTCGCTTGGGGAGGGGGACCGCGCGCGTCAGCGCGTGGTGGAGGGGTAAAATCCCATCCTCGCCGCTTCGCGGCTGCGGCCCCTCCACCGCCTTCGGCGGTCCCCCTCCCCGAGCAAGCTCGGGGAGGATTTAGATTGGACCTATTCCGCCGCTTCCGCCTGATAGGCCGGGTAATCGATATAGCCCTCCGGCCCCGGCGTGTACCAGGTCTTGAAGTCGTCGGCGGTGAGCGGCGCGCCGATGCGGAAACGCTCGACCAGATCCGGGTTGGCGATGAACTTGCGCCCGAACGAGACGCCGTCGGCCAGGCCGGATGCGACATCGGCCTGCGCAGCCTCAAGCGTATAATCCTGGTTGAGGATCAGCGGACGCTCGAACACTTGGCGGATTTTCGGGCTCAGCTTGGGCACCGCCGACGCACCGAACGTGCCGGTCGGCGACAGCTCGCGCAACTCCAGGAAGGCGATGCCGAGGTCGTTGAGCACTTTCGCCGCGGGAACGAACACGCTTTCCGGATTGCTGTCGTCGGCGCCCTGCGTCTCGCCGTTCGGAGACAGGCGGATCGCGGTGCGGCCGGCGCCGATTTCGGCGATCACCGCCTGCACCGCTTCCTTCATGAAGCGGATACGGTTTTCCGGGCTGCCGCCATAATCGTCGTCGCGGAAATTGGTGTTGTCGCGCAGGAACTGGTCGATCAGATAGCCATTCGCGCCGTGCAGCTGGACCCCGTCGAACCCGGCGGCGATCGCGTTGCGCGCGGCCGTGGCATATTCCTGTTGCGCGCGCTTGATGTCGTCGAGCGTCGCGGCGCGCGCTTCGGCATAGGGATTTTCCGGCTTGTGATAGGGCGCGCGCGTCGCCGATGACGAGAGCGGCTGCAATCCCGTCACGTCGGGCCGCGCGAGCCGGCCCATATGCCAGATCTGCGCCATGATCTTTCCGCCCTCTTCGTGCACCGCGGCGGTCACCGGCTTCCACGCCTCGACCTGGGCATCGGTCCACAGGCCCGGCGCGTTGGGCCAGCCCAGACCGAGTCGGCTGACGCCGGTGCCCTCGGTAATGATCACGCCGGCGCCCGAGCGCTGGCGGTAATAGTCGATCATGATGTCGGTCGGCACATGCTCCGCGGTCGAGCGGCCGCGCGTCAGCGGCGCCATCAGGATGCGATTCTTGGCCGAAATATCGCCAAGCTGGATGGGATCGAACAGCGTAGGCATTCTTGGATAACCTCCCGATAGGACTTCTTTGCGGACGCGGCGCAGATAGGTGTTATGGGGCCGCATGCACCGGGAAAGCGCAACAAGAAAAGCTTCGGACGACAAAAGCGTCGGGGCTCATCCTTTTGCTTTCGCGGCACTGATCCTCGCCAATATCCTGTTGAGCCTGGGCCCGGTCTTCGTGCGGATGAGCGATGTCGGGCCCGTGGCCGCCGGTTTCTGGCGAATCGCGCTGGCCGCCCCGGTCTTGCTAGCGGCTGCGTTCGCGACAGGATGGCGGCCGACCGCGATGGGCCGCAGGGTGTGGATCGCGCTGGTGATCGGCGGATTGTGCTTCGCCGGCGATCTCGCCGCCTGGCATATCGGCATCCTCAAGACCCAGCTCGCCAACGCGACCCTGTTCGGCAATTCGGCGACCCTGTTTTACCCGGTCTATGGCTTCCTGATCGCACGCGCCTGGCCATCCAGGACACAGGGCTTCGCGCTGTTGCTGGCGCTGGTCGGGGCGGGTCTGCTGATGGGGCGGTCGATGCAGATCGCGCCGACGCATCTGGCCGGCGACCTGCTCTGCCTGCTCGCGGGCATTCTCTACACGGTCTATTTCGCGACCATGGCAAAGGCGCGCAACACGATGGCGCCGATTCCCGCGCTGGCGCTGTCGACCCTGGCGAGCCTGTTGCCGCTGCTGATCTTCGCCAATCTGCTCGGCGAACAGGTGATGCCGCATAACTGGACGCCGTTAGTGCTGATGGCGCTGTCGAGCCAGATCATCGGCCAGGGGCTGATGATCTTCGCGCTCGGCCAGATGTCGCCGATGGTGATCGGCATCGCCCTCCTCACCCAGCCGGTGATGGCGGCGACGATCGGCTGGATCGGCTATGGCGAGCGGCTCGACGGCGTGGACATGATCGGCGCGGTCGCCGTCGCGGTCGCGCTGGTGCTGGTCCGCGGCGAACGCAAGGACGCCGCCGAGCTTGCCCCCGAGGGGGTCGAGGACGCATAAGCACGGGCATGACGCTCCCTGCCGATCCCACGCTCGACGAAATTCGCGAGGCGCTCGCGCCTCTTGTTGCCGACAATGCCGCGTTCGACGGTTGGAAGGCGGCGGCGCGCGACATGGCGGCGGACCAGCTCGGCATCGACCGCGACGTCGCGCTGCTCGCTTTGCCCGACGCGACCGCGATGATCGATGCGTGGTTCGCGAGCATCGACCGTGGGATGGTCGAGACGCTGCCGCCCGAGACATTGGGCAGGATGAAGGTTCGCGAGAAGATTACCGCTTTGATCGAAGCGCGGCTCGACCTGCTCGCCCCGCATCGCGAGACATTGCGCCGCGCGCTGGCGATCCTGGCGATGCCGACCAACGTCGCGCATGGCGCCAAGCTCGGCTGGCGCGCTGCCGACCTGATGTGGCGCGTGGCGGGCGACACCGCGACCGATTACAATCACTATACCAAGCGCGCGATGCTCGGCGCCGTCTATGCCGCGACGATGACGGTGTTCCTCGACGACGACAGCGATGGCCAGGCCGGCACCCGCGCCTTCCTGGCGCGACGGATCGAGGGCATCATGCGGTTCGAGAAAGCCAAGGCGCAGTTTCTCGGCCGGATCGAGCATCGTCCCAGCCTGTCGCGGTTCATTGGGCGGCTGCGCTATCCGGCGGTTTGATTTTTCTCGCACAAAGACACGAAGGCGCGAAGAGCGCTCACATCAGGCTGCGGAGCAGCTTTATCGCCCCGGCCGATTGGCGCCGCTGACGCGGCGGGCTCGGCAAACCTCTTCGTGGCTTTGTGCCTTTGTGCGAGCATCACAATTTCGGTTATTGATAATCAGTCGCAGTAGTTCTAGGTGAGTCGTCATGGCGACGACTCCGCTCAGCCTCGAACAGCTTCCCCAGCGCCAGCGCGCGACCGTCGCGGGCATTGCCTGGGATCGTCTCTCGGCGCCTGAGGGCCGGCGGCTGCGCGAGCTTGGCTTCGATGAAGGAGTCGGGATCGAAGTGCTGCACCGCGCGCGGATCGGCGGCGGGCCGATCGCGTGCCGGATCGGCCGCATGACGGTCGCGCTGCGCCGCCGGGTCGCGGGAGCGATCCATGTCGATCCGCTGACCAGCTAGCGCCCCAGGATGAACCCTGCCCCGCTGGTGGCGCTGGTCGGCAACCCCAATGCCGGCAAGAGCGCGCTGTTCAACGCGCTGACCGGCGCGCGCCAAAAGGTCGGCAATTATCCCGGCGTCACCGTCGAGCGGCACGCCGGCCGGATGGCGCTGCCCGACGGGCGCCCGGTCGAATTGCTCGATCTGCCCGGCACCTACAGCCTCGAGCCGTCGAGTCCCGACGAGCGCGTCACCCGCGACGTCGTCACCGGTGCGCAGGCCGGCGAACGGCTGCCCGATGCGATCGTCGTGGTGGTCGATGCCTCCAACCTCGACAATCATCTGCGCTTCACGCTCCAGCTGATCGCGCTTGGCCTGCCGGTGGTGGTCGCGCTCAACATGTACGACCTTGCCGAGCGCGACGGGCTCAAGCTCGACCCGCAAGCGCTGGCGCGCGAGCTCGGCGTTCCGGTCGTCCCCACGGTCGCGGTGCGCAAGCGGGGCATCGACGACCTTAAGGAAGCGCTGGCCGAGCTTGTGACCCCGGGGGCGACGGCATTGCGGCCGAGCGATCCAGTGCTGCATGCCGATATCGCCACGCTGCAGCGCCGCGCGCGCCAGATCGCGATGGCGGCGACGATCTCCGAGACCCCGGTGCGGCGCTGGACGCACATGCTCGATTCGGTCGCGCTGCATCCCGTGTTCGGCGTGCTGCTGTTGTTCGTCGTCTTGTTCGTGATGTTCCAGGCAGTGTTCTTCGCTGGCGCGGCACCGGCCGATGCGATCGCAGGCGGGTTCGACTGGCTGGCTGGACTCGTCAAACAGGCGATGCCCGACTCCATCCTGCGATCGCTGATCACCGATGGTGCGATCGCGGGCGTGGGCGCGGTGATCAAGTTCCTGCCGCAGATCCTGATCATGTTCTTCTTCATCCTGGTGCTGGAAGCGAGCGGCTATATGGTCCGCGCGGCGTTCCTGATGGACCGGATCATGGCGAGCGTCGGGCTGTCGGGGCGTGCGTTCATTCCGCTCCTCTCCAGCTTCGCCTGCGCCGTCCCCGGGATCATGTCGACGCGCACGATCGAGGACGAGAAGGATCGCCTGACCACGATCCTGATCGCGCCGCTGATGACCTGTTCGGCGCGCTTGCCGGTCTATACGTTGGTGATCGGCGCGATGATCCCCAATGTCCGGGTGCTGCCGTTCGTCGGGCTGCAGGGCCTGGTCATGCTCGGGCTGTACATCATGGGCGTGGCCGGCGCGTTCGTCGTGGCGCTGGTCCTGCGCCGCACGGTGACCAAGGGCGCGTCGTCGGGCTTCATGATGGAGATGCCCAAATACCAGCTGCCGAGCGTGCGCGACCTGGCGATCGGGCTGTGGAGCCGCGCCGAGATATTCCTCAAGCGCGCGGGCACGACGATCGCCTTCACCACGATCGTGTTGTGGGCAATGCTGTCCTTTCCGCAAGTGCCCAAGGGCAGCGCGGTCAGCCAGGTCAATTATTCGGTCGCCGGGCGCATCGCCAATACGATCGAGCCGGCGTTCCGGCCGATCGGCTTCAATCGCGACATCGTGCTGGCGCTGATCCCAGCCATGGCGGCGCGCGAAGTATCTGTCGCCGCGCTCGGCACGGTCTATGCGATCGACACGGCCGGCGGCGACGATGAAACCAAAATGGCGCAGACTCTTCACAAGCGCTGGAGCCTGGCGACCGCCCTCGCTTTCCTCATATGGTTCGTGTTCGCACCACAGTGCATCTCGACCATCGCAGTCACCAGAAGAGAGACAAACGGGTGGAAATGGCCCGCCTTCATGGTTGGCTATTTGTTCCTGCTCGCCTACATCATGGCCGGAATCACATACTGGCTGGCTGTCTTCGCCGGCTTGTAGTGTTTGTCGCGGCACCAGCCCGCTCCCCCACCCGGCCTCCCATATGGTAGCCTGATTGGGAGGCCGGGTGGGGGAGCGGGCTGGTGCGGTATCCGGCGTAAGCCGGCAAAGGAGAAATTAATGGCGGGCAGCGTCAACAAGGTCATTCTCGTCGGCAATCTCGGGCGCGACCCGGAAAGCCGCACGTTCCAGAACGGCGGCAAGGTCGTCGAGCTGCGCATCGCGACGTCGGAACAGTGGAAGGACCGCAATACCGGCGAGCGCAAGGAGCGCACCGAATGGCACACGGTCAAGGTGTTCAACGAAGGCCTGGCCAATGTCGCCGAGCGCTATCTGCGCAAGGGCTCGAAAGTCTATATCGAGGGTGCGCTGCAGACCCGCAAATGGCAGGACCAGGACGGCAAGGACCGCTATTCGACCGAGATCGTGCTCCAGGGCTTCAACAGCGTGCTGACGATGCTCGACGGCGCGCCGGGCGGTGGCGGCGGTTCGGGCGGCGGCGGCGGTGGCGGCTTCTCCAGCGGCCGCGATGATTTCGGCGGCGCCTCGGGCGGTCGCGACGACTTTGCCGGCGCGTCGAGCGGCGGCGGGTTCGGTGGCGGCGGCAGCGGTGGCGGACGCGGCGGCTTCTCGGACGACCTCGACGACGACGTACCGTTCTAGGATCGTTCACGCATGTCGAATGACATTAGCGCGTCGGGCTGGCGCATCGACGAGGTCGTGCGCGAAAAGGCGATCGACGAGCTCGATCTCGTGCACCTGCGCGAGAGCGGCCAACTCGATCGCATCACCGATTTCGCGGCGAAACTGTTCGACGCGCCGATAGCGTTGGTCAGCCTGGTCGAGCGCGAGCGGCAATTCTTCCCCGGCAAGACCGGGCTCGACGCCGACGAGACGCCGCGCGAAATGTCGTTCTGCCAGCATGCGATGCTCGGGACCGAGATCATGGTGGTGCCCGACGCGACCAAGGATGCGCGTTTTGCCGGCAACGCGCTTGTCACCGGCGATCCCGACATCCGCTTCTACGCCGGCGCACCATTGGTCAGCGCCGAAGGCGTGCCGCTGGGTGCGCTGTGCGTGATCGACCGCAAACCGCGCGAGGGGATGACCGATCTGCAGCGGCAGGGGCTGACAGTACTCGCCGACAATGTGATGGCGCTGTTTCGGGCGGGTAAGGCCTGAGGTTTCCAAAACTCCCCTCCCTGCGAGGGAGGGGCAGGGGGTGGGTGCGCGCGTCTGCGCGCCCAAAAAGACTCAAGAAGCGACACGAGGCATCGAGCCTCGCCCGATGCTTATCCACACCTAGGGAAATCTGGGCCGCCTACCGCCTCAGCAAAAACACCGCATGCTCGGCGAGCAGGTTCGCCATCGTCGCACTGGTGCGCTGGTCGCCCGACAGGAACCAGGCGCCTTCGACGGTGATGCCGCGTTCCTTCAGCAGCGCGCGGAAATCGTCGATCGTGACGTGATGAATGTTCGGCGTCGCGTACCACGCCACCGGCAGCAACCGCGTGACAGGCATCCGCCCGCCCCACAAGAGCGACGCGCGCACGCGCCAATGCGCGAAATTGGGGAAGGACACGAAGGCGTGCCGCCCGATCCGCAGCAGGTGTTCGAGCACGACATCGGGCGCGCGGGTCGTCTGCAGGGTCTGGCTGAGGATCGCGTAATCGAAACTGTTGTCGGGATAATCGGCAAGGTCGGTATCCGCATCGCCCTGCACCACCGACAGCCCGCGCGCGACCGCGCTCGCCACGTCGCTCGCGTCGAGCTCGAGCCCGCGCGCATCGACCCCCTTCTTGTCGCGTAACGCAGCCATCAGTTCGCCGTCGCCACAGCCGATGTCGAGCACGCGGCTGCCCGGTGCGACATTGGCGGCGATCACTGCGAGGTCGGGACGCAGGCTCATCGCTCCATGTCCCTCAGCCGCGCCTGATAATCGGGCGACAATCGCTCCATGAAGCGGTCGGGCCGCAGCAACGGGTGAAAGCCGAGCGCGGCATAGACGCCATGCGCATCGGCGGTTCCAAGCGCGATACGCCGGATGTCCTTCAGATCGGGATGGTCGAGGAACCATTGTACCATGCGGCGCCCAATCCCCTGCCCGCGCACCCGCTCCTCGACCCAGACGTCGGCGATCCAGGCGAAGGTCGCGTGATCGGTGATCGCGCGGGCATAACCGACTTGCTCGCCGTCGAGATAGGCGCCGAGGCAATGCGACCCGGCGATCGCCTTCTCGACCAAAGCGCGTTCGATCCCCGGCGTCCAGTAACTCGACGCCAGCCAGCGATGCACGCGTTCGACGTCGAGCCGCGCCTTGTCATCGTCGAGCTCGATCACAGTGCCGCCCTCAGGAAGCCGTCGACTACGCGGTTGAGCTCGGGCGCGTCGAGCAAGAAGGCGTCGTGGCCGAACGGGCTGCTCAACTCGACGAAGCTGACCGCCGCGCCCGCGGCGTTGAGCGCGTGGACGATCGCGCGCGATTCGGGCGTCGGATAAAGCCAGTCGGTGTCGAAGCTGACCAGGGCGAACCGCGTGCGGCTCCCCTTGAACGCATTGGCGAGCAGACCGCCATGCTCCTCGGCCAGGTCGAAATAATCCATTGCCCGGGTGATGTAGAGATACGAGTTCGCGTCGAACCGGTCGGTGAAGCTCAGCCCCTGGTGGCGGAGATAGCTTTCCACCTGGAAATCGGCATCGAAGCCGAACGACTTGGCCTCGCGGGCCTGCAACCGCCGGCCGAATTTCTCGGTGAGTCCTGCCTCTGACAGATAGGTGATATGCGCCGCCATCCGCGCGACCGCGAGCCCGGCCGCGGGCGGGTCGCCTTCGCCGTAATAATCGCCGCCGCGCCAATTGGGGTCGGCCATGATCGCCTGGCGGCCGACTTCGTGGAACGCGATATTTTGCGCGGTGTGGCGCGCGGTCGAGGCGATCACCACTGCCTTGGTCACACGATCAGGGAAGGTCGCCGCCCAGCTCAGCGCCTGCATCCCGCCCATCGACCCGCCGACCAATGTCACGGTCCCGACGCCGAGATGGTCGAGCAGCATCGCCTGCGCGCGAACCATGTCGCGGATGGTGATGACCGGAAAGCTCATCGCCCAGGGTTGGCCGGTCGCCGGGTTGACCGTCGCGGGCCCCGATGAGCCCATGCAGCTGCCGAGCACATTGGCGCAGACGATGAAATGGCGTTCAGGGTCGATCGGCTTGCCGGGGCCGACCATCCGCGTCCACCAGCCCGGCTTGCCGGTGATCGGATGGTCGCTCGCGACATATTGGTCGCCGGTCAGCGCGTGACAGATCAGGATCGCATTCGACCCGTCGGGCGCGAGCGTGCCGTAGGTCTCGTAGGCGATATCGACCGGCGACAGCAGCACGCCCCCGTCGAGGCGGAGCGGCCCCGGCAAGGTCACGTGGCGCGACAGGCCGAAGCGCTGATCGTCGGTCATGCTGATGCGGTTAGTGGGAAAAACGGGCGGACGGAACCCCGCAGCTACAATCCTCCCCATCTGCGATGGGGAGGGTTTTGCGATTACCCCATCCTGCGCGCCGGCGCCCTGGTAGCGATGACCGACTGCGCCGCGAGCCGTCCCGTCTGCGCGCCGCCGTTCATGTATCCGGGATAGGCATCCGACAGATGCTCGCCGGCGAAATGGACCGGCCCCGCCGCCAGCGGGTTCGACGCAACGCCGTCGGTCTCGGTCCAGATCAGATCGGCGAACTTGGTCAGCTGGCCGGGGCGGAAATTGACGTACGCGCCCATCGAGAAGGAATCGAGGTGCCAATTGGTGCGGCGGACGATCGTGCCGGTCGCGGCGGTCATCCCCTTCACGCCGCTTTCGGCCAGCCGCGCGAATTTGAGCGCCAGCGCATGTGGGTCGGCCTGGTCGGCGGCGAGCACTTCGTCGCCCCCGGTGAACCACGTCCACACGCTGCCCGGCCCCGCCGCCGGACGCACACCGCCGTCCCAGCCGAGCGACGAACCGGCGTCATGATCGGTCTGCCAGATCTCACCGCCGCGCCCGATCGGCTTTTCCCATGGCCGCGCGTTCGTCACTGCCTGGACCTTGCCGTTCTTGCCTAGCCCGACCTCGGCGATGAACTGTCGCCACAAAGGCGGCAGCGGTACGCCGTACGCGATCCGGCTCATGATCGAGGCGGGCGTGGTGACGATCACCGCCGAGGCATCGATCCGTTCCCCGTTGGAGAAGATCACGCGCGCGGCGCTCGGCGATGGGTCGATCCGCACCGCGCGGCGATAGGTGGTGATGCGGCTCGCGAGCCGCGCCGCCATCGCCTCGATCAGCGAGGAGCTGCCGCCCGCCATCAGGTAACGCTCGTCGCTGCGCGAGAGGACGTCGATCCGCCGCCCGTCGATCGTCGGCAGGTTGAACACCAATTCGATTGCCGAGGCCTGACCCGGCTCGCAGCCATATTCGGTGCGCGCGGTCGCTTCCATCAGGCGGCGCACCCAGGCTTCGGGGATCAACCGGGCATATTTGTCGAGATACCCGGTGAACGACATCCGATCGAGCTCGGCGGCGACCTTGGCGTAATTCTGGTCGAGCCGCACCGAATCGGCGTCGATCTGGCCGGCAATGCCGCGCAGGCCGGCGACCAATTTGCCTTCGGGCACTTCGCGCGCACCGTCGAGGATCATCGTGCGATGCTGGCCAGCCTTGCGGTCAATCAGCTGCACGCCGAATTCGCGGCAGAGCGCGTGCATGTCGGCATGGTCGGTGTTGACCAATTGTCCCCCGATCTCGATCGACGGCACGCCTTTGGCCCTGGCGGTGTACATCCGTCCGCCGAGCCGGGTCCGCGCCTCATACAGCCGCGCATCGACTCCCGATCTGGTCAGATGCCAGAGCGCGCTCAGACCGGCGATGCCACCGCCGATGATCACCACCGGTGCCCCGGCCGATGCCGCACGGGCCGGACGCGGCATCGCCGCGCTCGCCGCCGTCGCCGCCAGCGCGAGCAATACCTGCCGCCGCGTCTGGCCGTCACCGCCGAGTACTGGCGCCGCCGCCCCACTGTCGCGCAAATTCTCCCGCCGCGCCGCCTCGAGCGCCTGCCAGAATATCGTCGGTCCCCGCATCCGCCTTCCCCCCGCTTCTGCTGCATAGCGGCTGGGGACTCATCTTGCCAAGGCGACAGGGCCCTGCGCATAGGCCGGTCATCATGACTGCTCCTGAACCCAAACCCTGGATCATGGCGATCGCGCCTTATGTCCCCGGGCGATCGACCACCGATGACGGCCGCAAGGTCGCCAAGCTTTCGTCGAACGAAAATCCCCTCGGCACTTCGCCCAAGGCGCGTGAGGCATTCGTGTCGGCGGCAAACCGCCTCGAACGCTATCCCGACGCCAGCGGGACCGAGCTGCGCGACGTGCTCGCCGCCAAATACGGGCTCGATCCGGCGCGGATCATCTATGGCAACGGATCGGACGAAGTGCTCCACCTCGCCGCCGGTGCCTTCGCCGGGCCGGGCGACGAGGTCATCTTCGTCAAATATGGCTTCGCGGTGTACGAGATCGCGGCGCGGCGCGTCGGCGCGGTGCCGGTGATCGCACCCGACCGCGATTATGCGACCGACGTCGATGCTATCCTGGCCTGCGTCACCGAGCGGACCAAGATCGTCTATATCGCCAATCCCAACAACCCGACCGGCACCTACGCGACCAGGGAAGAGATCGCGCGGCTGCACGCGGGCTTGCGCCCCGATATCCTGCTCGTGCTCGACCACGCTTATGCCGAATATATCGAGGGCGATGCCGAGGATGGCGGCATGGCTCTGGCCGAGACCGCGCCCAATGTGCTCGTCACGCGCACGTTCTCGAAGATGTACGGCCTCGCCGCCGAGCGGATCGGCTGGGGCTACGCCTCGCCCGCGATCATCGAGGCGATGCACCGCATCCGCCTGCCTTTCTCGATCACCATCGCGGGCACCGCGGCGGCGATCGCGGCGTTGGGCGACACCGAGTTCGTCGAGCATACGCGGGCGCATAATACGAAATGGCGTGCCTGGTTCTCGCAGGAGATCGCTCAGCTCGGCAATGCGGGTCTGCGCGCCGTACCCAGCCAGGCCAATTTCGTGCTGGTGCTGTTCGAGGGCAAATTGACCGCCGAAGCCGCGTATAAGGGCCTGATGGACGCGGGCTATATCGTCCGCTGGCTGCCCGGCCAGGGCCTGCCGCATGGATTGCGCATCACCGTGGGCACCGAGGACGAGACCAAGGGAGTCGCGGCAGCGTTGCGCGAGATGGTCGGGAAGACAGGCTGATGCTCCCGTTCTCGCGCGTCACCATCATCGGATTGGGCCTGATCGGCTCATCGATCGCGCGCGCGATCAAGGCCGACATGCCGACCGTTCGGGTAACCGGGCACGACCTGGATCCGCAGGTGCGCGAGACATCGCACGCGCTCGGTTTTTGTGACGATGTCGCCGACACTGCCGGCGCGGCGGTGACCGATGCCGACCTGGTGATCTTCTGCGTCCCAGTCGGCGCGATGGCCGCGGCGGCGGAAGCGATCGCCGACGACCTTCCCGCCGATGCGATCGTCAGCGACGTTGGCTCGTCCAAGGAAACCGTGCTCGCGGCGCTGAGCGGGGCGCTTCCCGGTGCGACCATCGTCCCCGCCCACCCTGTCGCGGGCACCGAGCGCTCGGGCCCCGAGGCGGGTTTCGCCACCCTGTTCCACGGCCGTTGGTGCATCGTGACCCCGCCCGACGGCACCGACCCCGTCGCGGTCGAGCGCGTCGCCGAATTCTGGCGTCGGTTGGGCGCCGAGATCGAGATGATGGATGCGCAGCACCACGACCGCGTGCTGGCGATCACCAGCCATTTGCCGCATTTGATCGCCTATACGATCGTCGGCACCGCGTCGGACATGGAGGAAGTCACCCGCTCCGAAGTGATCAAATATTCGGCCGGCGGCTTTCGCGATTTCACCCGGATCGCGGCGTCCGACCCGACGATGTGGCGCGACGTGTTCCTGAGCAACCGCGAGGCGGTGCTCGACATGCTGCAGCGCTTCACCGAGGATCTGACCTCGCTGCAGCGCGCGATCCGCTGGGGCAAGGGCGACGAACTGTTCGACCTGTTCACCCGCACCCGCGCCATACGCCGCTCGATCATCGACCAGGGCCAGGACGACGCCGCGCCGGATTTCGGGCGGCAGCATGATTAACGCGACGCGTTGAACCCAACCGTCATCCCCGCGAAAGCGGGGACCCATCTCGTGCACCATCCTGTTTCTGTACGGTGGCATCTTGATCATCTGGAAGGAGATCGGTCCCCGCTTTCGCGGGGATGACGGCAATAGGCTCGCCCTCCAGCGCATTGATCGCCGCGTGCACGCGCTTCTCGATCTCCGCGCGCGGCAGGCCGGGCGGGATTGCCTCGCCGAAGCGGAAGGTGACGAGCCCGGCGCGCTTCAACCCGCCTTTGGGCCATAATTTCCCGACATCAGTCGCGATCGGCACCGCCGGCAGGCCGAGCATCTTGTAGAGCCCGGCAAATCCGGACTTCAGCGCGGGTTGCTCGCCCGGCATCACGCGCGTGCCTTCGGGAAAGATCATTACCGACCGCCCGCTCGCGCGGGCCGCTTCGGCTTCGCGCATCAACTGACGCAGTGCCTTGGACGATGCGGCGCGGTCGACCAGGATCACGCCGTAACGCTTCGCCGCCCAGCCCCAGATCGGGATGCGCGCGAATTCGCGCCGCATGATCGGTGCCGGCGCGCCGAGCTCGGCGACCAGTTCGAGCGGCTCCATGAGCGACTGGTGCTTGCCGGCATAGAAGACCTGGCCCGAGGGCCGGGGCCCTTCATAGCGGATGCGGATGCCGAGCAGCCAGCGGACGCACCAGCGGTGGAACCGGGTCCAGGCCATGGCATAGGCGATCAGCGCGCGCTGCCCGAACAGGGCCGAGAACGGCACCAGGAGCACGATCGGCAGCGACACGCCGTAAAAAACGATCCAGAAGGCCAGGTTGCGCAACAAAGTCACCGACGCGCGCTCATTGCCCGAAGCCGAGCCACAAGGCGACGCGGCGCAACAGCAGCTTGTTATATTCGACCAGCAGCACGCTCAATTCGGCGTCGCCCTGGACGCCGTCATCGACCACCGTCACGTCGCCGTCGAGCGCCGCATCCAGTTCCATCCGTGCGCGCGCCATATGCCAGTCGGACGTGACCAGCCGGACCGATTTATAGCCGTGATCGCCCACCCATTTGGCGGTTTCCGCGCCGTTCGATCGCGTGTCGACCGCTTCGTGCCCGAGATCGACGCAGCACGCGAATACCGCCAGCGGCACCTTGTATTTGATCGACAGATCGATCGGCCGGACCCCGGGGGCGGCGCCGCTGATCAGCAGCCGCTTCGCCTGATGGGCGGCGATCAGCGCCAGTCCGCGATCGATCCGGCCGGGCGCCCCGGTCGGGACGACGATCGCATCGGTCTTCATGTTCTCGAGCGGACGCGGCAGCGTCAGCGTATAGAGGACGAAGCCGAGCAGATAGACCAAGGCGAAAATGGCGATCAGGCGGCGGATCATTGCACTTGCCTCAGCCGCCCAAGCACCGCGATCCGCGCCGCGAGCGTCGCCACCAGCGCGAAGATCAATGGCAACAGCGCGAGCAATAGCCAGTCGCCGCGCGTCAGCACGCCGCCCGATAACAATTGCGAGCCGAGTCCGGCCATCTGTCCGGTCACTGCCCAGATCGCCAGCATCGCCGCCAGCGTCCCGATCACCCCGCCGACCATCGTGTCGAGCGCGATACGCCGCTGGAACAGCCGTGCGACCTGGACGTCGGTCGACCCCAGCATGTGCAGGATGGCGATCGTGTCGCGATGCGTCTCCAGCCCCGCGCGCGCCGCGAGCAGCACCACCGCGGTGGTCGCCGCGGCCATCAGCAACACCAACGCCGCCGCGGCATAGATCAAGGTCCGCATGAAATCGGCGACCGGCGACAGCCAGCGAGACTGGCTGTCGACGCGCGCGCTCGCCGCGGTGGCGCGCACGCCGGCGGCAACGCGCGCCGCCGCTTCCTCGCTGGGCACGCTCAGATCGACGTCGATCAGCGACGGCAGCGGTACATCGGCGTCGGTGGAGGCATCGCCCAGCCACGGGCGCAGCATTTCGGTCAGCCGGGCGGGATCGACCGGATCGGCGCGCGATACCGCCGGCATCCCGCGCAGCGCCGCCAGCACCGCACGGGTATCGCGGTCGCGCACCGCGGAATCGGCGGACACCACTTGCACAGTCAGGCGCCCGGCAAGTTGGCGGTCGAGCGCGTCCGCCGCGTTGACCGTACCCAGCCCCAACGCCGCCGCAAGCACGGTCAGGAACAGCATGATCGCCATGATCCAGGTCATCGCACGCGTGCCGCGGCGGTCGTCGAGCACGCGACGGTCGGCGGCGGTCGAGAACATCGCCACGCTCACGCGACGGGCGCCTTGGGCGGGTTGCGCAAGGCGCCGGTGGGATCGAGCAGCCGCCCGGCCTCGATCCGCATCATGTGCGCGTTCTGGATGCGGCCGAGCAAGTGAAAGTCGTGTGTCGCCACAACCACTGTCGTGCCGAGCCGGTTGAGCGATTCGAACAGATGGAGCAATCGCGCCGCCATGTCGGGATCGACGTTGCCGGTCGGTTCGTCGGCGACCAGGATTTCGGGACGACCAATCACCGCGCGCGCGATCGCGATCCGCTGCTGCTCGCCGCCCGAAAGGGTCGGCGGCGGCGCATCGCTGCGCTCCGACAGGCCGACCCAGGCCAGCATCTCGCGCACCGGCGCCTCGACATCGCTTTCCGGCACGCCCGACAGGCGCAGTGGCAGGGCGATATTGTCGAACGCCGACAGATGCGGGACCAGCCGGAAATCCTGGAACACCACGCCGATCCGCCGCCGGAAGCCGGGCAGACGCTTGCGCGGCAAGGCGCCGGCATCCTCCCCGAACAAGCGGATGACGCCATGGGTCGGGCGCTGGGCGAGGTAGATCAGCTTGAGCAAGGAAGTCTTGCCCGCCCCCGACTGCCCGGTCAGGAAATAGAAACCGCCCGAGGCCAGGGTGAAGTTGATCGCCGACAAGGTATCGGCGTCGCTGGCGGGATAGCGCAGCCCCACATCCTCGAACTGCACGATATTCGCCATGCCGGCGTTTGCTACCTGCTTGTACGCTGCCCCGCCAGCGCCTTCGCACGTAACCCGTTCCCGCTTCAAGCCGGAGCGTAGCATCGGCAAGGCTTGCCGCACTGTCCTTGCCCGCTTAGGGATTGCGACAGGGGCATGTGTGTTGGCCCCCTGCGGACGCCGATATGATCCTCGAATGCAGCGAATGCCATACGCGCTATCTCGTCCCCGACACCGCGATCGGGCCGGACGGTCGCACCGTGCGCTGCGCCAAATGCAAGCATAGCTGGTTCCAGGAGCCCGAGGCGCTCGACCTTTCGGGTGAAGCGGTGGTGGCGCCTGAACCGATAGCCCCGGTTCCCCAGCCGATCGCCGCGCCGTCGCCCGTCGAAGCAGCGCCGGGCCCGGATATCGCGCCCGACTATGACGCTTTCGCGCACGAGCCGCCGTTCCGGCCGCGGCGCAACCCGGCCCGATTGTGGACGATCGCCGCGGTGAGCGCTGGCGTGGTGATGCTGGCCGCGGCCGTCGCCTTGCTGTTCCTCAACGTCCCCAGCCTGGCGACCTGGCTGGGTATGCCGGCCAGCGGCGGCCAGACGCCGCTGACCTTCGTCAACGTCAAGCAGCCCGATCGCCGCGACTTGCCGACCGGCAGCGAATTGTTCGCGGTCGGGGGCCAGATCCACAATCCGACCGCCGAGCGCCAGCCGATCCCCGACATAAGGGTCGAATTGTACGACGCGCCCAAGGACGGCCGGATGGTCTATAGCTGGGTGATCAAGCCCGACCAGCCGACCATCGCGCCGGGCGGCACGATCGACTTTTACAGCGGCAAGCTCGACGTGCCTGCCAATTCCAAGAACATGAAGCTCAGCTTTTCGAGCAGCGCGACCGGGAGCTGAATAGGTCGCGGGCTGTGCGCGGAATGTCGCTGGTGGATAAACTCCGGTTGCGTCGCACAGATCGCTTTGCTAGGGGCGCTCGCCTGCCAGCCAGCGGCCCCGTCCGATGGCATCTTACACGTGCGGTCGTGGCGGAACTGGTAGACGCGCAACGTTGAGGTCGTTGTGTCCGAAAGGACGTGGAAGTTCGAGTCTTCTCGACCGCACCAATCTTCCTCGCAAGAGGTTGAAGATAACGGAAACACCAGAGGCTGCGGGTTGGACCCACCTCTGGTCCGTCCGCACGGAACGCTTCTGGGGCAGCCAACGTCGGCGCAGCGAGTAGCAACCCCCGGCAAGACGGTCATGGGCTGCCGCCGACGCTCTACTACCGTCGGATTGGCCTCTTCCTCGCCGCAGCATCGTTCCTCCCAAATGCTGCGGAATCCTGCGCATGGTTAGTCAGCAATGTCGTCGTCTGCCATCGGTCGACCGCTGGGGAGAATAGATATCCCTGTCCAAATATGCAGCCGGTGCTTTCGAGGCGTTTTGCCTGTTCTTCAGTCTCCACACCTTCAGCAATCACACCGATATTCAACTCTTTCGCGATGTGAAGGAGCCCTTCGATTATCGCCGTGCTCGCATCGCCTGGGGCCAGCCGATCGACGAAGCTCTTGTCGATTTTGATGATGTCCACCGGCACAGTCAGCAAGTGCGTCAGCGACGCATAGCCTGTTCCGAAATCGTCGAGTGCAATCCGCAGCCCTTGGGCCCGCATAGCCTCCACCGCCTTTTGGACGACGCGATCGCCCGAGCCCATGTAAACGGCTTCGGTAATTTCCAGGACGACGTGGCTGAGCGGGACGCCTTCGCCTTCAAACGCGCCGACAAGCATTTGCTCGAGCATGCCGCCGTGCATGTCGGCTGAGGAGACGTTGATTCCCACGTGCTGGAACGGGATACCCATGTCGAGCCACGCTCGGACATCCGCCGCGACCAACGCCATCATCCGTTTGGTCAGAGCGGTCGCAACATGAACGTCCTTCGTCGCCTCCTGGAAATTCGCCGCGGGTACAATCCGGCCGCCATGCCGCATCCTGCATAGTGCTTCCAGGCCGACGATCTCCCGTGTACCCAGTCGAACGACGGGCTGATAATAGGCCTCTATCCGATCCTCGCGAAGAGCTGCATCAACATCGCGAATATCGCCGAGGCGGCGCGTCATGTTTGTCCCAAGACCGGGCCAATAGCGGACAAAGCCGCCGCGCCCCGTTTCTTTCGCGTGATAGAGCGCGAAGTCGGCGTGCTGCCGTACGCGTTCGGCCACCCCGTCTCCGGCAGACACTATTGCGCCGCCTATGGTGGCACGCGGGACGACCAAGTGTCCGGCACAATCGGCCGGTTCGGCGAACTTGGACAGAATCTGATCCGCGGTGCCCTGGAGGTCGCGCAACGCAGCTTTCGACTGAAGAATGGCTGCAAATTCGTCGCCGCCGATCCTAAAAGCCGCGTCAGGCGAGACGGCGGCGGCAAACCGCGCGCCGGCGATCTGCAACAGACAGTCACCGGCTTGATGGCCAAAGGTGTCGTTTATCACCTTGAGATTATCGAGATCGACCATGAACAGCGCCCAATCGCCTGGGACGTCGCATTTCAACGCGTTTAGCGCTGCGTTAAAGGCCGCCCGATTGGAAAGTCCCGTGAGCGCGTCTGTGAATGCGCGCCTTTCGTGTTCGACTAGGCGCTGATGGCGGTCGAGGGCGATCGCGCTAAGATGCACGAATTGCCGGACGATTTCCTTTTCAGTGTCCGTAGGCCCTCTGCACTCGCGATAATAGAACGCAAAGGTGCCTATCGCTGCTCCGTCAGCGTCGAGAATAGGGCTGGACCAGCAAGCCCTTAGACCCAGGGGAAGAGCCAGATGCTTGAAGTCTGCCCAGCGAACATCGGAGGCGATATCGACGACCTCGACTTCAGCTCGATTGTAGGCCGCGGTGCCGCATGAACCGATTAGAGGTCCGATCTTCAGGCCATCCAGAGCATCCGAGTAGGCGGGAGGGAGACTTGGTCCTGCCAACGGGTGGATGAGCCCGGCCTTGTCGACGGTTAGTATCGAACAGACCACGCCAGGTGCGAGAATTTCCACCTCGCGGCACATACGCGCGGCGGTGTCAGAAAGTGTATCGCCCCGCGCAATCATCTCAAGAATGATGGTCTGGATCTCTAGCACGGTGTCCTCGATCGCCATTCCGCACTGAATGGGAAGCGCAGAATCCCGTCACCGCACTCTCGGCCGAATTGTTTAAGACTTGCCTATAAGCAGTGTGTTTTCCCCAATCCGCATCGCGGCCGCCGTCGGGATATCCGCAATCGATGTTGTAAGATCGGCAGCGCAGCCCGTCGCCACGCTGCGATAATATACGTCGCTCTCGAGCGGCCGGGACGTGCCGGCCGCGGCGCGATCAGGCGGGTACGTCGACCCGCGCCAGCTTCGGGCTGAGCAGATGGACCACGCCGATCGCGATCAGATAGACGCTGCCGGCGACCGCGAAGATCAAGGTGTAGCTGTGCGTGGTCTGCAGGATATAGCCGGTGAACTTCGCCATCCCCATGCCGCCGATCGCGCCGACTGTGCCGCCGATGCCGATCACCGATCCAACCGCCGCCCGCGGGAACATGTCCGACGGGATGGTGTAGAGATTGGCCGAGAAGGCCTGGTGCGCCGCTGTCGCCAGCCCGACGATTCCGACCGCGAGCCATACGCTGGCGGCATATTGGGCGAAGACAATCGGCATTACCAGGAAAGCGCAGACCAGCATGGTGACCTTGCGCGCCGCATTCGCACTATAGCCGCGCTTCATCAGGGTCGAGGACGACCAGCCGCCGGCGACGCTGCCGATGTCGGAGATTAGGTAGATCGCGACCAGCGGCGGACCGAAATTCTTGAGATCGAGGTGATAGGTCTTGGCGAGGAAATCGGGCGTCCAGAACAGGAACAGCCACCAAATCGGGTCGATCAGGAACTTGCCCAAGGCATAGGCCCAGGTCTCGCGATAGCCGAGCAGCTTGAACCATCCGATCTTCTGCGGCGGGTCGGCCGGATCGCTCTCGATATAGGCAAGCTCGGTCGCCGACAGGCGCGGTTGCTCGCGCGGGCGGCGATAGATCGCGACCCAGGCGACCAGCCAGATCAGGCTGAACGCGCCGGTCGAAATGAACGCCATCCGCCAGCCGTAGGCCAGCGTGATCGCGGGCACGATCAGCGGCGTGATGATCGCGCCGACATTCGATCCCGCGTTGAACAGCCCGGTCGCGAAAGCGCGCTCCTTGGCCGGAAACCATTCGCTGACCGCCTTGAGGCCGGCGGGGAAATTGCCCGATTCGCCGATGCCGAGCACGAAGCGCGCGCCGTTGAACTGCATCGCCGGGGACATCATCGTGCCGAACAGCTTGAACGGCCCGGTGATGAGGCCGCACAAAGTATGGCCGAGCGTCCAAATCACGAATGCAACCGAGAAACCGATCCGCGCGCCCAGCGCATCGACGATCTTGCCGAAGCTCAGATAGCCGATCGCGTAAGCGACCTGGAACCAGAAGACGATGTCGGCATAGGTGGTTTCGTTCCAGCCCAGTTCGGCCGAAATCGTCGGCTTGAGCACGCCGATCATCTGGCGATCGACATAGTTGATCGCGGTCGCCGCGAAGAGCAGCCCGCAAATCACCCAGCGATAGCGGCCGACCCGCATATCCACCCGTCCGGCGTCCGGCATTCCGGTCGTCGCCATCGTCTCTCTCCCTCGAAAGCGACCTCTTAACGGGCCTTTATCGTGCACTCGACCGTCAACCGGTCATCGAATTTGGCCTCGACGCGGTCGCCGACCCGTACCGGGTGTACCCCAGTTACGGCGCCGGTCGAGATCCATTGTCCGGCCCCCAGCGCGATACCGCGCGCGGCCATCAGTTCGAACAGGAAACGCGCCGCGCCGAAGGGTCCGTCGAGCATCGTCGCGGTCGTAGCCGCACCGGCGCGCTCGCCTTCGATCCACAATTCTACCGGCCAGGTGTCGAGGTCGATCTCGCGCCAGTCCTCGACCGCCGCGCCGACGATCAGGCCGTTATTGTTGCCGAAATCGGAAATGGTGACCGGCGCGCCGTGATCGTTGATGCCGGGGAATGGCGAACTGGCAATCTCGATCCCGACATGGACGGCATCGATCAGCGTCCGCGCCTCGTCGATCGTATAATGGCGCTTGGCCGGGTCCGGCGCGCCGCCGATGCGCAGCAGGAATTCGGCCTCGGCAGCGGCAAAGCCGTCGGCAAACACCGTCATCGCGATCGGCGACCCGTCCGCAATGACGACCTGATCGGTGAAGATCGGACCCGCCAGCCGGTCGACCATGCCGATCGGCGGGTTGATCCGCCCGACTTTCCATCCGGCAACCTTGCCCTCGGTCAGCGCCAGCGCGACGTCCTGCACGGCATAGCCATCGTCGAGTGCGGCCGGCATGTCGCCGGGATAATCGGGCAGCGCATGTCCGTCGCGGCGTGCGCCGACGAATGAGCGTGCGATACGCGTGATATTGTCGACGTTATCGTCTGGCTGCACCGCCGAACCCCTCCTCGCCCTGATGGCTTTCTTCCTTGTCGACTGCCTATGGGAAACCGGTGTCAATGACAAGCCCGGCGAACGCGTCAGGCGAGGATTGCGCGCGGCAATTCGCCGCGAAAGGCGGCTTCCGCGGCCGTTTTGAGCTGCGCGACAAGTTCCGCGTCGCTTCCGATCGCGGGGGGGAAACCCAGCTTCTCGGCGACCAGCCCTTCGACGACGCGGGCAGGCGTTTCAGCCATAGCCAGCTCGGCAAGACGGTCGCCGGCCGGATCGATCATGCGAATGCCCGCGCGCGCCCGCTGCATGAGGAAAGCGACCCAGCCTCCCAGCGCCGCGACGACATGATCCGGCATACGCCCCGCCGCCCGATTGGCGAGCAATGTATCGCCCAAGCGGTAGGGCAACTTCTGCGATCCGTCCTGCGCGATCTGATCGAGCCGGTGGACGATCGCCGGGTTGGCGAAGCGCCGCAGCACGGCATCGGCATAGGTCTGGAGATCGAGCCCCGGCACCGGGGGCAGCATCGGGATGATATCCTCGCGGATCATCGCGTCGACGAAGCGCGCCAGTAGCGGGTCGCCGATTGCCTCGGCAACGCTGATATGGCCGCGCAGCAAGCCGGCATAAGCGAGCGTCGAATGCGCGCCGTTGAGGATGCGGAGCTTGGCGCGCTCATAGCCGCCGACGTCCTTGGTCAGGGTCGCACCGACCGCGGCGAGATCGGGCAGGCCGCCAATGTCCTCGATCACCCATTGCGCGAACGCTTCGCGCTGAACCGCGGCGCGATCCTCGACGCCCAACGCGGCCGCGACATCGGCATAGAGCGCGTCGTCGGACGCCGGGGTGATCGAATCGACCATGGTCGACGGCACCGAGACTTCACCCGCTGCCCAATCCCCCAGCGTCGGGTCGAGTCGTCCGGCGAACGCCGCCAATGCGGCGTGGAGCTTGGCGCCGTTCGACGCGAGATTGTCGCACGGCATCGGCACGAACGGGGCAGTGCCGCTTGCGCGGCGAGCCGCCAGCCCGGCGACGATCCAGCCGATCACGCTGGTCGGGACGGCTGGCCGCGCCAGATCGTGGACGATATCGGGATGGCCGAAATCGAGCGTTCCATCCGCCGCCAGGCAATAACCCTTTTCGGTCACCGTGGTGGTGACCAGCCGAGTATCGGGCGCGGCGAGCACCGCCAAGGTCCGCGCCGCGTCTTCCGGCCCGAGAAACTCGGTATGCGCGCCGATCACGCGCATGCTCGATTCGAGGTCGCGAATGGCGAGCGTATACAGCCCGTCCTGTTCGGCCAGCGCCTCGATCGTGCCGCGGCTGCGCAGCGACACCGCGGCGATCCCCCAGCGCGGATCCTGGTCGAGCAGGCGGTCGATATAAGCGGCCTGGTGTGCGCGATGGAACGCGCCCGGGCCGAAATGGACGATTCCCGTCGCGACCGGACCGCGCGTGCGCGGCGCGGATATCCCCGTCGGCAGCCCGGCCAGGGTAGCGCGCGACAGCCGGCTCACAGGGTCACCCCACGCTTCCAGATCGCGATTTCGCGCTCGCCATTGCGTTCGGCCGCGGTAGGTTCGCCCGAGGCGATCGCGCACAATCGTTCGGTCAGCGCCGCCTCCATCGTCTCGAACCCCTTATCGAGCACCATGCCTGCGTCGAAATCGATCCAGCCCGGCTTGCGCACGGCGAGATCGCTGTTCGACGCTATCTTGATCGTCGGCACCGGGAAGCCGAGCGGCGTTCCGCGCCCGGTGGTGAACAGGATCGCGGTCGCGCCCGCCGCCGCCAGGGCGGTCGACGACACCGCGTCGTTGCCCGGCGCCTCAAGCAAGGTGAGGCCGTCCTTGGCGACGCGCTCGCCGTAATGAATGACGTCGGCGATCGGCGCGCGGCCCGCTTTCTGCACCGCGCCGAGCGACTTCTCCTCGAGCGTGGTGATGCCGCCGGCGATGTTTCCGGGCGAGGGATTTTCCGACACCGGCTCGCCGTGATCGATGAAATATTGCTTGAAGTCGTTCACCACGCCGACGACCTGGCCGAACACGCCTTCGTCGGCGGCGCGGTTCATCAACATCTGCTCGGCACCGAATATCTCGGGGATTTCGGTCAGCACGACCCGCCCGCCCGATGCCGTGACGCGGTCGCTCATCCTGCCGACCAGCGGGTTGGCGGTCAGTCCCGACAAACCGTCCGACCCGCCGCATTTGACCCCGAGCACCAGGTCGGCAAGCGTCGCTTCCGACCGTTCGCATCGCGCTTGCGTGGCGAGTTCCTCAACCAGCGCGACACCTTCCGCGACTTCGTCGCCGGCGAGTTGCGTCGCCAGCGTGCGGATCGCCGGGCGGCGCCATTCCGGGATTTCCTGCATCAATCTGGCGATCTGGTTGTTCTCGCAGCCGAGGCCGAGGATCAGCACGCCGCCGGCATTGGGATGGCACGCCAGCGACGCCAGGATCGCTCGCGTCCCGTCGAGATCCTTGCCGAGCTGCGAGCAGCCGAAGGGGTGGATGAAGGCGTGAACGCCATCGACTTTTCCGGCCAGCGCCGCACCCGCCCGCGCGGCGATCCGCTCGGCGGTCCGCGCGACGCAGCCGACCGTCGGCAGTACCCAGATTTCGTTGCGCGTGCCGACCCGCCCATCGCCACGGCGATAGCCCTGAAACGTGGCGTCGCCCGGCGCGAGGTTCGCGCGCGGCGCCGGCGCATAGGCATAGGCTTGCTGTCCGGCGAGCGCCGTCGCGACATTGTCGGAATGCACATGCTCGCCCGCCACGATCGATGCGGTCGCGCGTCCGATCGGAAAACCGTATTTGATCACCGCATCGCCCGGCGCGATCGCCACCAGCGCAATCTTGTGCCCGCGCGGAATCGCCTTCGCGGCGGTCACCGATATGCCATCGGCCACCACCTCCTCGCCCGCCGCCACATCGCCCAGCAAGGTTGCGACATTGTCGCTCGGGTCGATACGAACCGCGTTTGCCGACATTCCTCTCGCTTCCTCAAGTAACCGGTGTCATCTTTGCCCGGATGACCTTTCCGATGCAAGGCTAGCCCAGTAGGTCGTGCCTCGCTATGCCTGTGACGATGGAAAAGACCGGCCAGCCGACGATCAACGATGTCGCGCGCATCGCGGGCGTGTCGAAGAAAACCGTCAGCCGCGTCATCAACCGATCGCCGCTGCTCAACGACGATACGCGCAAGAAGGTCGAGGATGTCATAGGCCAGCTCGGCTACGTCCCCAACCCGCAAGCACGTGCGCTGGCGCTACGGCGCAATTTCCTGGTCGGGCTGGTCCACGACAACCCCAATGCCCAGACGGTGATGAACGTCCAGCAGGGCATGTTGGAAGCGATCCACGATAGCGAGTTCGAGATGGTCGTGCGGCCGGTCGACCGCGGCTCGCCGACGATGCTCGAAGACCTGCGCCTGTTCCTCGAGCGGCAGCGATTGTTCGGCGTGCTGCTGATGCCGCCGATCAGCGAGAATGACGCGGTCGCCAAATTGTGCACCGATCTCGGCTGTCGCTATGTCCGCATGGGTTCGGCGGTCCTCGACACGCCCGAACATATGGTCGCCTCGAACGATCGCGAAGCGGTACGCGAAGCGACGCAATATCTGATCGCGCAGGGGCATCGCCGCATCGGGCTGATCGCCGGCCCGCACGGCTTCCGCTCGGCGCACGAACGCCGGTTGGGCTTCGAGGAAGCGATGCGCGACGCCGGTATCTCGCTTCCGCGCAGCATGATCGCCGAGGGTAATTATACCTTCGAATCGGGACTGATCGCCGCAGAACGCCTGCTCGACGTGGTGCCGCGCCCGACCGCGATCTTTTCGAGCAACGACGAAATGGCGGCAGGCGTGATCCACGCGGCCTGCCAGCGCGGATTGGTCGTGCCGCGCGACCTATCGGTGATCGGGTTCGACGACACGCCGATCGCTGCGCATATGTGGCCGCCGCTGACCACCGTGCGCTGGCCGATCGCCTCGATGGCGCGCTCCGCCGCGCTGAAGCTGATCACCGGGATGGCCGACAATGACGACGATGCCGCCGTGCAGGAGCCGTCGATGTTCCTGTCGACGCTGATCCGCCGCGGGTCAGTGTCGCCGCCGATAGACTGAACGCGTCCGGGGCGGTTGAACTCTTAGGTGACACCGGTTACCAGATGCTCGCTCAACCGAAGCGGGGAGGATGGAGAAGTTGATGGCTCGCACCCTGGAATTGCACCCCGATCGCCTGCTTCCCGCCGATCCGGGAACGCGGTCGATCGCCCGCAATCTCTATGCCGCCGTCGCCGATTCGCCGATCGTCAGCCCGCACGGTCACACCGACCCGGCCTGGTTCGCGAATAACGACACATGGAGCGACGCGACCACCCTGCTGCTGTCCCCGGACCATTATCTCTACCGCATGCTTTACAGTCAGGGCGTGGATCTCGACGCGCTGGCGATCCCGTCACGCGCCGGCGTTCCCGCGACCGATCCGCGTGCGGCCTGGCGGCTGTTCGCGTCGCATTACCATCTGTTCCGCGGAACGCCGTCGCGGCTGTGGCTCGACCATGTCTTTTCGGTGGTGTTCGGGATCGACCGCGAACTCGACGCCTCGACCGCGGATACCTATTTCGATGCGATCGGGGAGAAGCTAGCGAGCGACGCCTTCCGCCCGCGCGCGCTGTTCGACCGCTTCCGGATCGATTTCCTGGCCACGACCGAGGGCGCGCAGGACGATCTGACGCACCATCACGCCATCCGCCGATCGGGCTGGGGCGGGCGCGTCGTCACCACCTATCGTCCCGACGGCGTGATCGACGTCGAGCATGAGGCGTTCAAACCGGCGATGGCGCGCTTCGCCGAATTGACCGGCGAGGACGTCTACGACTGGAAGGGCTATCTCGCCGCGCACCGCAAGCGCCGCGCCGATTTCCGCGCGGCCGGGGCCACCGCGACCGATCACGGCCACCCGACCGCGGCGACCGCCAATCTGTCGGCAAGCGAGGCCGAGCGCCTGTTCCGCACCATCGTCACCGGCACCTGGACCCCCGCCGATGCCGAGCTGTTCCGCGCACAGATGCTGACCGAAATGGCGGCGATGTCGGTCGAGGACGGGATGGTGATGCAGATTCATCCGGGCTCCTGCCGCAATCACAACGCCGGGCTGTTCGCCAGCCATGGTCGCGACAAGGGGGCCGACATCCCGACGCGGACCGATTATGTCCATGCGCTGAAGCCGCTACTCGATCGCTTCGGCAATGAGCGCGACCTGTCGATCATCCTCTTCACGCTCGACGAATCGACCTATGCCCGCGAGCTGGCGCCGCTCGCCGGCCATTATCCCTGCCTCAAGCTCGGTCCGAGCTGGTGGTTCCACGACAGCCCCGAAGGCATGCGGCGGTTCCGCGAGATGACCACCGAGACCGCCGGCTTCTACAACACCGTCGGTTTCAACGACGATACCCGCGCCTTCCTGTCGATCCCGGCGCGCCACGACGTCGCGCGCCGCATCGATTGCGCCTTCCTCGCGCGGCTGGTCGCCGAGCATCGCCTGAACGATTGGGAGGCGGCGGAATTGATCCAGGACCTGACCACCGGCTTGGCGCGCCGCGCCTACAAGATTGACGACCCCCAATTCGCCGCACGCGCGGCGTGATCCCCCAAACGGAGACCCCGATGTTCGACCGCACTTACTATGCCACCCATCCCGACATGATGGAGTGCGTCTCCAACGAAGAACTGCGCGACCGTTATCTGATCCAGGGCCTGTTCCGCGAGGGCGAGTGCGTGCTCAACTACACGCATGCCGACCGCTTCGTGATCGGCGGCGTCGCGGTCGGCGGCGCGCCGGTCACGCTGCCCGCGCAGACCGAGCCGCCGTCGGCGGTCGGTCATCCGTTCCTCGAGCGGCGCGAACTCGCGATCGTCAATGTCGGCACGGTCGACGGCAAGGTCATGGTCGACGGCGAGGAATTCACGCTCGGCAACAAGGATTGCCTGTACGTCACGATGGGCGCCAAGCATGTCGAATTCTCCGGCCAGGGCGCGCGTTTCTATCTCGCCTCGTGCCCGGCACATAAAGCCTTCCAGACGCGCAAGCTCGGGATCGCCGACGCCAATGCGCTCGAGCGGGGCAGCCTGGCGGAATCGAACGAGCGCACGATCTTCCAGCTCGTAATACCGGGCGTCTGCGACAGCGCGCAGCTGGTGATGGGCCTGACCGTGCTCAAGCCGGGCAGCGTGTGGAACACGATGCCGCCGCACATCCACGAGCGCCGCAGCGAGATCTATTTCTACTTCGAGCTCGACAATCTCGACACCGACCGCGTGATGCATTTCATGGGCGAAGGCGAGGCAACGCGGCACATCGTGATGCAGAACGAGGAGGCGGTGATCAGCCCGCCCTGGTCGATCCATATGGGCGCGGGGACCAAGGCCTATGCCTTCATCTGGGCGATGGCCGGCGAGAACCAGGATTATACCGACATGAACGTGCTGGATATCTGCCAGCTGGCGTGACTCCCCTCCCGCTTGCGGGAGGGGTCGGGGGAGGGCGTGTCGGCCTTCTTCACCCCTTCAACAGGCCCTCCCCTAGCCCCTCCCGCAAGCGGGAGGGGAATATGGAGCTAAGATGAACCCCTTCGATCTTTCCGGCAAAGTCGCCGTCGTCACCGGCGCCAATACCGGCATCGGCCAGGCGATCGCGCTGGCGCTGGCCGAAGCCGGCGCGGATATCGCCGCGGTCGGCCGCACGCCTGCCGAGGACACCGTCGCCAAGGCCCGCGCGCTCGGCCGTCGCGCCGAGATCGTCTCGGCCGATCTCTCGACGATCGAGCCTGTGCAAAGAATTGTGGACGAAACGGTGGATAAGCTCGGCGGGCTGGACATCCTGGTCAACAATGCCGGGATCATCCGCCGCGCCGACGCGGTCGACTTCACCGAGGAGGATTGGGATGCGGTGGTCGACACCAATCTCAAATCGGTGTTCTTCCTGTGCCAGGCAGCGGGGCGGCACATGATTGGCAATGGCGGCGGCAAGATCATCAACATCGCCTCGATGCTGACCTTTCAGGGCGGCATCCGCGTGCCGAGCTATACCGCATCGAAAAGCGGGATCGGCGGGCTGACCAAGCTGCTGGCCAACGAATGGGCGTCGAAGGGCGTCAACGTCAACGCGATCGCGCCGGGCTATATCGCGACCAACAATACGGCGGCGCTGCAGGCCGACGAGGTGCGCAACAAGGCGATCCTCGACCGCATCCCGGCGGGACGCTGGGGCGATGCGAGCGACCTGGGTGGGGCCGCCGTGTTCCTGGCGAGCCGCGCGGCGGATTATATCCAGGGGCATATCCTGGCGGTCGACGGCGGATGGCTGGCGCGGTGATGTCGCGATGATCGCGCCGCAAGTTCATCGTCACCCCGGGCTTGTCCCGGGGTCCACTGGGCCTCACACCGGTGCGCCTGCGGCTCCGTGGTGTTCGAGCGAGATTGCGTCCCCCGGACGCAATCTTGACTTGCCGGGGGCAAGTCAAAGCTCGGACACGGCACGAGGCCGGCATGACGGTTTGGGGGGACGATATTGATGGGCAAATTCCTCGCCTTCGGCGAAATCATGCTGCGGCTCTCCCCGCCGGGCCGCGAACTCCTCCTGCAAACGCCCAAATTCGACGTCTGGGTGGCAGGCGCCGAGGCGAACGTCGCCACCGCGCTTGCCCGGCTCGGCCATGATGTCGGCTTCGTCAGCGCCGTTCCCGCCAATGACCTCGGCGATGCGGCGGTCACGACGCTGCGCGGCCACGGCATCGATACCAGCGGCATTCAGCGCGGCGGCGACCGGATGGGACTGTACTTCGTCACCTCGGGTGCCGGCATGCGCGCGACCGAAGTGATTTACGATCGCGCCCATTCGAGCTTCGCCGAGGCGCCCGCCGACGCCTGGGATTGGGACACGCTGCTGAACGGCGTCGACCGCCTGCATCTGTCGGGCATCACCCCCGCGCTCGGTCCCGTGCCGGCGCAAGCCGCGATCGCCGCCGCCGATGCCGCCGCCGCACGCGGCATCCCGGTCTCGTTCGACGGCAATTGGCGGGGCAAGCTGTGGGAGCGCTGGGACGGCAAGCCGCGCGAAATCCTGTCGCGACTGGTCGCGCAGGCCGACCTGATGTTCGGCAACCATCGCGACATCGCCTTGCTGCTCGACAAGCCCTTTTCGGGCGATGGCGAGGACCGCCGGCGCGAAGCCGCCGACGCCGCCTTCGCCGCTTTCCCCAAGCTGCAGACGATCGCCTCGACCGCACGGCACACCGAGGATGTCGATCGCCATTTGTTGTCGGCACGGATCGACACGCGCGACGCGCACGCGCAATCGGCCGAGATCACGCTGGCCGGCATCGTCGACCGGATCGGCGCGGGCGATGCCTTCGCCGCCGGCGTCCTGCATTCGCTGCGCAATGGCGGCAGTATCGACGATGCCGCGCGCACCGGCCTGGCACTGACCGCGCTCAAACATTCGCTGCCCGGCGACGCCAGCCTGTTCCGGCAGACCGATATCGACGCGTTCCTGGCAGGGGGTCTGGATGTCCGACGCTGAAGGCTGGAACCGGCGCACCCTGATCGGCGCCGGCGCGAGCGCGGGGGCTGCGATATTGCTGTCGGGCACGGCGCGCGCGGTCGCGGCGCCTTATGTGCGGGCGCCATCGGGCGATTTCGTCGGCGAGAGCGACCGCGGCGTCATCGCCTATCGCGGCATCCGCTATGGCGTCGCGCAACGGTTTCGGGCGCCGGTGCCCTATGCGGCGCGCGGCCAAATGCGGCAGGTGCAGAAGTTCGGGCCGGTTTGCCCGCAATCGGGCAGATATCAGCCGCAATCGGAGGACTGTCTCTACCTCAACGTCTGGACCGCCGAACCCAATCCGGCGGCGAAGAAGCCGGTGATGCTCTACATCCATGGCGGCGCCTATTCGAACGGCAGCGTTACCGATCCGCTCAACGACGGACACAATCTGGCGGCGCGCGGCGACGTCGTCGTGGTGACGGTCAATCACCGGCTCAACGCGTTCGGCTATCTCTATCTCGCCCGGCTCGATCCGCGCTTCGCCGATAGCGGCAATTGCGGTCAGCTCGATTTGATCCTCGCGCTCAAATGGGTGCGCGACAATATCGCGGCGTTCGGCGGCGACCCAAATCGCGTGATGCTGTTCGGCCAGTCGGGCGGCGGCGCCAAGATCGCCACGCTGACTGGGATGCCGGCGGCCAGGGGATTGTTCCATCGCGGGGTGACGATGTCGGGCCAGCAGGTCACCGCCTCCGGCCCGCTCCACGCCACCGACCGCGCGCGGGCCTATCTGCGCAAGCTCGGCGTGAACGAGCGCGATCTCGGCCCGTTGCTGTCGGCGCCGACCGAAAAACTGGTCGAGGCGCTGTCGGCCGAGGATCCGTTCCTGGGCGGCGGGGTCTATTTCGGGCCGGTGCTCGACATGAAATGGCTTACCCGCCATCCCTTCTGGCCCGACGCCAATCCGCTGGGCCTGTCGATCCCATTGATCCTGGGCAATGTGCATGACGAAGCGCGCGCGTTCATCTCGCCCGATTCGGACAAGATGAAGGGGCTGACCTGGGACAATATGCCCGACCGCCTCGCGCCCGAATTGCGCATCGACGCGCTGCCCGAATGGGTGGTGGCCGAATATCGCAGGCAATTCCCTACCTGGTCGCCGACCGACGTCTTCTACGCCGCGGTCACTGCCGGGCGGAGCTGGCGCGGCCAGGTGATCGAGGCGGAAGAGCGCGCCCGCGCCGGCGCCCCGGCCTGGGTCTATCAGGTAAACTTCGCTTCACGCACCGATCCGCGGCGCGGCGCCTTTCACACGATGGATATCCCGCTGGCGTTCGGCACGCTCGGCGCGACAGGATCGCAGACCGGCACCGGGCTCGATGCGCGCGCGGCGTCGCAAGCGGTGCAAGACAGTTTCGTCGCCTTCGCCAAGACCGGCAATCCCAACCATCCCGGCCTGCCCGTCTGGCCCAAATACGATTTGGCGCGCCGCGCGACGATGGTGTTCGACGTCAACAGCCATATCGAGAACGACCCGCGCAAATGGCAGCGCGAACTGTTCGCGCGCATTCCCTACATCCAGCCGGGCACCTGATATGACCGATGTCGACCGCCGCACCGCCTTGTTCGCGACTTTGGGCGCGGCGGTGGCGGCCAGCGGCGCAGGAGCGCAGACCGCGCTGCCGGCCGCTCCAGGCAATGCCCCGTTGGTGCTGTCGCAGCCCGACGAGACGATCGACCTGTGGCCCAAAGGCGCGCCCGGCATGCCCGCCAAACCGCCGGTCGAGGTCACCACCGAGCGCAGCAAGGACACCAGCAAGCTCAACGACCGCGCGGTCGCCGGCGTGTCGACGCCGCGCCTGGCGGTATTCCGTCCCGCCAAGCCCAACGGCGCGTCGCTCCTGGTCTTTCCCGGTGGCGGCTATGTGCGGATGGCGATCGACAAGGAAGGCTATGAGATCGGCCGCTTGCTCGCGGCGCGCGGCATCACCGTGTTCGTCCTGTTCTATCGCTTGCCGGGAGAGGGCTGGGCGAACCGTGCCAATGTGCCGCTGCAGGATGCGCAGCGCGCGATGCGGCTGATCCGGTCACAGGCAACGAAATATGGGATCGACCCGGCGCGTATAGCGGCGATGGGCTTTTCGGCGGGCGGACATCTCTGCGCCGATCTCGTCGCGCGGTTCGCGGCGAAGACCTACGATCCGGTCGACGCCGCCGACGCGCTGCCGGCGCGGCCGATGCTCGCCGCCCCGATCTATCCGGTCGTGTCGATGGACGCTTCCGTCGCGCATATGGGATCGAGAGAAGCCCTGCTCGGCCCCGATCCGTCACCGACGTTGATCGCCGCGCATTCGCCCGACCGCAACATCAAGCCCGACAGCCCGCCCTGCTTCCTGTGCGCGGCCGAGGACGATCCGGTTGTACCGACCCAAAACACGTTGCTGCTCCACGCTGCATTGCGGACGGCCAAGGTGCCGGTGGAACTGCATCTGTTCGAACAGGGTAACCACGGTTTCGGCCTGCGCGGCGTCGTCGGCAAGCCGGCGCATGTCTGGCCGGACCTGTTCCTCGCCTGGGCGACGAGCCGGGGGTGGTTGGCTGTCGCTTAAGCCTTGATTCGATGGAATTGAAATGCGCTTCCCCGGCGAAGGCCGGGGCCCAGTCGCGACGCGCTCATCCAGGCAGGATGCCGTCGCCACCACGTCGATACTGGGCCCCGGCCTTCGCCGGGGAGGTATCTGGCAACCAGGCTGAATCTCAGTTCTTTGCTCGTGTCGCCCGCGGATAGCTGATGATCAGCGCCAGCGGCTTTGCGCCCTTCTGCCGTATCCCCATCGTCTCGCCGGCGAAGAAATAGATGGCCTGGCCTGCTCGCACCGGCTCCGTGCGGACACCGGAAAACACCTCGCCTTCGCCCGACAGGACGTAATAGACCTCGTCATGCACCAGCGTGTGCGCGCCGATCGCCGCGTCGACATGGAGCACGCGCTTGCGGAATTCCATCGCACGCCCCGGCACCGCGTCGCTGTAGCGATAGGCGGTACTCATGCCGATATTGCCGTGCGGCGGCGGTTCGTCGCGCCTGACAGCCTCGCAATCGATCACGGTCATGCGGCCGGCCGGCTTGTCCTGTGCCCCGGCGGGCACGGCGAGCGTGAGCGCGCCCAGCAGGATCAGCCTATTTCGCATCGCCCAGCGCCGCGATCAGCGTTTCCATGTGCGCGATGTACGTGCCGGTTGAGATACCAATCGCCGGTTTGGGATCGAGATAGGGCGAAGTGTCGGTCTCGTCGCCAACGCGCGTCGTCGAATAGTCGCCGGGCGTAACCGTCTTCGACCCGTCGTGCATGTAGCGATGGCTGATCATCTTGAGCTCGGCCGGCCACCAGCCGGCGCCGTTGAGCGTCTTTACCAGCGCATCCGGACTTTTCGCCGCCAGGTCGGCGTTGCGGTCCGATCCGGCGCCCATGTCGGTCAGATAGTAGCGATCGAGCGGCCGGCGTCCGGTCGCCTTGAGCGGCGAATCCTTGCTCGCCACCTCGGGCGGCGTCGCCTTCAGCTCCTGATACTCGCGGCGCAGCTTGGGCACGTCGAGATGCCGGAACGAGCTGTAATGGCCCAAAGTGTCGGCGGGGTTGCTGTCGACATAATATTCGCCGTTGACGACGTTCGACCCGCGGCGGTGGACGTATATCGGCTTGTTGGTGCCGATCTCTAGAAAGGTCGGATAGGTCTTGCCATCCTTGTTCAGCTCGGGCGGCGACTTGACCGAGTCGAGCCAGTCGAGCGCGTCGGGGACGCCAGCAAGGAACTTGGGATCGCCGGTCAGGCGATAGAAATTCAGCAGTTGCTCGACATTGGCATAGGTGGTGTGCGTGACGATCGCCGTCGGCTCGTAGGTCCGCGCGCCGGTGGGTTTGAGGTCGAGCGTATATTGCAGCCCCCAGCCCGCCTGCGGGGCGGGCTGCTGCGTCTTCACGTAAATGTCCATCGCGCGGTGGATCGGGTCGAGCACGCGGGTGTCGCCGGTCACCTGATAATATTGGATCAGGAAGCGGATATTCTCGCCCGCGACATCGTCGTTGAAGGTGATGAACGACGTATATTCGGGCTTGCCGTGGTCGATATACGGGAATTTGGTCGCCGGATAACGCTGCGGCCAGCCGCCATTGGCATATTGGCTCTTCAGGACGAAGTTCAGCGCCTTTTTGAGTGGCGGCAGATATTTCGCGTCATGCTTTTCGACATAGAGGCGCAGCAGGAACTGCATCGCTTCGGAGGTACCCGCATCGTCGAACGTGGCGTTGCCCCAATAATGTTGGAATTCCTCCAGCCGCCAGGCGTTCTTGCCGATCGTCGCATACCATTCCGCGGTCGACGCCGGTCCGCCGAAATCGATGAAATAATGCCAGCCGCCGGCGGGCAATTGCCCCGCGACCAGCGCGTCCGCCGCCTTGGTCGCGGCCCGGTAATAATAGTCGTCGCCGGTCGCGTGATAGGCGTCGAGGAACAGATGTCCCATCGTCCCGGTGCCCGGCGGCTGCACCCAGATCATGGTCGGATAGGCTTCCATCTCGCCCCAGCGGCGCGACCCGTCGGGCAGCTGCGCCCAGACATAGCCACCGTGCACCGCAACCTTGTCGACCATGAATTCGGAAGCGCGCTTCATCGTCGACAGGATTTGCGCGCGCGTCGCCGCGGCGGCCGGCGCTGTGATCATTGCGGCGGCCGCGACTCCAGCAAAGATCATCGCTTTCAGATGCCGCACGCGCCGTCTCCCAAAGAAAGAAAAGCCGGTGCGGGGGGTTATCCGCACCGGCAAGGCAGGACCGATTGGTCAGTAGTTGAACCGGAACCCGGCGAGGAATTCGCGGCCGGTATGGTGATAGACCGATAGCAGGTCACGGCTGTCGTTATATTGGTCCTGATATTGATCGGTCAGGTTGATACCCTCGAACGTCAGCTTGAGCTGCTTGGTCAGCGTGATCTGCACCGACGCGTCGATATTGAGGGTCTTGTTATACCCTTGGCTATCGATCCCCTGGGTACCGACCGCATCCGACAGATATCCCGAACGATAGGCCGCCGACACGCGAGCGCTGACTACCTTGTCCTCGTAATAGAGCGTGGCGTTGGCGCTGTTGCGCGACAGGCCGGTCAGGTCGGTGACCTTCACGACCACGCCCTTGGAGTTGAGGTATTTGATGTTCGATTCGACGTGGGTGTAGTTGAGCAGCACGCCGAAATTGCCCAGGAAGCCGGGCAGGAACTTGAACGGCTGCTGGAAATTCACTTCGAAGCCGCGCAGGCGGCCGCCCGGCGTGTTGCGCGGCGCGGAGAAGGTCCAGTTGGCGGCGGCGGGATTGCAGGTCGCCGGATATTGCGTGCCGCACGCCGCGATCGCCAGGCTCTCCGGCAGGCCGAACGGATTATCGGAGAAAGTCCCGGACGACTGGACCGTCTGGACGAAGCTGTCGATATCCTTCTGGAAAAAGGCGACCGAGAGCAGTGCGCCGGGCATATAATACCATTCCGCCGCAGCATCGAGCGTCGTCGCACGATAGGGATCGAGCCCCGGATTGCCGACCGACACCGACCGGTTTGCGCCCGATACCGAGACGGTGGCCGACGGCGCGATGCTGGTCAGATCGGGCCGTGCCATCATCTTCGCGGCAGCCAGTCGGATCTGGAACTTCGGCGAGAATTCGAACACCGCGTTCATCGACGGCAGCCAGTCGTCATAGGTCCGAGTGGCGACCAGCGGCACCGCGGCGCCGCTCGAATAGGAATAGCCCCGCGAACGTTGGAAGGTCTGGACGTAGCGCACGCCGGCATTGCCGCGCAGCGTGAACAACCCCATGTCGCGATTGAAGTTGAACTGCAAATAGCCGCTCTTGTCGTGTTCATCGACCGCGACGTTGCCAGCAAGGCCGGGCTCGATTCCGAGCTTGAACGTGCCGCCGCGCGCGGTGGGATCCTCGAGCCCGAAATAGGCTGCGGCCTTTTGGTAGTCGGCGTCGAAGAAGGACTGGCCCTCGATCGTCACGACCTGACCGTATTGGTTGAGATTGAGGTCGGCGGGAAGCGTGCAGCAGGACAGGTTGGTGTCCTGCGCCGCCGTGGTGCCGTTGCTGCGCCGGAGGTCGGTCGCCTGGAAGCCATAGCCCTTGTAGGAGGCGCCGCCCTCGATCGAGAACCCGTCGGTGACGTCCCAGGTGAAATTGAGCTGACCGGTTTCATAGGTGTTCTTGGCGGATGCCGAGCGCAGACGCAGCTGGCTCAGCACCCAGCCCGTGCCGTTGGCCAGATTGGCGTTGCCGAAATTGAACACCGGATGCTGGCGATCGGTATAATCGTAGCTGTAGCCGTCGACATTATATTGGTCGAACGTGACCGTATTCTGGATCGGGTTCTGGTGATCGGATTGCGAATGGCCCAGGATCAGGTTGAGCTTCAGCTTTTCGCCGATATTCTGGTCGACGTTGAACGTCAGCTGCTTGAACTTCGTGTCCAGCCGGTCGAAGCGATTTTCGACGCGCAGGTCGACATCGTTGAACGTGCCCTTCAGCATCGCGCCGTTGGTGATCGTCTCCGCGATGACGTCGGTATCGGGAACGCCGCAATTGGCCGGGATGGGCGACTTGGTGCAAGTCACCGCGAATCCGTTCGCTTCGAGATATCGCTCCTCGCGCGTCGCCTTGAAGTCGGCATAGAGGCCGTCGATGCTGATCGTCGTGCTGTCGGTCGGCTTCCACTGGATCGACCCGGTCAGGCCGATGCGCTGCTGGTCGTCGATGAAATAGTCATAGCGCGGGAAACGCGGATGGAAGGCCGCATTGGCTTCGGCGCAGACCTGCGGAAGAGGCGCGACCTGCACTAGGTTCGATTTGCTGTCGGTAGTGAGACACGGCGTGCCGAGCACGCTCTGGAATCCGGGCGCGGCACCGGCATCGTTGGTCGTCCAGCGCACCGTCGAATAGCCGCTCTCGACCAGCTTGCGCTTGGTGTACGCGGCCGAAATCAATGCCCCGAACGTCTTGTCCTCGTTCGACCAGGAGATCATCGCCGCGGCGCGCGGTGAGGCTTTCTCGGCGAGGTCGTTATAGCTACCCTGACCGGACACCGCGATCGTGAAGCCCGACTTATAGTCGAACGGGCGCGCAGTGCGCAGGTCGACGGTCGCGCCGAGCGACCCTTCCTCGGTCGCGGCCTCCGCCGTCTTCTGCACGGTGATGGCGTTGAACAGGTCGGCGGCGAAGACGTTGAAATCGAAGCCGCGGCCGCGATTAGTGCCGCCCGAGGCGTCCGACCCGCCCGCGGTGGCAATCGCTTCCATGCCGTTGATGCGGACTCGGGTGAATTGCGGACCCAGGCCGCGGACCGAAATCGAGCGGCCTTCACCGCCGTCACGCGACAGCGCGACGCCCGGAATACGCTGGATCGATTCGGACAAATTGAGGTCGGGGAACTTGCCGATATCCTCGGCCAGAATCGAGTCGATCGCGGTGGCCGATGCCTTCTTCTGGTCGAGAGCCTTGGCTAGGCTGCCGCGGAAGCCGGTGATCACGATATCCTTGCCAGTATCCTGGGCATCTTGCGGCGCCTCGGCAGTCGCCGCCTGTGGCGCTGCATCATTTGGCCCAGCCGTTGCGGTCTGCGCCTGCGCCGCTCCGGCGCTGACCGCGATCGCCAGCACGGCAAGCGAGGCGCCGCCCCGCAACAACGTTTCGAACCGAGAACCCTTTTGCATCGCTACCTCCCTGAGATCGGGCCAGGGGTGTTTTCCCCCTTGGCCGCCTTTTGCCTACCTGATTGACTTTCCTCTTGAATTCCGAAGCATTCGACGATCGAGCGATGTCAGGCGCAGGCGTCCGTCGGCAATCGCAGCACGATGCCGCCGCGGCAGGCCGGTCGCCCCGCCGCGCCCGCAGCGGTCAGCCAGCGCCAGCCACGCCAGCGCTTCACCCACGCGCGCGCCCGGCTCCAGGCACACACGTTGGATGTCCTGATCGAACGTCGCAAAAAAGGCCGGTTCGCCTTGCATCCTCTCGAGCGTCTCCCGCGCTTCCCAGACAGACCATCGCTCACTATGGACACCGGTGTCAATTATCGATCTTCCCAGCCTGAACAACATCCAGTGGAGGAAGCCGAGCAGTGCGCGGTCGTCGCCGGCAAAAGCGCCCTGCCGCACCATCAATTCCTCGGCATAGATCGCCCAGCCTTCGGCGAATCCGGCGGTATATTCGCTTCGAATCGCATGCGCATTCGCCCGCACGTCCAAGGGCAACTGCACCATATGGCCCGGCAGCAGCTCGTGATGGACGACACTGGCCAGGCTCCAATCGGGCCGACGGCGAATGTCCGACAGGTCGACGAAATAGCTGCCTGGCGCACCATCACGAGACGGCAGGACGCGATATCCGCCCTTTTTCGCCGCCTCTTCCACCGGTGTCATCCGCCGCACGGCGACATTGGCGCATTCCGGCGGGAGCGATTCGAACAGGCGGGGCAATTGCGGCCGCACGCGGCGGAGCCGGCGGTTCATGTCGGCGACCGCGCGATTGCGGCCGTCCTCGCCATCGGCATATAGAAAGCGGGGATCGCGAAAGGCGGCGCGGAAGCGCTCGCCCGTGGTCCTGCCGGTATAGCCCGATCTCGCGAGCAATTCGTCGGCTTCCGCCGTTATTTCCCGCGCCTTGGCCATGACGCGGCGATGGATCGCCGTCGCGTCGCGTCCTCCGAACTGGCGATCGATCAGCAGATCGAAATATTCGGAGCCGTGCGGCAGCCGGCCGACTCCGGGGTCGCCGGCACGCGGCGCGAGCGACGCCAGCAAGCGGCCTTGTTCGGCGAGCGCGAGGGCGACGCCGCCGGTGGCTCCGGCCGCCGCTTTGGCAAGGCCCGCCACGGCGCGATCCAGCACATCGCGGGGCAGGATGATGCCGGCAGCGGCCTCGTTGCGTACGGCCGTGCTGTCGGCGGCGATGCGGTCGGCGGCATCGGGCGCAGCCGGTTCGCGCCATGCCCCCGTCGACGGCGTGACCGAATAGGGACTGCGCCCCAGCCGGCCGAACGGCAGGATGGCCGCGATCCGGGCATCGATCGCCAACCCTTCGCGCGCCGCCTCAAGGTCGAGCAACGCGCCGGGCGATAGGTCATGCGTGTCGATCCCCGCGAGCTTCTTCAGCTTGGCGGCGGGGCTGTCGAGCTTCGCCAATCCGTCGAGCACGGCGCGCAGCGCGGCATCGCCCGCGTCCGCTGCGCGTGCCCAAGGGACAGCCGCAACCGTCGCGGTCCCTGCCGCCCCTGCCAGGAAACTGCGCCGTCCGATCATGCCCCATTTCCCCGATCGAAGACCGTCATCGCCGGCGCGTCGGGGACGGCAGCGCGACGGCGTTGTTCAGCCAGGTCACTTCGGGCGTGCCATCGGGCAGCGCGACCCTTACCCGCCAACCCTGGCCGGCACCGGCCGGCAACCCCAATCGGACAGTCGCCGTCTTGGGCATCAGGTCGGTCGGCGCGTCGAGCGGCGGCACCGCGACGCTGGCGACGACCTTTCCGGTGGCATCGACCAGTTCGACCCGGCCGTCATTGGCCGGAAGCGCGCCGAGGCTGTGCACCGTCACCTCGACCGAACGGCCGGCGACCTTCACGTCGTCCATGCCGATGCCAAGATCGGCGCGGCGCTCGGTCGGCACGCCCGGCGTCTCCAGCGTGAATTCGAGCACGGTCGTGGTGCGCGGCGCGAAGCTGACCTCGACCGATCCGCTGCGTTCGAGCGTGACCTCGCTCGCCGCCGGATTGCCGTCGGCGGTATCGCCATCCGACGCACTGGTCCCGGCGGTCATCTTCCATTTGCCCGCGGTCACGTTCCAGGTCGACATCGTCGCCGGCTGCACCACGTCGCTCGTGTTATAGGCAATCACCTTGAAGTGCCCGGTAGTCGCGCCGGGCACCAGGATCGCGACCTTTTCCGCCGCGCCGGGATTGGCGAAGCGCCAGCTGACGGTGTTGCCGGGATAGGTCTGGTTGCGCACCAAAGCGATGCCGCCCAGTCGCTGCCGCTGCAGCAGATCGTTGGGCATGTCGACGCGATCGGTCCACCAATGGCCTTCGGTGTACATGTACATATGCTGCGACTTGAACGCGATCGCGTCGGCGGCCTGCTCCTCGAGCAATTTGCGGTTGCCGGTCGCATCCCAGCCGGCGACGCGGCCGAAATCGCTCTTGGTTTCCGCCAGAGCCTTGCCCCAGTCCGCCCTGCCGAGAGCGGCGACCACATTTTCGTTGAGATCGTTGAGCGCGCCCGGCCCGCTCTTGGCCTCACGGCTGAGGATCGGAGCCAGATATTTCTGGTCGCCGGTGAAGCGATACGCCGCCCAGACCGATTGGTAAGGGGTCGGGATGCCGCCGCCGTCACCGGTGCGCTCGGCATCGGTGCGCCAATTGATCTCGTTGGGATAAGTCCAAATGCCGTCGGCGCCCTTCTTGCCATGCGCCATCCAGCCATCGGCCACGCCGGTGACCAGCCCCGTCGCGATGGGGTTGGCATTGTAGACGCCCATCAGGATCGGCGCGTGCATGACGGTGAAGCTGTACGGCTTCTGCCATTCCCACGGCCCCTCGCGATACACTTTGCGCCCGCCATACCAGTTGGTGGCGAAATGCAGGTGACCCGCCGGATTGCGCAGGATGATCTTTTCCGACAGCGCCTTGGCCGTCGCCATCAGCCGCTCGATCGCCTTGGGCTCGCCCCAGTTAAGATATAGGCGCTCGGCGTCGGAATTGAGCCCTTCCTCATAGGCATGGAGCTCGTCGGTGGTGATGTAGCCGAGCCCGTTGACCCGCATGCCGTTGGTGTAAACCGAGTCCGACAGCGCGCGCAGCGACGCGTTGATCTTGTCGGGATCGACTCCCATCAGCGCCAGGCCGGGCCATTGTTCGAGCAAGTCGACGTCATCGGAAATGCCGCCGCCGAAATCGCCATAGGGGACTTGGCGGTTGTCGATCCACCAGTCGACGAACTGGCGGGTGAGCTTCAAATCCTCGAGCTGGCGAAAGGCCCAGAGCGGAACGCCGGCGGGCGGCGTCGGCTGGGTGAAGGGCGGCATGCCGGTCGCGCCATAACTGATGTCCGACCAGTAGCGGCGCCCTTCGAGATTGTCGGGATCGACGCGGAGCAGGTCGGTGATGTCGCCCTTGAGGCGCCCGAACAGTCCTTCGCGGCCCGACGCGGTATGCTCCTCGACCAGGAAGCCCCAATTGTCCTTCACCTGGTTGAAACGATCCTGGATATGCTCCTGCTTCGCTTCCTCGCGGTCCTTGAACACCAGTCTGACGTTCATCCCGTCGAGCGAGTCCGCGCCGAAATCGCGCGAGGCGCTGGCGACGGTGATGTAGAAGGGATCGTTGGTCAGGATGCGGTCGCGCAGGTCGAGCCAGACGGTCCGCGCCTGGCCCGGCTTCACCGACACCGTCACGTCGATCATGTCGCGGTCGGGCCAGATCGGGTCCTTGATGCGGATATTGAGTGGGATGACGCCATCCTTGTTCGGCGCGACCCTGAGCGCAGGAATGTCGAGCGCGATGCCGTCGAGCCCGTCATGGACGTTGGCCCAGGTGTAGTTCCACGCCCGCGCCAGCGGCTTGCCGGGGAAAGCATCGCCGAAGTCGGACGGGATCAGGATATGGACGATCGGCGCCTCGTTCGCGTCCCGCACCGCATTCCCCGCCGCGGTCGCGCTGCCCGCACCCGGCGCGGCATGGCCGGCGCTTACCGGCAACGCGACGACCGTTGCGCGCTCGTCGGCCGGAAAGCGGCCGGCGATATAGCTGTTGAGTGCCGAGAGGTTGGCGAAGGCCGGCGCGGCTTTCGAGTCGACGGCATAGCTGAGCTTGAGCGTGCCCTTGGGCTCGGCGCCTTCCTTCACGTCGTACGCCCAGATTTCCTGGATCGGTGTTTCCTGCGCGACATTGGTGAAGCGCAATCTGCCGCCGGTCTTGTCGCCAAAGCTGGTGATCGTTTTCTCGACCCCCTGTGGCCGCTTCGCCAGCGACGAATATTTGCTGCCGTCCGCCGAGTAATCGAGCGCGCCATAAGCGGCGCCGCGGATCTCGACGCGGTTGACCGTCTCGGCCGCCGGCACGGTCAGTTCGTAGGTCTTGCCGCCTTCGACATAGACGTTCCAGTCGGGCAGCTCGAAATAGTCGTCGCGCCCGGGCAGGCGCGAGCGGTTATACACTCCCGGCCAGGTCGTCTCCGGGATACCGTCGACGCCTTTCCACATCCATTCCTTGAGGTCCTTGGCGTCGGCGAACTCGACCTTGCGGATGCTGGTCTTGTCGGCGGTCAGCAAGGGAGGAGAAGCGCCGTCGAAGCCGTAACGATGGAGGAAGGCGGCGCGTTCGTCGCTCGCGACCGGCTTGTCATCGGTAGGCGCGCTGTTGGTGGCGAGCGCGGCGACGGCGGCGGAATCGAGCATCCGGTCGTAGACGCGGATCTCGTCGACATCGCTGCCGCGCATGAAGCTGTAGCGGCTCTGGACCTGATGCGGAGAGATGATCCGTCCGGCGAGGCCGAACTGGTCGAGCCCGCTGTCGAGCACCGCCTTCTGGTCCTTGCGCGCAACTTCCTTGCCATCGACGAACAGGCGCACGCCGACCGCCTCGTCCCAGGCGAAGGCGATGTGATGCCACTCGGTCGGCGTCGGCAGCGTATCCATGCGGAACGACACGCGTTCGCGCGCGAGATTGTTGTCGGTGACGAAGGCGTCGAAGCCGTGGCCGTTCCAGTCGATCCTGAGGAACGCCATGTCCCAGCTGGTATGATCGGCATATCCGACGCGGAACAGGACGAACGGTGCCTCGCCGACCGGGGTGCGCGAGCGCCAGAAAAAGGAGAGCGTGCCGCGCCGCGCATAGATATTGCCCGGCGCTTTCCAGGCGACATAGCCATCGTCCTGCCACTCGATCGCACCACCCGCTTTGCCGGTGGGGACGATTGCGACCTTGGACTGGAAATTGGGCACGGCCTCGCCGCCCGCTATGTCGGCGTCGAGCGTCTTGTCCGCGGAGACATGGAAGAGAAGCTTGGGCGGCGCTTCCTGCGCGCTCGCGCCCGACCCGATCATCGCCGCGGCACAGACCGCCGCCAGCAATGCCACCCGCTTGTTGCTCGCCATGCCGCTCTCTCTCGCATCTGGCCGCTCGTTGGCGGCCGACTCTCCCAAGCCCTTGCGGGCGACCAATCGATAGAAACTTATGACACCGGTATCAATACCGATTATTCGGCCCTTTACGGCCGCTTATTTGAGCCGCCCCTTCAAAGCTGCGCGACCGGCGCGCCGTTGACGCGCACGCGATCGAGCACCAGTCCGTTGGTATAGGCGATCCTGCTCGGCCTAGTGACTCCGTCGAACGCGCAATCGCTTAGCCGCACGCGCTCGATCGGGGCATTGGGCAGCCCCTGCGCATCGAGCGCCATTATCGACCGGCGCGCGGCGATCCGCTCGATCGTCACGTCGCGCAGCACCGGCGTGAACGCACCCTTGGCGCCCTCCTCGTAATTGAAGTCGCACGCGATCACCGCGCGCTTGACCTCGCCGACCGCGATGTCGCGATAATGGAATCCTTCGAGCAGCCCGCCGCGCATCGCGTTGTTCTTGAACCGGATCGCGTAATCGAGATTAGGGCTGTCCATCGCGCAGCGCTCGGCGAAGACATTGCGGCAGCCGCCCGAAATCTCGCTGCCGATGGTGATCCCGCCATGGCCTTCGCGCATCGTGCAGTCCCGGATGACGAAGTTACGGCTCGGGACCGCGACTCGCCGGCCATCCTCGTTGCGGCCCGATTTGACCGCGATGCAATCGTCGCCCGTATCGAACAGCACGTTCTCGATCAGCATGTCGGTGCACGATTCGGGGTCGCAGCCGTCGTTGTTGGGGCCATGGCCGAGGATATCGAGGTTGCGCACGATGACATTGCGGCACAGCACCGGGTGGACTTGCCAGAAAGGGGCGCCGCGCAACTTGACGCCCTCGATCAGCACGTTGTCGCAGGCATAGGATTCGATGAAGGCGGGGCGCAGATAGTCGCTCGCGCCGAATATGCGTTTCTCGACCGGCACGCGGCGCTCGGCCATGTCGAACAAACGGCGACGCGCGGCGAGCTGATTGGGCATGCCGTCGCGCCAGCCGCCATCGACCGTGCCTTTCCATGGCCCTTTCCACGACCACCAATGTTGCCCGCCGCCCTGGCCATCGAGCGTGCCCGTGCCGGTGATCGCGACGTTGCGTTTGCCATGCGCATAGATCAGCGGCGACAGCCCCATCATCTCGACGCCTTCGAACCGCGTCAGTACGATCGGGAAATCGGCGGGGTCGGTGCTGAACAGGATGGTCGCGCCATTGCCGACATGGAGCTCGATATTCGAGTCGAGATGAATCGGCCCGGTGAGGAAGCGACCCGCAGGAACGATTACACGTCCGCCACCTTTGCTCGACAGCGCGGCGATCGCCGCCGCGAAGGCGCCGCTATTCAGCGTGACGCCATCACCCTTCGCCCCATGCTCGACGATGCTGACCGAGCGCGCCGGAATGCGCGGCGGACGAATCCGCGCCAGGATCTCGGACGCGCCAACCCAGGGATCGGCGATCGCCGCCCAACCGGGCAAAGCCAGTAGCGACATTGCGGCGGCGCCCGTACCGATCAATTCGCGTCGATTCAGTCGCATTCGCGCGATCCCCTCCTTCTGTCACCGGCACATCGCTGGTGGGATCTGTCGCCCCTCTGCCTTCGTGTCCCCGCCCGGATTATTGCGATTGCATCCGGTCCGGCGAAATTATGGGAAACCGGTGTCATTGACAAGCAGTCAACGTGCTTGCGCCGAAAACTGACACCGGTTACCATTCCTGCTGGTCGATCTCTTCCGACACGTTCATGGTCGGCCGATACACTTTCCTCCCCTAAGGGCGCGGCTTCACCCGGAGCGGCGCCCGATTTTTTTTGCCGGAGCCGCGTGCTGGCGCGTCGCCGCGAGTCGCCGTAAGTGGCCGGCATGACGACGAGCAGCTTCGACGCCGCACGGGCGGGGATCATCGCGGTCGGCCGCCGCCTCGACGCGCGCGGCTGGGCGCCGGCGACGGCGGGCAATTATTCGGTCCGGCTCGACGACGGCTTCGCGGTGACCGCATCCGGCTGGCACAAGGGTCGCCTGAGCGAAGACGGCGTGCTGCGCCTCGATAGGGATGGTCATGTCGTCGGTGCCGGCAAGCCCTCTGCGGAGACGCATCTCCATCTCTCGATCTATCGCCAATTTCCCGCAGCCGGGGCTGTGCTCCACGGCCATTCGCCGCAAGCGGTCGGGCTGACTCGCGCTTTTCGCGACCTGAAAGCCTGGCATTTCGCCGGCCACGAATTGCTCAAGGTGTTTCCCGGCCAGACCACGCACGAAACCGAAATCGCGCTGCCGATCGTCGACAACAGCCAGGACATGAATGTCATCGAAGCGGCGATCGCCCCGGCATTGGCACGGCCCGGCGCGGCGCCTGCCTATCTGATCCGCGACCATGGCCTCTATGCCTGGGGCAAGGACCTTGACGAAGCCGAGCGCGTGCTCGAAGCCGTCGAATGGCTGATCGCCGCCGAACTGGCCGAACGCAGTTTCAGGGATAGCGCGTCATGACTCGCCTTCGCGTCTTTACCGCCGATGACGGCGACACTGCGGTGCTCGACACCAGCGACCCCAAATGGATCGGCGATGCGCTGAAGCGGATCGGCGTGCGCTACGAACGCTGGCCGCTGCGCGACACCGCCGGCGCCGACACCGACGCCGTGCTTACCGCTTATGCGCCCGAGATCGCCAAATTGAAGGCCGAACAGGGTTATCAGTCGGTCGACATCATCGGCGTGACCCCCGATCATCCCGATCGCGCGGCGATGCGCGAGAAATTCCTGTCCGAGCATCGCCATTCGGAGGACGAAGTACGCTTCTTCGTCGCAGGCGAAGGATTGTTCACATTGCGCACCGACGACGACCGCATCCATGCGATTTTGTGCACCGCCGGCGACCTGATCTCGGTTCCGGCCGGCATGCGCCATTGGTTCGACATGGGTCCCGAGCCGGATTTCACCGTGATCCGGCTGTTCGAGAATCCCGACGGCTGGGTCGCGAAATTCACTGGCGACTCCATCGCCGACCGCTTCCCGCGCCACGAAGCCGGCGCCAGCGAGCCGCAAACGAACCGATCCTCCTGAGTCCGCAATGACCGACAACCCGCCCAAGGTGATCCTGCTCGATATCGAGGGGACCACCACCAGCATCGCCTATGTCGCCGATGTGCTGTTTCCTTATGCCCGGGCGCGCATCCCCGCCTGGGTGCCGATCCACCGCGAGGAGATCGCGCCGGTCATTGCCGCGATGCCGCCGGGCGATCCGGTCGCGACCTTGCTCGGCTGGATGGATGTCGACGCCAAGGAAACCGCGCTCAAGGGCATTCAGGGGCGCATCTGGCGCGAAGGCTATGAAGCGGGCGAACTCAAGGCGCATGTCTATCCCGACACGCCCGTGGCGCTGAAACGCTGGAGCGAAGCGGGCATCAAGATCTGCATCTATTCGTCCGGATCGATCGAGGCGCAGAAGCTGATCTTCGGACATAGCGAGGCAGGCGACCTGACCGGCTACCTTTCCGGCTATTTCGACACGACCACAGGGCCCAAGCGCGAAGCCGAATCCTACGTCAAAATCGCCGCCGCGCTGGAACTCGAACCCGCCGATATCTTGTTCGTGTCCGATGTCGCCGCCGAGACCGATGCGGCGAAATCGGCTGGGCTTCGCGCGCTGCTGATCGACCGCGATACCGGTCGCGGCGACATCGCCAGCTTTGCCGAGATATTGCCGTGATCCTGGATGGCGAACGCACGCGCTCGATCGTGCCGACCGCCGACGGCCAGGGCGCGCGCATCCTCGACCAGCGCCAGCTTCCCTGGGAAGTGCGCTGGGTCGAGCTCAGGAGCGAGGACGACGCGGCGGTAGCGATCCGCGACATGTGGACGCGCGGCGCGCCGATGATCGGCGCGGTCGGCGGCTATGGCCTGGCGATGGCGATCGCCGCCGATCCGGGCGACGCCGCGATCGACGCCGCTTATGCCCGGCTGAACGCGACGCGTCCGACCGCGATCAACCTGAAATGGGCGCTCGATCAGGTCGCCGCCGCAGTGCGCCCGCTGACCCTCGTGGACCGCGCCGCCGCCGCTTTCACGCGCGCTCAGGCGATCGTCGATGAGGACGAGCGTTTGTGCCGCGCGATCGGCGAACACGGCCTGGCGTTGCTGCGCGACCTCCATGCGAAGAATCCCGATCGCCCGCTCAACATCCTGACGCATTGCAATGCCGGCTGGCTGGCGACGGTCGATTACGGCACCGCGACCGCGCCGATCTATCTCGCTCATGACGCCGGCCTGCCCCTGCACGTGTGGGTCGACGAGACGCGGCCGCGCAACCAGGGCGCGCTGCTGACCGCGTTCGAGCTGCGCAACCATGGCGTCCCGCACACCCTGATCGCCGATAATGCCGGCGGCTTGCTGATGGCGCGCGGTCAGGTCGACGCGGTGATCGTCGGCACCGATCGCGTCACCGCCAATGGCGACGTCTGCAACAAGATCGGCACGTATCTGAAGGCGCTTGCCGCGCACGACACCGGCGTGCCCTTCTATGTCGCTTTGCCCTACACCACTTTCGACGCCGCGACGCCGAGCGGCGAAGCGATTCCGATCGAGGAGCGCTCCCCTGCCGAACTGACCGAGATCACCGGCGCGACCGATCACGGGCTGGAAACGGTGCGGCTGACTCAGTCCGATGCCTATAACCCCGCTTTCGACGTCACGCCCGCACGGCTGGTCACCGGCTACATCACCGAACGCGGGGTGCTGGACCGGCTGCAGACTCCCTTCTAAGGAGGCGCGCAAACCTCGAAAGGGCGAGCACCAATGAAGTTGATGACCGGCAATTCGAACCTGCCACTGGCCAAGGCGATTGCCGGCTATCTCGAACTGCCGCTGACCGATGCGCTCGTGCGGCGGTTCGCCGACGAAGAAATCTTCGTCGAGATCAACGAGAATGTCCGCGGCGAGGATGTGTTCGTGCTGCAGTCGACGGCATTCCCGGCCAACGACAATTTGATGGAATTGCTGATCTGCATCGATGCGCTGAAGCGCGCGTCGGCCAAGCGGATCACTGCGGTGCTGCCCTATTTCGGCTATGCCCGCCAGGACCGGAAGCCTGGCCCGCGCACCCCGATCTCGGCCAAATTGGTCGCCAACCTGATCACCGTTGCCGGCGCCAATCGCGTGCTGTCGGTCGACCTTCATGCCGGGCAGATCCAGGGTTTCTTCGACATCCCGACCGACAATCTGTTCGCCGCTCCGGTGATGTCGACCGATATCCTGGCGCGCCATTCGGACAAGAATCTGATGGTAGTGTCGCCCGACGTCGGCGGCGTGGTGCGCGCCCGCGCGCTCGCCAAGCGGCTCGACAACGCGCCGCTGGCGATCGTCGACAAGCGCCGCGAACGCGCCGGCGAGTCCGAAGTGATGAACATCATCGGCGATGTCGAAGGGCGTTTCTGCATCCTGATCGACGACATCGTCGACTCGGCCGGCACCCTGTGCAACGCCGCCGCCGCGCTGAAGGAAGCGGGCGCCGCGGGTGTCGTCGCCTATGTCACCCACGGCGTGCTGTCGGGCGGCGCGATCGCCCGTGTCGAGGGATCGGTGCTCGAAGAACTGGTCATCACCGATTCGATCGGCAACCACGCGACGATCGCCGCCGCGAAAAAGGTACGCCACCTGACCATCGCGCCGTTGCTCGCCGAAGCGATCCGGCGGATTGCGGACGAGAGCTCGGTTTCCAGCCTGTTCGACTGAGGCGGCAGCCAATCCCCGCAGTGCTCCTGCGAAGGCAGGAGCCAAGAGCCCGCGCAGTCTTGCGTAACCCCGGTGTTCCTGCTTCCGCAGGAACACGGCGCCGTTCGGCGCGGCCCCGGGTCGCGAGCCTATAAACGACCGCTATTGGCAAAAGGACTGAATGGCCGACTATGGGTGGTTTCCGGTCAGTCTGCTTCCAGGAAGCGCTCCCGATGAAGCAGCCGACGGTGAAAACGGTGGTGATCGGCGCCTAGGCGGGCCATTTGATTAAGGCCAAGGACTGGAGACTTTGCTGCATTTCTTCACGCCGCGCACGCTCCTGATGGCGAAAAGCATAGCCAATTTGGAGCACCTCCCCGATGATGCGCGCAACAAGCGTCGCGATCTCAGGAATTCCCGACACCTCGATCGACCAGCCCATCGGCTCAAAGTGCACGAACTGGTTCCGAATATCTTCGTGAAAACGACGCAACCAACCCAGCTCGGAGTCACTGATCGCGATGCCGGCAGCGTTGCTGCGATTCCCGGCCGAATAGGGCTTTCGCACCGCCTTAAGGAGGTCTGGGAGACCCATTAAATGAGTCTTGGGCGGTTTTGCGTTCGGATTTGTGCGTGAGTCCTCAAAATAGGCCAGCCACTCGCAAGCGTTACGCTCTGTGACTGCGCCCAAGGGTATCGCTGTCGTAGTGAGGTGGCACACGCATGCGCCCTGCAGAGCTGAATGCAGAGCCATCGCCACCCACTTCCATGCCTGGGCATCCTCGCCCACAAATTGAGCGGCGCGCATAGCGTGACGAAGCGATCCAGCTACATCCTCCGCCTCATCCGTATGGATCCAATGTTCCGCCACCGCCCCCTCCCGCTCTTTTTGCTTCGCTCGACTTTAGATCAATTGGTGGTGATAGGCCGCTTTCGGACGAGGGGCGCACAGCTTTTAAGACCGGCTATGGGTCGGGAGCTGCCATCCGCGTCGATCTAAATCCGATCGCCTGCAAAGCGCCCCAATCCCAGCCATTCAGCATCGCTACGCGCGAGCCCGAAACCTGCCGCTCGTTCAACCTGCTCGCCCCATCGGCCGGAACAGCCGACATCGGAGACTTCGCTGCCGGTAGGGTTTCCCCCGGCAGTCTGAGAGTCGGAGGTTCTCTTCCATCACATTCGCATTTGAAAGCTAGAGAGCCCAGACGCTGACCTCCTTCGCTCGTCCTGTTCGACTGGCCACGTGAATGAAAGGCGCCGCAAGCCCAGAAATGCCGCACGACGACCGGTACTTATGCCTCCTGATGGCGGCTCTTGCGGCGCAATGCCTGCGGGGGTTGTCCGTAGATGCGCAGGCAGACACGGCGCATCCGTTCCACGTCGCCGAAGCCGACCTGCAACGCGATCTGGTCAAGCGGTTCAGTCGTGCCTTCAATCTGCGGGAGCGCGGCTTCGCACCGGAGGCGCTCGACCGCGCGTGCCGGCGTTTCACCCGTCTCGGCGGCGAATTGGCGCGCGAACTGGCGCGGGCTGATCATGGCGACACCCGCCAGTTGCTCGACCGACAAGCGTTCGGTCAGATGCGCGCGGGCATAGGCAAGTGCTTCGCGGATTCGGCCCGGACCCGGCTCCAGATCGAGCATCGTCGAGAATTGTGACTGCCCTCCGCTGCGGCGGTGATACACGACGAGATCGCGCGCGATGGCCTTGGACACTGCGACGCCGCAGTCCTCCTCGATCATCGCCAGCGCGAGGTCGATGCCGGCAGTGATCCCGGCCGAGGTCCAAACATCATCCTCGCGAACGAATATCCGATCGGCATCGACCTTAATCGCGGGAAAGCGCCGCTGAAATTCCGGGGCATAACGCCAATGCGTCGTGGCGCGGTGCCCGTCGAGCACGCCGGCGGCCGCGAGAAGATAGGCCCCGGTGCAGACACTCGCCTTGCGACGCGCACGCGGCGCCAGCGCTGCAACGAGCGCTGCAGTCTCGGATTGAGCATAAAGCGTCTCGGCTGCCGCCGCACCCACGACAACCAGCGTATCGAAATGGTCGGGCGATGGCGGGGCTACGGTGTCGATGGCGACGCCTGACGAACCCCGAACGAGTCCGCCCGATGTCGAAACGACGTGAACGTCGTAAGCGGCCCGGTGGAAGTCGATCGCCAGGTTGAAGGCACATAGCGGCCCGCCGAGATCGAGCAGCTCGAAGCCCGGGAAGACGATAAACCAAATGGAACGGTTAACCTCCGGACTTGGCATTGTGGCGAATCTCCTTTGGCAGAATAAGCCGGATATATGTCATTTCTGCCGCGCCCGACAAAGCCTAGATCAGATCCATCGACGCAGACGGCCAATGCCCGCCGATTGAAAGATGGAGAAGAACGATGACGGCGATTTCGAACGTGATCCTGGTACATGGCGCATGGGCCGATGGCTCGAGCTGGTCCAAGGTAATCCCGCTTCTTGTCGAAAAGGAGCTCTCGGTGACGGCCGTCCAGCTACCATTGACGACGTTCGAGGCGGATGTGGCGGCCGTGCGGCGCGCGATCGCGCTGATGGACGGTGATGTCGTCCTGGTCGGGCACAGCTATGCCGGCGCCGTGATCGGCGAGGCCGGCAACACCCCCAAGGTAGCGCGTCTCGTCTATATCGACGCCTTCGCTCCGGATGCGGGCGAATCCGCCGGCTCGCTGTTCGCGCAGTTCGAAGCTGCGCCGCTCGGCGCCGAGATCAGGCCGGACGCGGAAGGGTTTCTCAAGCTGACCCGCACCGGCATCTTCGATCTGTTTGCGCAGGATGTCGACGACACGGAAAAGACCGTGCTCGACGCGGCGCAGGGACCGATCAACGGTGCCGCGCTCGGCGGTATGCTAACCCAGGCCGCGTGGAAAAGCCGGCCCGTCTTCTATCTGGTCGGCACGCAGGATCGCGCGATCCCGCCCGCCGAACAGGAGAAGATGGCGGCGCGCATGCGCGCCACCGTCGCCCATATCGAAAGCGGCCACGTACCGATGCTGTCGCACCCCGCCGCAGTGGCCGACTTCATCGTCCAGGCCGCCGCCTGAAACGGGCGTCGGTCGCGCCGCTACGACACGCCGCGACCGGTGCCCCGACCTATTCACGGCCTCCACGAAAGGACCGCTATCATGATGCTCCGGTCGAACGGCATCAATCTCGAGGTGTCGCAGCAAGGTGCCGGCGCCCCGGCGCTTGTCTTCCTGCATTATTGGGGCGGGTCGTCGCGCACGTGGCGGCACGTGATCCATGCATTGACCCCTGACTTCCGCACCGTCGCGATCGATCAGCGCGGCTGGGGACGATCCGATGCGCCAGCGAGCGGCTATGCCTTGGCGGATTTGGCCGACGACGCGCAGGGTGTCGTCGAGGCGCTCGATTTGGAGCGTTACATCCTCGTCGGACATTCTATGGGCGGGAAGGTTGCCCAGTTGATGGCCTCCCGCCGGCTGCGCGGGCTGGTGGGACTGGCCCTGGTCGCGCCCTCGCCGCCATCGCCGCTGGGCCTCCCGCTCGATGTTCGCGAGGCCATGGTCGGCGCTTACGGTTCGCGCGACAGCATCATCGCCACGGTCGAACAGGTTCTCGCGCCGAACGGCCTTGCTGCTACGGATCTAGAGGTCGTTATTGAAGATAGCCTGGCCGGGGCCGCCGTCGCCAAACGCGCGTGGCCGCTGTGCTCTAGCCAGGAAGACATCACCACCGCGGTCGTGCAGATCGACGTGCCGGTGATCGCGATATCGGGAGAGAATGACCGGGTCGATCCACCGGAGGTGCTGCGCCGCGAACTTCTTACGCGCATTCCGCAGGCACGACTGCATGTGCTGCCGGATATTGGACACCTCTCGCCGCTGGAGGCGCCCGACGACATCGCCGATCTCGTCAGAGCTTTCGCGCTGGCGACGATCGATGCGGGCGCGTCGGTGTCGCCGGTCGGCAAGGATGTAATCCGTCTTCGCTGTCCGGGCTGCGGGACGGTGCTCGCCGCGGCCGCAAGGTATCGAAACGACCACCCGCCGCAAGATTGACGCGCCATGCGTCAGGCCATGTGCGTCATCAACATCATGAAGGAAATTCCAATGTCTGCCACGACTATCGTCCGCATTCCGATCTTCCCCTTCAATATGGTCAATGCACACCTGATCAAGACCGACGAAGGGTGTATCCTCGTCGATGCTGGGACCCCCGGTTCGCAGCGCAAGTTCGAGCGCGTGTTGAGGCAGAACAACCTGTCGTTCGACGACATCAAGCTCATCATCGTGACGCATGCCCATACAGATCACGCGGGCGGGGCTGCGCGGCTGCGCGAGTTGTCCGGCGCGCCGATCATGGCGCATGAGGACGATGCCGGCTATTACAGCCGCAAGGAACCGATGACGTTCTGCCCGACCGGCCCGGTCGGCAAGCTCTTCTTCAAGACCCCCTTGCCACACGAATCATACGAAGGCTTCGTGCCCGACATCATGATGCGCAACGGGGACATCGTGGACCTGCGGGACTTCGGCGCGGAAGGCGTCGTTCGGCACACCGGCGGACATACGCCGGGCTCGGTTGCCGTCGAGCTGTCCTCGCAAGATGCGCTCGTCGGCGATCTGGTCGCATCGGGTATCCTGATTGGTGGCATCGCGTTCAAGGGGCACGCCATCCGGCCGCCATTCGAAGACGATCCCCAAAAAGTCTCGCGCGAACTGCAACGCCTGGTCGAGAGCGGCGCCAAACGCTTTTATATGGGCCACGGCGGTCCGCTGGGCGCCAGCGAGGTTTTGCGCCACGCGCAGTCCCTCTCCGGCATCCTGCCGCATTCATGTGCATCCGGTCAGTGCGATCATGCGCGGCACCTTTGTTAGCTATGAGACAGCGTTGGCGCGATGGTGGCGAAGGCCGATTTAGCGATCATGTCCCGGCACGTGCATCTGCCACCTGATACCCAGAGAACGGCCTAGCCTATTGGCGGCGTTTGTCGCACGCGATCGGGTGCCGCTTGGGCCCGGTGTGTGGACCTGCTCGTCGTTCGAGCAACGTCAGCTTCAAATAGGCGGCGACCATAAGCTGACGGACCGCTGACGGCACACTTTCTGCCGTTCCATTTGGATCGAATGACCGCAACTGGGCCGTCACCAGCCCGACCGCTTTCGGGTCGATAGGAGGGCTGTTACACGCGCATTATCCGATGCGCCGTCTCATGCCACCAAGGCTTGTCCCAAGCCATGACGACCAAAGTCGTCGCAGGAATGTAAAACGCGAGGAACACCCAATAGGCCTGATGAACGCGACGGTGACGAACCACGTCCCAGACGAATAATGGGGCAAGGCTAGCCAACACGTAGACGTAACTCGCCCATGGGCTCCCGGGCATGCTGGACGGCAGCCACGACATCCGGTCGATTGCAGCACCGAGCGGCACCGCGGTCGCGAGGAAGATCATCCTCTTGTGCAGTCCCGCGTTCGTTGCGCGCGCTTTCAGTGCAATTGTCATGAAAATGCCGAAGAGCACGCCCGCGCTTATTTGAAGCAACAGGATATTCTCCACGATCGGCACGATCGGCGCCAATGCTGACCGGACGTTAGGCGGGCCGAATTTCGCCCCGCCCCAGACCTGGTAGTACATGGTCGGCGCCAGGAGAAAGCCGACGCCTATCAGGGCTGGTACCAGCATATAAGCCGCGATGCCGACTTGCTTGTGTAGTGCGCCGCGTCCCGTCGCGACCATGACCGTTTGCGAAAGCAGCAACAGTAGAAAGCTGCCCATCAGCACAGCGTGAACGTGCAGAATGAAAGGAAAAGGCGCTCTCGCTCCAGCTTTGATCATCGCCACCTTCATCATCGAATCCGGAACGAAGCCCACCAGGACGATGGCGATAAACCAGAGCGCCATACCGACGAAGATCCAACGGTCGACGGAATGTGCGCGCGGCATGCCCGATGGATGATCATCGCGGCGCTCCCCGAATTGAGCGTCTGCGACTGTCGCCATGATTTTTCTCCCCTGTTTCGATCCCCGGCCCGATTAGGCCCGGCCCCCTTCCGAAGAACCTGCGTTCGTCCGTAAGCCGCGTCGCACCGGGGCTCGCCATTGTTGCCAACGTCGCTTCCCCTTGGCCGATCGGCACGTCCGGCCAAATTCTGGCACCCAATCGGTATCGTCACGAAAGGGTCAGCGTATTGGATCAATGCGACGCGAGCTTTTGTCCGCTATGGGTCGGAAGCAGACCGGCCGCTTTTTCGAAGTCTACGGCCTAATGCCCCAGCGTCTTGACGATGTGATCGAGCACCGGCGGATATAGCGGCTGGCGGAAACTGCAGCCGATCTCCAGACCGCGGCGCCAGGCGACCGTCGCTTCCAGTCCCTGCATGCCGGGGATCGCCAGCCAGACGATCTGCCCCGCGTCGAGCGCATAATGCGCCTCCGCGCGGAACCCGGTGACCGAGAGATCGAGTAGGCGGACATTATATTTGTTGGAGTGCCGATCGCGTAACCGCGCCGGTATGGCGATCGGCACGCGCTGTTGCTGGCGATGATCGTCGTCGCCTTCACCCGCTCGATCGGGTCCGGACATATGCGCGTCCATGACACACATTATGCTTAGCCGCTCTTAACATTTGGCAAAGACCGGCCGATCCGGTCCGATATACCGTCAGGCGAAGGCGTCCCACAGCAATTTCGCGCCGACCAGCACCATCAACAGGTAAATCGCGACATAGAAGCGCTCGGCGGAAACGCGCCGCACCAGCCAGACGCCGGCGAAAGTGGAGACGACCGCGACCGGCAGCAATACGGCGGCGGTCAACAGATTGGCATGAGTGAACTGGCCGAGCGCGATATAGGCCGGCACCTTGATCCAGTTGACCGCGGCGAAGAAGATCGCTGTCGTCCCGACCAGCACGTCGCGCGACAGGCGGCGCGGCAACACCCAGACCTGGAACGGCGGTTGGCCGGCATGCGCGATCTGGCTGGTGAAGCCCGAGGCGATGCCGAATAGAGCGCCAAGCCACTCGGGAAGCCCCTTGGCCACTTGCGGCAGACCGTGGCGATCGGCCCAGAGGCGATAGGCACCGAATAGCAAAGAGATCGCGCCGACCGCGCCGAGCACCGCGCTTTCCGACAATTTGGCGGCGAACAGATAGCCGAGCACGATCCCCAGGATCGCCCCCGGCATCATCCAGGCGAGCAATCGCCAGTCGACCGTGCGACGGAACGCCCAGACCCCAACCACGTCCTGCACGATCAGAATCGGCAACAGGATCGCCGCGGCCTGGACCGGCGAGATGACGAAGGCGAGCATCGGCAGCGACAATGCGCCGAGTCCCGCAAACCCGCCCTTGGACAGGCCGAGCATCAGCACCGCCGGAATCGCCAGCGCATAGAAATGCCAGTCGAGGATCACCGCGCGTCTATGTCAGTCTCTAGCGCGCGATATCGCCGGCCGGCGCGCGAACCCCGGCATTGCCGCGGCGGTTGAGTTCGGCCTTGAGCGTCTCGGGCGGCGGCGCCCAGAGGAAGCCGAAGCTGACCGTGCCGCGCTTCGTCTCGACCACATGGTGCAGCCGGTGCGCCTGGATGATCCGCTTCATATAGGCCGATCGCGGTAGATAGCGGGTCGCGACCCGGCGATGGACGATGACGTCGTGGAATCCGAAATAGATCGCCCCGTAGGCGGCGATTCCCGCGCCTATCCAAGTACAACCCCACCACCAGCCGAGCTGCACGCCGCCGAGCAGCAATACGATCGACGGCACCGCGAAGATCACCGCATAGAGGTCGTTGAGTTCCCATCTGCCGGTCCTTGGCCGATGATGGCTCGCGTGGAGGAACCAGCCTGGGCCGTGCATCACCCAGCGGTGCATCACATAGGCGAACCCTTCCATGGCGAGCACGGTGGCGAGGAACAGCAAGATGCCAAAAGCCCAGGTCATCGCGCGCGCTATAGAACTACTGCCGCCTCAAGGCGAGCGGGGGTGGATTCATCGGTCCCGCTGTGCTTAAGGCCTCTCCATTCCCTATCTTCGAAAACCCGAGAGAAGGCCCTTCATGAACATTCACGAATATCAGGCCAAGGAACTGCTCGCGAAATTCGGCGTACCGGTGCCCGCCGGCTATGCCGCGATGACCGTCGACGAAGCGGTCGAGGCCGCCAAGAAGCTGCCCGGGCCGCTCTATGTCGTGAAAGCGCAAATCCATGCCGGCGGCCGCGGCAAGGGCAAGTTCAAGGAACTCGGGCCCGACGCCAAGGGCGGCGTCCGCCTGGCCAAGACGCTCGACGAAGTCCGCGCCGCCGCTGCCGACATGCTCGGCAACACGCTCGTTACCGTCCAGACCGGCGAACACGGCAAGCAGGTCAACCGTCTCTACGTGACCGACGGCGTCGACATCGCCAAGGAATTCTACCTCGCGGCGTTGGTCGACCGCGTCACCGGGCGAGTCGCATTCGTCGTCTCGACCGAAGGCGGCATGGACATCGAGACCGTCGCGCACGACACGCCGGAGAAGATCCACACGTTCGACGTCGACCCCGCGACCGGCTTCATGCCGCATCACGGCCGCGCCGTCGCTGCCGCGCTGGGCCTGAAGGGCGACCTCGCCAAGCAGGCCGCCTCGGTCGCCGGCAAGCTATATGATGCGTTCCTCGGCACCGATGCCAGCCAGATCGAGATCAACCCGCTCGCCGTCACGGACGACGGCAAGCTGATGGTGCTCGACGCCAAGGTCGGTTTCGATTCGAACGCGATGTTCCGCCACAAGGACCTGCTCGCGCTACGCGACGAAACCGAAGAAGATCCGGCCGAGCTCGAGGCGTCGAAATACGACCTCGCCTATATCAAGCTGGACGGCGATATCGGCTGCATGGTCAACGGCGCCGGCCTGGCGATGGCGACGATGGATATCATCAAGCTCAATGGCATGTTCCCGGCCAATTTCCTCGACGTCGGTGGCGGCGCCAACAAGGAAAAGGTCACCGCGGCGTTCAAGATCATCCTGAGCGATCCGGCGGTGAAGGGCATCCTGGTCAACATCTTCGGCGGCATCATGCGCTGCGACATCATTGCCGAGGGTATTGTCGCCGCCGCCAAGGAAGTGAACCTGCAAGTGCCGCTGGTCGTCCGTCTCGAGGGCACCAACGTCCAGCAGGGCAAGGACATCCTGGCCAATTCGGGTCTGGCGATCGTCCCGGCTAACGATCTCGGCGACGCGGCACAAAAGATCGTCGCCGAGGTGAAGAAGGCGGCCTGATGATCGGCGCGTTCGTTGCAACTGCTTTGACGGCGGCGTCAATCGCAACGCCTTGCGAACTGCATCTGTTCGCGCTCAGCCTTGGCAGCGGCGCGCAGCCGAAAGAAACGGCGCTTGTTAAAGTATTGCCCGGCAGCGACGATCCACTGGCTTTCATCAATGTCATGAGCCCACGCGCCAGACTGGATCAGGTTGACGACGACACATATCGCCGGGTGCTGAACCTCGCCGACGGGCAGCCAATTATCCGCCATTGGGACGTTCCAGTCGATGCCAGCATCCGCAAGAAGCCGGGTCCGTTAGTCGCGACACCGGGGCGCTGCCATTTAGAACTAGTCGGCTATTATGCGATGGGCATGGCGGCCGATCGCAGCCGCCTCGGCAAGAACGAGTTTCAGGTGAACCTGCTATTACGCGAGTTTGCTCCCGACGGCGGCGTCGCACTTACGGTCGACAAAAGTGGATACGGCGCAGTCGACACCGAAAAGAAGGTCGGACGTGACGAAGCTCTGAAAAGCCTTCAGACCGCCTCGGTCACAATGATCGAAGATTTCGGAAAGAAAGTCGCCAAAAAGCGCGGCAAAGATCTAACGAAGAACGAGGAAGGCCAATGAAAGTCTTGGTGCCGGTCAAGCGTGTGCTTGACTATAACGTGAAGCCCCGCGTGAAGGCGGACGGGACGGGGGTCGATTTGGCCAACGTCAAGATGTCGATGAACCCGTTCGACGAGATCGCGGTCGAAGAAGCGATCCGCCTTAAAGACAAGGGTGTGACCGAGATCGTCGCGGTGTCGATCGGCGAGGCCAAATCGCAGGAAACCTTGCGCACCGCGCTCGCCATGGGCGCCGACCGCGCGATCCTGGTGGTCAGCGACGAGAAGGTCGAGCCGCTGGGCGTAGCCAAGCTGTTGAAGGCGATCGTCGAGGCCGAGAAGCCCGATCTGGTGATCCTGGGCAAGCAGGCGATCGACGACGACAACAACCAGACCGGCCAGATGCTGGCGGGCCTGCTCGGCGTCGGCCAGGCGACCTTCGCCTCCAAGGTCGAATTGGCGTCGGACAGCGTCACCGTGACGCGCGAAGTCGATGGAGGGTCGGAGACCGAGAAGCTGTCGCTGCCGGCGATCATCACCACCGACCTTCGCCTCAACGAGCCGCGTTATGCCTCACTGCCCAACATCATGAAGGCGAAGTCGAAGCCGCTCGACCAGAAGACGCCCGCCGATTACGGCGTCGACGTCACGCCGCGGCTGACGACGCTCAAGGTCGTCGAACCGCCCAAGCGCACCGCCGGCGTCAAGGTCGCCGATGTCGATGAGCTGGTAGCCAAACTCAAGGCGATGGGAGTTGCCAAGTGAAGACGCTCGTCTGGGTCGAACATGACGGCAAGACCGTCAAGGATGCCACGCTTGCCGTGGTCACCGCCGCTTCCAAGCTCGGCGAGGTCGACCTGCTGGTCGCCGGATCGGGCGTCGACGCGGTCGCCGCCGAAGCCGCCAAGATCGCCGGCGTCAGCACTGTGCTGACCGCCGACAATGCCGCGCTTGAACACCCGCTGGCCGAAACCGTCGCGCCTTTGGTCGTCAAGCTGATGGCCGATCACGACGCGTTCCTCGCGCCCGCGACCTCGAACGGCAAGAACATCGCGCCGCGCGTCGCCGCTCTGCTCGACGTCATGCAGATCAGCGACATCCTGTCAGTCGAGAGCGAGGACACGTTCACGCGCCCGATCTATGCCGGCAACGCGATTGCCACGGTACAGACCAGCGACAAGAAGCTGGTGATCACCGTGCGCGGCACCGCGTTCGAGAAGGCCGCGCCCGAGGGCGGCAACGCCAAGGTCGTGTCGACCGACGGCGCCGGACTCGAACAGTCGGTCTCGACCTATGTCGGATCGGAAATCGCCAAGCTCGAGCGCCCCGAACTGACCAGCGCCAAGGTCATCGTCTCGGGCGGCCGCGCGCTCGCCTCGAGCGAGAACTTCCACGCGGTGATCGAGCCGCTCGCCGACAAGCTCGGCGCCGCGGTCGGCGCCTCGCGCGCCGCGGTCGATGCGGGGTACGTCCCCAACGACTATCAGGTCGGCCAGACCGGCAAGATCGTCGCTCCCGAAGTCTATATGGCGATCGGCATTTCGGGCGCGATTCAGCATTTGGCGGGCATGAAGGACTCGAAGACGATCATCGCGATCAATAAGGACGAGGACGCCCCGATCTTCCAGGTCGCGGACATCGGCCTGGTCGGCGATCTGTTCAAGATCGTGCCGGAGCTGACGTCAAAACTGTAGGGAGCAGCGCCAGCTGCGCACCGGCGCGAGCGGCGTAGCCCGCTCGCGACAGTTAGACCGGCCGGCGGCGCCGAAGCGCCGACCGACGACGCGGAACTTGCTTCCGCGTCGTTGCCGTTTGGAAGCGGTGCCATCCAAAGCCGCTTCGACAGCGCCGGACAAACCAAGCGCAGCCTGCCAGCCACAAAAGAGTAAGCCCCGTCGCACATGGTGCGGCGGGGCTCCCTAAGACGATCCTACGCGTGAAGCGTCTGATCGTCGAAATGCTCTCTCTTTCGTTCAAGCCAGATAAAAACGCTCCGTGTCGCGCCGGGTTCCCGCTCGTGACGAAATTATTTCAGTCGGTGCCGAGCGGCTTGGGCGGCGCCACTTCGTTCTGCCGCAGCGGCGGAATCGTCCTGAGGATCAGCCCCAGGATCAATGCGATCGCGCCGAGTGCCCCGCAGAACCACGCCACGCCCGGCCATCCCGCCCGCGTCCAGGCGATCCCGCACAACGACCCCAGCACGCTCGATCCCGCATAATAGAAGAACAGATAGAGCGCCGCTGCCTGTCCGCGCTGCGCGAGCGCGCGGCGGCCGACCCAGGCGCTGGCGATCGAATGCGCACCGAAGAACCCGATCGTCACGACGCCGATCCCCGCCACGACCAGGGCGAGCGGCCGGGCCGCGGTCAGCGCCACGCCAACGATCAGGAGCACGACGGGCATCCAGAAGATGCGCCGGCGCCCCAGACGCCCAGCGACGCCGCCGAACCAGGCCGAACTCCACGACCCCAGCAGATACAGCAGGAAGATCGCGCCGACCTCAGCGTGTCCCAGCGAATAGGGCGCCGCCATCAGCCGGAAGCCCGCATAATTATAGATGCTGACGAACACGCCCATCAGCACGAACGCCTCGAGGAACAAGAGCTGCATCGCGCGGTCGCGTAACAGGGATGCGAATCCGCGCACGACGTCGCGGGGCGGCGGCGCCGAGCGGACGAAATGCCGCGATTCGGGCGCCAGCCGGCGAAATGCCTCGGCCATCGCCAATCCGGCGACGCCGACCAAAGCTATCGCGCCGCGCCAGCCGGCCAGATCGGTCAACAGGCTGACGCCCAGTCGCCCGGCCATCCCACCAATCGCGCTGCCGCCGATATAGAGCCCCATTGCCGACCCGACCGACTCATGGTCGACCTCTTCGCTGACATAGGCCATCGCCACCGCCGGCACGCCCGCCAGCGCCACGCCGGTCAGGAAGCGCAAGGCGAGCAATGCCGGCCAACCCGGCGCCGCGGCGGTCACCAGGCTGCACCCGCCAGCCAGGAACATCGCCGCGACCATAATCGGCCGCCGCCCCCAGCGGTCGGACAGCGCGCCCGCGATCAGGATGCCAACCGCCAGCGGCCCGGTCGCGAGCCCGACGGCCAGGCTCGCGGCTTCGGCGCTCAGGTAGAAATCATGCGCGAACAACGGCAGCAACGGCTGCGCCGAATAGAGTAAAGAGAAGGTCGAGAACCCGGCGAACAACATCGCCAGCGTGAGGCGTCGATAATCGGGACTACCTTTGGCCAGCGGCATCAGAAGCCGCTCAACAGGCTCGCGACATTCTCGCCGAGCGCGTCGACCGCATAGCCGCCTTCCATCACGATCACGGTCGGCAATCCCACGGCGGCGATATCGGCGGCGAGCACGGCATAATCGGGCGTCTCGATCCGGAAAGCGGAGATGGGATCGCCGATATAGGTGTCCGCTCCGAAGCTAACCACCAGCAGCTCGGCGCCGAAATCGGCGATCGCCTGCAAGGCGCGGGCCTGCGCGCGACGGAAGGCATCCAGGGTCGTTCCCTGCGGCAATGGCAGGTTGAGCGTGGCGCCCGCTCCCTCGCCCTCACCGACCTCGTCTGCGTGGCCCCAATAAAAGGGATAATCGGTCGCCGGATCGGCGTGGAGCGACGCGTAGAACACGTCGCCGCGCGTCCAGAAGATATCCTGCGTGCCGTTGCCATGGTGATAGTCGATGTCGAGGATCGCGACCCGCTGCTTGCCCGCGTCGCGTGCCGCCTGCGCCGCGATCGCCGCGACGTTGAGGTGGCAATAGCCGCCATAATAATCGGCGCCGGCATGATGGCCGGGCGGACGGCACAAGGCGAAGGCGACGGGTTCGCCATCGAGCACGACTTGTGTCGCGGCGAGCGCCGATTGCGCGCTCCAATAGGCGCTGTCCCAAGTGTGCGGGGTGAGCGGGGTCGAGGCGTCGAAGCTGTACTGGCCGAGCAGCGCGTCGATGCGGTCGAGTCGCAGCGGCCGGCGCCCGACCACCGGCCAGACATAGCCGACCGCATCGCCCGGCCGCCCCGCCTCCGCCCAGCGCGCCGCCGCCGATTTGAGGAAGGCGACATAATCCATATCGTGCACCGCCAGGATCGGCGCCTCGCCGCGATCTTCGGGCGGTTCCGTCCCGCCGATCGCGGCCAGGATCGCCTCGGCGCGCGATGGCGTCTCGGCATAATCGGTGAAGCCGCCATTATGCAGCTCGCGCGCCGGCGCGTGGAGCAACTGCCGGGGATCGAAGAATTTGCGCATCATGCCTCTCGCGTCGGCCGCGCCACCCAGCGCAGGACCACGAACCCTGCCAATCCCGACAGGATCGATCCGATCAGCACCCCAACCTTGACCCGGTCGATCAGCACCGGATCGACAAACGCCAGCCCGCCGATGAACAGGCTCATCGTGAAGCCGATACCGGCGAGCAACAGCACGCCGTAGACCTGAGTCCACGATGCCCGGCCCGGTCGCTCCGCCCAGCCGAGCTTCACCGCGAGCGCGACGGCGCCGAGCATGCCGGTCTGCTTGCCGACGAACAGGCCCGCGGCCACCGCGATCACTAGCGGCTCGGCAAGGACATGGAGCCCCTGGCCGCCCAGCGACACGCCGGCATTGGCGAACCCGAACAGCGGTACCACCATGAACGCGATCCACGGGCTGAGCGCGTGCTCCAACCGATGCAGTGGCGATTCGGCGTTGTCGGGCGCCCCCGGCGAGGTCCGGATCGGGATCGTCATCGCCGCCAGCACGCCGGCGATCGTCGCGTGCACGCCCGATCGCAGCACCAGCCACCACAGCAGACCGGACAAGACGATATAGGGCAACAGGCGCACCACCCCGCCGCGGTTCATCGCGATCATGACCCCAAGCACGACCGCCGCGCCGGCCAGCGAGACGAGATCGAGCCCATGGCTATAGGCCACCGCGATGATCGCCACCGCGCCCATATCGTCGACAATCGCGACCGTGGTCAGAAACAATTTGAGCGGGGCGGGGACACGCGATCCGAGCAGCGCCATCACCCCGACCGCGAAGGCGATATCGGTCGCCGCCGGGATCGCCCAGCCGCGCACTAAGGCGGGATCGCCCGCGACGACGGCAAGATAGACGATCGCCGGGGCGATCATTCCCGCCGCTGCCGCGATCACTGGCAAGGTGCGATCGGCGGGCCGCGACAATTCGCCGTCGACCAGCTCGCGCTTGATCTCGAGCCCGACGAGGAAGAAGAATCCCGCCATCAGCGCATCGTTGACCCACAGATGCACCGTCATCGGCCCGAGCTTGGGCGCGAGTACCGGGCCGGTTTCGATATGGAGCAGATGGAAATAATCGGCGGCGAGCGGCGAGTTGGCCGCGATCATCGCGAGCACGGCCGCGACGATCAGCACGATCCCGCCAGCCGCTTCGTCCTTGAGGAAATCCCGGAGGATGGAACCGCGTTTCGCCTTCGCCACGTGCGCTTCCTCCGTCATGCTGGGATGCCCCGGCACCTACGCCATATCAAGCCCCTCCCCTTCAGGGGAGGGGTTGGGGTGGGGCAGTCACGGGCGATATGCTCTGCGAGATATCCTCCGCCCCCAACCCCTCCTCTGAAGAGGAGGGGCTTAGAAGCCTACCGCGCCAGCGCCTCGGCGATCAGCTTCCGCGTATTCTCCACCCCGTACAGGGCAATGAAGCTGCCCATGCGCGGCCCCTGGCTCGATCCGAGCAATGTCTCGTACAGCGCCTTGAACCAGTCGCGCAGTTCGGCGAAGCCGCCCCTTCCATCGAAATCGCTCTTGCCGATCTCGTAGACGATGTTCTGGATATCCTCCGCCGTCGCACCGGCGGGCAATGCGGCGAGGTCCGCATCGAGCCGCTTGAGCGCCTCGACCTCGACCCCCTCGGGCGCGCGGCGAACGAGCGTCGGCGCAACGAAATCGCGGGCATAGTTGAGCGCATAGCCGATCAGCTTGTCGAGCTCGGGGTAATCCGCAGCGCTTGCGCCGGGCAGATAGTTGCCGAGATAGCCCCAGACCTGATCCTTGGTCGCGTCGCCGCCCATCACCCCGACGAGATTGAGCAACAACCCGAACGTCACCGGCAGCGTCTCGGCCGGCGGCGGGCCGTTATGGATGTGGTGGACCGGATTGCCCAGGCGCTGCTCGATCGGCTGGCCCGCATAATTCGCGCGGAACTGCCAATAATCGTCGACCGCGCGCGGGATCAGCCCGAGATGGAGCGACTTCGCCTTTTTCGGCTCGCGATAGATGTAGAAAGCCAGGCTCTCGTCGGGGCCATAAGTCAGCCATTCGTCGATCGACAGGCCATTGCCCTTGGACTTCGAGATCTTCTCGCCCTTGGCGTCGAGAAACAGTTCGTAGACCATGCCCTCGGGCTTACGCCCGCCCAGAATCTGCGCGATCTTCCCGCCGAGGATGCCTGAATCGATCAGGTCCTTGCCGTACATCTCGTAATCGACGCCCAAGGCCGCCCAGCGCATGCCCCAATCGGGCTTCCATTGCAGCTTAGCTAGACCGCCCAGGATCGACTGTTCGACGACACTGCCGTCCTCGTCGGTAAATCGGATCGTGCCGGCATCGGCGTCGACCACCTCGACCGGCACCTGCAGGACGATTCCGGACGTCGGGCTGATCGGCAATACCGGCGAATAGGTCGCCTGGCGCTCGGCGCGTAGCGTCGGCAGCATCACCGCCATGATCGCGTCGTAGTTGCGCAGCACGTCGCGCAGCTTCTCATCGAACCGCCCGCTCGTGTAATAATCGGTCGAGGACGCGAACTCGTACTCAAAGCCGAAACGGTCGAGAAAGTCGCGCAGCATCGCGTTGTTGTGCGCGGCGAAGCTGTCAAACTTGTCGAACGGGTCGGGAATCCGCGTCAGCGGCCGCCCGAGATGCTGGCGCAGCATCTCCTGATTGGGGACGTTGTCGGGCACCTTGCGCAGACCATCCATGTCATCGCTGAACGCAAGGAGCCGCGTCGGCTGGCCGGTCATTTCCTCGTAGGCGTGGCGGACCATCGTCGTCCGCAGCACTTCCTGGAACGTGCCGATATGCGGCAGGCCCGACGGCCCATAGCCAGTTTCGAACAGCACGGGCTCGCCGCCCGGTTTCCCGTTGGGGTAGCGCTTCAGCAATTTGCGCGCCTCCTCGTACGGCCAGGCCTTGGATTCGAGCGCGGCGGCGCGCAGGGCTTGCATCTGTTCGAGTTCGGCTACCATGACGGAGAGCCGAGTGCGCGATGCGCCGGCTTTTTGCAACCTTGTGGCGATTGGCAGAACTCCGGCGGAATCGGGTGTGGGCACGAGCCCAGCCCGCCGTCAGACGATCTAGCCGCGCCCCGCAACCCGCCGTCGCTTGCCGTGCCCCGTGAACGGCCGATTCCGATCGCATCGACACAGCTTGCATATAACATCATAGTTATATAACATTCTTGCTATGGAGTCGTTGCTCGATCGTCAGTTCGCGGCCCTTGCCGATCCCACCCGCCGCGCGATTCTCGCCCGGCTGGCGCGGGGCGAGGCGACGGTGGGCGAATTGCAACGCCCGTTCGGCATCAGCCAGCCGGCAATCTCTCGTCACCTGAAGGTGCTCGAATCGGCCGGGCTGATCGAAGGCGGCAAGGCCGCGCAAGCGCGGCCGCGGCGCCTCAAGGCGGACGCGCTCGACGATGCGCGCCAGTGGATCGACGGGCTGCGCACCTTGTGGAGCGACAGTTTCGACCAACTCGATGCCTTTCTCAAAGCGACAGAAGGAAAAGCCGAATGACCACACCCAGCTTCACCATCACGCGCGTGTTCGACGCATCGCGCGAGCGCGTCTGGGCGGCCTGGACCGATCCCGAGCGGCTGGCGGCGTGGTTCGGCCCGAAGGAGACCAAGGGCACTGTCCTCGAATATGATCTCAGGCCCGGCGGCGTGTGGCGCGGGCGCATGGATGCCCCTGACGGATCGGCGATGTTCAGCAAGTTCGTGTTCGAGCAGGTCGACCCGCCGTCGAGGCTCATGTGGATCCATGGTTTCGCCGACGAACATGGCGCTCGCATCCGCGCGCCCTTCGCTCCCTTGTTCCCGCTCGAATTGCGGACGACGGTAACGTTCGCCGAAGTCGATGGCGGCACCCGCATCACGCTGGAATGGGTACCGCTCGATGCATCGTCCGAAGAAGAGGCGTTCTTCTCGAGCATGATGGACTCGATGACCGGCGGCTGGACCGGCTCGTTCGACCAGCTCGACGCCTATCTGGCGCAGTCCTAGGCTCTGTTTCAGCAAAGCTGAAAACGACCCCGACGTTGCCATTTTGTTCGGGGGCCGCCACAAGGTCGGCGTGCCCCCCGAACTCCCTTATCCCGCGCTTCACGCCAGCCACGCCGGTGTCTGGATCGCCGATGCCGAGGGGTGCAGCGCGATCAGCCGGGGCGAGGCTATCCGGCGCGCGGCCGATACGCCGATGATCGTGCTCAACGCGCCGCTGATCGGGCAGCGGCTGGGTTATGCCGATCTGTCGGGACTCGACCTTCTCGAACTCTACGCTTTCCTCAAACCCGCAACCTTTCTCGCCCCGACGCCACGCGGTTTTGCTCGCGCACTTGGTCTGACCGAGCCCGAGAGCGAGGATTGCGTCGCCCCGTTCCTGCGCGACGCCGCCGCCGCGTTGCTGGCGCTCGCCGAGGGCGACTGGCCCGAGCGTGAAGGCGCCTGGACCGCCGCGCAAAGCCTGGCGCGCCTGCGCTGGCCATGGTCGCCACTGGTCGCCGAACGCATCGCCAAACCGCGCGAGCACGAGCGCTGGCTGTTCACCAAATTGCCCGAATGGGACGAGGCCGCGCCGCGCCCGGCCCCGCGCCCGGTGCCGTTACACGACGCCGATATCGCCGCGCGGCTCGATTATCTGACCGGTGCCGGCGCCGAACAGCGCCCCGGCCAGCGCGCCTTCGCCGAAGCGTGCGCCGCCGCCTTCGCGCCGCGCACCCTGCGCGACAATCCCAACATGGTGCTGGCCGAAGCGGGGACCGGGATCGGCAAGACTTTGGGCTATCTCGCGCCCGCCTCGCTCTGGTCCGAAGCGGCGGGCGGGCCGGTATGGATATCGACCTTCACCAAGGCGCTGCAACGCCAGCTCAACCACGAGACGGCGCGGCTGATCCCGGATCCCGCCGAGCGCCGCCGCCGCGTGGTGACGCGCAAGGGACGCGAGAATTATCTCTGCCTGCTCAACCTTGAAGACGCGCTGCAGGGCGGTTTCGCCGGTCGTGCGGCGGTGCTCGCGCATCTCGTCGCGCGCTGGGCCGCCTATACCGCCGATGGCGACATGATCGGCGGCGACTTGCCCGGCTGGCTGCCGACTTTGTTCCGCCGCAACGGATCGACCGCGCTGACCGACCGGCGCGGCGAGTGCGTCTATGCCGGCTGCCCGCATTACCGAAAGTGCTTCATCGAGCGCGCCGCGCGCGCCAGCGCCGAGGCCGATATCGTCATTGCCAACCATGCGCTGGTGATGGTGAACGCGGCGCGCGGTCGGGAAGCCAATAGTCGCCCGACCCGCTATGTATTCGACGAAGGCCATCATCTGTTCGACGCCGCCGATTCGATGTTCGGGGTCGCGCTGTCGGGCCAGGAATCGATCGAGCTCAGGCGCTGGATCGTCGGGCCCGAATCGACGTCGCGCGGGCGCCGCCGCGGGCTCGCGGCGCGGTTGAGCGACGTCGCCAGCTATGACGAGGCGGGCGGCCGCGCGATCCAGGACGCGGTCGAGGCCGCGCGCGCGCTCGCCAGCGACGGCTGGCTGCAGCGCGTCGCGGAAGGCGAGCCGTTCGGCGTGGTCGAACGCCTGCTCGCCGCGGTGCGCGGGCTGACCTATGCGCGGGCGGCGCAGGACGGCGATGCCGGCTATGGTCTCGAAACCGAGCTCGCCGAGCCCGATGGCGCATTGATCGAGGCCGCGGCCGAGGCCGCGCAGGGCCTGGAGGCATTGCTCCGCCCGCTAATGACTCTGGGCCAGCGGCTCGAAGCGGTGCTGGCCGAAGCGCCCGACTGGATGGACGGCCAAGCGCGCGCGCGCGTCGAGGGCGCGATCGCCTCGCTCGGCTGGCGCACCGACACGGTCGGCGCCTGGATCGGGCTGCTCGCACGGATCGGCGGTCCGGCCGATCCCGATTTCGTCGACTGGCTGGCGGTCGAGCGGATCGAGGGGCGCGAAATCGATATCGGCCTCCACCGCCGCTGGCTCGACCCGACCCGCCCGCTCGCCCAAACCGTGCTCAAGCCGGCGCATGGCGTGCTGGTGACGTCGGCGACGCTCAAGGCTGGAGACCCCGATTGGGTGACCGCAGAGGCACGCGCCGGCGTCCCCCATCTCGATCGCGGCGCCCGCCTGTTCGAGGCGCACAGCCCGTTCGATTATGCCAGCCAGGCCGAGGTGCTGATCGTCACCGACGTCAAGCGTGGGGACCTGGCGGCGCTGGCCAATGCCTATGCCCGGCTGATCGATGCGGCGGGGGGCGGCACGCTCGGCCTGTTCACCGCGATCCGTCGGTTGCGCGGGGTCCATGCCCGGATCGCCGACCGTCTCGCCCGCGACGGGCTGCCGCTCTATGCCCAGCATGTCGATCCGATCGACCCCGGCACCCTGGTCGACATGTTCCGCGACGACCGCCGCGCCTCGCTGATCGGCACCGACGCGTTGCGCGACGGGGTCGACGTGCCCGGCGAATCGCTGCGTCAGGTGATCCTGGAAGGCGTGCCCTGGGCCAAGCCGACCGTGCTCCACGCCGCGCGGCGGCTGGCCGGCGGCGGCTCGGCCTATGACGACCGCATCGTCCGCGCCAAGCTCGCCCAGGCATTCGGCCGCTTGATCCGCCGTGCCGACGATCGCGGCGCGTTCGTTTTGCTGTCCGCGGCGATGCCCAGTCGGCTGCTCTCGGCGTTTCCCGCCGGCGTGCCGATCTCGCGCGTCCCGCTCGACGAGGCGGTCGCACGGGTCAGATCGCGTCTTTCTTCTGTCGCGCAGGTCGGGCAAGGGACAGTCGACAGTCCGATCAACCAGAAGGCGCCATGAAGACGCTCATCCTGCTCCGGCACGCCAAATCGAGTTGGGACGATCACGGCGTCCGCGATTTCGATCGGCGCCTCAACCCCAAGGGTGAACGCGCCGCGCGGACGATGGGCGGACATATGCGATCCATCGGCGTGAGCTGGGACCATGCCATCGCCTCACCGGCGGCGCGCGTGGTCGAGACGCTCGAGCAAGTGTCGCAAGGCTATGGCCGACGTATCGATCCCGATTGGGATCGCCGCGCTTATCTGGCCTCCGCCGCGACTCTGCTGGAACTGGTCCACGAGGCGCCGCAAAGTGCCGACAGTCTGCTGCTGTCGGGGCACAATCCCGGGCTGGAGGATTTAATTCTGTGGCTGGTCCCCGACGGCGACGCCAAGCGCGACCAGGTCGAGATCAAATTCCCGACCGCCAGCTTGGCGGTGATGACCTGCGAGGCCGACAATTGGGCCGACGTCGCGGCGGGCAGCTGCATGCTCACGACCTTCGTCCGTCCGCGCGATCTCGACCCGGGCCTGGGGCCGGACGCGGATTAGGCTCCGTACTCACCCTAAGACGCTTCCCCGGCGAAGGCCGGGGCCCAGTTTCGATGAGGTCGATATGGTGCGCCGCCATCGATAGCGCATAGTGACTGGGCCCCGGCCTTCGCCGGGGAGGTGCTTTCAATTCGGCCGGTGTAAGCGCCGGGGTTCTACTTTTTCCCCAACTTATCCTTCAACGCCGCGAGCGCGCCGAACGGGCCGGCCTGCTCCTCGCTCAGCACCCCCGCCTCCTTGAGCGCGGTTTCGGCGTTTGGCCCGCGCGGAAAGGGATCAAGCGCCAGCGCCATCGTTTCGGCGGCGACTTCGCCCAGGTCGATCGCCCCGCCATCATAGGGAATGACGTCGATATCGCTGTCGCCCAGTTCGACCTCGTCCTGGCCGGCATCCTCTTCGGCGACGAATCGCAGGGCAACCGGCTCATCAACCGTCGCGGGCAGCGGATCGCCAGTGATGCTGCATGCCTGGGTCACCGTTGCCGCGACCCGTCCCTCCGCCACGATGCCGGCGGCGTCGCGGCGAATCGTGAACTTGCCCGTCAGCCGCTCGATGCCGATCAGTTCGAACCGTTTGGCCAGCGCGGCGCGTTCCTGCGCATCGGCGTCGATCTCGACCGTGCGCGCATCGTCGCCGATCGTATCGACGCGCTGCGGCCGGGCAAATTCGACGCTCACGGCAGCTGGCCCGCCACCAGCGCATCGAGTGTGATGCCATCGAGGCCCTGGCGCAACGCCAGCAAGTCGCGCTCGACATGCGCCAGCGCCGCCGGATCGGGCGCCTCGCCACGATAGAGGTTGCGGATCAATGCCGGCTTGAGGTCGCCCGCCGCCAGCCCGTCACGATAGGCGCCCAGCCGGCCGCCGAGCATCCCCATCATCCGCCCGACATGCTTGCCGACCAGGAGGTCGCCAATCCCGATCTCACGCAATTGCGGATCCATGTCGTCGACGAACGCTTCGGACAGATGCGCCGCCGCCGCGACTCCGGCGGGATCGGCCTCGAGCCGCAGCATGACCATCGCCAGCACCGCCGCGATCATGTCGAACCGGCCGTCGACAGTATCGGCGACCGCGCCGTCCAGAAACCAATGCGGCTGGCGCGCGCGCGCCACCAATGCCGCGTACAGCGCCGCGGTTTCGTCACGTTTCGCCCTGAACCTGTCGAAAAAACCCATCATTCTCGCCTTTAGAGCCCCCGTGCGGGGGCTTTGCGGCACCGGCCTTGTGCCGTCCGCCCGCCCCGCATATTGAGGCGAACGGCGCGCGATGCAAATGCGCCGGGTGATTGGCGTCGGCGCACGGAGAGTATCGAATGGTGAAGGCAGTCCGGATGGTTGGTCGGTTTGGCGGCCTGACCGCGGCAATCGCGGTTGTGGCGCTCGCCGGCGGCTGCACCTCGCTGCGCTCGCACCAGGGCTATATTATCGATGCCGATCTGGTGAATTCGGTCCAGCCGGGCGTCGACAACCGCGCCTCGGTGATCCAGACGCTCGGCAAGCCGAGCTTCGCCAGCCAGTTCAACAACGGCGAATGGTATTATATCGCGCGCGACAGCCGTAACCTCGCTTACATGAATCCCAAGGCGCGGAGCCAGGTGACGCTGAAGATCGCGTTCGACCAGAAGGGCGTCGTGTCGAACATCACGCGCACCGGCCTCGATCAGGTCGCGTCGGTCCGGCCGTATCGCAAGACCACCCCGACCTTGGGCCGCAAGCGCAGCTTCTTCGAGGAATTGTTCGGCAATATCGGCTCGGTCGGCGCGGCGGGCGCGGGCACCGGCGGCGGCGACGACAGCCAGCCGTAAGGGGGCTTTCAGGCTAGGCTCTATTTCGTCATGCCGGACTCGTTCCGGCATCCAGGGAGCCGCGGGCGATATCGTCTGGGGAGGGTTGGACCCCGGCACAGGGCCGGCGTGACGAGGAAGAATTACCGCCCGCAGGACATCCAAACCCTTGCTGTAACCTGACCGACGCGTTCGCGACGGGTTCAGCGTCGGCGTCCTAAGCCTTCCCGACATGGCGGCGCAGAAGACGCGCCGTCCGGAAAGGAAGGGAGACGATCATGCGTACATTGATCCTCACCGCGCTGATCGCGGCGACCGCCATGCCGGTTGCCGCACAAGCGCAATCCCGCGGCGAGATTCGTCACGACCGCCGGGAAATCCGGGAAGACCGTCGCGACCTGCAGCGCGATCGCCGCGAGCTGCGCGAGGACCGCCGCGACTGGCGCGAGGACCGTAACCATCGCTGGGGCGACAATGACTGGCGCGACTGGCGCAACCGCAACCGCGGCATCTATGCCCGCGGCACCTGGCGGGCGCCGTTCCGCTATTATGCCTTCCGCCCCGGCGTGCGCATCGCGCCGACCTATTGGGGCTCGGCCTATTGGATCAACGATCCCTGGCGCTATCGCTTGCCACCGGCCGGCTGGGGCCAGCGCTGGGTGCGTCACTACAACGATGTCCTGCTGATCGACACGCGCCGCGGCGTGGTGCTGCGCGTGATCCACAACTTCTACTGGTAAGCTCCCAGTGGAAGGCGGGGCGTCCGGGCGTTTTCAATGCCCGCCCGGACGCCCCGTTTTTTTTGTTGAGGCTTGCGCCGATGCGATGATCACCGTTTGGTTCCTATCAATGGAACGCGGTCATGAGCGCGGAATAAGTAAGCGTGGATGGTACCAGACGCCCGACGGTCCAAATCGCGCGCATATCTCGATTGGACCGATCAGCGACTGATTGATCGTTTCCACATCCTGCGCACAGTGCAATTTAGGTTGAAGCCGCTCATCGACTTCAAACCAGACAACTGCGAACTCATCGGTCGCATTACCCCAGGCGCGCCCACTTCGTACAACCTCGGCCTGCCCGTATTCCAGGCCCTCGAACATCTCGATGTCCTCCACCTCTTCTGGCCATTTTCGCGGATCTTCGGGAGGTTGTGAGTAGACGAAAAAGCCAAACCCTCTCGGCATCGGCGGAAATGATTTCCACGCAGCCCTGGCGAGCAGGGCGATCTCCGCTGTGCCTACGGGCCGGTAAAGAGTGAGCGCTGCCACATGTGCCACCTTGAAGTTTGTAACGAGCGCCTGCAACTGAAACGTTGGCCGACATCCTTGCTGTTCCGAATCCATCTAACGGCGAGTGGAGAAGCTGAGTACGAGTGTTAGGTTCGATACGAACGGGTCTGTCCTCTCCCTTCCGCCACCGCCGGCGGCTTCCTCCCGAGGGAAGAGAGATTGTCCTTTCACCGCATCGTGAAGATCACCTGATCGACCACCTTGCCCGACAGATCGAGCAGTGCCAGCCGGTGCCGACCAGGGCCGGGCAGGATCAGCGGTGCGGTGCTGGCGTCGCCCAGATCTTTCTTGTCGAGCACCAGACGGTGCGTGACCGCGTCGCCCGAGACCGCGACTGCTAGGCGCTGGCGGTCGATCGGGATGTCGGGGTCGATCGCGTAGACGCTGCCCGAGACCGGGTTGGTGATGCGCGGCCGGCGGGACGTGTCGGGGGCCGCAGTGACCACGTTCATGCCCGTCCCCGCGAGGAAATATTCGCGGCGCGGCTGCTCGATATTGTCGGCGAAGCGGATCGCGCGCGCTTCCACGCCGCTCGGCATCGGCGGTGCCTTGCTCGGGCGGTCGGCGTGGAGCGCGAGCATGACATCGCGCCAGACCGGCGCCGCGCCGCTGGTCCCCGAGACGGCGCGCATCGGGTCGCCTTCCATATTCCCGACCCACACAGCGACGGTGTAGCGATCGGAAAAGCCGACGCACCAATTGTCGCGCATCGCTTTCGACGTGCCGGTCTTCACCGCCGCCCAGAAGGGCAAGCGCAGCGACGAATCGAGCCCGAAGGTGACCGCGCGCGCATTGGGATCGGCCATCATGTCGGCGACGATCCACGCGGCTTGCGGCGTCGTGATCGGCTTGGACGCCGGGACCGGATCGGTCGCCGTCATCCGCACCGGCGCCCAGCGTCCGGCATTGGCGAGGCTGCGATAGGCGTTGGCCTGTTCGAGCAACGTCACCTCGGCGGACCCTAGCGCGAGCGAAAAGCCGTAATAATCGCCGTCCTCGACCAGCCCCTGATAGCCGGTGTCCCACAAGCGATCGCGGAACGAATCGACCCCGATCAGCAACAGCGTGCGCACCGCGGGCACGTTGAGCGATCCGGCCAGCGCCGAGCGCGCCGAGACCGGTCCCTTGAACCCCTTGTCGTAATTTTGCGGGACGTAGAGCCCCGAGGCGGTGTCGAGCTGGACCGGCGAATCATCGAGGATCGAGGCAGGGGTGAGATACCCCTTCTCGATCGCCTGGGCGTAGAGGAACGGTTTCAGCGTCGACCCCGCCTGACGGTACGACCCCGCGCCGTCGACCGAGGGCGCGGTCGAATTGCCGCCGATCCCGCCGACATAAGCGAGCACGTCTCCGGTCGCATTGTCGAGCACCACCACCGCGCCGTCGCGCGCGCGGCTGCCGCCCAATCCTTCGAGCTGGCGCTTGAGCGCGGCGATCGCAGTCCGCTGGATATCGGCGTCGAGCGTCGTGGTGACGCGCAGCCCCGGCTTGGTCAGCAATTTGTTGGCGAGGTGCGGCGCGAGGCCCGGGTCGAGCGCGAGGCTGCGCGCCGGGCCGAGCATCGAATAGGCCTCGCCCTCGAAGCGCGAGCAATCCTTTTCATGGCTGAGCAGGCAGGCGCGTCGCGCGACCGATCCCGCCCCCGCTCGCGGATCGGGCAGCAGCGCCGCGAGCATCAGCGCGTCGTCGCGGCTGAGCGCATCGGGCGTCTTGCCGAACAGGCCGAGCGCGGCGGCGCCGATCCCCTGCGCCTCGCCGCGGAAACCGGCGAGGTTGAGATACCCTTCGAGAATCTCGTCCTTGTTCCAGTCGCTCTCGACTTCCCAGCCCGCGCGCATCTGGCGGATCTTGTCGAGCCAGCCGCGCGCGCCCGGCCGGGCAAGGTCGGGCGAGAGGAACCCCGCGAGTTGCATGCTGAGCGTCGAGGCGCCACGCGATTTGCGTCCCTCGATCCGGTCGCGCAACGCGCCCAGGCTGGCCAGCCAGTCGACGCCGCCGTGGTCGTAGAAGCGGTGATCCTCCGCCGCGACCAAGGTGGTTTTGGTCGTATCGGCGACCTTGTCGAGTGTGACCCAGCCGAGCCGGCGCCGCGCGTAATCGACCCGCGACGAATCGATCAGCACGCCGTGGCGGTCGTAGAGCCACGCCTCGGACGATTTCCAGCCGGCGCGGGTGTCGCGATAGGTCGGGATCGGCGGGGGGAGGGTGAGGTAATCGATCACCCCGCCGGCGATGACGAGCAGGCCGAGGGCGGCGACGACCCAATGCGCGCGGGTGCGCGGGCGGTGACCGACCAGCCAGCGGCCGGTGGTCGCGATGCCGTCGTCGACTTTTGCTTCGATCGCGCGGGCGCGGTTCCAGAGGACACGCGCCCTCTCCGCCCATCGGCTCATGAGCTGATCCCCGGAGCGAGGCGATTCGCAAATCTCCCCTCCCTTTCAGGGGCCGTTGCGTAAGTCGAGTTTTGAGGTGTGCCGGCGACGCTAGGGTGAAGTTGGCGGCAGCAAGGGCGCCGCTGAGGTCGTTTTTCGCTGGTTTTGGGGTATTCCGTTGTGCGCTGGACGGAGTCCGGGCGTGGTCAGGCTGTTGCGAGTGTGACCCATCGGCGCATGT